>ERZ1673741.467-NODE-467-length-45083-cov-11.945745_pt1 | contig 45083 bp, 42 predicted proteins | sample MGYA00580209_ERZ1673741 | MGnify/ENA primary metagenome ERZ1673741 (study PRJEB41218, sample SAMN15661754) | gut metagenome | host: Homo sapiens | place: Canada: London | collected 2015-08-20/2019-03-30 | study: EMG produced TPA metagenomics assembly of... | reverse complement strand
CTATACATAATGCACCCCAAAAGTTTTGTGTCTAACTTTTGGGGTGCAGTTCATTTACGGGGCTTCGGGGAGGATTTTTATGCTCTTTTGTGTTTTACCGGACAGCAATATTTCTGATTGTCATAAGAAAGGCTTTACGGTGTGTTTCACTTGTTGATGTTGCGTATCGCGTCCATCTTTTCATTGTCGGGGTTGTCGTTTCGCTCACCCTGATAGTAGAGGTCGCCGCCGAGAATTTGTTTTACGCGGCGCACAAGCTCCTCCCCACGGAGCGTGAAAGAGATTGCCCTGCCCTCAGGGTCAATGAGAATTGCCTTGGGAACAGCGTCAACGCCCATCTGTTTTACGGCTGGCGAGCCCCATCCAAGCAGGTCTGAGGCGTGAACCCAGCCTTCTTTGTCCATTCCAAGCTGTTTTATTGCATTACGCCAAGCCTTGTCTTTGTTGTCAAGTGAGAAGCTTATGATTGCGAACTTCTCCTTTTCGGCTGGCGTAAGGTCGTTGTACAGCTGCACAAGGTTGGGAATCTCCTTTCTGCACGGGCCGCACCATGAGGCCCAGAAGTCAAGCAACACGAACTTGCCACGGTAGTCTGACAATGTTTTGCGGCCGTTGTCAGCGAGTTTCAGGGTGATGTCGGGCAACTCTCCGCCTGTCTTCAGGTCAAGCGACTTCACCACATTGCTGAACGATTTGTAGTAAGGGTGCTGGTGAAGGTCAGGCGAAATGGATTTAAGAAGCATTTCGGCGTATGACTTGTCAAACATGAAGTAAATCTCTTTCTCGAACATCAGTGGCGTTAGTGGACTGTTGTTGTGTCTTAAAAGGAACATCAGCCGCTCGGCATTCCCATTGACCAAGGCTGCCGCGCCTATCCTCATCCAGTGCTCCATGCTCTGCTTCTCGTCGCCCCAGCTTATTCCTTGCGTCTTGGCGGCGTGGAGTGAGTCTTCCTGTTCTTTTATGCAACGATCCGAAATGGCTTTATACTCGGCGTAAAGGTCGTTGGTTGGCGTTCCGCTTACAGTGGCTCCGCCCGGGAAGGCTGCGTCCTTGATGTTGACAGATACCGTCCCCGGCTCAATGAAGACCTGAATGTTGCCGTTATCAAAGCCCGTCAGGAAGTAGAGAAGCACAGGTTCGCCCTCGGAGAGCTTGCGTCTGAGGGTGAATGTTCGTGTTCCTGCCGTGCGTTTGTCGGGCTTTGAAAGCGTGGTGGAGTCAATAACGATGAACCTGTCATACTCATCCAACGCTGAGAGGTAGACTTTGTTGACCTGTTGCGGGCTGTAACGCATAGAGTCTTTCATTACTGTGCCTTTTATCACGCACTCTTTCTGCGCATCAGCCACGCCGAGCGACAGACCTATGAAAGCCAAGACGAGCAGTGTTCTGTGTAACATGGCGTTCTTTCTTCTTTTGTTTGACTTATTCATACTTCTCCTTTCCCTCGGCAATAGCCTTGATTTTTTGTACAAGCTCTTCTCCTCTGAGGTTGAAGGTCACTATTCTTCCCTCAGGATTGAGCAGCACCGTATGCGGAATACCTTTTATGTTGAACAACGATACAACGTCTGACGACCAACCTTTCAGCGTGGATATGTGCGTCCAGTTGGCGTGTTCAAGTTGGTTGTCCTTTATGCTCTTCAGCCATTTGTCCTTGTTGTCATCAATGGAATAGCTGAGAATCTTGAACCGTCCGAACTGTTCCGCGGCCTCAAGAGCCTGTTTCAGGTAGGGGAACTCCCTTCGACAAGGCCCACACCAGCTCGCCCAAAAGTCAACGAGCACATAAGAGCCGCGCAAGTCTGTCAGTTTCACGGTCTTACCGTCAGGTGTCTGTCCCTGAAACACTGGCGACACCTCGCTTACGGCAAGCTTCGCCGCTGCCAGCAGGTTCTCCATCTCCTTGTAGAGAGGGTGCTCGTGCAGCTCGGGAGACAAGGCTCTGAGCAACTGTCGCTCCACCACGCGGGGCGAGAACATGTGGAACAGGTTGTATTTTATGATGAACAGCGTGGCTGGAGCGTCAAGATGCTGCCGCACATACTTCATAGTCTCCCCCGTAAAGTACAGGCGGTTGCCGAAGAAAGCGGCACCCCGGTAAGGCAGAAACGCCTTTTCATCTTTGCGCACATCGTCAGGAACATCGGTCAGAAGTGGGCTCTTGTCTGCCCTGATGCGTGCTATGAAGTCATCGTTAAGCTTCTGGAAACCGGCCAAGACATCGTTATTGGCAGTTCCCTCCGCCCGTGCCGCAACAGGGAAGCGTGCGTCAAAGGGCTTGACGGTAATCTCCCCTGGCTCCAAGAAGAGCTGGATGGAGCCGTTGTCGAAGCCGGTTATGAAGGCCACGTCTACAGTCTCTGGCGCAACGCCCTTGAAGACGAAGCTTTTGTCCTTGACCGTTGCGGAGTCTATCGTAACCTGTGAGCCGTTCACGGAGCGTGTAAGAAAAAGCTTCTTAACCGTTCCCGCGGAGGTGTAGAGTGAGTCCGTGGTCATGCTTCCGGTTATGACATACCGCCTTTCAGACTGAGCTGAGGCCAGCATGGCCACTGAGAGCATGACCAGAAGCAAAGTTTGTCTTTTCATACAGTAAAATTTAATATTTAACAATTGTTCATTCCGAGTCTTTGTGGGGCACTTTGCGGTGCGCCGCCTGTTGCCTACCTCAGCCTTTCCTCAAGGAACGCGCGTAGCTTGTCGCCGCGCAGGTTGGTGGCTATTATCCTGTCATGCTCGTCAAGCACGAAGATGGCGGGCACAGCCGTAACGTTGTACTGGCGCGTAACGTCGCATTTCCACCCTTTTAGCGAAGAAGCGTGGAGCCATGGCAACTGGTCTTTTTCGACGGCGGCCGCCCAAGCGGCGCGTTTTGTGTCAAGCGAGACGCTGACAATCTCAAGCCCCTTGGGGTGGAAATCGTTGTATATGGCGCGCAGCGAGGGGTTGTTCAGCCTGCATGGGCCACACCACGATGCCCAGAAGTCAACGATCTTTATCTTGGCTTTCACCTTGCTGAGGGTCAGTGTCTGCCCCTCCGTGAGCGTGGGTAGGGTGAAGTCGGGGGCTGTGCCGCCCGTCTCGCTCTTCCTCATGCGTTCTATGCGCTCTTTCAGAAGGCGTGCGCTGACAGTGTTCTTGGCTCCGTTGCCGAGCCGGTCATACAGAGCTTGGCACTCCGCGGCGTTCAAACCGCGCATGGTTGCGTTGCTGTATGCGGTGAAAGAGGCTATGATGTCATCATGGCAGGCGAAGAAGGAGTCCGTTTCGTGTTGCAGCAGGTCAAGGCGGGTTTGCAGCGAGTCGTTTGCACGGCTTGCGCTGCGGAACTTCCCTTGCGCTTTCGCCGCCTCGTAGTGGGCGCGGAGCGTGTCGGTCTCGGCTCTTCTGTCTGTCTGGTGCCTAATGAAAGCCTGCCACTCATCGTTCAGTCGGCCTCCACGGATGTAGGCTCCGCCGCCATTCTTGAGAAGAGCCGTGTATTCATGGCCGGGTTCCGCTATGAATGTGAAGCCTCCCGTGTAGCCCTGAACCATAATCTGCGCTGGCATAGGTTCCTTCAGCGTGCATTTCAGGGTGAACCGTGGGGTGTTGAAAGGGGCGCTGCCGAGCGTGTCCGTCTTGTTTTCGCCCGTTTGGGCTACAAGGAGCAACCTTCCGGAGGACAATCCTTCGATTGTCCCCCGGATGGTTATGTCTTGTTGTTGGGCGTGAGCTGCTGCGGCAAGGCAGGCTGCAAACGCTATGCAAAGTGGTCTTCTCATTGGTATTGTCGCTTATTCCTGTGTGGTGTAGTTGTACTCATGCACGAACTGGAGGTCAAGAATGTTTCCAAAGCCCTCGTAAACCGTGGTCGCGGAGGGCAGTATGCTCTCAACATCGGCACTGGTGTTGAGGCAGACTTCGGCCACCGCTCCATGGCCGTTGCCGTCAGACAAGGCGAGGACGAGGTAGCGTCCGAGGTCTGCGGTGAACGTGCCTGCGTCATAGGAGCGAGGCTTGACCAATGTGATGGTATAGCCGTAGGGGGCTGAATACAGCAGGGTGTTGTCGCCGCTTGAGGTGTTGTAGCGGTAGAGGTTGCCTCCGTTGGCGTAGAAGAGGTAGTTCGTGGAGAACTGGGTGGAGTAGGTTATGGTCTTGTCGCTTGACGGCGTGAAGTTGCTCATGGCCTTTCCCGTGATGGTGTACATGGCCGTAGCCTCGTCATCGTCAGACGAACTGCTCTTCTTGTCCGTGTCGTCGCTTCCCGTATAGGTCAGCTCGTAGATGTAATACTGGCCGTCGGAATCCTTGAAAACGAAGAACGGATTGGCTTTGGAGTAGTCTTCTGAACTCTTGTAATAAATGTAAGCGAAGACCGCCGTCTTGCCCACGGGACTCAAAGCCGAACCTAAATCGTCGAAAGACACATGTGCGTCAAGTACAGGGTTGTACGATGAGGACTGCCACACATTTGTTTCATTACTACCAAAGAACTCTTTACCCTGATAAATAAAGCGATTTCCACGTTTGTCCCAAAGGAGATTCTTGTCGAAAGTAACAACTCCTATAGAAACGGAGTACATATCTGGTGTGAGGTGGTCGGGGTAATCTTCAGTGTGAACAGCTTCACCGGGTATGTGGTAGCTTAGGTATTGGTCTGCCACATAGAAGCGACCGTCTTTTGAGATTAGTATTCTTCGTGGCTCATGGTCGTTGTAAGTGGCACTGTAATCGCCTGCTACTGTGAGCTTGTCGGCAATAAACGGCTGCTTGGAACTCTCTAAACGTGGCAGCACGAAGTAGGGATAGAGGTCATCACGTTTGCTTAATCCAAATGGGTTGTAGATGCTTGATGTGCCATTGCTATTGAAAACGGCAAACTCTTCAATTGTGCCTCGTGTGCCAAGGTCATACATTGCCTGGAAGTCCATGCCAATGCTGTTGCTGAAGGGGTTGTCAGTGGCATCGGGATTTACCGTCTTGTAGGCATCAGGGCTAATGTTCGTGTCCGCACCTATGGTCTCTATGTTGCCCAACTTGGTCTCGCCCTGTTGCGTGTGGAGTACGAATAGGCTGTTCTGGAAGATGGGTCTTGTCTTGATGTAGAGTCGGGTGTAGTAGGCGAGGTCGGTGGTCTTGTCTTTCACCTTAAGCAGAACGTAGTACTCCATGAGGCGGTTTGACGGGATTTCCACGTCAAGATAGCCCGCCGTGGTCAGTGTGTCTTTCACCGTCTTGCCGTCAGCGTCGGTGTAGGAGCGTGCCCACTGGAAGGCGAGGTTGTCTATCCCCGTGCCGAGGGTCTGGTCAACGCTCACCTCCACACGCTTGGTCTCGGTGCCCTCCAAGGGCTGCGAGAACTCAATCTTCTGTCCGTTGAGCGATGTTACGGAGGCCGGTGTGAACGAAACCCCCTTTATCTCGTTAAGACTGTCAAAACTGTAGTCATAGTTGCCTTTGTCTTCGTAGCACGAAGCAAGCGTCAGCATGATGCCTAAGGCGACTCCTAACGATGTTATTTTTGTCCTTTTCATATTCTTTTCTGTTTATGTTGTTTTGCGAGCCTTTCGCCAACGTTTTGCGAAACCTATTGTTTTGCGTCGCGAAACTTACTGTTTTGCCTCCTGAAACCTATTGTTTTAGCGTGTAAAACAACAGGTTTTGCAGGACGGCAGGCAAATCGTTGGAATCCAACGCCTTACGAATGGCGTTACAAGGCAGTCATTCTTTGTGAAATTTTGCTTGCAGGAAGGGTCATTCAACCGTAGGAAATGTGAAATTATACGCACTCGGGTTCTTGTCGTACTCGGCCTTGATGACGCGCGCGCACTTCTTCATGGCGGCCTCGCCGCCTAAGCCTTCGTCCCACTTTGCTTCCATTCCGGACCAGTCTTCCTTCCATCCTGAATATATGGGGAACAACTGAACGAAGACAAGGTCTTTCGTGTTGGTTGTGTAGGCAGCCCAAGTCTTTATCATAAATTTGTATTTCTCGTCAGAGTAGTCGCCGTAATACTTCTTGACATACTCATATGTGAGACATTTATCCCCATAGTCATCGTACTCTTTCCAGCATCCTGGCTGAATGACGTCATAGTCAACAGTTGGCGACATAGCTACAACGTCATAGTCCGACTTGAATTCTGACGGAGATTGCCAGTAGTTGTTAAACGCCTTCATCAAGGTCAGAATGTCTGATTTATGCTTGATCGCAGCTAATGTTTCCTTGTCTTTTGGGAACACTTCGTTCTCATTGGCAGTAGTGGCACCTAAGTTGTTTGCCAAAGCAACGAAAGTCTTAGTATTATATTCTCCGATATAGGTGTCGTAATCCTCATTCCAATAGTCGGGCTTGCTGTATTCTATGGGGGCATTTTCGTCATAGTAGAACGGCAGGACTATGGTCGATGGCTCGTCTGGATGTTCCTTGTTGTACGCACGGATTTCATCCACGGCTTGTGATGCGTAAGAGTTCTGCCAGTTTTGATAGTTGTAGAAGTTTGTCTTGCCTGTCAGCTGGACCATGAACTTGTACTTCTCCGAGGTGAACTCACCCAAGTAAGAACCAGCAGGATAAGACCACTGCCTCGGCTCAGTGTACGATTCTGTAACGTAAACTATGTAGGAGCCGAAGCCCTCGGCACCCTCTCCGAGGTCGGAGCCGGAGTCATCAGGGTCGAAATAAAGCTCAACGGCGTATGTCTGATCCATCTCTTCTGGCTTGGCGACCTTGAACTTGGCCTTCATTGCATGTGCGCCAGCCGGCAGGACATTGTCCTCAACGGTGGCAGTGGCCAAGGGGTAGCCCTCCACCTCGCGCGTCTTGATGACGAACCGGCGGTCAACGTCGGACACGTAGCCAAGCAGGTTGAGGTTCACGGTCTGTTCAATTTCGTCAGGGTTGGTAAGTACGGAGTCGGCGAAGTTGATGGTTCTGCTGAGGGCTTTCTCGTCTTCATAGTTGAAGTATATTCCGTTGTGATTCTTGTCATAATAGTCTACCTCCTCCGGTGAGCAGGACGTGAACGCCGCAGCGGCCACCAAAAGACTGAGTATGTATGAATGATATTTTGTCATAAGTGTAATCTCCTTTTATGGTTCGACTTATTTTCCGCTCTCGGATGTATCGTCCGATGTGGTGTCGTCATCCGATGTCCATCCGTATTCCTTTTCGTTGTCGGGCAGAGGGAAAACGTACTGGCTCGTACCCATTTCGTCAACGGCACTGTTTATGAAGGATGTCATCTTGTTGCGCTTTAGGAACCAGAAGTACTGGCCTTCGGCGTAGAACTCCTTGCGATACTCCTTGTCAAGCGCGGTGGTGCGTGCCTCGTCGGAAGCGAATGTGTCGTAGTTGGCTGTGTTTGAGAAGCCACGCTTCTGCCTCACAAGATTTATGTACTGCGGGGCGTCGCTGAGCGATGAACATTCGCAGAGAATGTAGTACATCTCGGGAAGGCGTATCAGCGGAATGACATAGTTGTCGTTGCGGATGTACTTCCGTGAGATGCCGAGCTGCTGGTCAGCGTAGCGGAGAATGGCACTTGTGCGTGCCCGCATGTCGACATCGGCCGATGATCCTTGGGATTCGAAGAGCAGGTTCAGCGTTGTGTTGTTGCTGTAGTATTGCGTCATGAACTTCGGCCCCTCGGAGAACTTGGACGAGAAGTTGTCAAGCATCTTGTCGAAATAGAGTCCGCAGAGTGTCTCTGAAAAAAGAACGGGGTCTTCGGAGTTGGTTACTTGCAACTCAAGGCCGCAACTGTTGATAACCTCGCGGGCTGCGTTGGCCGCTTTCTCCGCCTCTCCTATGTAACAGTAGACACGCGCCAATTCTGCATTGACGGCATGGTAGTTGAACCGGTAACGGCGTTCAAGGTTGGCAGTCTCGCCAAGTGATAGCGTGGACTCGTAGGAGAGCAGGTCCTTGGCCTCCGTGAGGTCGGCTATTATCTTCTCCGCCACCTCGTTTGCGGGCAGCAGGGGCATTTTCTCCTTGTCTGCCGTGGTGCGGTAAGGCATACATTTTGCGCTCGGGTTCTCGCTATAAATGGGTCCCCAACCGCGCAAAATGTCGAAATGGACGTATGCTCTTATTGCCAAGGCTTCGCCCCTGATCATGTTGCGGGTCTGCTCATTGGTGATCACTGTGACTCCTTTTTCGTCAAGCCACTTGAGCAAGTTGTTGGCGTTGGCTATGATGTTGTAAGCCTTTCCCCATGAGTCGGCGAGTTTTCCCTTGGTGTTGTATCCGCCGGAAGTGGTGTTGGTGTAGTCATAAATCTCAGACCTGTCGGTCGCGCCGTCAGGTATCATGTCGTAAAGCTGTGCCATTTGGTCAAGCATCCCAAAGGAGAGATTGTCTCCGTAAGCTGCATCGTCTGTCATGGACACGTAGATGCCAGCCAAGGCTTCCATGAAGCCGTCCTCCGACTCGAACAGTTCCGCCGCCTTGACATCTGTCTTCGGACTTACATCAAACCAATCGGAGCACGAACAGAGGGTCATTGTGCCGACCAAAGCTATGGTTATTAAATGATTTCTCATATACTATTATATCTAAGGTGTGGAAGCTTTCTGCCCCGCACCGTGTTTGTTTTAATTGTTAGCTGACTCTGTTTTTACTTGAATATTACCGAAAGTGAGAGCGTGTAAGTACGCGCGAAGGGATAGCCAAGACCTCGTTCCATCTTTATTGTGGAAATCCTGAACAGGTCATTGGTGGTGAAATTCAAGGCGAGAGTGTTTATGCTGAGCGTGTTGAGCCACTTGAACTTTTCATAGTTGAAGCGGTATCCGACGTTCAGGGTGCCGAGCTTAAGCTCGTTGTCCTTCATTATGAAGCGCGAACTTTGCGGCGTTTCCGCGCCGTAGGTTGAGAACTTCTTGTAGCGAACAACATCTCCAGGCTGTTGCCAACGTTCCGTCATGGCGCGGCGGTCAAGGTTGTAGGCTATGTTGCTGTTCTCAATCTTGTCAACAAGAGTGGAGTTGTAAGTTATTCCACCCCATTTGTAGGCAAAGCCAAGGCTTAATGAAAACTCCTTCCAGTTGAAGGCGGTGCTGAATGTGCCGCTTACGTCAGGGTTGGTGTCCCCCACAGGAACTTTGTCGGCCGAGTCCCAAGTGAACGTAGGGTGCATGTCGCGTGTCAGGTATACCTCCTTGCCTGTTACGGGGTCTATGCCTAATGAGCGCACGGTGTAAAGGGTGGTGGTTGAATGTCCCTCCTGCAACACGGGGATAGGTGCCGTGATGGAAGCTAAAGCCTCCTCGTTGACCTTGCGCAGATAGTCGGAAATCTTGCGGATCTTGTTCGAATTGTGGTTGGCGTTGGCACTGATGGTCCAATAGATGCCTTTCTTTATGTTCTGGTAGGCAATCACGTTCAGCATGACATCAAAGCCCTTGTTCTGCAACTCGCCTGCGTTTATGGTCTGCGAGGAGAATCCCGTAGACGGCGCAAGGTCATAGTCGGTTAGCATTTGACGTGTTATGTTGTCATAATAGTTGAACGAGATGTTCACGCGGTTGTCCCAGAAACCGAGGTCAAGTCCAAGGCTGAAGTTGTCGGTCTTAGCCCATTTGAGGTCAGGGTTGTTCAGCCCAGCCAAGACGGCGCCGAGAACACCGAATGACTTGTAGTACTTCATGGTGTTCGAGAACGTGTAGAACTCAATGGCTTGGTAGGGGTCGTAGTCCTGCGCGCCAGTTATACCATACGTTGCGCGGAGTACGAGGTTGGAGACATAGCCTTGCAGGAACTTCTCACGGTGGGCGTTCCACCTGACACCGGTAGACCAGAATGGCGTGAGGCTGTGGTCTGAGTAGCGAGATGAGTTCTCGCTGTTGATGTTGAAGTCGAAAGAGTACTTGTTGTCATAACTGTAGGACACCTGTCCGATTAGTCCCATCTCGCGGGATATGGCTTCTGTTCCCGTAGGATTATTAGGCATAGTGTTACCGAAGATGAAGTCATCCATGTGCTTGTCAGGGTATCCCGTGGCATAGAGGTTCACGTAGTTGCTGCGGTCTTCGTTGACAGTCCAGTTTCCAAACATGCTTAGGAGGTGCTTCCCTATGTTCAAGTTGTAGTTTATTCCGAAGTTGCTTGACCACGAGGTCATCTCGCCGGTGTTCTTCGTGTAGCTTCCGCGCTTTGTCAGGTCGGTCTCAGTGGCGAAGCTCGTGTGGTCAGAAGGCAGAAACTTCTCGGTGCGTGCCATTCCGCGCACATATGAGAGGGATTCCGTAAGGCGCAGGTTCTTCAGAATCATGTATTCCAAGTTCAATCCTGTGGTGATTGTCAGGTTGCGGGTTTGGTCTTTTATTCCCACATTGGCGTTGTAGAGCGGGTTGGTGATGATTGTTCCGAAGTGGTTGTCCAGTTCCTTGTCGTAACCACCGCTCGCATTCTTCTCCAGATAATATGGATTTATGGACGTATAGTTTGAGTATGAGCCATAAGGAGAGTTCTCACCGTTATTCTCGCTAAGGTTGATTGTCGCGCCTACGGTTAGGTTCTCCTTGTGGTAAGTCATTGCGAAGTTCACGCTTTTGGTGTCACTCTCGGAGCCTTTCATAACGCCTGGCACGAAGCTGGCGTTGAGGTCGAGGCTGTAGCGGAAGAGATTGGTGCCGCCTCCGACAGACAAGGTGTGGCGATTCTGTAACGCTGTGCGCAAAGGTTTTGACAGCCAGTAGGTGTCAACACCCGCCAAGACGTTGCGTTTGTATTCGTTGTACTTGTTCATTTGGGTGGGGTTGGACGGGTCGTAAAGCCCCGCTATCCACTCGGCCTGCAACTTCTCTGATGCGTTCATCATGTTGTATCCAGTCAGGTCTGGCGTTGAGAGCGTCATGCCACCGTTGTAGTTGACTTGCAAAGCTCCATCGGGAGCGACCTTTGTCTCTATTACGACAACGCCGTTGGACGCTTTGGAACCATAAATGGCAGTGGCTGCGGCATCTTTGAGTATGGTTACGTTGGCCACGCGCTGTGGGTCAAGCTCCATGATGCGGCTCATTGAGACGATGAAACCGTCAAGAACGAATAGTGGGGTGTTGGGACGCTTCGACACGTTGTCCAACATCAAGTCCATGCTGTTCATGTCTCGCGTGCTGCCAAGAGACTGGTCGCCACGTATCTGGAATTGCATCTCACCGTTGGGGTCGGAACCGGAGTTGTTGTTTTCAATGATCTTGAAACTCGGATCGAAATATTGCAGACCCTGAAGGAAATTATTCGGATTTATCTGGCGGAGCTTGTCTCCGTCAACTGTTACGTATCCGCCAGTGAAGGAGTTTTTGTTTCGGCGGCTGATACCATTGACGACCACTTCGCCAAGGTTAAGGGCGTCGGCCTTGAGCGTGATTTTCAGGTTGTTCTCGGAGCGCGTTATTTGGTGCGAAACGGTCTCGTAGCCAATGTAGGCTATGCGGATTGACTGCTTGCGGCCTACGCGGAGGCTGAACTTTCCGTCTGCGTCGGTGATGCAGCCGCCAAGCATTGTGCCTCCCGTCTTGCTCGTTCCATCGGTGATGACAATGGTCGCGCCGACGGCGGGTTCGTTGTTGTCGCCCGTTATGACTTGTCCGTTGACGATGTAGGAGTTTTTCTCCACCTCTTGCACGGCGGGCTGAGTCTTGTCCGCCTCAATTACAATCTGCCTCCCATCCTCGTAGCGGATACGGATGTTTTGGTTTCCGATCAAACGACCAAGCACCTTGTCCAATGGCATGTCCATTACGTTGAGCGTGGTTGGCTCGTTGATGCCCACAATGGCAACGTCCTGAAGTTCCAAGGTGGCACCTGCCGCTTTGGCAACCTTTTGGAGAACGAAGCCCAAAGGTTCATCGCTTACTCGCAAGGTTACCTTTGTTTCTTTCCAATTACTCCCTCCTATGGGATTTTGCGCAGTCATGCCGACCGGCAAAAGGAGCGTGAAGAGGATGAGAAAGGCCGCCTTACAGAATGACTGCATCTTGCTTTTTCTTCTCATAAATCACAGTTTTTAGTGTTAATACAAGTAGGACGGTATCAAAATAAGTGAATTCAACAAGGATTGTCTTGCCAGTTATCCGGATGTCAGACGTTGGTTTGACCCGTCAAGTTATAAAATAATGTCTTTTGTCGCTATTGTTTTCTGTGTCATTGCATAAGACTGTCAAGCACTTTCGCGTAAAAAGCGTTTTTGTTGTACTTGGCTTTATAGTCTTTTATTATGGCATCGGCGCGATCGACCTCTTTTCCGCCACGTATGAAATTACATATCAAGTTGTAAAGAACGGCGTCGCGCACCGCCCCATCATAGAACTGCGCCAATTCGCCGTACATGGCTTCAAACTCGTTAGGAAAGACATAAGTCTTGCCTTCTTGCCTCGCTTTCAGTTCATTGCGGTAGAAACAGTAGCGCATAAGCATACTCACGTATTCGGGAGAACTGAGAGACATTGCGTCAGTGCGTGGCGCGAATCCATCCATGAGCCGTGAGTAGTCGCCTATTTCCTGCTTTTCAACGGGAACTTTCCTGACATTCGCGTACATTACGGGGTATTCCATGAAAGACAGATAGACGCTACCTTCCGTCTCGGCTGTTATGTATGTGGCGGCCTCCGGCGATATGTTCTCCGCTTTCTTTATAAGTTCCTGCACTCTTGTGAGCAATGTCTTTGAGTCGTTAATGCGACTTTGGGGAGTGATATTCAATGCCGCACAACCGAGAAGTTGAGACCTATAGCGCATGTTTCGTCTCACTTCCTCCACACTTTGCATCAGATTGTTCGCACTCACGGCTCCATTTGTGCCGCTGATGTTTGACACGTTGACTTGCTTGCCTTCGTATGTTAGGTTGACATGCAGACTGTCTCCTTGTTGCAGGAATAGTTGCGTGCGCCCGTTGACAAGCATCACAATGGGACTTTCAGTGTCGAATGAATACACGTGCTCTTCACCTTCGTTGCTATAGAACTCCTGCTTTATGAACGGTGTTTGTACGCAATCAAAGTAGACCATATTCCCCTTGTATCCATAAGTCTGCACACTGAGTGTTGTCTTTGGGTTTCCTGCCATAGCAGGCAATACTGTCAGTAGGCAAAAGGCATACTGTACCGTTTTCTTAATGGTTATTCTCATCATAATAACAAAGGGTTTTACAAAACAAAAATGCTTTTCTATTTGATTGATAATATTAACACTGATTGCAAAGGTAAGCAAAAATTTGTTATAGTAGCCAACATTTTCCGTATTTTTTCATTTTACATGAAAATATTATCAATCCGGAACACGTGTTTTAAATAAATTTGCACAAATGGAAGTGACAGAAGCCAAAACTAACAATATGAAAGTTAAAGGTTGTTAGTGAAGTTCTTAGGGAGAACGGACTTTTGCGCATGTCATGCAAAAGTGCCTGTTTTGGGATCCCAAGCAGGCACTTTTGACGTGTAAAACCTATTTTTGCCCCTAAGGAACTTCATTACGTTTTTAGCGAAGAAGCAAGCTCCTATCCATGTGTCAGCCGTGTCGTCAAGTTTCGCCCTGATGTCGTTTGCCCGGTAAATCCTTTTGGAGGTTCCGAATGTGGCCTCCACCTCGTTCCTCTCGCCGATGGCCCTCTTCTTGTCTTGATAAGATTCTTGTTCGCCTTCCCGAGGTAAAGCTTGTCCGCTTGGACTTCCTGTGGCAGCATGCCGAAGCGCTTTTGATAGAGTTCCAATTGCATGGCGAGGTCGGACGATTCGTTGTAGGCGTCCCAACTGAGATGGTCGACGTAGGTGTAACCGTTCACGATACTGGCGCCAATCTTCGCACCGAACTCGACCTTGGCCTTCGCCTTGCCCCTGACAATAGGACGGAGGTGCGGCTGGTAGATGCTGACGATGCTAGCCTTTATCCCCCCAAAAATAACGAACTATTGATAGATAATAATAATTTACAAATAGTCGTCTGAGAATCGATTTTTTTCAACCAAGTTGTCGCTTGGCTCGAAATAACGCGATTATGGGCCATTTTAGCAACTCACTGAATATAAGCGCATTATGATTTTTACGGTTTTCAGACGTCATTTTTTCGCTAAAATGGCATCGCCGTTACAGTGTAATCGCAACGCCGTTACAGTGTAATCGCGTCGCCGTTACGGTGCAATCGCGTTGCGATTACAGTGTAACGGCGACGCCATTTGGCTACTATCGCAACAAAATCGGGTAAAAAAGGCGCTGGCGGTGTTGCGAATAGGCGGAAGGCTACCCTTTTTCCGCTCTATTTGCAGCGGTTTCCAAGTGTTAAATTTAGGCAATAATATTTTACATTTTCCACGTCTGAATGTTGTGGTTGCCATTCGGGTGGTTGGTATCGCAACGCCGGCCCATACAAAACGGTTGAAAGGCGGCGTGCGTAATCGGCGAAGCCGACATCTTTGAAATCTTTGAAATCCGTGTGAAATGAAACATGCGAAGCCTCACCCCACACACGAATCAACATAGAACCAAAATAATCTGGGAAAACGGAAGGATAAATACTTGAAAAAGCAATAACTTTGCAATAATAGAACAAAAAGACAAACTGACACAGCCAAAAGGATGACAAAGGAAAAGACAAGCGAGACGGTGGCAACCACGGAACGACTGTGGAACGCCAACTACATAAAGGTGATGACGACCAACTTCCTGCTCTATTTCGCGTTTTACCTGCTCACCCCTCTCCTGCCTCTCTACCTAAGCGAGGAGTTCGGGGCCACGAAAGACGTGATAGGCACCGTGCTGAGCGGCTACACCGTGGCGGCACTGATAGTGAGGCCGTTTTGCGGATACGTGGTCGACAGCTTCTCAAGGAAAAAGGTGCTCATGGTCTGCCTGACGCTGTTTTTCGTGTGCTTCGCCGGATACATAGCCGCCGGCACGCTGCTCATGTTCGCCATATGCCGCACCATACACGGCGCGCCTTTCGGGGCGGTGACTGTGGCAAACAGCACGTGCGCGATAGACGTGTTGCCGGCGGCGCGACGCAACGAGGGCATTGGCCTCTACGGACTGAGCAACAACTTCGCGATGGCCATAGCGCCGTCGGTGGGGATATGGCTGCACGACGGCATGGGAAGTTATGGCGCGCTGTTCTGGATTGCGCTCGGCGTGGCAGGACTGTCGGTGGTGGTTGCCAGCACCGTGAACCTGCCGGAGAAAGAGATAATAAGAAACAAGAGCAAGATATCGCTCGACCGATTCTTCCTCACCAGGGCGTGGCTGCTGGCCATAAACATCGCCATGTTCGGGTTTTGCTGGGGCGCGCTGAGCAACTACCTGGCGATATACAGCAAGGAGGCCCTTGGCATAACCGGGGGCACGGGCACCTATTTCGCCATTCTGTCTACCGGCCTCTTCCTCTCTCGCCTGCAGGGGCAAAAGTCGCTGAGGGAGGGCAAGCTGACAAACAACGCCGCGGAAGGCATGTGCCTCTCGCTCGTGGGATTTATACTTTTTGTCGCCGTGCCACATCCCGTGGCCTACTATCTGTCGGCATTGATGATAGGCTTGGGCAACGGACACCTCTACCCTGCCTTCCTCAACATGTTCGTGGCCGTGGCACGGCACGACCAGCGCGGCACGGCAAACTCGAGCATCCTCACGGGATGGGACCTCGGATTCGGATTTGGCTGCCTGCTCGGCGGCGTCGTGGCAGAGCACTGGGGCTATGCGGCCACATTCTGGATGGTGACCGCTGAAAACGCCATCGGCGTGATGTTGTTTTTCCTTGCCACTCGGCAATTCTTCGTGGCAAGGAAAAGGAAAGACTGAGAAAGAGGTGGGGGGCGGCCGCAGGTCAGTTGCCTGTGGTGAAGCCACGGTCCCACGCGGAGCTGCCGCGGCCCCACAGATTGGTATCATCATCATTATCTTCGCATAACGACCAGCCGGCGTGCTTTTTCGCTGTTATATTTTGTTTCTCGTAAATTTCCTGTTGTCCATGTGGTTCGCGATGCTGGCATTAAAATACAACGTCAACCGACAAAGTGGATTGCTACAAAGCAACAAATAAAAAACTGCCCTATAAAGAATCATGTGATATTTTTTATTACTCATGTTTCGCTATAGAGTAATCTTTTTACATGCAAATGTGGGTTAATGTTGTCTTCCGAAAGCTTGCCAAGCATTGATGAAACATTGATAGAAACATGAAGTCTTTGCCATATTTCACGTTATAGAGGACATAATTCTTGACTTCAAGAAATTTAGCGAACAACAAAAATAAGGGGAAAAAGAGAACAAAAAAATCTCCATCCGCACTGGGCGAATGGAGATTTCTTTATTGAGATATGATATATTCTTATTATTCAGCCTTAGGAGCCTCCTCAGCTTCAGCCTTAGGAGCCTCTGCCTCAGCCTTAGGAGCAGCCTCTTCTGCAACCTTCTTTGTAGAACGACGGCTACGACGAGTCTTCTTCTCAGCCTTAGGAGCCTTAGCCATGTTCTCATCGAAGTCGACAAGCTCGATGAAGCACATAGAAGCGGCATCACTTGGACGAACGCCCAGCTTGATGATACGAGTGTAACCTCCAGGACGGTCAGCTACGCGAGCTGCAATCTCGCCAAAGAGCTCCTTGACGGCATAGCTCTTCTGAAGATAACGGAAGACGACACGACGTGAAGACGTTGTATCGGTCTTGGAGCGAGTAATCAGCGGCTCTACATACTTCTTAAGAGCCTTGGCCTTTGCGAGAGTCGTAGTGATTCTTTTGTGCATGATAAGGCTGGTAGCCATGTTTGAAAGCATGCTGGCCCTATGAGATGCAGTACGACTCAGATGGTTGAACTTTTTATTGTGTCTCATTTTGTTTTAATGCTTAATTGGACAGTTGAACAGTGACCTGAGGTTTATTCCTTATCCAGTTTATACTTTGAAATATCCATTCCAAACGACAGATTCAGACTCAAGAGCAAATCATCAAGCTCAGAGAGCGATTTCTTACCGAAGTTGCGGAACTTAAGGAGGTCTGTCTTCTGATACTGCACAAGATCAGCAAGAGTTGATACGTCGGCAGCTTTCAGACAGTTGAGCGCACGGACACTCAGATTGAGGTCAGAGAGCTTGGTCTTAAGCAACTGACGCATGTGGAGAACCTCCTCGTCAAACTCCTCATTGCCTTCATTGTCCGTATTCTCCAACGTGATCTTCTCGTCAGAGAAGCAGAGAAGGTGGAAGATGAGAATCTTGGCGGCTTCCTTGAGCGCATCCTTCGGGTGAATGGATCCATCCGTTGTTACCTCAATGATGAGATTATCGTAGTCGGTCTTTTGCTCGACACGAGTAGGCTCAACACTGTAACGCACATTACGGATAGGTGTGTAGATAGAATCGATGGGAAGTACGTTGACATCGGTGCAGAACTGACGGTTCTCATCAGCGGGGACGTAGCCACGACCCTTGTTGATTGTGAGATCCATCTGGAACGATGCCTTAGAATCTAAATGACAAATCACCAAATCAGGGTTTAACACTTCAAATCCAGTCAGATACTTATCGATATCACCTGCCTTGAACTCCGTGGTGTCCTCCACGGAAATGCTAACTTTCTCGTTCTCGAAATCGTCTACTACTTGTTTGAACCGTACTTGTTTCAGATTCAAAATGATATTGGTGACATCCTCCTTCACACCGGGAACGGTGGCGAATTCATGCTCAACACCGCTTATGCGGACGGTGTTGATGGCATAACCTTCAAGCGAAGAAAGAAGGACGCGGCGAAGGGAGTTACCAATGGTAACACCAAAGCCAGGCTCGAGAGGGCGGAACTCAAACTTTCCGTAGTGGTCGTTGGCCTCCAACATCACAACTTTATCAGGTTTTTGAAATGCTAATATCGCCATTAATTCAATGATTTTTATTTATTTCGAGTACAACTCAACGATTAACTGCTCCTTGATGTTCTCAGGGATGTCCGTACGCTCAGGCACGTGGAGATACTTACCGCTCTTGGTGTTCTCATCCCATTCCATCCAAGGATACTTGCTGTGGTTGAAACCTGCAAGGGCATTGCCAATCACTTCGAGTGACTTTGCCTTCTCGCGCACACCAACAACCTGACCAGGCTTTACCGAGTAGGAAGGAATGCTGACGACCTTGCCGTCGACAGTGATGTGCTTGTGGTTGACCAACTGACGGGCTGCAGCTCGTGTAGGAGCAACGCCAAGACGGAAAACGATGTTGTCCAAACGGCTCTCCAACAACTGCAGAAGAACCTCACCTGTCTTACCGTCAGCCTTGGCTGCCTTGTCGAACAAGTTGTGGAACTGACGCTCCAATACACCGTAAGTGTACTTGGCTTTCTGCTTCTCAGCCAACTGCTGACCATACTCGGATGTCTTGCGGCGACGATCATTGCCATGCTGCCCAGGAGGGAAGTTGCGCTTAGACAGTACCTTATCTGCACCAAAGATGGGCTCACCAAAACGGCGTGCGATACGAGACTTAGGACCTATATATCTTGCCATAATTTAAATGCTTTTCTTATTGTATCTAAAGATGTACGTTAGTGGTTCTTATTATACACGACGACGCTTAGGAGGACGGCAACCGTTGTGTGGCAACGGTGTTACGTCAACAATCTCCGTAACCTCGATACCAGCGCCATGAATGGCGCGGATAGCGCTCTCACGACCATTTCCAGGACCCTTAACGTAAGCCTTCACCTTGCGAAGACCAAGTGTATAGGCCACTTTAGCACAATCCTCTGCTGCCATCTGGGCTGCATAAGGAGTATTCTTCTTAGAACCACGGAAACCCATCTTACCAGCTGAAGACCAGGAAATAACCTGACCATCGTTGTTGGCAAGAGACACAATAATGTTGTTAAAGCTGCTGTGAACATGGAGTTGACCTGTAGCTTCAACACGGACATTTCTTTTCTTAGATGTTGCTTTCTGTTGTTTTGCCATAATTAAGTTCCTCCATTAATTACTTAGTAGCCTTCTTCTTGTTTGCAACAGTCTTCTTCTTACCCTTACGAGTGCGGGCATTGTTCTTGGTGCTCTGACCACGAACAGGAAGGCCATTACGATGACGGACACCACGGTAGCAACCAATATCCATCAGACGCTTGATGTTCATCTGAATCTCTGAACGGAGGTCACCCTCCACTTTGAATTCAGCGCCGATAATCTCACGGATTTTGGCTGCCTGATCGTCAGTCCACTCGCTGACCTTCAGGTCACGGCTCACGCCTGCCTTATCCAATATCTTTGCTGAACTACTTCGACCTATACCATAGATATAAGTCAATGCGATCTCGCCACGCTTATTCTGGGGCAAGTCTACTCCAACAATTCGTATTGCCATTAGTTGAAATAAATTGAATAAAAACTTAACTTTTTGTGTAATTAACGCGTTGTTTTTGCTTAAAAGCGTACAAAAGTAATAAGAAAACTTCAAACAGCTTTCTCATTACCCATAACTTTACGCAATTTTAACGTTTAGCCCTGACGCTGCTTCATCTTGGGGTTCTTCTTGTTGATAACAAACAGGCGACCCTTGCGACGAACGATCTTGCAGTCGGCTGAACGCTTCTTGATGGATGTTCTTGTCTTCATATTTGTAAATGTAAAAAATATGATGTTCTATTTATATCTGAACTCAATCCTTCCCTTAGTGAGGTCGTAAGGGCTCATCGCTACCTTAACTTTGTCACCTGGGAGTATCTTAATGTAATGCAGACGCATCTTGCCCGAGATATTGGCGATGATTTGTACTCCATTCTCAAGCTCTACGCGAAACATGGCGTTGGACAAGCTCTCTATCACTGTGCCGTCCTGCTCAATTGCTGACTGTTTTGACATAATTCTTATTTAACCTTTATCAATGTTCCAAAGAAAGTGAAGAAGCCGAGCGTATCAAAACTCAACCTTGAAAGGCTCTCCATCAGGATTCCCAATGGAGAGCCAATCCTGTATTTCATTCATCCGCCCTTGGAAGCATGTATCCAAAGACCATATTAATATGCACTTACAGCGCCAGCCTTACGAGTGTGACCGGAATTCAACAGTCCATCATAGTGACGCATCAAGAGATATGACTCTATCTGCTGCAAGGTATCGATAACGACACCCACCGTGATGAGGAGGGACGTGCCTCCAAAGAACTGTGAGAACGCCTGCTGAACGTTAAGCAACCCTGCCAATGCCGGCATGACGGCTATGAAAGCAATAAACAGTGAACCTGGGAACGTTATGCGTGACATGACTGTGTCGATATACTCGGCTGTGTCATGACCAGGCTTGATACCAGGGATAAAACCGTTGTTGCGTTTCATGTCCTCAGCCATCTGCTGTGGATTCAAAGTGATGGCTGTATAGAAATAGGTGAATGCGACAATCAAGATAACGTAAACTATGTTGTAAACAAGGCTACGATTATCCATCAAGTTGCGAACCAACCAGCTTGACTCACTGCTCTGATACTGAACGATAGCCAATGGGATAAACATCAATGCCTGGGCAAAGATGATAGGCATCACGTTGGCTGCGAAAAGTTTCAGCGGAATATACTGGCGGGCACCACCCACTTGCTTATTACCGACAAGACGCTTCGCATACTGTACTGGCACCTTGCGAGTGCCTTGTGTCAAAAGTATAGAAGCGCAAATGACAGCGTAGAGAATAAGAATCTCGGCGATAAACATCACAAGACCACCACCTGAAATAGCAGTGAACCTCGAGCTAAGCTCTTGGACGAAAGCTTGCGGAAGTCTAGCGATGATACCAATCATGATGACCAATGAGATTCCATTTCCGACTCCCTTGTCAGTTATACGCTCACCCAACCAAAGGATGAACATAGAGCCTGCCGCAAGGATAATAGTCGCAGGAATCATGAACACACTCCAAGATATGCCACTGGCAAGAGCCGAACTGGCTTGCATCTTGAGGTTTATAAGGTAACTCGGTGCCTGGAACAGCAGGATAGCTACTGTCAGCACGCGAGTATACCATTGTATTTTTTTCCTGCCACTCTCACCCTCTCGCTGCATCTTCTGGAAATAAGGCACAGCGACGGCAAGAAGCTGCATGACAATGGAAGCTGAGATGTAAGGCATAATTCCAAGCGCAAAGATAGATGCGTTGGAAAATGCTCCACCAGAGAACATGTCCAGCAGTGACATCAAGCCACCTTTGGTTTGCGACTGAAGTTGGTCAAGCTTGGCGGGATCAATACCCGGAAGCACAACGAAAGATCCAAAACGGTAGATAGCCGTAAACAGGAAAGTAACAAGAAGCCTCTGACGAAGATCCTCAACCCTCCAACAGTTCTTTAGTGTCTCAATTAGCTTTTTCATTATCAAATTTTTGTTGCATTACCACCGACTGCCTTGATAGCTTCCTCAGCAGTCTTAGAGAAGGCGTTAGCTTCTACGTCAACCTTTGCCTTGAGCTCACCATTGCCAAGGATCTTGACAAGTTCCTTGCCATTCGTGAGACCAGCAGCGACAAGCTCTGCGATACCAATCTTCGTGAGGTTCTTTTCCTCGGCGAGCTTCTGAAGGGTTGAGAGATTCACTGCGAAGTACTCCACATGGTTGATGTTCTTGAAACCAGCCTTAGGAACACGACGCTGCAAAGGCATCTGACCACCTTCGAAACCAATCTTTCTCTTGTAACCGGAACGAGCCTTGGCACCCTTGTGACCACGCGTAGAAGTACCACCGAGACCTGAACCAGGACCACGGCCTATACGACGACGTGAATGAGTAGAGCCGGCTGCCGGCTTCAATGTATGTAATTTCATGATTACGTCTGATTTTAAATGTTATTACTTAACGATCTCAACGAGATGGTGCACTTTGCGAACCATACCGAGATTGCTGGGAGTATCCTCAATCTCAACAACTTGAGAAATCTTGTGAAGACCAAGTGCGAGAAGAGTTCTCTTCTGGTCTACAGGAGCGCCGATACGACTCTTGACTTGCTTTACTTTGATTGTTGCCATTGTTTATAATCCCATTAACCGTTAAACACTTTGTCCATGGCGACACCACGCTCACCAGCTACGGTGTAAGCGTCACGCATCTGAGAGAGCGCGAGCACTGTGGCTTTCACCAAGTTGTGGGCATTTGATGAGCCCTTAGACTTTGCAATCACGTCCGTGATACCAGCACTCTCGAGGACGGCACGCATAGCACCACCGGCCTTAAGACCAGTACCTGCTGCAGCGGGCTTCAAGAGAACCTGAGCACCACCAAACTTCACCTCCATCTCATGAGGCACCGTGCCCTTGAGCACAGGAACCTTGAAGAGGTTCTTCTTGGCAGCGTCTGTGCCTTTCTGGATTGCGGCGGTAACCTCACCAGCCTTACCCAGGCCATAACCAATCACGCCGTTGCCATCACCGACTACGACAATGGCAGCGAATGTAAAGGTACGACCACCCTTGGTAACTTTCGTCACACGGTTGATAGCAACCAGGCGGTCCTTCAATTCAGCGTCACTATTAACTCTTACTTTATTCATTGCCATAATCGATTAGAAATTAAGTCCACCCTTACGAGCAGCGTCAGCAAGAGCCTGAACGCGGCCATGATAGAGATAGCCATTACGGTCAAAAACCACAGCCTCAACACCTGCAGCCTTGGCCTTCTCTGCCAAAGCCTCACCAACCTTCTCAGCCTGCTGAATCTTAGGAAGCTTCTCCAAGCCTAAAGAAGAGGCGGAAGCCACGGTCTTGCCCTCTATGTCATTAATCACTTGTGCGTAAATCTGCTTGTTGGAGCGGAACACAGTAAGACGGGGACGCTCAGCTGTTCCCTTGACGTTCTTGCGAATGCGGAACTTTATCTTGATTCGTCTTTCTACTTTCTTTGTTGTCATGATTTCGTTGTCACTTTAAAAGTTACTTAGCTGCAGCTGTCTTACCAGACTTTCTGCGGATGACCTCACCCTTGAAGAGTATACCCTTACCCTTATAAGGCTCAGGCATGCGGAAAGAACGAATTTTAGCACAAATAAGACCAAGCAGCTGCTTGTCTGCGCTCTCCAGCATAATCTGTGGGTTCTGGTTGCGCTCAGACTTTGTCTCAACCTTCACCTCCTTAGGGAGCTGGAGGAAGATTGGGTGAGTGTAACCGAGAGAGAACTCGAGAAGATTTCCCTGGTTGGAAACACGATAACCGACACCGATAAGCTCAAGATGCTTCTTGAAACCCTCGCTTACGCCAACAACCATGTTGTTGATCAAAGAGCGATAAAGGCCGTGGAAAGCCTGCTTCTGCTTGTAGTCAACGGGGCTATTCTCATCAACCTCGAAGGTGATATGACCATCTTCCTGAACCATCTTGATAGAAGGATCAAGATACTGTGAGAGTTCACCCTTAGGACCCTTAACGGTAACAACGTTCTCCTTCGCATCGAAGTTAACTGTAACTCCAGCGGGAACACTAATTGGCAATTTACCTATTCTTGACATAACTTAAACCTCCAATTAATAGACGTAGCAAAGAACCTCGCCACCGATCTTAAGGTCAGCGGCCTCCTTGTTTGTCATGACTCCCTTAGATGTAGACAGGATTGCGATACCCAGTCCGTTAATAACTCTCGGCATGTCCTTGTAACCGGTGTAACGGCGAAGGCCAGGTGTGGAAACGCGCTTCAAGCTCTTGATGGCGTTTTCCTTTGTTTGTGGATCATACTTCAAGGCAACCTTGATAGTACCTTGAGGACCATCCTCGACGAACTTGTAGTTCAGGATGTAACCCTTCTCGAAGAGAATCTTCGTGATAGATTTCTTCATGTTTGACGCAGGAACCTCAACCACGCGGTGATGTGCCATGATTGCGTTTCTGAGCCGTGTCAGATAATCTGCTATTGGATCTGTCATAAAATATAAATGTTTAATTAATCGGGACTACCCCGACAATATTAAATATGTGAGTGTCTCTTTTTATACCTTTTGTTTAGTTGACAGCTTTGATACCGATAAAAGCATCATGCTGTCAACCAAAGGTTAGAGTGTATTTACCAGCTTGCCTTCGTCACGCCGGGAATCAAGCCCTGAGAAGCCATCTCACGGAACTGGATACGTGAAATACCGAACTGACGGATAAATCCACGTGGACGACCTGTAATCTTGCAGCGGTTGTGCTGGCGGATAGGGTCTGCGTTCTTTGGAATGGCCTGCAACTTACGTGCAGCCTCATAAGCCTCAGCGGGGTCGTTAGAAGTAGCGATAATCTTCTTCAGAGCCGCACGCTTTTCAGCATAGCGGGCAGCGAGCTTGGCGCGCTTAACCTCGCGAGCCTTCATAGATTCTTTTGCCATATCTCTTAATCGTTTTTAGCGTTTTTGAAAGGAAGGCCGAATGCCTTAAGCAGAGCGAAACCCTCCTCATCAGTAGTGGCTGATGTGACGAAAGTGATGTTCATACCCTGAAGGCGGTCCACCTGATCAATGTTGATCTCTGGGAAGATGATTTGCTCATCAATACCGAGAGTGTAGTTACCGCGACCGTCAAACTTAGAGTTGATACCTTTGAAGTCACGAATACGAGGAAGAGCGATCTTCACGAGACGCTCCAAGAACTCGTACATGCGCTCACGGCGAAGTGTTACCATCACGCCGATAGGCATCTTCTTACGAAGCTTGAAGTTAGCGATATCCTTCTTAGAGTATGTAGCCACGGCTTTCTGGCCGGTGATGGCAGTGAGCTCGTTGATAGACACATCGATAATCTTCTTGTCCTGAGTGGCGTCGCCAAGACCCATGTTGATGACGATCTTCTTCAGGGCAGGAATCTGCATGGCAGAAGAATAGTTGAACTGCTCTTTGAGAGCTGGAGCGATTTGCTCGTTATACTGTTTCTTTAACTGTGCTGTATCCATTACTTGATCTCCTCCCCTGACTTTTTAGCGATGCGGATGACATTCTTACCCTCGTGCTTAACAGCGATGCGGGTAGCCTTGCCACTCTTAGGATCGATAAGGCTGATGTTTGAGATGTGAATAGGAGCCTCCTGCTTCACGATTCCTCCTTGAGGATTCTTAGCTGAAGGCTTCGTGCTCTTTGAAACCATGTTGACACCCTCAACGATGGCACGGTTCTCTTTCACAAGCACCTTGAGCACTTTACCCGTCTTGCCCTTGTCGGAACCGGCAATGACGATGACGTTGTCGTCTTTCTTGATATGTAACTTACTCATTACTTCTTTCATTTAAAAGATTAAAGAACCTCAGGTGCGAGAGACACGACCTTCATGTTGACAGCACGCAGCTCACGGGCTACAGGGCCGAAGATACGGCTACCGCGAAGCTCACCAGCGTTGTTGAGCAACACGCAAGCATTGTCGTCAAAACGGATGTAAGAGCCATCCGGACGACGGATCTCTTTCTTGGTGCGAACGACTAAAGCCTTAGATACCGCACCCTTCTTCAAGTCACTGGTTGGCAGGACGTTCTGGACAGCAACAACTATGACGTCGCCGACACTTGCGTAACGACGGCCGGTACCACCGAGCACACGGATGCACATAGCCTCACGAGCGCCACTGTTGTCTGCTACTGTAAGTTTTGTTAATGCCTGTATCATAATTACTTAGCCTTTTCTACGATTTGTACTAATCTCCACCTCTTGGTCTTGGAAAGTGGACGAGTCTCCATAATCTGGACAGTATCACCCATATGGGCCTCGTTCTTCTCGTCGTGAACGTGATACTTCTTCGTCTTCTGGACGAATTTACCATAAATAGGGTGCTTCTCCTTGAACTTAGCTGCGACAACGATAGTCTTGTCCATCTTGTCACTGATAACGACACCCTGTCTTACCTTTCTTAAATTACGTGTTTCCATTTGTGTCATTACTTGTTAAGTTCCCTTTCGCGAAGCACTGTCTTCATGCGTGCAATATCACGACGCGCAGCTTTGATCTGTGACGGATTCTCAAGCGGTGAAATCTGATGGTTGAGCTTAAGCTGCTTGTAAGCTGCCTCAGATTGCGCCAGCTTCTCGCGCAAGTCCTTGTCGGCGAGTTCTGTGATTTCTTTGATCTTCATTATTATGCGTTTTTGTCGTAATCACGACGGATGACGAATTTTGTCTTCACTGGGAGTTTCTGGGCTGCCAGGCGAAGGGCCTCCTTGGCCACATCGAGGCTGACGCCTTCCACTTCGAAGAGTATACGACCCGGAGTGACAGGAGCTACCCATCCAGCTGGATCACCCTTACCTTTACCCATTCGGACGTCTGCAGGCTTGCGAGTGATTGGCTTGTCAGGGAAGATGCGGATCCAGACCTGACCCTCACGGTTCATGTAACGGTTGACAGCTACACGAGCTGCCTCAATCTGGCGGCTGTCCAGCCATTTGCTCTCAAGGGTCTTGATGCCGAACGAGCCGAAAGCCAGTTGCGTGCCGCGATGAGCGTTGCCTTTGTTGCCACGTCCATCTTGCGGCCTTCTATATTTTACTCTTTTTGGCTGTAACATTGTAGATGATTCTTTTAGCGATTATTGTTTCTACGGCGTCCGCCACGGTTGCGGCGCTCACCGTCGCGGCGTGAGCCACGATCGTTACGATCCTGCTGGAAGTTAGGAGCGAGCTCCTTCTTGCCATAGACCTCACCACGCATGATCCATACCTTGATACCAAGCAGGCCGACCTTTGTCAGAGCCTCTGTCTGGCAGTAGTCGATGTCGGCACGGAAAGTGTGCAGAGGAGTACGACCCTCCTTGAACATTTCCTTACGTGCGATCTCGGCACCGTTGAGACGACCAGTGATCTGCACCTTTATGCCTTCAGCGCCTGCGCGCATTGTGTTCTGCACAGCCATCTTGATGGCACGGCGATAAGCCATGAGGTGTTCAATCTGGCTTGCGATGTTCTCACCAACGATTGTGGCGTCAAGCTCAGGACGCTTAACCTCGAAAATGTTGATCTGGATATCCTTCTTATAGAGCTTCTTCAGCTCCTCCTTCAACTTGTCCACATCATGACCAGCCTTACCGATGACGATACCTGGACGGGCAGTGCAAATAGTGATGGTGACGAGTTTGAGAGTACGCTCGATGATGATGCGTGAAACCTGGGCTTTCTCGAGACGCTTCTTCAGGTAAGTGCGAATCTGCTTGTCCTCTACGAGGTTGTCGCCGAAGTTCTTGCCACCGAACCAATTTGAATCCCAACCACGGATTATACCAAGACGGTTGCTTATTGGATTAACTTTCTGTCCCATTCTATTTAATCTTTATCGTCATTAGTTTTGGCATCCACGAACAAAGTGACGTGGTTAGAGCGCTTGCAGATTCTGTATCCGCGACCCTGTGGTGCCGGTCTCATACGCTTCATGGTTACGCCTTCGTCTACGAAGACCTTGCTGATGTACAGCTCTCCGTCCTCAGCCTTGCGATCGTTCTTGGTCTCCCAGTTAGCGATAGCAGAGCGAAGAAGCTTCTCCACGTCCTGTGCGGCACGCTTCTTCGAGAACTTGAGCACGCCAAGGGCACGGTTGACCTCCATACCACGAACCATGTCTACCACGTAGCGCATCTTGCGGGGAGAGGAGGGAACGCCAACGAGCTTGGCGAAGTATTGATTCTTACGGGCTTCTTTTAACTTTTCAGCCGCGTTATGTTTTCTTGCTCCCATTATGTTTGCTTGAATTTAATGCTTATCCCGATTACTTCTTGTTGTTTCCGGTATGACCACCGAAGCGACGTGTGAGGGCGAACTCTCCGAGGCGGTGACCCACCATGTTCTCAGTAATGTACACGGGGATAAATTTGTTACCGTTATGAACTGCGACAGTATGACCCACGAAGTCAGGTGAAATCATACATGCTCTGGCCCATGTCTTGACAACGCTCTTCTTGCCGCTCTCGTTCATGGCAAGGATTTTCTTCTCGAGCGAGACATTGATGTAGGGGCCTTTTTTAAGTGAACGACTCATAATTTGCTCTGTGTTTTAAGTTACTTCTTGTTAGCCCTCTCGATAATGTACTTGTTCGAGAGCTTCTTCGGTGCGCGAGTCTTGAGGCCCTTAGCGTACAAGCCCTTGCGTGAGCGTGGATGTCCACCGCTCTGGCGGCCTTCACCACCACCCATTGGGTGATCAACAGGGTTCATCACAACACCACGGTTGTGAGGACGACGACCGAGCCAACGTGAGCGACCGGCCTTACCAGACTGCTCAAGAGCGTGGTCTGAGTTGCCTACGCTACCTACAGTTGCCTTACAAGCTGAGAGGATCTTGCGAGTCTCGCCTGAAGGAAGCTTGATAACACAGTAGGAACCTTCACGAGAAGTAAGCTGAGCAAAGTTACCAGCCGAACGAACGAGCAATGCACCCTGTCCCGGACGCAACTCGATGTTGTGGATCACGGTACCGACAGGAATGTTCGCAAGTGGAAGGGAGTTGCCAACCTCAGGAGCTGCCTCAGCGCCCGACATCAGCTTGTCGCCAACCTTCAATCCGTTAGGAGCAATGATGTAACGTTTCTCGCCATCTGCGTAGAAGAGAAGAGCGATACGAGCTGAACGGTTAGGATCATACTCGATTGTCTTCACTACAGCAGGAACACCATCTTTCTCTCGCTTGAAGTCAATGAGACGATACTTCTTCTTGTGGCCGCCGCCGATGTAGCGGACAGTCATCTTACCGGTGTTGTTTCGACCGCCGGTTGAACGCTTACCGTAAACGAGAGACTTCTCTGGCACGGATGCAGTAATCTCCTCGAACGTGCCAATAACCTTGTGTCTTTGACCCGGAGTGACCGGGCTGAATTTACGTACTGCCATTTCTTATTTTAGATATTGCTGTAAAAATCAATAGTGTCACCGTCTTTCAAGGTGATGTAAGCCTTCTTGAACGCGTTCTTCTGACCGCGGATAAGGCCTGCCTTGGTATAACGGCTTGAGCGCTTGCCGGCAAAGCGTGCTGTGTTGACAGCGACAACCTTCACGTTGTAAAGGCTCTCTACCTCTTTCTTAATCTGGAGCTTGTCGGCATCGGGGCGAACGATAAAACCGTAGCGGTTTGAGTTCTTCTCCGTGATTCTGTTCTGTTTCTCTGTTACCAGAGGCTTAATGATAATGTTTGCCATTTCTTTCTTCCAAATTACTTGTTAAGCACGCTGTTGATCATCTCCAGGGAAGCCTCTGCAATCACGAGCACATCAGCGTTCAAAATTTTGTACGTATTGATGTTGTTTGCGCTCATGATCTCAGCCTTCTGCAGGTTGCGAGCGGACAAATATACATTTTTATTCACTTCTGGCAAAACCACGAGTGTCTTCTTGCCCTCAACTTTAAGATTTTTAGTGATATTTACGAAATCTTTAGTCTTTGGGGCTGCCATATCGAAGTTATCAACCACGATAATCTCGTTGTCCTTAGCCTTGTAAGAGAGAGCTGACTTACGAGCAAGAATCTTTACTTTCTTATTGAGCTTGAAGCTGTAGTCGCGTGGCTTAGGACCGAAAACACGTCCACCGCCCACGAGGACAGGCGAGTTGATGTCACCGCGACGAGCGCCGCCGCCGCCCTTCTGGCGACCGAGCTTGCGTGTAGAGCCGCTGTGCTCGCTACGCTCCTTAGACTTTGCCGTTCCCTGACGCTGGTTTGCCAAATACTGCTTAACGTCGAGATAGATGACGTGATCGTTTGGCTCAATGCCGAAGACAGCGTCATTCAATGTAACCTTCTTGCCGGTCTCTTGACCGTTGATATTCAAAACGCTGAGTTCCATTACTTCTGAATTAAAACAGTTGAACCATTGTAACCTGCCGTAGAACCCTTCACGATGATGAGGTTCTGCTCAGGGATTACCTTTAACACTTTGAGGTTCTGGGTTGTCACCCTGTCGCCTCCCATTTGGCCGCCCATGCGCATGCCCTTGAACACCTTTGCAGGGTAAGAACAAGCACCGATTGAACCTGGCTTGCGGAGACGGTCATCCTGACCGTGAGTAGCCTGTCCGACACCGCCGAAACCATGACGCTTCACAACGCCCTGGAAGCCTTTACCCTTGGATGTGCCAACCACATCGACGTACCCCACGCCATTGAACATCTCAACAGTGAGAGTATCACCGAGATTGTACTCCTCGTCAAACTTGAACTCGGCCAAGTGCTTTTTCGGTGTTGTACCAGCCTTCTTGAAGATTCCTGTCATAGGCTTGTTGGTGCGCTTTTCCTTAGCCTCACCATAGCCCAGCTGATAGGCTTTGTAACCGTCCTTCTCGACAGTCTTCACCTGGGTTACAACACAAGGACCAGCTTCGATAACAGTGCACGGCACGTTCTTGCCGTCGGCACTGAAAACGGATGTCATTCCGATTTTTCTTCCAATTAATCCTGGCATCTCAGTTTAAAAAATTAAATAATAATATAATGTTGTTTTATGTTCTCTTTAAGTGATACCCGCTTTTCTCAAGCTCACAACACACTTAAAAAGAACCGCTCACTTCTTCTAAACTGAAGGCCAAGTTGCTCTAATTCAGCGTATTGATGGCTACAAGCCAGCGCAATACCCACTTTTGCGGTGCAAAGTTACGACTTTTTGCGCTAACAGCCAAGCTTTTATGCCATTATTTTCAAAGTTTTTAGCCTTAGGCGTTTCGGATGTGCTAACGTGCGACACGCTGATGACAACATCATTTCCCCAAATGCCGCTTGATAATAGGAGTCATGTAGTCGGCGCAACGCTCGAAGCCGAGGTCGGTGAAGTGTATGCCGTCCACGGTGCCCTCGTTGTCGGAGCCAATCATGTCGGCCGACGAGACGAAATACACGTTTTTGTCGCCGGCGGCGCGGAATTTCTTGAAAAACTTCTGCAGCGTGGCGTTTTTCTCGCTGATGGTCTTCCGCATCTCCGAGTTGAAACGCGTCGGCGGGAATATCGGGTTCTCCACAAGGAGTATTGGCGTGTCGGGGTGTGCCTTGCGCAGGATGGAGTAGAAGCGTTCTATCTTCTCGTTTATCAAGTCGCTCGTGCAGTTTGGCAGCATGTCCATGATGTAAAGTCCTGCGTCGTGGCGAGCCATTATCTCAGCGACCTCAGGGTCGAGCTTGCCATTGCCGCTGAACCCGAGATTCACCACCACGCGGTTGAGCCTGCGCTCCACGATGTTTGTCGCCGCCATGCCTGGCCTTGAGGCGCATCCACCTTGCGTGATGCTTGTGCCATACCACACCACTGGCTTGTTCTCGGCCGGCAACGCCACACGCGGCTTGTCAATGGTCGCGCCTTCCTCAACGCCTATCTCAAGTGAGTCGATGCCCTCATAGAGTGGCAGGTAGAGCATGTACTCGTGTTCCTTGCCGTCAAGGTTCTCTATTATCTTCGACTTGTTTACCAGTCGTCCTTGCGGCTTGGCGCTGTTCACGAATACCCACTGGCCCTTGTCCTGCAAGCAATAGAGGTCGAGGCCGCGAATGCCCGTGGCGGTCATGTGGTTCATGTTGAACACCGAGTGGTTCTTCCATCTCACGCCAATCTGCCTCGCGTCGGAGCGGAAGCGCACGGCCATGCCCGCCGTGTTCTGGCCAAGGTTCCAAAGCGCGTCGCGCACCTTACCCTTCAGCGAGTCGGGCATACGGGTGTACACACGTGGCTCATCCGGCACGGGTTGGCCTATGACCTTAAATAGCGAAGCTTCATGATAGCGAAGCTGTGCCATGGCGGTGGCACATAGGGCAAGCAGCAAGGCGAACAGCGTAGAAAGTCTTTTCATGGTATTAATTTTTTAGATTGACGGCACAAAGATAAGCGTTTTCACGCAAAAGTGTGTATTTTTGCATTACAATTATAGTAAACTCAGAAAGAAAGGCCCTCTTTCTTTAGTCTTGGCCATGAGCACACGGTCATGGTCATGTTTTTCAAGAGGGCTAATATAATAGTGAGATGGGACATCTTTTCAGGAAAGCCAACATGGCAGATATTGATGGCATAATGAGCTTCATCGATTTCGCGAGGCGACAAATGCTGAAATAGGGCATGGCGGCAACGCGTATATATAATAATGTGTAAACAGGAAACGCAATCACGACAATGAATATCAGATCAATAAGCAGCCGGCTGAAGGGCAACCCCACCATGGTGGAGGGCACGGTCTATTCGATGCTCATCATTTGCGGCATCTCGCATTTCTTGAACGACATGATCCAATCCATCATCCCTTCCATCTACCCCATCGTGAAAGACAAGTTCGACTTCTCGTTCGCGCAGATAGGCATCATCACCTTGGTGTTCCAGATGACGTCATCCATCCTGCAACCCTTCACGGGGCTCTATGCCGACAAGCATCCGCGACCTTACGCCCTCTCGATGGGCATGTGCTTCACCTTGGCGGGACTGTTGCTGCTTGCTTTCGCCGAGAATTATTTCCTGATTCTCTTGGCCGTTAGCGTGGTGGGACTCGGCTCTTCGGTCTTCCATCCCACGGCCTCACGCGTGGCGCAGTTGGCCTCGGGCGGCAAGAAGAGCTTGGCGCAGTCCATCTTCCAGGTGGGCGGCAACGGCGGCTCGGCGGTAGGCCCGTTGCTTGCGGCCCTCGTCATCTTGCCTTTCGGCCAGCACGCCATAGCCTGGTTTGCCTTGGCGGCGCTGCTGGCGGCTATCATCATGGTCAGGCTTGGCGCTTGGTACAAGGCGAGACTCGCCTACGTGGTCAACCATCCGCAGAAGCAACCTCTCCTCAACCACAACATCTCCAAGCGGGCCAAATATGGGGCATTGGCCATCCTCATCCTGCTGGTCTTCTCTAAGTATTTCTACACGGCGTGCATCACCAGCTACTTCACGTTCTTCCTTATAGACAAGTTTGGCGTCAGCGTGCAGACGTCGCAGCTATGCCTGTTCGTCTTCCTTGCCGCCTTCGCCATCGGGACGGTGGCGGGAGGCATGCTGGGCGACAGGTTCGGCAGGAAATACGTCATCTGGTTCTCCATCTTGGGGGCCGCACCGTTCGCCATAGCCATGCCTTTCGTGGGTTTCGCTTGGACCATCGTCTGCACCTTCCTCTCCGGTCTCATCATCGCCTCGGCGTTCTCGTCTATCGTGGTCTACGCCACCGACTTGATGCCCGACAAGGTGGGACTGATAGCCGGAGTCTTCTTCGGACTGATGTTCGGCTTGGGCGGCCTGGGCTCCGCCTTCTTCGGATGGCTCGCCGACAAGACCTGCGTCGAGTTCATCTTCCAGGTAAGTGCCTTCTTGCCACTCCTCGGCATCATAGCCGGCTTCTTGCCTAACACGCAGAAAACAAGCAAACAGATTGACCTTGAGAAAGGTAAACGAATGTAAAAAAATGAAAGCACAATTCCCAACTGTCGACAACAGTAGCTCATAAGAATGTAACGGCCTATCTACTTTTCATGTAAAATAAGGCAATGATAAAGCTCAAAACTTGTAAAATAAGGCAATAGAAAACTTCAAAACTTGTAAAATAAGGCAATGGGACTGACACAAAGAAGACTTGGGTATAAGGCCTAAAAAGGCAAAGCCTTTCCCTTGTCATCCAAAAGGCCAACGTTAACGCCATAAAAAACACAAGATGATAAAAATAACCGGTAATGGCTTTGCGGATAGGGCAATAATGATTATATTTGCAAACCAAACGACTTGATTTTATGGAAGAAAGCAAATACATACGTTTTGACTGGGCCATGAAACGACTGCTCAGGCAAAGATGAAAAGCCTTGGCCTGCCGGCTGACACCATCCCAAAGACAACCGGGCTGACCGTCGAAGACATCAACAGCCTGTAAACACCCATACCACATTATTATATTAATACACGCGCGACAACAACATCATGACAAAATAATGGAAAGACCAACTCTCACCAACAAGCAGTATTTTCTGCCGTTCATCCTCGTAACCACCCTCTTCTTCCTCTGGGGCTTTGCCCGCGCCATTCTCGACGTGCTCAACAAGCACTTCCAGAACGCGCTCGACATTTCCATGTCGCAATCGTCGCTCATCCAGGTCACCACTTACCTCGGCTATTTCATCATGGCCATTCCCGCCGGCTGGTTCATCAACCGCCACGGCTACCGCACCGGCGTCATCTTCGGCCTGATGCTCTTTGGCGTCGGCTCGCTGCTCTTCATCCCCGGCGCCGAGGCCGGCACGTTCTACGCCTACCTGGGCGCGCTCTTCATCATAGGGTGCGGACTGGTGTTTCTCGAGACGTCGGCCAACCCTTATGTCACCGAGCTTGGCAACCCGGCCACAGCCACGAGCCGCCTCAACTTCTCGCAGTCGTTCAATGGCCTCGGCTCGCTTGCCGCCACGTTCATCGTGGGCCAGTTTCTCTTCACCGGCGACAACGCGCGCGGCAAGGTGGTGCTGCCCTACGCCATTCTCGGCATCATCGTGCTCATAATAGCCGTGGTCTTCTCTTGCGTCAGGCTGCCGGAGATAAACTACAAGGCCACCAATGAAGACAGCGAGCAGGGCACGCGCATAGTGAAGCTCTTCCGCCACCACCCCATGTTCGTCTTCGGCCTCTTCTCGCTCCTGGCCTACGAGGTGGCGGAGATCAGCATCAACAGCTATTTCATCAACTTCGTGACGGCAAAGGGATGGATGACCGACAACACCGCCTCCATCGTGCTCACCGCCGCGCTGGCGTTCTTCATGCTCGGACGCTTCGGCGGCAGCTGGATCATGCGGACCGTGAAGGCTGAGACCATGCTCCTCGCCTGCGCCGGGGGAAGCGTGATAAGCATAGGCCTCGTGCTCTGCAACCTCGGCAAGCTGTCAATGATAGCCTTGGTATGCAACTACATCTTCGAGGCCATAATGTTCCCCACCATCTTCTCGCTCTCGCTGCGAGGGCTGGGCAACCTCACCAAGAGCGCGTCGTCGCTGCTGATGATGACGCCGATAGGCGGCTGCGGATTCCTGCTGATGAGCATCATCGCCGAGTCTACGCAGATGATGTCGCTGCCGTTTATCATTCCCTTCCTCTGCTTCTTCCTCGTGTTGCTTTTCGCTTTGGAACTCGCGCGAAAGGGCAAGGGCCACGACCCCGTGCTGACGCTTTAAGGCGCGGCGCCTACATGGCATGACAAATTTTGCAAAACGGATATTGCAAAACCGCAAAGCAACGGCAACGCGACACTTCCAATTACCTTTTTTTAATATTCGGAAACGTTAAATAACCATCAAGGACATGGTAAAAGGAAATATATGTGCTAAATTTGCATGCAGAAGAGAGCAAGGCAGTCTCTCTTTATACAGGATTTCAAAAGGAAAACAATTATCTTTTAAACATTTAATAAAATGGTTAACTACAAAGATTTGGGTCTCGTCAACACACGCGAGATGTTCAAGCGCGCCGTAACAGGCGGTTATGCTGTACCAGCATTCAACTTCAACAACCTTGAGCAGCTTCAGGCTATCATCACAGCCAGCTCTACGCTCAAGAGCCCTGTCATCCTTCAGGTTTCTAAGGGTGCCCGCGCATACGCTAACCCTATCCTGCTCCGCTACATGGCACAGGGTGCCGTGGAGTTCGCCAAGAGCCTCGGCTGCAACCATCCAGAGATCGTGCTGCACCTCGACCACGGTGACACTTTCGAGCTTGTCAAGGACTGCGTAGACCTCGGCTTCTCAAGCGTCATGATCGACGGTTCAAGCAAGCCTTACGAGGAGAACATCGAGCTCACACGCAAGTGCGTGGAGTACGCCCACAAGTATGACGTCACTGTCGAGGCTGAGCTCGGCGTGCTCGCCGGCGTTGAGGACGAGGTCGCTTCTGAGGAGAGCCACTACACAAAGCCTGAGGAGGTCATCGACTTCTCACAGCGCTCTGGTTGCGACAGCCTCGCCATCTCTATCGGCACAAGCCACGGTGCTTACAAGTTCAAGCCCGAGCAGTGCACACGCGACCCGAAGACTGGCCGCCTGGTTCCTCCTCCATTGGCATTCGACGTGCTCGCCGAGATCGAGAAGAAGCTCCCTGGCTTCCCAATCGTGCTCCACGGCTCTTCTTCAGTGCCACAGCAGTATGTAGACATCATCAACAAGTTCGGTGGCAAGCTGCCTAACGCCGTTGGTATCCCAGAGGAGCAGCTCCGCAAGGCTTCAAAGAGCGCTGTCTGCAAGATCAACATCGACTCAGACTCTCGTCTGGCTTACACTGCCGGTGTGCGTGAGACTCTTTCTGAGCATCCTGACTACTTCGATCCTCGCCAGTATGGCAAGGTGGCTCGCAACTACATGATTGACATGTACGAGGAGAAGATCAAGGACGTGCTGGGCTCTGACAACAAGCTCGCCAACTGCGACTAATCAACCTTTCCGTCTCCACTCGTGGAGATGATAAAGGCTTATCAAATATAAAGGCGCGTGAAGACACAATGTCTTCCGCGCCTTTTTCATATGCCATTAGCCAACAAAATGTAAAAAATCATTTGCAAATAACAGATTTTTTCATAAATTTGCAACATTATCCACCATGATAAAACCCACTGTGCGATAACGGAATATGAAACCATAATCGTTTGTCTCTATCGCCCTGACAATTTATTAACGCTGGAGAGGGACTGCCGGCACAACACTTAAAAAGAAATGTTCCTGAGGAAGTTCTTTATATCCATTATGCTTTTGGCAAGTGTCGCTGCCATGAGTCTCGCCCAAGGCACCACTTCCCTTGCCCTCTCAGAGACCATGGGCAAGTTTCTCGACGCTTGCCTGACCGCCAACCAAGGCATGGCCCGGAAAGACGCCGACATGACGCAGAAAGCCATCGACGCGCTGACAAGCCTCAACATGGCATCGCTAAGCGAGAGCCGTCTGGCGCCCGTCGATGGCTCCGACATGCTGCCACTCGACGGCCACTTGGTCTACGATGCCCACTACCTCGACTCGCTCATCGTGTGCCAATTCGAGACTGGCGTGGTGAAAGTAAACCCCGCCATGCTGCTACGCGGCGACGACATGCCCGACATCTGCTACGCCAACAAGGTACTAAGACCACACGGAAAGGTCACGTTCCAATGCAAGGGCTCCGGGACTAAAGAGCTCGTGGTCGTGGCGGAAGGCAACGCAGAGGTAAGCATGATGGTTGACGATGAGAAAAACGACATACACATCGCAGGGGCGAAGAGCCATGGCGTGGGAACGGCCTACGCGCGGTGGAAGATGCCACGGTTCTCCACTTTCTTGGTGACGGTGGAAAACAAGACCGACGCCGCCGTCAGCTTCGTGCTGGCGATAAACCAGTAAGCTGCTACGACACACAAGACCCATGTATCAACGCACAAACCTCGTATCATGCGAACCGCTATCTCGCTAATCCTCCTTTGCCTTGCGACGTGTGCCATGTCGCAGACGCCTATCGCCCATTACCAAAAGGGCGACTCATTGGCCGCGCGCGGACTGTATGGTGCCGCCATACAAGAGTTAGGACTGGCCGAGAAAGACGAGGGCAAGCTACTCAGAAACCGCAGGCAATTGCTCTACGGCCGCCTTGCCTATGCCCATCAGCAACTTGGCGAATACCGAAAGGCCCTCGGCTACTATGAGAAACAATTGGGAATGATGGGGCCGTCGTCGCCAAGCCGCGACGACATCATGCTCAACATGACCGACCTCTACCTGCTCACTGGCGAATACCGAAAGGTGATTGCCGTCCTCGGCAAGCTGCCTGGCGACAACGCCAAGAAGACCATCAACATGGCTTCGGCGTTGTGCCGTATGGGGAAAACGGACGACGCGCTCAAGTTGCTCGACGAAGTGGCGACGAGGACGGCTCCATGCGCCACGGCCATAATGAGGCAGGCAAACGTGGCGGCACTGCAAAACAAGGCTTTCGTCCTCGACATGACAGGGCGGCACGCGGAGGCTTACCTCTTGATGAAAGCAGTGCTGCCAAGACTGGAGACAAAAGAGGAATATTACCAAGCCTTGGGCAATTTCGCGCTCACGGAGTCGGCACTCGGCAAGAGCGGCGACGCATTGGGCCACATAGACCAATGCATCGCCTGGCAGAAGACGCGGCTCGGAAAGAACCACGACGACGTGGCGATATCCACGCGAAAGAAGGCGGAGATACTCATGGCGGCAGGGAAGACGGCGGAGGCGGAGAAAGCCTTCAAGGAGTTTTTCGGCATTGAGCGACAAAACATTGAAAAGAATTTCGCGTTCATGACCGAGAAGCAACGACGCGACTACTGGAACTCGAAAAAAGACCTCATAGCCGAGTGCCATGCCTTGGGAAGCCAAAACCCACGATTCCTCTTCGACGTGGCGGTGTTCTCCAAGTCGGTTTTGCTGCAATCCAACAAGGACTTCTACCGCTTGGCGTCAACCGACAAGCGACTTAAAACTGAATACGAGCGGTTGCTGGTATTGAGAAGCAAAGCCGCCAACCTCAGCGGGCCGCGACGCGACTCAATGGAAATCGCCATGGAAAGGAAGGAGCGCGAGCTTATGGGCAAACTGCCCGTCTGGCAAGGGTTCTCCCGGCAGATGAGCGTCACGGGCGGCGACATCGCCCGTGCCTTGACACGCCCTACCGACCGCGCCGTGGAGTTCGTGAGGGTGAACCGTGGCGACACCACGCTCTACGCCGCCTTGATGATTGACCCGCAAGGCAAGGCGACCTACATCACCATTGATACCGAGCAAGGGCTCTACGAGCACGCGTTGCACGGCAACCCCTTGCTTGGCACGTTGAGGGAGGCATTGCAATCGCATCGCCACAGCGACAAGGACAACATCTATACAGACACCTTGCTTGGCAGGAAGATATGGACTCGCGTGATGAAGAACGTGCCAAGGAAAGGAAGGCTCTTCTTCGCCGCGGACGGGCTGTTTCACCTGTTGGCCATAGAATACCTCAACTTCGACCGTCCCGATTGCGAACTCTACCGCGTGTCGTCCACACGCTACCTGCTCGAGCGTCGCAAGGGCGGCAACACCCCCACGCTATTGCTCCTTGGCGGCATCGATTACAACGACGCGGCACTTGCCAAGTGGCAAGACTCCCCCGACCGCTCCACCAGCCAGATGCTCGCCGAAGACCGCATGCCGCCAGCCGTGGGCGGAGGCTATGGCTACCTGCCTGGCTCATTGGCGGAGGTTAACGCCATAGCCTCGACATACAAGCGAGGCAAGGCCACCAAGCTCACGCGGAGGCAGTGCGACGAGGCCGCGGTGAAAGCCATGATGGGAAGATACGGCATCGTACACGTCTCGACACATGGTTACAGCACCGACAACGAAGCGCCCACGCCTGCCGAATACGACAAGGACCGCCTGCGCGAGGACTTGTCGATGCGGCGTTGCGGCATGTTGCTCTCCGGAGCAAACATCCTATCATTGCCAAACGACTCCAACCGCCACCATGAGGACGGGGTGCTGTCAGCCCAGGAGGTAAGCGACCTTGACCTCAGCCACGTAGACCTCGCCGTGCTCTCAGCTTGCCAGACCGGGCTTGGCCACGTCACCTCGGATGGTGTCTTCGGCATGCCCCGCGGGCTGAAGAAGGCCAACGCCGGCACCGTGGTGGTGTCGCTGTGGGAGGTGAGCGACAAGGCCACGCAACTTCTCATGTGCCATTTCTACCAAAACATGGAGCGAGGCATGGGCAAGCGCGCGGCCCTGGCAAAGGCGCAAAGGCAGTTGAGAGAAACCGTGCTCACGGAGAAGGAGACCTACGGCGTGTTCGACCCTACCACGGGAGCCACGCGGCAGGAAGAACACGTCGTGAGGACAACCTTCGACAAGCCTCACCTTTGGGCGGCATTCATCCTCATCGACGGAATATAAGCCATGCGCCAACCATAACGACAAAACAACAAAACACTTACATAAAACCATGAACAGGATATTATCACTGCTCCTTCTCGTGACACTACAGTGTCTCGCCACAACAACCGTTGCCCAACCCAAGGCTCATGCCGCGACTGCCAACGCTCACGCTAACATGGCAAAGGGCAAGGACGTGTCAACCTACGACCTGCTCGTGTTCCAAGACAAGAACATCGGCAAGGACATCACGCGCAAATATGACGCGCAGCTCGAGGGCTTGCGCCAAGACATGAGCCGCGGCTACCTCTCCAACCTTCTCGGGCAAGGGCTGACGGCCGCCAAGAAAGCGGCAAGCACCTCACTGATGGGACTGGTGTCAACCGGTGTCAACATGATCGGCGACATGGTGAGGTCGAAGAAAAACGACTGGAGCGCGGCGGTGGCACGCGAGAACGTGTTCGTAAAGACTCTGCCCATGATGGAAAACATAGAGGATTTCTACAGCGACGTGTCGTTCGCCGGGGCACTCGACCCAAGTTCGCTGTCGTTCAACGGCTTTGGCTGCCTGCAGAAGCGCGACAACGACACGGTGCTCTACATGGTGTGCCACTTGGACACCACCGAGTATGGCGTGGGGCGCATATTGAAGCACTCCAAGTTTGAGCTAACCTTGGACACCCTTGTGTTCAACCCCTACAAGTGTGACCTGCCAAACGACTCGACCATGCCTTACTCAATGCGCGTGCCGTTCTCCTTCACCAACCGCGACAACCTCAACCTGCAAATCAGCCTCAACGTCATGTCGTCGTGGATAAACCAGGCCATACAGTTGCATCGCGACCAGACGCTCGGCCAGTTCTTCGTCAACGTGCCCATCAACGAAAACACGCTCGACGCCGACTCCGTGTTCCGCTTCTACCGCGGGTCGTCCAACAACAAGGCCGTGTGCGACATCACGGGCGAGAGCTTCATAGTGCCGAGGAGCTACATAGGCGTGCGCGACGCTAACGGAAGGTTCCACGACGCGTGGGGCACCGGGCAATACAAGATGTCGATGACGCTGAGGGAGACCTGCTCCAACACCGAGGCCTTCGACAAGAACTGGAAAGCCGACTGGAAGGCGCGCAAGATGAACAAGGGCCACAAGGTCGACTTCGGAAGGGCCATGCGCCAGCTGTGGGATGCCAACGGCAGCAAGTGGGTCATGTCAATAGTGGAAGCCCCAGCGAAGATGCTCACCCAAGACTTCCTCGCCACGATAGGATTCTTGCAGCCACAGGCGACGGGCGCGGCGGCAATGGGGGCAATGGGAGCTTCCGGTGCAGCCATGATGAAGACTCCCTCGCAACAAGGCACCGCCGGTAAACAATAAGCCTGTTGTCAAAAGTTTCGTAAAATACATATCCTTCATATATAAATATATGAGAAAAATCCTCCTGCCTGCAATTCTCCTTTTTGTCGCCAGCATGGTGTCGCGAGCCCAGACCAAGGAGTCGGACGCGATATTTGCCCAAGGCGTAAGCCTCTACAACAAAGGCAAGTACAAGGATGCCATCAACCTGTTCGCGCGGTGCGACTCCATCGACGCCTTGACCCTGCCAGCGGAAAGCAGCCGCGCGTGGTACGGCAAGGTATGGATGGGCGCGTGCTACCACAAGTTGGGGGATGACGCGAAGGCCAAAGAGCTGTCGCCCTACTATACCGCGCCACCAGTGGACAGGCGGCTCACGGTGCAGTCGGACAGCCTTTCCGACTTGGTCATGCCCATGTATCAAGAAGGCAAGGCCACCGAGTCCGCGCCAATCCTGAAACGCGTGATGGAACTGGAGCGCGAGAACCTTGGCGAGAACTCCGTGTGGTGTGCCAACACCATGATGCTCTACGCCAATGCCCTCGCCCACTCCACTGGTGATTTCAACGAGGCGAGGACCTACGTTGACAAGGCTTTGGCGGTGTTCAAGGTCTACGGTATGCACGACAGCTACATCCAGGCCAACGACTTGCTCTACGGATGGTATCTCGACACGGGCGACTACGCTACGGCAAAGGAGCTGCTTACCGTCTCGCGCGACTTGCGCGTAGCCAACAATTACCCCGAGCTGGAAATCGCCGTGGACAACGCCACGATAGCCGAATGCGACATATTCACCGGGAAACCGCGGGAGGGGCTCGACAGCATCACGTCCATCGCTGCCAGATGTGTAGACCAACTCGACATGGGCAAGGAGTCGTATCTCTACGGACGGTGGACATACGCCATAGCCTCGGCCAACTATGCCTTGGACAACCAGCAAGAGGCTTACGACAAGGCGACGGAGGCAAAGCGCATACTGGAAAACAACGGCGACAACTATTCGTTCGCCCATTTCCAGAACGACCTGTGCATTGCCCTGTCGGCATTGAACCTAAAGAAGGACAACGCCACCGAACTGACAAGGCAAACCAAGGACAACTACCTCAACTCTGAGTTCGCCCTGACTCCAAGTTTCATATCCCTGTTGGACATATACTACCACAACGCCTACAAGTCCATGACCAAGGAAGAGAGAGTGGAGACCATGGAAAAGCAACTCTCATTGGCAGGGCAAGTGTATGGCAAGAACAGCGTTTTCTACCTGTCAACACTGACAAGAACCATCAATCACCAAATGGACTTCCCCGATGTCGAAGCCATGATGGCTAAGGCCTACGCGCACATAAAGGAGGCCGGGGAAATAATCTGCGGCATGGACAGCGTACCCACGCATATCATAGCCGACGTGTACCAAAAGAAGTCGATAATCGACGCTGGATATTACAACAAGGCCGACGAGGCGGAAAAAGACTTGCTTGAGGCGCTGCCAATAATGGAAAGGCACGGCGGAAAAGACCGTGCGTATTATTCCATCGTGGCCGAACTCGCCAAGCTCTGCCAAAACTCCGGGAGATACGAGGAGGCCTTCAACCACTACGCCAAGATAGAGGCGTTTTACGAGAAGACTGGCGACACCGCAAACGAGAGCTACCTGAAAACATTGCTGAACATAATACAGTATTGCCAATCGGTGGGCGATGCCAGCAAGATGGAAGCCTATACCCAAAAGGCCGACAATGTGGTGGAAGGCGCGGAAAACTTGCGAAACACTTACACGTACCTAGCACTGCTTGTCAACAAGAGCGTGCTGGCTCTCAAGAAAGGCCATGCCGATGAATGCGACCGAATGGTGGACGAGGCATTGGCCACCAGCAAACGGATAAACACTGGCTCAGAGGGCGAGGACGCTTGGGTCATGCTCCCGATAGTGGCAAACCACTGGATGTCGGGCAACTACGCCAAGGCGGAAACGATGATGAAGGAGATAATGACATCGTTCGGGAAAATCATCGGCAAGACCAATTCCGACCTATTGGTGGGGAAGGGATGGCTGGCAAGGATGTACGTGACGGACGGTAAATACGCGGAAGCGAAAGCCATCATGGACGAGATTATGCCCGAACTGCCAAGCTACACGCTGGAACCGAAGAACAAGGCCAACATCCTTTACATAAACAGCGACTTGAACATCAGGCTCAAGAACTACAAGGAAGGCATCGCCGGCACCAAGCAGCTCAACGCGCTCTTGGCTGACATCGTGCGCAACAACTTCTCGTGGATGTCGTACAGGCAACGCACCACCTTCTGGGACGAATTCTCCAGCTGGTACCAGTACGACTTCCCGCAGTTCTTCTACCGCTTCCCCAATGATGAGGTAAGCGGCTTCGCCTACGACAACGCCTTGCTGAGCAAGGGACTGCTGCTCAACTCGGAGACCGCCATCAACAAGTTCGTAAGCGAATGCAAGGACAAGCAGGTGCTCAACCTCTACAACGAGATTAAAGCCGACAAGGCGCGCCTCGACCGCATGACGCAAGCCGGGCGGACAGGTTCCGAATACTCTGCCTTGGCGGCGGAGACCGAGGGCAAGGAGAGGCGGCTGCTCTCCATGTCAAAGGCATACGGCGACTACACCAAGCGCCTCGCCGTGGGATGGGCCGACGTGCGGCGAAGCCTGAAACCCAATGAGGCGGCGATAGAGCTGATGAGCATTCCACTGAACGCCGACTCCACCATGCTCTCGGCCCTCGTGCTGCGACACGACAGCAAGGTGCCGCGGCGCGTGGACCTCTGCGCGGAGAGGCAGATTTCCGCCATAGGCCAAGACAGCCTATATAGCACCGACAGGCTCTACCATCTCGTGTGGAAACCGCTCGAAAGCGCGCTCCAAGGTGCCACGCGCGTCTATTTCTCGCCAGCCGGAGCGCTGCACAGCGTGGCAATAGAGTACGCGCCCGACGGGCGTGGTACGTTGGCCGCCGAGAGATTCAACCTCTGCCGCCTGTCATCAACGAGGGAGATAGCCCTGGAGCAGACAAGGCCCGACAAGGAGCAGGCCACACTCTATGGCGGACTGGAATACGACACCGACGCGGAGACGCTGAATGAGGTGAACCAAGCCTACGCCACCGACGCCTACCGCTCGCGCGCCCTGACCGACGACAGGTCGATGCGCGCCGGCGTGATGCCTCTCGAAGGCACGGAGAAAGAGGTGCGTAACATAGCGGCGATAATGAAGGACGCCAAGGAGAGATACAAGGTCTACTCCTCGTGCGAGGGAACGGAAGAGTCGTTCAAGGCCCTCTCGGGCACCGACAACACCTGCCTCCACATCGCCACCCACGGCTTCTACATCCCCGACAAGGGCGGCAACGGACGCGCGCGCCAGACGTTCAGTTTCATGGTCAACGACAACTCCATACCCGAGGAAGACCGCGCCATGACGCACAGCGGACTGCTCTTCGCCGGAGCCAACGCCACCCTCCACAACGAGACCTTGCCCTACAACCTTGAGGACGGCATACTGACATCGCAAGAAATCACGAGCCTCGACTTCCGCAAGGTAGACCTCGTGGTGCTCTCGGCCTGCCAGACCGCCCTCGGCGACATGACGGGCGACGGAGTGTTCGGCCTGCAACGAGGATTCAAGAAGGCAGGGGCGAAGACGCTGCTCATGAGCCTGTGGAAGGTGGACGACACCGCCACGCAGATTCTCATGACGCGATTCTACACCAACTATCTCAGCGGCGACACCAAGGGGCAGAAGCGCGCCTCGTTCGTGAAGGCGCAACAATACCTCCGCGCGTGCGACGGGGGCAAGTACGACAACCCTGTATACTGGGCGGCGTTCATAATGCTCGACGCGCTGAGTTAGCCACGGCGCGGGAAAACGCCAGGAAACGCGCCATTCCTCATTAAGCTGAAAAGAGGGTGTGTCAAAACTGTTTTTTTTCTACGAAAATTACGCTAAAAACTGCCGAATAGCTTAAAATGAGCTATTTATGAGTCTTTC
>ERZ1673741.461-NODE-461-length-45251-cov-126.318524_pt1 | contig 45251 bp, 36 predicted proteins | sample MGYA00580209_ERZ1673741 | MGnify/ENA primary metagenome ERZ1673741 (study PRJEB41218, sample SAMN15661754) | gut metagenome | host: Homo sapiens | place: Canada: London | collected 2015-08-20/2019-03-30 | study: EMG produced TPA metagenomics assembly of... | reverse complement strand
AAATAGGAACCGCCGTATGCGGAACCGCATGTACGGTGGTGTGAGAGGTCGGAAACGAAAGTAGGAAGAAAACTACTTCGTTTTCCTCCTACTCGATTTTATTTTATCCCGAAAGCCTACATCAAGCGCCTTGATTTCCAATCTTTTAACATTGCCGGTGCAAACTTCTCCATTCTGCGCAAGTTTGTGTTTTGCGTTTTGATTTTCCACCCTTACCTTTGCAACTTTAATTTTATCAACTCACAAAGGTTAGATTATGAGCAAGACAAACGACAACAAACAACCTGTAGCTGTGGAAAGAAAACAGCCACAGGCAGCACCTCCGACAAACGAGGTGTTCATCCGTGTTGGCACTACCTTGTACAAGGTGGTTGACCAACCTAACATCAGTGGTGGAAAGGTAAGAAAGCGCATTCCTTGGAACATGGAAACCTTGCGTCAGGACTACGGCAAGGAGTTCATCAAGTACGTTCACAAGTATGACGGCTTCTGTACCGTTCCAGAACATGTGAACCATCGCACGGTGATAGATGGTTTCCTCAATCTATACGAGCCGATAGGTCACAAGCCAATGCAAGGGGACTTTCCGAACATCAAGAAGTTGGTAAGTCACATCTTTGGTGAGCAATACGAGCTTGGCATGGACTACCTGCAACTACTCTATCTCAAACCTGTGCAAAAGTTGCCCATTCTGTTGCTTGTATCAGAGGAAAGAAACACTGGCAAGACCACATTCTTGAACTTTCTGAAAGCGTTGTTTCAAGACAACGTAACATTCAACACCAACGAGGACTTCCGCAGTCAGTTCAACTCCGATTGGGCTGGCAAGCTGCTCATTGTCGTGGACGAGGTGTTGCTCAGCCGCAGGGAGGATTCCGAGCGGTTGAAGAACCTCAGCACCACACTCTCGTATAAGGTGGAAGCCAAGGGCAAGGACAGAAATGAGATTTCTTTCTTTGCCAAGTTCGTGCTATGTTCCAACAACGAGTCCTTGCCTGTCATCATTGACGAGGGAGAGACCCGATATTGGGTGAGGAAGATTTCATCATTGCAAGCAGATGATACCAACTTCTTGGAGAAACTAAAGGCTGAGATACCTGCTTTTCTGTTCCAGCTGCAAGGCAGAACGCTGTCCACCGAACACAAGAGCCGAATGTGGTTCGCTCCCGAACAGATAGCTACTGATGCACTGAGAAGAATCATACGCTGCAACCGCAACAGGCTTGAGGTGGAAATGTCGGAGCTGTTCCTTGAAATTATGGAGAACACCCAAACAGACAGCTTGCAGTTCTGCCTCAATGACGCAATCGCCTTGTTGCAATGCAACCATGTGAAAGCGGAGAAGCACCTTGTGCGAAAGATAGTGCAGGACTGTTGGAAGCTGCAACCTTCCGAGAACGCCCTCACCTACATCTCATACGAGTACAACTATAACAGCTGCGGTCACTACTCGCCAACAAAACGTGTGGGCAGGTTCTACACCGTAACGAGGGACAAGCTAAATAGCAAATAATTTTGTTGAATTGTTGAATATAATGAAAGAAGTATTGAATATCAAGCAATTACGGCTCAACATTTTCTCAACAATTCTCTCAACAAAAGAAAGGGACTGTTGAAAAGAGAAAACATGACGGCTCATGCCTGTCTTTCTCTTATGCCCAGTGATTTTGTTGAAAAGAACCATTTGTTGAGAGTTTGTTGAGCAGATAAGTCTTTGGTTATCATATCAATACATGCTATCCTCAACAAATCATCAGAAATACATACACCACTTAATCCACAGTAAGACATGAACATTCAAGAAGCAAAGCAAATCAAGATTGCAGACTATCTGCAAAGTTTGGGACACCGCCCTGTCAAGCAGCAGGGCGCAAACCTTTGGTACAAGTCACCGCTGAGAAATGAGAGCGAGGCATCTTTCAAGGTGAACACCACGCTGAACAGTTGGTTCGATTTCGGCATGGGCAAGGGCGGCAACATCATCACCCTTGCGTCATACCTTTATGCAACCGACAACTTGCCTTATCTTCTGGACAAGATGGAGAAGCAAACTCCCCATGTTCGCCCGACCGTCTTTTCTTTTACTCAGCAAGCTACCGAGCCGAGTTTTGAGCGATTGGAAGTGAGGGAACTTAACCATCCTGCACTCCTGCGCTATCTGAGCGAGCGTAAGATTAACCTGTACATCGCCCGAAAGGAATGTGCGGAACTCCACTTCTCGCATAACTGCAAGAACTACTTCGCCATCGGCTTCAAGAACAAGTCGGGTGGTTACGAGGTGCGCAACCGATTCTTCAAGGGGTGTATGTCCCCCAAGGACATCACCCATATCCGACATCAAGGCGAGCCAAGATACGCTTGCTATGTTTTCGAGGGCATGATGGATTATCTTTCTTTTCTCTCGTTACGCTTGGAGAAGTTTCCTGCTTGTCCGTCATTGGACGCACAGGACTATGTGATACTCAACTCCACAAGCAACGTGGGCAAGGCTATTGATGCACTTCATGGCTACGAGCGCATCAGTTGTCTGCTCGACAACGATGACGCAGGACGTAAGGCTACACTTGCCATCGAGACTGCTCTCGGCTACCGTGTGAGGGACGCATCCCACTTGTACAGTGAATACAACGACTTGAACGACTATCTGTGCGGAGTGAAATCCAAACAGTCAGTACACCAAGTACAGCCTGTTAAGCAGACTGTTCCACCTCGCAGGAAAGGCGCAGCCTTGGGCATGTAGGCGGTTCCTGCTCCAATGGCTATTCTGAACGGAAAAGCCATAGCTCAATAGGGCGTTTTCTTGACGCAGTGGCACGCCACCGCTAAAAACACCCATTTGAGCAAAGGGGCATCCCCTTTTGAAACCCCGTGAGCCATGCGCAGGGCGCAATGCGGCAAGCGGATTTGTACAACTCAAAAACAAGTTTATTATGGGACATTTCAGTTTGGATTTCAAGAAGGCAAAGGGCAGCTCTGACGCAAGGGAGTCAGACCACATAGAGCGCAAGGTGATACCCGACAACGCTGACCCTACGAGAACTCACCTCAACCGTGAGCTTGTCAAGATGCCGAGCGGTGTGTATGGTCGTGACGAAGCCATCGCCCACCGCATCAAGACGGCAGGCATCAAGCGCAAGATAACCAATGACCAGGTGAGGGTGATTAGAACCGTGCTGTCTGGAACGCACGAGGACATGATGAACATCGCAGCCAATGGTCAGCTTGACGATTGGTGCAACGACAGCTTGAAGTGGTTGCAGGACACATTCGGCAAGGAGAATGTCGTTTCGGTGGTTCTCCACATGGACGAGCACACGCCACACCTCCATGCCTCAATCGTTCCGATAGTGACAGGCGAGCGAAGAAAGGCGAGGAGTAAGACTACGGACGAGGGCAAGCGGACATACCGCAAAAAAGCCAATGCCGTGAGGTTGTGTGCCGATGATGTACTCAACCGAGACAAGATGATTGGCTATCACGACAGTTATGCTGAAGCCATGAACAAGTATGGCTTGATGAGAGGTATCCGTGGATCGGATGCGAGGCATACCACCACGGCACAGTATTACCGCAACATCAAGCGAGAGACGGAGAGACTTCAAAACTGCATGAAACTATTGCAATCCGATGTAGAGGAAGCAGAACAACTTCTACAACAAACCAAGAGTGAAATCAGCACGGAGAAGCTACAGGCTGCTAAGATGGAAGCCAAGACCGCCCTTCTTTCAAAGATTGGTTCTCTTTTGGGCAGTGGAAAATTGAAGGAGGTGGAACAACACAACCGAAAGTTGTGTGAGCTTGTAACAGACCGAGAGCAATACATAGACGAACTCCATGAGAAGGTGCAGCGAATGGAGGACAGCCACAGTAAACAGCTTGGCGAGATGCGGCAGAAGCACCAATCGGAGGTTGCGAATTTAGAGAGCAAGCACACAGAAGAGGTTTCTTTACTCAACGACATCATCCGCAAAGCCAAGCGTTGGTTCCCTATGTTGGATGCACGCTTGCAAATGGAAGACCTGTGCAGGAAGATTGGCTTCTCCATCGAGCAAATCGGAGTGCTTCTGACCGGAAAGGCACTCAACTTTAGCGGTTCACTCTATTCCGAGGAACACAGAAGAAAGTTCAAAGTGGAGAATGCAGAAATCAAGGTGTTCGCTGATTCTACCAAGCCTAACCAATTGTTTTTATATGTCAATAGACAGCCTATTGTTGAATGGTTCAAAGAGCAATGGAATAACCTAAAGTTACATTTGTTTTCAATGGAGAAAAGTCTAAGATTATAAAAATCTATGAGGGTACGCTTAGCGCCCTCATGGATTATCAAGTTTTACGATATAACTTTCCTTTAAAATTTCTCTTTATTACCGATGCTTAATACATACCAGCATGAAGTGGTGAAGAAATTTCTGATATACTTCACTCTCCAGACCCAATGAGGCAAGAGCCGTGGGGTAAGATGGAACTTCTGCTTGTAATGAGGATTGATGAACCAAAGTTTTTGGTCAGTTACCGAAAAGCCACATTGGTGTATGAGTCTTTCAAACAACTCTATACTTGTTCGGCAATCTTTTATGCTCATAAGTTCATTTATTGTTCCTTTCTCTTCATTGCATGTTTTTAGCAACAACTTGTATAAAGGGTTTGACAACAAGTGAATGAATGGAAGATGGGAGCAAAGTTTGCTTCTGCAAATCTGTTGATGTCCCCCAAAAGGCATCTGCCATGCTGGAAATCCGACAAACAGCACACCTTTTGTTTTCAGAAATTTTCTTAGGTGTACAAGAAAAAGTTCTTTTGTCGGAACGTGTTCTATCACATCATGCAATAGTATTACATCATATTTATCCTCTTCATTACATGGAACAGGATATTGCATGAAATCACAGCATACAAATGTTGCATGATTACAGATCTCAGAAAAGTATGCCTTAGCATCTTTGATTCTGCATTCCGCAACATCTATGCCTGTCACCTTGCAGCCCAACTGTGCAAAGGGAACTAAGTTTCCTCCTTCGCCACAGCCAACCTCCAAGATTCTACTCTTTGATGTCAGTTCCGTGAAATCTGACAAGTAACTGATGTAAAACTCCTTAGATGTTATCTCCAAGTCACGGAAATACATCTTCCTGTCTGTATGTCTTTTTTGCATGTATCTTATTTTTTGAACTTTCTGTAAATATAGATACAGAAAGTTCATAAAGACTGCACGCAAAATGAGACTTTTTTACCAAGAGAACCTAATGCCGAAAGGCACAGTCAAGGTAAATGGACGTTCTGTCCAAGCATTCTTGACAGCACTTCCATTCGGAATATACCAATTCAGCGTAGGCTCAACAAATAAAGTCAGCTTTGGTGCAAATTGATATTGTATTCCAATGTTTGTGTTAACAGTCCACTGCATTGAAGATGTTGTCTTCCAATCCGTTGTATAGCCAGACTTTCCTCCTACTATATAATCTGCATAAGTCTTTCCATATAATGGTATCTGAATGCTTGCTCCTGCTGAACCATAAGCTGACAGCCTCTTGTACCTCATGAATTGGTATGAGAGCTTGACAGGAATACCGATGTAATGTAACTTTTGTTCCTTGTCAACACGGTAATCGCCTGTACCTAAGGTGAAGTATGATTTCAAGTAAGAGTATTGGAGTCCTGTTTCCAAACTCCAATGCTTTCCAATATTCTTGTTCACAGCCAATCCTAATGTTATAGGTTTGTCATGATGTTCTGCCTCTTCAATTTTACCCTTGTTGTTATCGGCAATATCCATCATGGCAACATTTTCAGCCGTATGGTCTGTTGGAGTTAAGCGATGTAGATATTCCGCATACTCTTCCCATGTCGTAAAGCTCTTTTCTGATGGTTGTTCACTCGTTATATCATCACCGCTGCCTGCTATAATCTTATAGACGTTTTGTGCAAGAGTAGTACCCAAAGAACCTGCTGCAAGCAATTGCCATTTACTTTTCTTGTGCGTCCTTGTATCACCTGCAATCCATTTTTCCTCATTTGGAATAGGTGTATAGACAGAATCTTTTATGATGATACTATCTCGCTTGTTATCTGCCAAAAAATGTTGGCTCTCCTGCAAAGAATCGGATATTTCGACAATAACATTTTGACCAGCCTTAATAGAATCACTAACAGTTATTACAGTGTTCTTTCCATGTTGAACACTTAGATAATTAGAGCATAAAACAGCATTTTGCGCACTACTAACAGAAACATTAGGTTTCTTTTGCATAGGCGTAATGCCTTTACTTGGCTTTCGGGTTCTAACTATATTCACATCATTTTTAGAAACGAGTTTCTTCTTTGCTGTAAAATATCTATATACAGGAATGACTATCAACGCCAATGCGATGAGAAGCATAGCCCTTGGAAACAATGTATTTCGCAACATTGCCTTTGCCCTTGCCAATTGTGAGGAAGAACTATGTGGGGCAATATCAAGCAATTCTCCGATTTCTCGATGTGATAAGCCATCCAATACGGACATATTGAATATTTTCTTATACCCTTCTGGCAAATTGTCTATTGCCGACATGATTTCCTCATACTGAATTGATTGCTGGGAAGCACTGTCATTTTCCAACACGATACTAAAATCTTCCTCTATTTCAGACAAGGAAATGAAATTGTACTTCTTACCTTTCTCCTGATATTTCAAGACAAGGTTAGTGGTGATACTTGTAAGCCATTGACTAAACCTATGAGTATTTTTCAAGTCTTTCAACGAAACAAACGCAAGTACAAAAGCATCTTGGACAAGGTCATCAATGACAGCCTTGTCCTCTCTAAGAATATTGATGCATATCCCTTTCATCTTAGGATAATACATCTGGTATAATGTGCTGAAAGCGTCAGCGTCACCTAGTTTTGCTTTTTCTACTAATGTTGTTATATTCGAAGCCATGAGCGAATTGTTTCGTACTATCTATTTTGATATAGATACACCAATGGCTTGATGACTGCACGAAATTTGGTTAAAGAATGTAAATATGAATTATTTTAAGGCATTGATTTTGGAACAGACACTCTGCACATGGTCGAGCCCATACAACATTGAGCGAGAATCTATTCCCATCCAAGAGAATAAAGTCTGAATTTTCTGGTATTCATTGACGATGTAACTTGTGTCAATTTCCGATGCATGAAGTCTGAAACAGATAGGTTCATGGTGTGCAATTCTGTTTCTCAAACTGTTCACCTTGTCAAGTTCATTGAATATGTATGTGTTGTTGTATTGAATCGCAGCTGACGAACGAGGTTTGTTAGGGAATGCCCTTAGCAGACATTGTCCTGTCACACGATATTGTAGTGAGGAATACATATATTTCCAAACACCAAATTCCATTTCTGCAATCAGTTTGGAATGAGAGTATATGCCTTGTCTATTCAATCGGTTGTATGCCTTTTCTATGATTTTCCTTGTCTCGTTCATGCGTCCATTGGAGAATATTCCATTGTCTTGAACAGAATCTTTCAGCCAATTCTCTCCCAAGGTCGGCACCAAAAGACTATCAATCGCATTACGCAATGCCACTTCAAAGCAGCTAACTATCGTAAACATCTCCTGCGACAAACGTAAGTTGTAGCGATACAAAGCCATAGCCTTGCGAGTGTCACCATTCGCAGCATCCTTATATCTCTGCATTCGTTTGGCAGACAAGATTCGCTCAAATTCTAAATATTCCATAAAAAATCGTCCATTTACTTGGTTGTAACAAGAAAAAACACTATCTTTGTAGCGTTGATTCCCGGTAGCCTCTGATTCGTCAAGCTATCGGGTCTTGTTTTTATATGATTCTTGCCTACAAAAATACATTTTTTTCTGTGATTACGATTATGCCACATTATATAATTACAGAAATTTAACTGTAAAAGTTGCAAAAATCCCTTGCGGTTTCGTGTTATTGTTGTAATTTTGCAGTTAATAAGAGTTGTTAGGTAAGCAAACGTATGCAGATTGCAGAAATTAGAACCGTTGCTAAATCATTACCTCCATTGAGGTGAAACACTCATAAATCGCTCATTCTAAGCTATTCAGCAGATTTTAGCGTAATTTTTACAAAAAAGATAATCCTCAGCTTAATTTTCCCCTCTATTCTTTCTTTTAAGAGATAAAGAAGCAATCAAGAAGCAGGGAAGAAGTAATAATGAAGAAGCGTGAAAGAAGCTGGAAAGTTCACTCTTCTTGATGAATCAGAATATGAAATAGAAATATGTTGAACAATTTAAAATAAATAGGAGAAACAAGTTATGAAACGAGTATTCAATCTTTTGGTAGTAGATGAGAGTGGCAGCATGAGTATTATCGAGCGCCAGGCACTGGTGGGTATCAACGAGACCCTGACCACGATTCAGAAAATGCAGAAGACGCATAAGGACATGGAGCAGCGGGTTACGCTCATCACCTTCGACAGCACCCACAAGAATCTGTTCTACGATAATGTGTCTGCCCGCCGTGCTAACTCTTTGAAGTCAAGGGATTACAACCCATGTGGCGGCACCCCTCTTTACGATGCCATCGGCATGGGCATCGCTAAGATCAACGCCCTGACCACCGAGGATGACAGCGTATTGGTAACCATCATTACGGATGGTGAGGAGAACTGCAGCGAGGAGTATGATTTGAAGATGATCAAGAACCTCATAGAGAAACTGAAGAAGCAGAACTGGACCTTTACCTTCATTGGCACCGATGATCTTGATGTGGAGAACATTGCTCATGGTATGGGCATTGACAATCATCTGCAGTTCTCAGAAGATGAGGCTGGCACCAAGGCGATGTTTGCTAGAGAAAACAGAGCCCGAGAGCGCTACAACAAGTGCCGTGCGATGGATTGCAAGATGGAAGCGGGCAGTTATTTTGAGGAGAAATAAAGGAAGTCAGTATAAGCAGAGAATAACCTGCAAGCGAGTAAACTAAATTATAATATGAGGGGTGGGTCATAAGGCAATGGCGCACCCTTTTTGTTTTTGCAACAGATGGAATATTGAAAAGGATTAGTGTTTTTCTATCTGCTGTATTATAATTGTTTTTCTTTCAAGAATTGCCATATTGCCATACTGCTCTATAACTGTTTGATTATAATGATATATTGGTATGGCAATAGCTTTTTGAATTGCCATAATCTGCCATATATTGCCATAAAATCAGCGAAATATAGGTGTTTTAGAGGAATTTTGGGGCTAAAAATAAGAAAGCATTGAACAAAAAGACCTTTTCCCCGGTTCAATGCTGGGCGTTTTCAATCGCTTTTTTGCAATTTTGACTGACGACGTAGAAGAAATTTCGTCCCGACGTAGCATCTGATACGTCCCGATGTAATAATGGATACGTCCCGACGTACAGTCTGCTACATCCCGACGCAGTTTCAAAGACGTTCTGCCTACTCTCAAGTAAGTTTTTAATCAGGCATGACGTAATTTAAGCCCTCATAATTAGGCTTGTTGAAATTCTAGTTCTTATTGGGATTCATTTACATGTAATATCGACTTTATAGCCCGTCAGCATCGCAGACACTTTTATTGAGACCACGATTTCTGATAAGCAGTATCAAAATGATTAACTGCCTGGAGAAGGTTGTAGATAGGGTTGATTTAGCAGAATGAGTTGGTTCTACTGGATGACGGAGTCGGCTCGATGGGATAAAGGAGTCAACTCTATAGGTTGATGCAAGCGTCTTCGTGAGTTGAAAGACATTACTCCTTGGGTTGCAGAAGATACCTTCTCAGCAGTTGTCACTAGGCTCAGCAGGTCTGCCGAGCCTAGTCGGCAAGTCTGCTGACTGCAGTCAGCAGCTTTGCTGAGCCTAGTGACAACACCTTGTTCTTATCGTATCAATCCTCTCTTCTTGAATTCTTTAATCATAGCCTATATAGCCATTCTTGCAATGTCTTTATTCTTTTATAAATTCAACTTCTGTTGTTAAAGTTCGTGTGCCACCAGCCTTTAGTTCTGGTGTGTTTATTCGGATGTCGCAATCTATGACATAAACCACTCCATCATGGCCACGAAAAACATTCTCGTTGTGCATGTCACTTAGTACAGAATTACCGTTATCATATACAATGGCTTCACCGCCTTGCGCTAATTTATCGCCCAAAGTTTGGTTGTATACGCTAGTGTCATCTACCCAGCATCCTGTCTTTTTAGCCCAGCTTTCTATGCGTTTTTCTTGGACCTTTCCAAGTTGCTGTTCTCTTTTGAAACTGTGTTCTGGCGCAGTAAGTTGATTTGCGCCAACTTCTGCTCCCGCGAGTAAGGATGCAATAACATGTATTGTTCCCCCTTTAACGCAGCCAAGCTGCTCTGACGGTGAAAATCGTTTATATAAGATCTTTCCAGTACTGAATTGTTCTGCATAATCATCTAATTTTGCTAGACCTTCAGATGTAAATCCTTCATTGATTATGTCACTGATGGACATCCAAAAATCATGATTCGTCATATTTACTTGTTTTAATTGCCGCAAAAATATGGTTTTTCTTCGATAATACCAAATTATTTGGGCTTTATTTCGCATTTTCAGCAAATTGTTTCAATACATCTTTCATATCATCCGGAAGATAAGAGATTGCCTTGTCTTTCATATCTTGCGGAATACCGAATCGGGCTTCGGCGATGGAGCCGACGATGGCTCCGATGGTATCGCTATCGCCGCCATGAGATATGGCTAGGCGGATGGCATCCTCGAAGGATGAGGCTTGCGAGAGGAGATAGAAAGATAATGGCACAGCATCCATGCAGGTTTCGTCGAACTTGCCTTTCGGATAATCTCGGGTATCGAAATCCTCGTAATAGCTGCGGGCGATATCCTTGAAGGCTTTCATTGCTTCATCATCTGGCAGATGGCTTTCCTTGCTCTTGCGGAAATGCCAGATGGCATGAGCCACGGCTTTGGCTCCCTTGATTCCTTCGGGATGGTTATGGGTAGGAAGAGCCGTTTTCTCAGCCTCTTCCAAAACCTGCGACAGGTCATCGAATAGCCAAGCCACCGGCGATACTCGCATTGCCGAACCATTGCCAAAACTATTATATGGCTGCGGATCTAGAGAATGAATCCACCCCGCGAATCTACCGCCATACGCTCCTTTCGGGGAAGGATAGCGGCGGCACCAATCCAGCAGGCTTTCCTGATAGCTTCGCCCGTTCAGTATCGCATCGGCTATCGCTACCGTACAGATGGTATCATCGGTGAAGTTGCATCCTTCGCCGAACATCTCGAAATCATAATCAAACGTATTGTTGAACTCATATTTTGAGCCAGCAATATCTCCTATCATTGCTCCTAACATAATTTTTTCTTTTTAAATTGCCATGGTCGCGGGTCTTGGATATGCTTCCTGTCTTTTGTCAGGGTGAACCCTTTGTCGAGAAGTTCCTGATGCTCTTTTGCCTGCATCTTCTGGCCGTTTTCATCATATTTCGCCGCGTTCTTGCGCACATCAGCTTCTACCTCTGCCTTTTCTTCTCCATCAACCCACTTGATGGCGAAGCCATCGAAGATGGAGGCTTGCGAATAAAGCATATCATATAATAAGGTGGAACGACTGTCGGGTGGATTTCCATCTACCGAAAACTCACGTATCAGCAGGGATGCCCTGATGGCATCTTCGGGATGGGTGCCCTTCTCGAACGTGATGTCGATTCCTGAAACATGGTTGTGCAGGATGCCCAACTTGAAGATGCTCTTGGGAGAACCGTTCTTGGGGTTGCGATGATATACGATGGGGTCTTTGATGCCACCCTCGGCCTCTTCGTGATAGTAGAACTCCACACATGTGGGTTGTATTGTTACCTGTTGGACTCCAGCAGTTACCAGGAAGTGACCGGCTAAAGCTATCTGAGCGATTTCCTTGAATTCAGAAGGGATGAATGGGTTGCTCTGATTCCCGAATGGGTGGTCTTCGTTCAGAATTTTTCTCCGTGTATCCTCACTCAAGGAAAATGATTCTAAAGTTTCTTTCAAGTTCTGCATGATCTTTTCCTTTTTCTCTCAAAACCTATATTCCACTCTTTCTTCAGAAGATTACTCTATCACCTCCCAGAAACTCTCAGGAAGGCTGATGTTCTTCATCTCCTTTGCACTCTCGAACAATGGGGCGATGTCTTCGGCTTCGAAACCGGCGATGCCGCAACCTATTGGGGTTACCAGGAAATGTAGCTCGGGATGATGATTGGCAAAATCAAGGAATTCCTCCACGTATGGACGAATGGTTTCCACGCCGCCCTGCATCGTAGGGATGGCGTAACTCTGACCTTGCAAGCCTACACCCTTGCCCATGACGGCACCGAAATGCAGGCGGGCAATGCGGGCTGCTCCACCACCATGCATGCCAGCCAGATTGCTGCCAAACACAAAAATCTCGTTCTCTTTTAATGAATCAATCCAGCGAGGAGTGATTCTTCCCTTCTTCATTTCTTCCATATTATTCTTATTATTAAATATGTTATTGCCTTTATCTGCCGATTCCTCGCAGCACTTGCATTCGGACATCATTCTCAGCATCGACATCTTCGGAGCACTTGAAACAGATGTATCTTCTTCGCTGAACGACAGGTAGCTTCCGTATTCCGATGCGTCGAAGTATCTCTTGAAATAAGGAATCACCACATCGTGCATCATCTTCTGGCAACGCTGGGTGACGGCTGAATGGGATATGCCCAACTGAGCGGCTACGTCCTTGCCCCGGAATCCCTCTATATAGAGCATCTTCAGGATGATGCTGTTCTTGCTGTCTCTGCCATAATAGAAATTGCCGATGTCCTCTATCGTCTGATAAAGATCGTGCTCAAACTGGTTGTCGGTTACGTCAAACTGCATCTTGCGGCTTTCCTGCCTTGCTTCGAAACTCTCGAAGTGATGCTCCTTTACCACTTCCTTCAGTTTATCCAGTAGCAGGAATCGGAAACCATTCACCATCCAGGTTTTGAGCGACATGCTCGGCTTCCGGTCTTCCAGCGGCTTGAAGTCGTGTTCGCAGAGATAGAGATAGTATTCGTGAGCCAGCGAGAAGAAGTCCATGCCCGGCTTGTGCTGCAGGTCGTATCGCTTATCGTAGATGCAATAAGCCACCCGGCAGTATCCGTAGTAATACTCCCTCACGATTCTGGCATCGGCATCCTTGAAGCCCTGTAGAATCTCATCATCCGATAAGCTTTCCAATGCCTTCTTCTGAAAAACAGTTTCTGAAAAATTCTTTTCCTTCTTCATATCGATTCGATATTCTAAATCCGTTTGCAAATATATACTTTTTCTTTGAGAAACCGGAGAAATAGCTCCCTTTTTTCTCTTCTCTATGATATTAAAAGAGAAAAAAGGAGGAAAAATTAAGCTGGTATCGAAAAAAAATGCATCCCGCTTTTTACTTTTCCCTTTTCTGAAGGTCATATAATCGTAACGTTCATGAAAAATAAACGAATATGAGTGTAAATGACAAAGGCATAGTGGATATGATGAAGGAATGCCCGTATTTGAACCACATGCGAAACTTGATACTCTCTATCATTTCTTCTTCTGGGCATTCTTCTCTACAGTTTCCTGCTTGTTCTCCCAAGCCAAAATCAGACCGATGACGCCGGCATAGCTCTTTCTGCCGCCTTCTACATGGTTGCCTCTCAGATAGAGTTCGAAGAAGAAATCCTGGGCAGCATCCAGTGCCTTGCATCTTTTGCCCTGCCAGTATTGGCGGTCGCTTTTCAGCAGCCTGATTATCTCAGGACGGATATGTTTCAGATATTTCTCACCTTCCTTTTCGCCGAGAATGTCGAATACATTATATAATACATGGGGCAGAATGTGGTAATATCCGCTGAATCTCACCAGCTTATCTGCCGATGCCGTACAAACGAGATAACTGTAGAAATTTGCCTCTCCTTCGTTGGCAATGCCCAGAAAATGAGCAAACTCATGGGCATAGGTAGCCGGATAATCGTGTGCAAGAATATCGCCGTTCAGCGTAAATTCGCAGAAGAACGGTCCCATGCTGCCGGTTACACCCGACATCGAACTGATGGGCGAAAACACCATCGTCTTGGCATGCGGATGCTGGTTGAAAGGCGGATTGATGCCCTCCCGATAGCCTATTTTGTTATATTCCTTCAGAACCGCATCCCGCACCCGATTCTTCAGTCCTTCATCCACGATACTGTCTGATTGATTTTCTCTTTGGCCGTCGAACGCTGTTTCTTCACTCTTCGCTCTTCGCTCTTCACTTCCATCACTCTTCCCTCTCCGTTCTTCACTCAAAAGGTTGAGGCTGTCAGCATACTGGTAGGCAAATTTCCGGAACTTCTCTTCCGAAACCTCTGCAGGCTGCATGCCAACTCTATAATAGATAACAGGCTGCGAATAGTTCAGTCCCCAAGCTGCATAAAACCATACATATACCCACAGCAGATATTCAATTACCCTCCCGAAAACCGCCTTTTTCTTCGGATAGCCGCCGCTCTTGGCAGCAAGAAAGATAAACCGACGGGCGAGTTTCTTCCGTAATCCTATCTCGTAGATAGGATAGAGGACGACCCAGGCGATGCTGAGAGCTATGAAAATATCGCCCACGGCAAAGGGAAAGATGCCTGAGATGGGCGAAAGAAGGCTGCCGATAACGGGATAAACACGGTAGGTGTAGATAACTCCCCAGAGAGGAATCATCTTGGTAAGGGTGACGAGGATGAGCAACAGCAGCAGTACCCAGTGGCGCCACTTCATTCTGTCGAGTCGTAAAGTATGTAATATCTTCATCTTGTTTCTTGTTTTTTATCTTGCATGGCTCTTGAACAGAGCTGTTTTTTTTGCACTTTTTGCCCCTGATGTGCAGAGATGGTGCAAAAATACAAAAGTTTTCTGAAATATTGACATCAGAAATCTGTTTTTTTAGTAATTTTGCCATATTAAAAGTTGAACTTAATAAATAGAGGAGGAGTTATCATGAAACAGACACTGGAATCATTCGAGGCTATGAACCTTGAATATGAGAACCTCTATAATGAGGACGATGAACGTAGAGAATATAATTCTGTCTGGTACAGCTAGTTGCAATATCTTAAAATAAGGCTGTAGCAGGTGAGTTAAATTTGTATTACATATAAAAAAGATCGTTAGGATAATGAAAGGCTATGCCATAGTTACTAAAGAAATGATGTAACATAGGCATAGTCTTTTTTTTATGTCCTTTCCTTGCTGGCTGTTCTTTCCTGCCTTTCTATTTTTCAAAGTGCTGGTAATCCTTGCTGTGTTTCCAGTCACCTCCCCATCTGAATCCTTTTGCCTTGAAAAGCCGGTAGCAGAGGTCGCCTTTCTTAATCATGTAAGCGTGGTTCTTGCTGCGGTCCAGATAGGGGCGGGCGGTGGCAGGTTCCACCACTTCCTTGCCGTTCTTCAGCCGTTTGTGGTAAGGATTGTAGAGGGTGTTGATGTCTACGGCCAGTCCCCTTCCGTGCTTCGATACCGTATGGGTATGCGAGATGAAGCGGAAGTTGAAGCTGGAGGAGTTGTTGGCTCTCATCGCCCTTTCGTCGTCGGCATCCCAGTAGTCAATGAGTCTCATCCGCTCTATCGGATATTTCGCCTCGTAGAGCTTTTTCAGAATGTCGAGCACATCTGTGGCTATCGCCTTGTTCACCACCATCTCTCCTACGATGTTTCTGCCGTTCTTGTCTACGTGCAGGCATCTTATGTATCTCAGTTCGCTTCTTGCCACGGTACAGTTCTTCTTGTATGTCTTGCCCTGCATCAGGCGGAAGATATCATCAGGAATAGTGGAGATGGAGAAGAAATGCTTCTCGCCCAGTTTTCTGATGGTTTGAGAACTGACGTTTTCTCCAGGCTGCTGTGCCTTGGAGGGGAGGCAGAAAAGTCCGGAAATAAACAGGCATATCATCAATATATTTTTTGCTTTCATCACGTTTCTCCTTATTTTGCTACGGGAATATAATGCGAATCCTTGATTTCACCTATCACGATGATGCTGTGCAGACTTCCGATGCAGTCGATGTTTCCCAGGGTGTTGAGCATGAAGTCCTGATAGGCTTTCATATCCCGGGCATATACCTTGATCTGGAAATCGTAATCACCGGTGGTGTTGTAGCATTCCGTTATCTGGTCGATGGTTTGCACGGTATCCATGAATTGCTGAATCAAATCGTGGGTGTGCTGCTTCAGTCGGATATTGCAGAGCACGATTACGTTGTGTCCCATCTTGTGATGATCCACTATTGCTCCATATCGCTGGATGTATCCCTCACGCTCCAATCGCTTCTGACGCTCGAAGGTGGGAGAAGGGGAGAGGTGTACTCTTGCGGCAAGTTCCTTCACGGTGAGTCGCGAGTTCTGCTGCAACAATTTGAGTATCTTGATATCGATTTCGTCGAGATTTTCTTCTGTAGCCATTGTTTCTTTATTACTGATTTTATTCATTTTTGCAGAATAATATTCTACTGATTTGCTAAATTCGCTGCAAAGATAGTATATTTTTCTGAATTACGGAGAATATTTGGCAAATAAAATTCTTCTTCTTACCTTTGCACCCGCAATTCCGGATGCAAAGCGTCATTCATCAGTAATGACAGGATAAAGAGTCATTCACATCAAATAATAATAAGGAGATAAAAATATGAGCAACGTAAGAAATATACATTTTGAGGCAGTGGGCAGCTATTTGCGCCCTGCAGAGTTGAAGGAAGCAAGAGCTAAGTTTGCTGATGGCAAGATTTCTGCCACCGACCTTCGCGCCGTAGAAGACCGCCTGATTACTGAGGTCATCAGTCAGCAGAAGGCGCATCGTCTGCCTTATATCACCGATGGCGAGTTCCGCCGCAGCTATTGGCATCTCGACTTTATGTGGGGATTCAATGGCGTGGAGCATATCGAACTGGAGCATGGCTACCAGTTTCATGGCGAGGAGACAACCAAGGGTTCTATCCAACTGACCGGCAAGATTACCGGCGAGAATCATCCTTTTATCAAGGATTTCCTGTTTGTGAAGAAGTTTGAGGAGTTGGATGCCAAGGGCGAATATATCTTCGAGGCAAAGCAGACGGTTCCTGCTCCAGCACAGTTTCTTGCGGAACTGTTTCGTGGCAAGAATGCCGAGAATACCCGCAAGGTCTATCCTAACACCACCCAGCTGATAGAGGATATTGCCCAGGCTTATCGCACCTTCTTCCAGGAGATTTATGCAGCCGGTTGCCGCACCATCCAGCTGGATGACTGCACCTGGGGAATGATTGTGGATAGCGATTACTGGAAGGCTAAGGTGGGCACAGGGTTCACCCTAGAGCAGGAAGCCCTGCAATATCTGAAGGTGAACAACCTTGCCATCGAGGGCAAACCGGAGGGATTGACTATCAACACCCACGTATGCCGAGGCAATTATCATTCCTGCTATGCCACCAAGGGTGCCTACGATGCCGTAGCTCCTTATCTTTTCGCTCATGAAGATGTAGATACCTTCTATCTGGAGTATGACGATGAGCGTTCGGGCGGTTTCGAACCATTGAAATATGTGGCTGATGGCAAGAAGGTGGTTCTGGGTTTGGTAACCTCTAAATCTCCTGTGTTGGAGGATAAGGCTACGGTCATCGCCAGAATCCACGAAGCTGCCAAATATATCCCTCTCAATCGTCTGAGCCTCAGTCCTCAATGCGGTTTTGCCTCTTGCGAAATAGGCAATAAACTGACCGATGCTGAGCAATGGGCAAAGATAGATCTGGTTAGAGAGATTTCCGAGGAAGTTTGGGGCTCTTCTTCTTTCTCCGATGCAGAATGATGTAGCCGGAAAGCAAAACCAGCGTAATCAGCAAGCCGGAGATGAAGACGAAAAGGTCGGAAAGAGGCCCTAAGAATGGAGAATAGCATCTACCCACATGGAGTTCTAATGCCACATTCCAAAGCGACATGGGTGTGGCAGAAAGCAACTCTGGGGTAGATGCTGTTTCACCTAAGCTCGCCCCTTTGCTATAATCGAAAATCACTTCTTTTCCTCCAAAGAAGTCCTTGGAATAACCGCTAACCAAAGAACTGGAAATCGGAATCATCGATTTTCCTTGGTTGGCTTTCCCTGTGAAATAATCCACAATCAGATTCTTTTCCGGATTCCAACGGAACATGCCGCTGAATGATCCTATCAGCCAACCACCCTTGCCATCACTCTCGAAAACATTCACTCCCATCGGACTTACCTTTGGTGCCTTCTCCTTATTTAATAAGATAGGTTTATGCTGGAAATGCTCATCCACTCTCAGGAATCCTTCTGAGGTAGAAACAAGCCAGTTGCCCTCTGCTGCATCCCAACGGATGGTGCGAAGTTTATCGTGCCAGACATTTCCATCCTTCACCTTTTCTGTGGTTTTGTTCATGGCAAGAGGTATCATCAATGGTGGACGGAGACACATACCTGTTATCGCTAGCCAAAGTGTAAGGATGATAGTCGTGTATCCTAATTTATTATGCCATTTTGCATTGAAAACCATCTGCTTGCCAAGCTTCTGCATCTTTTCTCTTGCCTGTAATCTCTTCTGTCGGCGAATACGGTAAGGCAGAATGAAAAGGATGATGCCCGTTATCGAAAGGATGATAAGTACGATGGCGATGGCATCCACCACCAATCTTCCGGCTAATCCGAAGAAAGCACCGCTATGCAGGTTCCAAACGGTCTTGAAAAGGGTAACTTCCGGAACAAATCCTTCCGGTTGACCGATGATTTTGCGGGTAACATTCGTCTTTTCGCTGATCGCATCCCTCTTTTCGTTGGCAGCATCCGTCTTCTTACCGGATATTTCATAAACGGCAGAGCGGGTCATGGCGATGATGCTTGTGCTGTCTTTGGTTAATGTAATGTCAGCGATACGCTCTTCATTATCTGCGAGCGGAAACATCTTCCATTCTTTTCCGTCGAAGCGATATACATCCATCATGGCTGCGCACCAGATTTCTCCATTCTTCGTCTGTACCATGTTGCGGATATTCCTGCCATCCACGTTCTTGGGTAATCCCTTGTTAAAGTCTTTCCAGCTTTTCATCTCTGTATCCGTAAGCCATACGCCACCATAACCATACGCCAGGATGGAATCACTTGGAGTTTTGCTGATGCGGTGATTGATCTTGATAGAACCCTTGATGATGCCGTTGTTGAAATTCTTGATATGATAAGCCGATGGCATCAGATTTCTGCTTACTTCACAACCGGCGAATAGCTGGCGATGATTTAAAATGATACCTGATACGCAGAATACCAACATAAAGACAGACAGTACAAGTCCGAACCAACGATGGTATTTCTTCCATGTAAAACGTTTTTTCTTTTTTTCTCTCATTGTTGTTTTCTAATAAACATTGTTGTTTTCTACTAAATGGGTTGCAAAGGTAAGAATATCTATCTACTTCTGCAATACCCAAAAATAATGATTTAGGATGCTTCTGTTTTTTCTAATCTTTAGTTTCTTCACTTTTTCACTGAAAAAGTTTGGTGATTTCGTGATTTACTAGTAACTTTGCACCCCGAATAAAAAATCATCATTCATAACAATAAGAAATTAGAAAATTAGGAAAAATGGAATATATGTCTCAGGAAGGCTACGATGAGCTCGTGGCCGAACTTCAACACATGGTTAACGTAGAGTTGCCAGCCGTTCGCGATGCGATAGCTGAGGCTCGCGACAAGGGTGACCTCAGCGAGAATTTCGAGTATCATGCTGCCAAGCGCGAGCAGGGCAAACTGTTGAGCCGCATCAGCTTCAAGCAGAAGGTTTTGGAGAATGCCCGTGTCATCGACAAGTCTCGCCTGAAGAGTGATACCGTTGGCTTGTTGAGCAAGATTAAGATTACCAATCTCGCCAACAAGTGCAGCATGAATTATACCATAGTGAATCCTCACGAGGCAGATCTCCATAGTGGCAAGATTTCCATCAAGTCGCCTATCGCCAAGGCCCTTCTGGGTAAGAAGGCAGGTGAAGAGGTAATGGTAAAGGTACCAGCCGGCTTGCTCAAATTCCGCCTGGATAGCGTGGAGTTGTAATGTACTCAAGTTTCGCATGTGGGGAAGTTAAGGGAGTTAAGGAAGTTAAGAAGTTAAGACGTATGTATTGCTGCTTAAAAAACTACGCCAAAAGACTATTGTCTTAACTCCTCAGCGACCGTAGGGAGCGATAACTTCTTTAACTCCTTTAACTCCTGAACTTGCGAAACTTAAAATTCTAATATTTCTCCAGAATCTTATTCAGTAAGAAGGTGGCATTCTGGTTTCTTGCTACGCCCTTCTGTATCTTATAAGTATAGGTAACATCTGTGCCCAAATCTATCTCGAAACAATAGTTATGGAATTTGCCTGATGCATCATTCTCCATCTTTGAAAGTTCCAGGTCGTGGGTAGCAATGATACCGCTCACCGGCTGTTTGGCAATGGCTTCTAGGAACTTTCTCGAACCATTCAGCTTATCCAATGAATTCGTTCCCTTCAGAATCTCATCCAGAATAATCAGCGTTCGGAGTGATTCCTTATTGCCCTCTGCACTTTCCCTGCAGAACTTCAGAAGTTCCTCCAATCTGATCAATTCTGCATTGAAATAAGAGATGCCATGCGTTAGATCATCTGTGGTTCTCATACTCGAGAACAATCTGAAACGTGAAATCTTCAGCTGATCCGCAAATACCGGCATACCCGCCATCGCCAGGATATAGTTCACGCCCAGCGAACGCAGGAAGGTACTCTTTCCCGCCATGTTGGCTCCGGTGATGATATAATAGTTGTCGTCTTTGATGGTGAAATCGTTCTTCACCGCCTTGGCACCCAGGAAAGGATGATAGAGATTCTTTCCCTCGAACACGATTTCCGGACTTCCGATTCCTGCATTTTCAGAAACATCGCTATCTGTATCTGCTTCCGGACTTCCCGAAACAAATTCCGCCTCTTCCGCCTCCGGATGATTATATCTGAAATTCGCCATCGAAACCATCGCATCCATCTCGCTGATGATATGCATCCATTCCTCCATCTTCATCATATAGGTATTCTTCCATTTCAGGAAACTGCGAACCAGGAAGAAATCGCTCAGCATGAAGGCATCGGTGAAGAAAAGACCCAGGAAGTTGCCTCTTCTGTCATACCCCTTCAATATCTTTTCCAGTTGGGCAAAGGAAGGCAGGGCATCTGCCAGGGATTTCTGCATCTCCTTGCCTAATTCGCTATGGAAATTGCGCCTGTTGATAAGCTGGAGTATCTGGGCATAGGCGATGAGCTGATGGCGAAGCTTGCCGCCATTGCTGTCTATCTTGTCAAGTGTCTGCTTGCAGACGAAGAACACCACCATGTATTGAACCAACACCCACCACAGGGCGAAATCCACCGAAACCATATCGCATATCGATAAAATCACGGAACCGATGACTCCGATAATCAGCAGCCATCCGATAACGAGCGAAACCGGAGATCCAAACCATGCCGGCACCTCCATCTTCGAAACCTTCTGCATCGCATCCACCACCGCAGCAGAATCAATCTTCTTCATCTTGCCATTCACCATTTTGCCATCCGCAGTTTGGCTTCTGTTCTTTTCGCCAAGTGCCAGAAATTCCATTCGCCAGTTTTCGCCTTCTCCAGCCAATTCCTTCTGCAAATCCCTTCTTCTTTTGATATCCTCCATGCTCAGAGGCGTTTCCCGGGTAAGATTCCTGGCGAGTGCCTCCGAACCGCCCGATGTGATGGTTCGGCAGATGCGGTTGAACAGCGAACTCTTGCCGAAAACATCGAGGTCGAAGGAATAAGGATGCTGCGGATTCTGATAGGAATCGCCCGTCTCGAAAGGCGAGAAATCGCCCTCCAAAGCCTTGATTTCGTCCTGATAAACCTTGAGCAAAGCCGAAAGATGCTCTATCTTCTCCTTGTTCTTGTCGTCAAGTCGTCTGATTCCCAGATAGGCAATCAGGCACAGCGCCGCCCCCATCAGATAGTTCTGTGTATCCCCATCCAATGCGAAATAGCAGATCAGGAAGGCGAGGATGCCGCCGAAAGCCAACAGCTCGCCCGTTATAAATCCCGTATTCTTACGCTTCAGGGCAGCCACCTCAGAAGCGTATCGGCTTACATATTGTTGATAATTCTCCTTGATATTCATACTTTTTCTTTATTTTTCTTTTTTGATGTGCAAAATTAGGGATAAAATCTAGATTTCCAAAATAAATTCTCTCATTTTAAGTCTTTTATACTTATATTCGTGATAGGAATCTGGCTTTTATGAACCCTTGGCAGTAAAAAGTGCTATGAAAATTTGGAGGTTACACAAAAACATCGTATTTTTGCATTAAAATAGTTTGAATAATGAGCAAGTATAATTTTAATATAGACAATTATCATGCTATAGGGCATGCTGATATCGGAATAGAGGGTATCACAGTTATCGTGGGTAGCAATGGCTGTGGAAAAAGCACTATGTCCCGTTGGTTGTATTATATCGTTAATACATTGTCAATGTTAGACAGTTTCTTTTTCTCTGATTTCAGAGATGTGATTATCAAATCATTAGAGAAATATTCTAATGCGCTGGATGATATCTCAAATTATCTGGATGATGATAAAAAACGATTTTTTGACCATACCTTATCATTAATGACAATGGTAACATTGAGTAATGGTGGTGTGGAGAAGCTCGATTTTTATTATAAAAGAGCGATTGGTTCACTTGATGACATGCTGGTTAACTTTCTTCAGAAAGAGCAGAATCCTCAGCAGGTGCGTCGAGTGCTTAATCTTTTTGGGATTACTGAACAAAATCATGTTCATGAGGATATAGAACGAAATTCCATTCAGTTGTTTTCTGAATATCTTCAGAAATATGAAAACAACAAAAAAAATCGTCCCATCAGTTACTTGAAAGAGAAAATCGCTTCTGTATATCGGGAAAAGGATGGCTTTCCTGCCAGCATAGGCTTTAAGGAAGATGAAGTGGAATTGCTTGTTGATAGACTTGGAAAGATATATAGTTTAAATAATGCCATATATATAGGAACACCAGCAGCTATTTCTCTTCGTCAATCAGATAGGGTTCTGATGACTTCCTTGGCACATAAAGTGGTTCACGTAAATGAAAAAGGAAGTGAGATTACCGGCAAACAGGAATTACTTCATTCTATTAATAAAATGATAGATGGTTCTATTGTAGAAAAGGAAAATTTCGATGCTGTTGATTTAGTTTATCACAGCAACAATGGTAAGGATATTAGAATTGAAGATATAGCATCGGGATTCAAACCGCTGGTTTATATGCTTCGTCTGATAGAAAACGGGTGGCTGACAGAAAACACTTTGTTGGAGATTGATGAGCCTGAAACAAATCTTCATCCACAATGGGTGGTTGAGTTGGCGCATCTTCTTGTTCGCATCAACAAAACATTTGGAACCAAGATACTCATCACGAGTCACAATCCCGATATGGTATCGGCTATCAGGTATATATCTGAAAAAGAGGGCTTGTTGAATACTACTCGTTTTTATCTGGCAGAGCAAAGTGAAGGTACAGATTCGTTCTACTATAAAAATTTGGGTTGTGACATCGAACCTGTATTTGAATCATTCAATAAATCTTTTGATACTCTTCAGAAATACGTAGAGAACTATGGCGAAATTTAAGATTGGCAATTATCAGGGAATCAAGATTGATTGTTGGACAGCAAAAGATTTAGTCGGCTTGCATCATTTGATGAAGCAGGAGGGATGCCCAAATTCAGAAAATCTTTTCTCTGACACAGATAAGGCAATAGAACTTGATGATGTTCAGAGACGAATTTCTCAAAAACATCATGCTGATAAGAAATCTTCTGCAGATATGCTATTGCATGTGAATGATAAGAGATTACTTTTGGCCGATGCAAAATTCCGACTAAGCAATACCAGGAATTTGGATTCAAAGGAGATAGCAAAAAAGGTTAGTGAATCAAAGGCAATGGTTACTTCTAACTATTCTTTTGATAATAGTTTCTATGTTTTGCTGACAAAGAAAGCTACAACTCCTTCCAATTTAAATAGGCTTAGAAGAAATGTAGGAAATAATCCAAATTATCAATTTATGGATGCCGTTGAATTTCATAAATTGTTCGAGGATTAGTGTTTGAACTCCGTTCCTGATGTCTTGAAAACTCAGAAACGGAGTTTTTTATAACTTTTTTCTGTCTTTTTTTCTAGTATTATGAATTTTTCTCCATCCATTTATTATAGGATACATTCTCCTCTTTCCACTTATCCTTTGCTTCCGCCAGATTCTTCGGATATCCGATGATGAGGGTGTTGAGCGGAATTATCTTCTTTGGCAGATGCAGCAGTTGCTGCATTCTCTCGTATCGTTCTTTCAGGGGATAGAGGGCTGTCCATACACCGCCAAGTCCCAGGCCGTGAGCCATCAGCAGAATGTTCTCCGTGGCTGCCGAACAGTCTTGAATCCAGAACTCCTGTTCTGTGCCTTCCAGCGTCTTGTCAAGGCATCCGCAAACCACGATGGCGAGCGGTGCCTGCTTCACCATGCCAGCATAAGGGCTGAACTGTGGTATCTGGTCGAGAATCTCCCGGTCGTTGATAACCACAAAATGCCAAGGCTGCTTGTTGCATGCCGATGGAGCCGCCATGCCGGCACGCAGCATCATCTCCACCTTCTCCGGCTCTACAGGCATGTCTGTATAGCTTCTCACCGATGTACGGTTCATGATATTTTCAAAAATCTGATTCTTTTCCATCATTGCTTTTCTATGTGAGTCTTATTTTTTAGGCGAATCATAGCATTCCATAAGCCAGTCGAGCACATATTCTCTTTATGTTCTATTTATTCACTTTGCTATTCATTTTGCATTCTATCTTGATTGCTAAAAATGAAATGCGCTGCAAATATACGAAACTTTTTCGGGAAATTTGCAGTGCATTGCAAATTTCTTGTGTTTCTGAGTGAAATTTGTAGCGTATTGCAAATTTCTTTCTGTAGAACTGATAACACTTTCTGTAAAACTGATAACCTTTCTATAATCTGTATATCCGAGAATTTGTATTTATTAGTTTTATTGCCCGAAACATCCTATCGTTTTTATTGCCCGAAACATCCTATAGTATACGTATATATAAGTCGATGTTGTGGTTATCATACTGATGAGATTCATGCAGGTGAAGGCTGCCTGCTGGGTGTTACCTGCCAGACAAAACACTGCTACAGGGAGTAGATTCGAGCATATCAGCCATACCATGAAAACCAGGATAAGGGCTAAGCCCAGTTTGCGCATGTTACCTCTGTGCTTGCTGTACAGATGGCAGCCGGCTACCAGGGAGGCGATGACGGAAATCAATCCCATAGAGCTTTGTATCCAGGTAAGAATAGTTGCCGTGGGTGTTATCTGTCCGTTCTGCATCATCGTTACGAGATGAAGATTGAAGCATTGGCCCAGGATGAATGAGAGCACATAGTAAAGTACCATCAACTTGCTGCAGCGTCGTAGCAATTTTACGCCTGTCGGTAGCGTGTAGCGGAATATTCCCCATAAAGCTATAGGGGCGAGCTGCAAGACCAGTTGCTTGATGGTAACCAGGATGGGACTTATTGGAATCAGGATGGGACTTGTTCTGAAGGATAAGCCCGCTTGTCTGCAAACAGAAAATGCCAGCGAAAACAATGCGAAAATGCAATATGCATACATGGCATATTGTGCAATGCGATTTATATCTATAGAATAACTTTTTCTTTCCATAATTCTACGTTTGATGATTTTATAAACAGCTTATCTTGCATAAAGCCATTGCAAAGATACGAAGTTTTTGGGAAATTCTAGCAAAATAGGTGGAAAATGTTTGGCTATGATATATACTTGTTAAAAGAATGGCAGAGAGACCGATAAAAACTCTTAAAAAACATAACGTATCTTCTTGAATACCAGTATTTGTTGCTATCTTTGCACGGTATATACTAATAACGCTACGTGGATAAATACTAATAGTGCTACATGGGTATATACTAATAGAAATATAAGTTTAATCATGAGTAATATGAAGAAGTTTTTTTTAGGATTGGCAGCAGCACTGATGTTGACTGCCTGCAATGAGAACAGACAGCCGGAGTCAACGACCAGCGTCGTTGACTCTGCAAGTGTGGTAACCGATTTGATGATGAGTCGCAGAAGCATCCGTGCTTACAAGGATTCCGTCATCAGCCGCGATACCCTGAACGAGATTCTGAAATGCGGCATCCATGCGCCAAACGGGCAGAATCTGCAGTCGTATGAAATCAGAGTGATAGATTCTCCTGCCCTCATCGATTCGATAACCCAAGCCGTGGTAAAGGATAATCCTAAGATAGCAGAGCGCAAGGGCTTCAAGAACATCTTCGTGAATGCTCCATGCGTGGTTTGCATCGCCTACGATACTACTTATGATATGGCACAGATTGATTGCGGTTTGCTGGGTGAGAATATTATTCTTGCAGCATGGTCTAAGGGCATCGGTTCCTGCTGCCTGGGCAGTTCAGCCCGTTGGATATTGGATTCGCCGTCAGCCAAGCCTTACCTCGACCGCATGGCATTCTCCAAGAATTACAAGCTGCTCTACTGCATCGCCCTGGGATATCCTGACGAATCGCCAGAAGCAAAGTCAAGACGCCAGGACATGATTAAGTTCATGGATTAAGACAGATGAAGGTTGATATCCTGTTAACAAGACATCAACGTTTCTCTCCATAATACACAACAAAAAAAGCATGGCGCAAATCACTGCGCCATGCCCCAATAAAAGAAAACCTTATAGTCAAAATAGAAATTAGCTATTCTTCTTTAGTACTTCGCATTTTGAGGATCAAAGTTGGTCCAGCCGCTCATCCAGTTGGTGCTGCCATCGAAGGCTCCGATGTAGGTTACGGTGTCGAAACCTGTCCAGCCGGCGAAACTTGCGGCATCGAGCAATGGGCTTCCTGCGATAGGAGTATAGCCATCTGCACCAACCAATAAGGTCCATGAATCAAAATACTTGTTGCTCTGCTCTGCAAAGAAGAAGGTGTTGCAGTATGACTTCTGATTCTTGTCGATATCCTTCTTGTTCGCTGCATCGTAGAGGTAATCCTCATACTGCTTGTTGGCATCAGTGCCAACGGCATCCATACCAGCGAAATATACATTCTGAAGCTTAGACTTGCCATCCTTGGCATCCTTTACAGTTTCACCCTTCTCACCATCAATAATCAAACCGATAGGCCAGCCTAAGGCCACTGAGTTGATGCAGTTGAGGTTAGAAGAACGGCGAATCTGCATGGCTGACTGGAACTTGCCGAGGGCTGAACCGTTGTTTGGATTGTATGCTCCGGCAGTGATATAATCTGTGGTGTTCTGGAACTTAGAATCCAATACCTTAGGACCTACGAAGGTGATGTTAGAGAAAGTTGCCTTGGTACGAGGATCCACGGTAGCACCATCGGCGCAGTTGTCGCTCTCGAAACCGTTGCTCTGAGAGGTATCGGCTATCTTGCTGTCGCGCAGAGAAAGACCATATTGCACCTTGCCTGAGAAACCATTATCGGTATCGAAATCATCATCCCAGCCCTTGTAGGCTACGAGATACTTGCAGTTTACGGTACCGCCAAACCACTCGAAGGAATCATCATTGGAAAAAGATACCTGGACGTGGTCAATCTCTGTGCCTGAACCTACAGAACCTAAGGTTAAACCATTAATCTCCTTATCCTTCTGGAATGGATAACCGGCAAACTCAATGCGTACATAACTCAAGGCTCCTGAGTTGTCAGCATCATCTGCGCCACCATGCTTGGTACGAGGACCACCCTCTATCTGCTGTTCAGTCTGGTTGTTCTTAGCCTTACCGCAGAAGATGATGCCGCCCCAGTCGCCAGGCTTTCTGCTGCCGGCAGCCTCTTCAGATGTAAAGACGATAGGCTCTGTGGCTGTACCCTTGGCGATGAGTTTACCGCCACGTTCTGCGATGAGTGCCGCCTTGGTCTGCTTGTCGCCCTTGATGATAGTTCCCGGTTCGATGGTAAGCTCAGCACCATCTGCAATATATACCCATCCCTTGAGGAGATAAGTGCCTTTCTTCAAAGTCTGCTTGCCTGTGAAGACGAATTCCTGGTCGCCGTTGCCAATCTGTGTTCCGTTGGCGTTTTCCTTGTCATCTGTTCCGAAGAGGATGTGGTCGCAAGCCTTCAAGCCGCCATTGGTTGTCCACTTGTAAACTACTTCTGATCCAGGATTTGGAGAAGGAGTTGGATTGTCATTGTCACTGCTGCAGCTGCTCAACATGGCAGATGCTGCGAGGATGCCCATGCATCCTAAAAAATACATCTTGTTCATCATTGTTTCCTGTTTTATTAAACAAACATCTAATATAATCTTTCTTGAAATTCTACGGATAGTCTCTAAAATTTATAGATTGCCTGCAAACCGATGTTTCTGCCCGGCTTGTAGCATCTTGCTATCTCTTCTACTTTCTTCTTGCTTCCGTCGCTATACGTTACATCGGCAAACTGCTTGTAATATATCTTTTCTGCAAGAAGATCTCTTACATTGAGCTTCAGCTCCAGATGGTCTCCGAATTTCTTAGCCAGCGAGAAGTCGATGGTGTTGCGGGGCATCTCGTAGCTGTGAGGCACTCGGGAATTGGAGTCATCGCCTGTGCTTCCTTCGCTTCTGCCCACACCGATGATTCGCTTGCCTATGCGGTTGTAGAGCAGGGCGATGTCCATCTTCAAAGGCTCATTCTTATAGAAGATGCCGGTGTTGATAAGGTATGGCGACTGTCCCTGCATCGGTCTGTCTTCTTCCTTTGCTCCCTTCTCAAACTGCACCTTACTCTTGATGAGGGCACCGTTAAACGACCAACTGAAATCCTTCAATCCTATGAATCCGAGATTCTTTCTGATATCCAGCTCTACACCGTAGTTGTTGGCACTCTTCGCATTCTTGTAAGAGTAAATCAGGTCTGTGCCACCTGCCACCGTGTAGGTCCACTCGATAGGAGAATCGAAGTGCTTGTAGAAGACTGCCAGCGAAATGAGCTCTCCACGGGATGGATACCACTCATATCGCAGGTCGAGGTTATCGACATAACAGTTCTTCAACTCAGTGTTTCCCTGCACATTGCTGGCAAGGTCGAAGTCGTAATACACCGACGACGATACTTCACGGAATTCTGGGCGGTTAATACTGCGGCCATACGACAGTCGCACCTGGTGCTGGTCGCTGATTTTATATGTTGTATTGAGAGATGGAAAAACATCATCGGTCTTGTAATGACGGCTCGATTCACTCTTCTCGTAGTCACGGGAATTGGAGATGAGTTCCATATCATTATGCTCGAAGCGGACACCGGCGTGGATGCCGAGTTTGCCAAAGGGGAGAGACATCGCCAGGTATCCGGCGCCTAAGGTGTTGTGTCCGCGGTAGTTATTGCGCATCTGCTTTTCCTCCAGAAGATACAGCTTGTCGTAACCCATGTTCGCCTCGCTGGAGAGCAGGGTAGGGATGTCGCTGTGGCGGAAGTCGGATGGCATGTTGTTAGCTGAAACATTCCAGTTGTAGATGAAGTTGCGGGTCTGGTATTCTCGGCTGCGATACTCCCCATAGGCACCCACTTGCAAGTCTGGCTCAAAGTTGCCAAACTTGAAGTGGTGCTTGTCATTTACACCAAGAGAGAGAATGTGTTCGTCGAGTTGAGTCCACTCGCGGGATATGTCGTTGCCGGTGCTCAGGGCATAAACGCCCGATTCGAGAGCATCGTCGATGAGGTATCTACGACGGTCAGGCAAATGACGGTTGGCATACGCATACCCGATGCTCCAGTCAAGGGCATCGCTAGTGAAGGTGTGCTTGCCGGTAAGCTGACCGTTATATGTTGTTCGACTGCGGTAGTAATACTCTGCGCTTCGCTCCAGGTTCGACTGGGCGCTCACGCCATCACGCCAGGTATATCGGCTGGTAGCCAACTGGTTGAAGATGTTCTTGAGCTGATACTTGTGGTTGCCGTCCTTGGAAAGGAAGGTGAAGTTGAGCATTGCTCCGAGTCTCACGTTATTATTATACTGGTTGTCAACAGAGTGACGAAGATAGTTCGGCTTGTCGTTAGCCGCATCATAGATGCCATAGAGGTTGTTCTCCATGTTCTCGTAGGTGCGGTATTCGTTGGTATAGTTCAGGGCGGCGAGCATGCCGAGTGTTCTTCCGCCGAGCATCCAGCGCTGGTTTAGGCTGGCTGCCAGTTTCAAGTCGCCCAAAGGCTTCTTGTTCTTCACGAGCCAATCGTTGTTAAGTCCGTTTCCCTGGAGCGAAGTAGCATAATCGCCCACCGGTTTTCCGTTGGCATCGAGCTGTGGATTCAAGTCAGCATGGATGCCCCCATTCAGGTTTCTCAGGCCATTGTCGAACCCTAGGAAATCGGTTCCGGAACCTTTTGAGTAAGAAAAGTCCTTGAAGGCAGAAGATGTATTCCAGTTTCCGCCTACGGCGATGTTGAAACTGTTTTCTGCCGGAATCTCCTTGGTGTTGACGATGATGAAACCGCCCGAGTAGTCGGCAGGATATTCTGCAGTAGGAGATTTCACGATGGTGAGGTTGTCAATCTGCGAACTTGGGATGATGTCGAAGGAGAATGCCCTGGAATCAGCCTCTGAACTTGGCACTGCTCCTCCGTTCACCCACACATTGTTATAACGCTGCGACAAACCACGAACCATCACGAATTTATCGTCGATGAGGCTCACGCCTGGCACTCGGCGTATCACCTCACCCGCATTCGTATCCTGCGTTCTGGATATTTCCTGTGCCGAAACATTGCTCACGATGACGGGACTGTTTTTGGCCACCTGTATCATTGCCGCATCCGTATTACGCCTTTCCACTGCGGTAACGGTCACCTCCTTCAGCTGCTGTTCATCAGGTTGCAGCGCAATCACCTGGTCTGCGTCCTTCGCCTGAACCCCGTCAATTTTTTGAGTCTTATATCCTACATAATTAATATATAGTGTATATGTCTTTTCTTTATCCAATCCATCAATCTGGAAGTTTCCGTCGATGTTGGTGATAGCCTTCACGTTGGTTCCATCCACAGTGACGACTGCACCGATGAGTGTCTCTTTCGATTTCTGGTCGATAACCACACCCTTAATCTGTTGCGCCCACGTTGGCATGCTAGCCGCCGAGAGCAATCCTAATACAATAATTCCCCTTTTAGCATTCATAACCTATATCGTTTGATTTCGGTTGCAAAGGTACGGCAGCATTATTACACCATGGTTGCAATGAAGTTGAAAGGCATTGACGAAGCTGCGACAAAGATGTTACGGCATGCTTTTCCTGTTGCAACAACTAAAAAAGTTTAAACATTTAACCTGATGTTATGAGATAAATATAAAAATAACTATATTTGCATCATGATTACGGAATATGGTATAGAGGCAAAGTCTAATTCTGAGATTATATCAGAATTGGGAGGACGATGCTATACATATAAACATAAAATTTTAAAGCTATGAATATGAGGAGATTTATATTTTTTCTGATTGTCTGCGAGTTCTTTTCTTTGGCATGTATTGCTGCAAATAAGACTATAAAAGGACATATTGTAGATGAATTTGGTAAGAACGTTGAATTCGCTAGCGTATATGTAGATAGTATATATGCAGTATCTGACAAGGAAGGAAATTTCTCTCTGGTGGTGCCCGATGGTATGAAACAGGAACTTGTGATTAGTCATATCAGTTATCAGACCAGTAAAATTCCTTATGATGTATATAGCAAAAAGACTTCGCTGCAACTTACGTTGAAGGAAAAGACCTGTGATTTGTCTGATGTAACTGTTGTTTCCGGTAAAAAGCAGGAAAGCATTCTTGGAAAGGGAGTTCGGGCACCAGGTGATGTTGCATTTCATAACGTTAGAAACACGAAATATGAAACGGGACCCTTATTTGTTGTAAATAAAGACTATTATGTGAAAACAGCTAAGTTGCGAGTACAAAAATGTACTTTTGCTTCATGCACAATTCGTTTAATCATTTATGAAGTAAAGGGAACAAATTTTGTGCCTGTACAGCATCGACCTTTGTACGTCCGATTATCCGAAATTTCAGATAAGAAGGATTTGTCTGTTTGGATAGAAGAACCGTTGAAGCTGAAGCGCAATCATAAATATTATATAGGTGTAGCTGTTATGGCAAGTAGCGGTAATGGCGAAATTCATTTTCCTGCTTATTTCAAGAAGGGCTGCGTAAGAAATCTGTGTACAGATAGGAAAAAGAATTTGCCAGTAACCTTGGGCGTTTCTCTTTATGGTATATCTGCGAAGCATCTTCAGTAAGTCTCCCCCACACGCTTACTTTTCTGTTCGTATGGGGGAACGATGTGTTTGGAACTTTATGCATTTTGCCTGTTTTTACTCCTTTATCTCTTTCATGTTTGCAGGATTATAGGGAGTCAACTGCTGCATCTCCTGCTCTGTTGCTTCAGGCAAGGAAGGTATCTTGTTTCTGATGCAGAAATCGGTAATGGCGGCAGCTGATTCTTTGGGAGTAGAAGAATCCGGTTTGATGGATTGCTTCTTTTCTACATACTCCTTTTCCGTGATATATAGCTCGGTAATCACATGGATGAGTTGCTGCTGCTTGTCTTTCTTATGAGAGAAAAGATAGCTGTTGTCAGATTTCTGGAAGAGCAGGTTCTTGAAGGAATAGTAATCTTCAGGACTTATCTGATAGGCTTCCATCACATGGTCGTAGATATCTGTCTGGGTATAACCGAAAAGCTGGTGTGTCAGATTCTTGTAGGTAGGAAGCTGGTTGATTTCTATTTGACAGATGTTCCGGGTGCTGTCCGTTTGAATACTGCCTATTGTCTGCTGATTGAGCAGGACGAGTTGAGAGCCCAGTGAATCTTTCAGCTGATATTTCTTTCGATATTGCTCAATAAGTGTCTTCTCTTCCGGCCAAGGTCGGAAGGTTCCTTTGTCGCTGACCATGAATGCTCGCTTTTTGTCTTCGGAAACGAGTCGGCTGTTGTGAAGATTTCTTTTGGAATAGGCATTGAGATCCGTCTTTCCATTCTTCAGGTTGATGTAATACTCCACGATGCCGTCGTTGAAGTATTTCATTACAGAGTCGTTGGTCTGGTAACTGCGATAATATCCCTTAAGTCTGATGAAGTGAGGACGATTCCCTGTTACGTTCACATCCTCCAGTTTCTGTATTTTTGTGATATGTCCAGGCATCTTCTCTTCCTTGTTCTGTGCCATGAGACTGGTAGGAAGGAAGAGGAGAAGTACAAACAGATATTTCATATAATGATGATGTTTCATATTGATGATGCTTTAAAAAGAATACTTAATGATGTGCAAAAGTAAGAATAATCAGTTAGATGCGCAAAGAAAATCAGTTATTATTAGGTTAAAACTGTAAATAAGTAAACGGTTTCATATAATTTGCCTGTGCTTATCCATCAAAAATACTACGCAGAAGAAAAATTTCTTAATCTGTGAAACCAACTTTCATAGGTACATCTTATTTTTGCATCCAAAAATGAATGTATTAATGTTGTATGATGATGGTTAAGCAAATATCAGATAAAAAAGATGTGGAGCCGATAGACTTGCTCCAGGCCTTCGAAATTATCGTAGAAAAGGCAAAAGGGTCTTCTCTCGGAGAAGAGTTTTATCAGAAAGCAGAACCGTATCTTGGTTTTGTTTCTGATAAATTGTGTATCTCCAAGCGAGCAAGTGTTATTATGGCTCTCTTTGCCGACCGGTGTTATGATACCCATATCCGGTTTTCTGATTTGACGGAATTCCTGGATTGCAGAATCCTGACATTGCTCAGATATTCCAACGAAACTCAGGAACTTATCGATAAGGAATATGTTTGTCAGAATCGGATTGAAGGACTCAGCTATAGCATCCCGATGGAGGTGATGGAGGCATTCCAGCATAATCGACGATATATTCCTTCGGATGTGGATGAATTCACAGCCAGAGAACTGTTTGATAAGTTTGATGAACTTTTCTCGAAATGCCGCTGCGAAAAACTGAACAAGCAGGTTTTGAGAAAGAAACTCAGAGCGTTGGTTGGCATGAATAGCAACCTGGCATTTGTCAAGGCAATGGCATTGTATGATATAAATGTGGAGGATAAAGATTTTCCGCTTTTCATCTTGCTGTGTACACTCTTTGTTATTGATGGCGATGATGACATCCGTTGCCATGACTTGGATTTCATCTATGAGGAAGGTGAGTCGGTCTGGCGATGGGCTAAGCGAGACCTTAGCCAAGGCAATCATCGTTTCTTGCAGAAAAAGTTCATAGAATATACCAACGATGACGGCTTTGCCGACAGGGAATCCTTTAAGATTACAGACAGTGCGAAGAAGCTGCTCTTTTCGGAGATGAACCTTTCTGCTATGCGAGGCTCCCGTCCTAAAGGTGGCATGTTATCCTTTGAGAGTATCAAGCCTAAACAGCTGTTTTACAACGACAAGGAACGTAAACTGGTAGAAGAACTCGCAGCTCTTTTGGATGAAAAGAATTTCCAGGGTATCCGAGACCGCTTGAAGGAAACCAATTTCAGAAGTGGCTTTGCCTGCCTATTCTATGGTGCACCAGGTACTGGAAAGACGGAGACGGTTCTTCAGATAGCCAGGAAAACGGGTCGTGACCTTATACAGGTTAACATCTCGGATATCAAGAGTAGGTGGGTAGGAGAGAGCGAAAAGAACATCAAGGGTATCTTTGATGATTACAGAAAGATGGTGAAACAATCGGCAAAGACTCCTATTCTGCTCTTCAATGAGGCAGATGCCATCATCGGCAAGCGTATGATGGGTGCAGTGAAGGCTGTGGATAAGCTGGAGAACAATATCCAGAACATCATTCTTCAGGAGATAGAGCAGCTTGATGGCATTCTTATTGCCACAACCAATCTTGCCGAGAATATGGACAAGGCCTTCGAGCGTCGTTTCCTCTATAAAGTGAAGTTCGAAAAGCCTGATTTGCATGGTCGTTTACAGATTTGGCAAACGATGATACCATCTTTGAATGATGCTGATGCTTCTTTCCTTGCCGCCAGATATGATTTCAGTGGTGGAGAGATAGAGAACATTGCCCGCCATTATACCATCCAATCCATTTTGCATGGCAAACCGGCGGATATGCTCAAATCTCTTGTCGGGTATTGCGATAGTGAAAGGCTGGAAGGAAGAACCCCCAAGAGAAAGGTTGGGTTCTGATGCATCACCCATAAAGAAAAGGCGGTAAATACGAAAATGTATTTGCCGCCTTTTTCTCCTAGTTTCAGATGATTGTATCTGATATTTCTTGATAGATTAAATCTGTTATTCCTTATTTGATTAAATCTGGTATTTCTTTGTGAGATTTCTCAATTTTTCGGCAATATCCTCCCTTAGCCATTGAGGTTCCAATACTTCCATGGTATCCATGTTGGAGAATATCTCCTGTTCAAAATCGAATTCAGGCTTCAGATGGTATTCAAAGATAGAATATTCATCTGTGCGCTCCGTTTCCTTTTGTGAGGTATGGAGAGGAAGGTTGCGGATATAGTTGCTTTGGAATGCATCCACCTTGAGTACCACCTTTTGCACCTTAGAGTCCTCGTAGTTGATGATGCCGAAGCAATCCTTGAAATATTCAGCAGGATCCAGATCCTCTGGCAATTTGAATGTTTCTTCAGAGATGGTGACATTCTCCATACGGTCGAGCGCATAGCATCGGATGTCATCTGTGCCAGGACTGTAAGCCACCACATACCAACGCTTCTTGAAAGCCTTTACGAAATAAGGATGAATATCAAATTCATGATACTCCTCTGTATTGAAGCTATAGTAGGATATGGTGATGACGCGGTTGTCACGCATTGCCTTGATGATGTCTTCCAGATAGTTTCTGCCAGAAGGCATATCTTCCAGGAGTACACGCTCCTTGAGCTTGTGACTGTTGCCAACCATGGCATTGAGGGAGAAGGCATTGAGCATCCAGCTTCTGGCACTTCCTTCCTCAAAACAGTCACCATACTCAATGTAATAGCGGTATCCGCTGCCACAGCAGATGCTAATTTCAAACAGTTCCTCGATGGAATGGAGGTTGTTTATGAAGGTACGTCGAGAGAGTTCCGTTCCTTCGCTAAGATCAGAATCCTTCCATCTGCTTTGAATTTCCTTTAAGGTGATGCCGCCCCTTTTTCTGGCCCGATGGATGGTTTCCACGAGCCAGACATATTTGTTCAATTGATTGATAGCCATATTCTGTTTCTTTTATTTGTTATGAATTTTCTCGTAACAGTCGATGCACTTTTCAATCTTCTTGATGTAATAGGAAGAGTCGTGGTCTGTTTCTTTGTCAATATGGATGGTGAAATTATTAGCCATCTCTCCGTCGTATTGATCGAATAATCTTTCCCAGCCATTATCATACATATCTATGTTTCCCCATGTTTGCCAAGCAAAATGGTATTCTTTACCTTTGTATTTATACGTAAACCACATAGGTACTGCAAAATAGTAATTTTTGCCTTTTATTGTCCTGTATCGTTCTTCTTCTGGTGCATCGAATGTTACTTTAGATTCGCCAATAAATGCATCTAAGATATCTTCATGATTGTCGCGGGTCAATTTCAGCGTTAAATATAAATACCTGTTCAACCATAATGATGGAGAGTTAGCCTTCCATTCAAGCTCATATCCAGGAGTTTCCTTTATGAGATTCTTCCAAATTGCATCATCGATTAATATCTGTATAATCCCATTGTGATTATCTACAATTTCATTCGGTGATAAAAGCAGACCATTAACACATTCTGAAAGCGAAGAGTCTGTTAGAACTTGCTTCCAACTCTCTTTTTTTGCATCAAATACCGGTTTCCGTATGAGTTTTTTCCAATCTTCGCAATGAGAAATAAGCACTTGGTTAGCTTTCACCTTCTTGTCTTCTGAAAGACCTTCTGAGACAAAGAGGTCCATGCAATTACTGAGTTTGGTAGCGAAATTCTCCCAAGTGGTTTTCCCATTGCTATTTTTTTCGTAAAGGAAACGGATGGAACCATGAAAGAACGCACATTCTTCAGCTTTCTCTATTGCATCGTTCCAATTACTCCATTTACCAAGTGTTTCCTCATTCCAATCATTTGGCATGGATTTGTCATTACAATGCATTTGTTTTGCCTTTTCTGCTTCCTCTTTCGCTTGCTCTGGAGCATTTTCTATTTCTTTTTCTATTTCTTTGATTTGGGGAGAGTACAATGTTTGGTCCCCTAAGTCAATGAATTTTTTGACAAGTTCAACCCTATTGTCTGTTTTTTTCTCGTATTGTTTATCTACATTTTCGAGAATGTTCCACATTAAGCGCAGAGCTTTCAAGAAATGGGTGGTATCCACATCCTCATTGACGAATTTCTTAAAATATTCATAACAACATAGTGTGAAGTCGAGTTCATTTCCGTTTTGGGGATGAAAGAATGTATCAAATAATTTACTATCTCCAAAATAGGGTACTATGTTTTGGGCGCTGGCTAGAACAGTTTTTATCATCTTGACACATGTGTCTGCAACAGTTGAAGCGATGGATTCGTTATTAGTGATACCTGAGAAATCTGAATAGGGAACAAATAGAAGTTCTATCTGACTCCAGGTATTATGATTGTGGGTGTATGTTGCAAGCTGCTTGATGCTGTTACCGCAATCCACGCCAGATTCTCTCGCTTCGTAGGCCATGATTCGTGCATACAAAGCGAAGAAAGCATTATCCGGCAATTCGTGTTGTTCGTCTGAACAAGTGAAAAAACGATTGGAAAGCTCTTCCATCTCTTTAACCCACCACTCTTTTTTATCTTCGCATAAGTCTTCAGAGAATTTGCCTTTGAAGTTCTCCCATTGTGTCAATTGCAATCCACGGGCATTCATCTTCATGTAGATATCATCACCAAAGGCATCTATCTTCAGTTCAAATCTGATTTTTGAGGCAATGCCCTCCAAGACATCTTCTGTTGTGATTGTGTCTTGGTGTTTATTCCATTCTTCATGAATAGTGGAAAGCATTCTTATCATAGAAGCTACTGTTTCATCCTCTTTCCAATAGTCCACAAACCAATCCTGACAAAGGATATCAGGATTTGGGTCTTGGGTAATGTCCCATCTTGAGTTTTCACATGTTAATGCCTGGCAGAATCGTTTAGCATTGATTCTGTCTTCATAGGTAAAACGAGAAAGTAAGCTCAGTAGATCCTTGCGATCAGAAGGTTCTGCCTTTTCCACTGCGTACCTTGCAATCAGCCATAAGGTGGTCAGGCGTTGCTGACCATCTACGGGTACAAAAGAATCTTCTCCATTAGTGTTGATGGGGCCATAGATGAAATGCAGATTGAATTCATTCTGCTTTTTTTCTATTGCAGTGAAGATTTCTTTTATAAACTGTTTACGTACGCTTTCGGCCTTGGGATTATTGGCTCCCTGGACATAGTGGCGTTGAATGCCAGGAATAACCACACGATACCTGGACAATAGTGCAAACAAATTGTCTGGTACTTCTATATAGTGCTTTAAAATATCATTTTTCATATTTTTACAGGATTCTTTAATTTGTCAATAAAACTATCGATGTCCTTGCTCATAGAATTTCGATAAGCTTTTTTATCTTCTTCTGACCAATATGGATCTGTCATCTTTAATCCAGGGAGTGATTTCATAAACACGGCTTCTGTGAGAGGAGGTGCCCAATACTCAGTCCAACTATTACGTGCCCATTCAGAAACAGCTTTCCGTTTTCCTTCAAACAACTTGTTATTTAACGAGGAGTTTGCATCTTTTGGCAACAATGCAAGATTCCCGATAGAATTATCTTCTGTTATCGGGTATCTACTGCCTAGTTTTTTAGCTAGCCAATCATCTCCTTTTCCTTCTCCTTCTTTGCATTCTTTTTGATACTCGTCAAACACACTTTTAGAATAATCATTGCCTAACCACTCTTCTAGTTCTTTTTCATCCAAAACTTTTTGGTTTCTGGCAAATATATGCTCAATCGACCAAGCTTCTACTTGTCGATGCATTTCAAAGCTATAGCGATAGGGCCATCTTTTCCAACAGAAAGCGACATTGCTGAGCAACAGATAATTAAATAAATCTTCTCCCCAGTTGGAGTAATCGTTCTTGTCTTCTTTTGGCTTGTATTCTGCCATTTTTTCTATAGCGTCCAATATCTCCTTTCTTGTTTTGGGCTTGATATCCTTATTATTTCTTTGATGAACAATAGCTCCAAAAGCATGATACATGAGAGGGTCGTTGTACCATTCTAATAAACGATAAAATACTGAATATATCATTTTCCAAATCGTGATACGCGACTTGGTCTTCAGTTCGTCAAGGATTCTTGTAAGAAAAGGAAAAACCTCTTCTCTTTGTTCTTGCGGTGTTGGAGTCAGTCCTGCATAGCGCAACAACACGGTCATCTTGTCGTCTTTTCTCCAAGTATCTCTAGGTGTGCAAAATGAAAAGAAACTGTTATCGTTGAGTTTGCGCTCAATCTCATCCCATTCGCCAGCACGTGCATTGGTTATATCGGAGGACTCGTCATTTCCTAAGGTCAGCATGACGCATTTCACTAATTCTGAATCCTTTGCAGGGATTTTGCCACTATTAAGTTCATAAAAGGTTGATAATTCCTTGTCTTTGTCAACTTCATAGTAGAGAAATTTGCAACACTCTTTTATCTTTTTGCAGAATTCGGTTCTTCTTTCGGTTCCAATCTCACCCAATTTTTCCTTAATAACGTCTTTGGCTATACACTTGAAATACTGATCGAGTTCCTTGTTCGCATCACGGGCATAGTTAATAGGTAACTCGCCACTTTCCTCACCGAGTATCAGCTTTAACGTGGTAAGTCGCTGTTGTCCATCCACAACATTGACTCTATTATTCTCTATGTCTTTAGCAACAGCTAATGCCTGAAGAAAATAGAAAGGAGTGGATTCGGTGGGACTAAAAGAGTCAATATCATCTATCAGCTGACTGACTTGTCGGTTTTTCCACCTATATCCTCGCTGATAGCGGGGAATATAGAAGTTGATTTTGTCATTTTCAAAATCAACTATTGATTTGAGAGAAATGTCCTTGCTCATAAGTTTTACTTTTGAAAAGTTCTATAATTCTTCCATACAATGGCTGCACAGTTTTTTGTGGCTGTCAGGTCATAATGAAAGTTGATACCTATATAACGATTTTACTGCAAAGTTATTGCTTAGGTGTGCTAAATCCTTTCACACCACTGAAAAATATCAATCAAAAATAAAGTTGTGCAGCCAATTTACTCATGTTCCCAGTACTTTTGCACAGAAAATTTTAAAAAAACAAGATACAATGAAACAGGAAAATCATAATTTATCGGTTAAGCGCCGTATCTATTCTTTTCCACAGGAAGGTGAGAGTAGGGCAGAGGCAATCTGTCGTTCGTTTAAATTGTACACCTTGGTAGAATGGGCTGCTTATACCAATGTAAACATTCGAATTGAAACAGCAAGGAAATGTCCTTTGTTGATGGGAGAACTGTCTCAACTGATGTTTTTGCTGCCATTCTTTTTAGATGTAGCTAAAGTTACTTTTAGTCAGGCCTTTAATGATGCTAATGATGATAAGATATTAGTAGAGATAAAAGCGTATAATAGAATTTTATAAAAAACAAAGCATCAATCTCATGAAAGAAATCGCATTTGATTCATTGCTGCTGATAGCTGCTGATGATGTCAGTCAGCAAGCTATCAATCAGCTTCGCTCAGAAGGAATATATTCCATCGAGGACCGTTCTTGCACACTTATCAATATAATACTGGTATCTACTGCCGAAGGAGCAGAATATGTTCATCAGGTATTGGAGAACCACGAACGTGCCAGAAAGAATGTAGTCGTAAAAATGACTCTGGAACTCTGCATCAAGGATGAATCTGATATCGACTCTATCTTGTCTTTTCAGCAAAATCCAGGCTGCAATCCATACATGGAATTGAAGCACTTCTTGCAGATGTATAAGGAGAATGTGGAGATTCATGGTATGGTAGGCTTTGATTTCAGAAGTTTCTCCGATATCATCAGAGGAAAGAATGTGGTATCTGTCTATTCGTATGAATATCAAGACGACATAGCTGAGGCTATCTGCCACCTAAAGTCTGTTAATCTAAAAGACAATGGCAAATATCTTCTGTCGTTTACAGTAGGTAAGTATGATGAGAAGGCTCTATCCAGGCATTTGGCTTCTCTCAATGAATACATGGATACCTTCCCCGAAGAGAGCTGCCTCTACTGGACATACAGAGAAGCAACTCCTCAAAAAGTAACTTTGTTTGCTTCTATATCTTCAGAGCAATAAAAGGAAACGTTGATGGAGGAAAAATTCCCTCCGTAAGTATATTAGCTTCATCGTCCATCGAAAGTAGTTTCATCAGGCACCGAAACTACTTTCGTTGCCTGATGAAGCTAACTTCGTTTTTGGGGGCTTCTTTTCCTAATAAATTTTAGAATAAGCTTGGCTAATTCAGATTTTCTTCGTAACTTAGCAGCGCAAAACGTAAAGCATGTAGGAATATGGCAAAAATAGTAAATAAATATCCTGTAGGAATTCAGACATTTGAAAAAATCCGCAAGAATGGCTATCTCTATATAGATAAGACCAAATATATCGTGGATTTCAGGGAAAAGCAGATGTCGTATGTCTTTCTGAGTCGTCCAAGACGATTCGGCAAGTCGCTCTTTGCCTCTACCCTCCAGGCTTATTTTGAGGGAAGAAAGGAACTTTTCGAGGGATTGGCCATTGCTGATTATGAGAAGGAATGGGTGAAGCATCCTGTGCTCCACTTCGACCTGAGCGGTGCCAAGCATATGGGCGTGGAACAGTTGGAAAGATATCTGGCTGATATGCTTGAAGAGCAGGAGACGGTCTGGGGGTATAAGACGCATCAGGTGGATGCCAATCTCCGTTTGAAAGATCTGGTGAAAAAAGCTTATAAGCAGACGGGTGAAAAGGTGGTTGTCATCATTGATGAATATGATGCTCCTTTGTTGGATGTGGTGCATGAGGAGGATGATCTCAAGCAGTTGCGTCTTATCATGCAGAACTTCTACAGTCCTCTGAAAAAGCTCGACCCATACCTGGAGTTCACCTTCATCACGGGTATCACCAAGTTCTCGCAGCTCAGTATCTTCAGCGAACTCAACAACCTCGACAATATCAGCATGTTCGACCAGTATTCGGCTATCTGTGGTATCAGCAAGACGGAACTTACTACGCAGATGAAACCGGATATTGAGGCTATGGGTGAAACTCTTGGTATTACGTACGAGGAGTGCCTGAATGAGCTGACACAATTCTATGATGGTTATCATTTCAGTGAGAATTCAGAAGATATCTTTAATCCTTTCAGTCTGGTAAAGGCACTGAATGCAGGAAAGATTGCTCCTTACTGGTTTGGTTCCGGCACTCCATCCTTCCTCTTGAAACTCTTGGATAAGTATCATGTCAATCTTTCTACTTTAGAGAGTCAAGAGACAGTATTGAGTTCCTTCGACCAATCAACAGAGGAAATGACAGAAGCCTTGCCATTGCTTTACCAGAGCGGCTATCTGACCATCAAGAAATATGAACCGATGTTTCAGGAATATACGCTGGGCATCCCAAACAAGGAGGTACGCGACGGACTGCTCAACTCATTGATTCCTCATTATGTGAACCCTCGCCGTTCTGACAACAATGCCTTCCTCTTGGGATTCTGCAAGGCGGTTTATAGAAATGACATCGAGGCGGCACTGGAGCACATGCGCACCTATATGGCTACGATACCATATGATTTGGAGAATCACAGCGAGAAGCATTATCAGACTATCTTCTATCTGATGTTCAGTTTCCTCAACATCTATATCCGCACAGAGGTGAAGAGTGCCATCGGCAGGGCTGATGCCGTGATGCACATGCCTGATACGATATATGTCTTCGAACTGAAGGTTGATAAGAGTGCCGACGAGGCTTTGGCTCAGATAGATGAAAAGGGCTACATGCTGCCTTATCATTCTGAAGGTAAGCGATTGGTAAAAGTGGGTATCAGCTTTGACAGCACCCAGCGAACCATCAGCGAATGGAAGATTAAGGAAGAATAAGAAAGAAAAAAAATGAACCTGTGCAGTCAATTTTTCTCATCAATTGCAGATAATTAAAAAATCCCGACAGGTATGTTGTTGCCTGTCGGGATTTGTTATAAATATAGGTATCTTTTTCTTTCTCCAATCAGTCTGCGATAACCATACAGAGTCTGAGTACATTCTTCTCGAAGTGCTCCTTGTCGATGGCATTGTTCTTGAGCAGGGAACGGTAGTTGTATATGGTTTGTGGCGAATAAGACAGGATGCCGGCTATCTTTGAACTTTCGGTGATGCCTAATCTTAACAGGGCGCACACACGGAGGATAGGGGGCATTTCTCCATTCTCTTTCAGCTGGATGTGTGACGATTCTGTAAGCTGCTTGTTCAGCTCGGTTATAAAAGTTGGGTACAGAGACAGGAATGCCTTGTCGAATTCCGTCAGAAACTCCTTGTTCTCTTTCTCTGTATTGGTTGAGGAAGAAAGGAGGCTCAGCAGCTCCTTACTCTGGTTGGCCTTGATCTTTCTTACTGCCAAGGTGCGCAGTTTGCTGTTTCTCTCTATGTTCTTATAGCACAGGTCAATATACACCTTTATCAGTCTCTCGCGCTTCTGGTTGGTGTCCTTCAGTTCGTCGTTGATGAGGTGCAACTGGCTGTTGAGAACTTCCATTTTTGCCGATGTAGCCGTGATTTCGTCTTTCTTCTGTTTCAGAAGTTTGTTCTTCTTGCGGATGAACAGACTGCTAAGTCCCACTCCGAGCAAGAGCAGGAAAATGACCGACAGCGCAATGTAGAGCATGCTGTTGGTGGCTCTGATGTCATCTGTATAGGCATTGGTAATCATCTGCAATTTAGATGAAATCTCAATGCGGCGCAACCGGTTGTTGTATGCATAAGCATCTTCCAGGGATAGGTTGATGTATTCCTGGGCTTTGTTCAGACTTCTGGTCTTATGTTTGTAGATGAAGAGTGCGATGTCTTGCAGGGCTACGTTTTCTTTTGTTGCAGAAGTGATGTCTGAGATGGCTGCAACCAGGAGGTAATGCTCCATTAGCTCTAGGTTGTTGGCTTTCTGATAGATCTCAGAAAGCGCAAAGGCGGTCATGGCATGCAGCCGGCTATTGGCCTTTTCCATGCTCAGTGCTTTTTTGTAGTATTGTATGGTCCTGTTATTGTTGGGATGATTGCTGTAATAGTATAATTCTCCCAACAGATAGTAATAGAATGCATCTTTCTTTGGAGATAGTTCTATTGCTTTCTTCAGGTAATTCACTTTTAGCTGGTTGTAATTCTTGCTGAATTCATTGTTTTCACAGTAGGTTGACCAGTTGTTGTATAGTTCGTAAAGAGTATAATAATATAGGAACTGGTAGTCATGCGAATCTTCTTGAGGTTCTATCTTCTGAAGAATTTCCTTTGCTTCTGCATAGAATCCACGTGTGATCAATAGCCTGGTTTGGCTAAGCTGGAATCTTTTGTTAAATAAGATATTGTTATTCTTTTGGGCAAGGATAAGACCTTTGTTTACGTAGGTCATCGCCGAGTCGTATTCGTAGGCTTTGTATTCGTTGGCGAGTTGTTCGTATAGTTTTAATTTGTCTTCGTTGCTGGTAACATACTTGGCTCCTTGCTTGATTTCGTTTAAGCTTTTCTCTTTTAACTCTACATAATGGGCACGTTGTGCCAGGGCAGCATCCAGTTGCTTGTATAGCTGGTTGTTGTCTCCTTTTACGTATATCGGCTGTATCATCAGGGTGATGATTATAATGATAAGATGTCTCATATTTCCTATGTTTTTAGATTCCGCTGCAAAAATAATAAAAAACATTGAGAATCTCGCATCTACTAGCCGCTTTTTTTTGAGAATTCGCAAAGTCTTGATATTCAGAGTTGTGAGATTGGTTCTAGATACCGACAATCTACCAAAAGCCTACTATTCGCACCAACTTATTGATTTTTGCCGTACTTTTGCGTCAACAAACAATTTTAAACAAAAAAACATGAAAAAACTTTTTTTGCTCGCAAGCCTTCTGTTGGCTTTTGGCATCTCGGCAGATGCTGGAGACATCACTTCTCCTAACGGACAAATCAAGGTGAACTTCACCTTGGATGGCA
>ERZ1673741.458-NODE-458-length-45351-cov-130.144229_pt1 | contig 45351 bp, 40 predicted proteins | sample MGYA00580209_ERZ1673741 | MGnify/ENA primary metagenome ERZ1673741 (study PRJEB41218, sample SAMN15661754) | gut metagenome | host: Homo sapiens | place: Canada: London | collected 2015-08-20/2019-03-30 | study: EMG produced TPA metagenomics assembly of... | reverse complement strand
TGCTATCACTGTTATAGTTTAATGCAGTTTATTTGCATTTTGTTCAGTATAGTTTCCCCACTTCTACACCCGGCAACAAGTAGCAGAAATCATCGAATTTCTGGATGAACCATAAAAAATCACCCTGAAAGGGAATGCATACAAAACACTATGCATATCCCTTTTAGGGTGAGTTAATAAAACTACAATCACAGCAATAAAACTATTAATTTTACGTTTTTTTCAAAAAAAGGGTTTGTGCAATAGTGGCTTAAAGGCTAAAAGCACTACCTTTGAATGCTATAATAAGTAACAACACGTTTAAGGTCACAATTTGTGATCTCAAAAATAAAGATAGAAATATGGCAGATATAACGGAAAAGACAGGAAACGGCGAACTGGTCACAAATCGTGACCAGTTGGTTGGTGTTGACAATATAGAGCCTCTAATAAAAATCATTAGAGGACAACAAGTTATGCTTGACCGTGACCTTGCCACACTTTATGGCGTTGAAACAAAGCGTCTTAATGAGCAAGTAAAACGTAATATTAAACGATTTCCAGAAGATTTCATGTTTCAATTGACCAAGGACGAATGTTTAAGGTCGCAAATTGCGACCTTAAACGAAGGATCCGACAAGCGTATAGAAGATATGCACCGATTGATGTTGAAACATTCCGTTTATCACATGACCGCTTCCTTTGTATAGACGATGATGTATATCACATAGGTGCATCCATAAAGGACTTAGGCAAGAAGTGGTTTGGTTTCTCAAAGATGGAAATACTTACACCAGATGAATTGGTAGAAAGGATCAATACAGAGTAATCAATACGCAATATTTCAAGAATATAAATATTAAAAATTACGAATTATGAAAAAAATACCATCTATAATGATTGTAGTTTGGGGAATAGCGATATTATGTACACTATTCTTGAGTTCATGCAAGCGACCAGAGGTCTTAGACAATAGTACTCTTGTAAATAGCGCAAGAAACGTGGCTTTGACCTTTGGTCCTGCGTATGTTCCATTTTTTAAAGAGGCTAACGTATCGGATGTTCAAGTTTTCAAAAAGGAGGATTACGGAGACAGCCGCCCTCAAATAAGAAAACAGATAGGAAGAAAGTTCTATACTGTAACTTTTACATATGATAGTACTGCCGTTAAATTTGATTTTGGATTTGCAGCAAGAGTCAGAATATGGAAAGATACAGGGGAACCATTAGATGTTATATTTGGTAATGGTTGGGGAAGAAATTTTTTCTTTTTAAGTTTTAAGGAACAAACAGATCATTCTGCAAATGACTATGAGAAAGTGGCTTCTGACTCTATTGTTAAAGTACCATTGCAAACTGTACATGAACCAGAGAATATTTGGAATTCCAATGCTGACAACAAACAAGACAGCCTATCAACGAGAGACTTTTCATCCCATGGCTTTGTAGAAGACAAGGAGTAGTTGAATGTTTTTCTGTAAATTTTGAAAAAAGTTGTTTGACAAGCAAACATATGCACATTGCAGAAATTAGAACCGTTGCTAAATTATTACCTCTATTGAGGTAAAACACTCATAAATCGCTCATTTTAAGCTATTCTGAATATTTGGGCAGAATTTTTATAAAAAAGGTTGTGCAATAGTGGCTTAAAGGCTAAAAGCACTACCTTTGAATGCTGTTAAATATGGTAATGTTCAAAGTCACAATTTGTGATCTCAAAAATAAAGATAGAAATATGGCAGATAATATAGAACATCAAGATAAAGGAGAACTGGTCGCAAATTGCGACCGGTTCTACAGCCATCACCTCAAAGCGTCATGTGCCCCAATGGCTACTTTTATAAGCTCTATGCACCATTACAGGCAAATTGTCCGCAAGCTGCGGACGATTTCAGACAGTACCGTCGAATTGTATTCACGAGCGGATACTCTATACAGATACACCTATAGTTTGCAAAATGATGTGAGAAAGAAAAATACAAAAAACAATCAAATACAAGACCACATATGAAAAGAGATAGCATATTTTTATTGATTTTGCTTCTTAGTCTTTGCTGTTGCAGTCAAAAAAATCAATAGGCAGAGACTGTCAAGAATGACAGTATTACAGAGTTCTTTAGGAACTTCTATACTGGCTGCAATGAATATTTTGTCCAAAGCGACAAAGCTGACCGTGACAACAAAAGCGATTCTTACAGATTGTATCTGAACGACAAGTTCATATCATTCCTCAAAGACTTCTGCTATGATGATATTGTTGCAGAAGCCTACAATTATGATTTAGACATATATGGACGAGACGGAATAGACTCTCTCAATGACAGCAATCTCCAATCCTTGCATGTGGAAAAGATGGCAAATGAAAAGAATGCCTATATTGTGCATCTACAAATGGACACGACACATATTCAAAGACTATATACACTCGCCAAGCAGGATGGAAAAATGAAAATCTATGCAATAGGCAAACGTAAACACCCCATGATTTTCCGCAACGATACTTTGCGTATAGCAGATTGCCCCAAGAGTCATAGTGGGTATTACCATTGGCACGGCTTCATCATTTCCAATTATTATTCAATAGCTGAAAGTATGATTATCAAGCCTAACTACAGAGTGGCTGTATTGACTCCTTATTTTGAAAACACGGCAGCTGAACCTTTGATATATTCAGACCGCCTCTTAGTTGTGGAATACAAGAATCGAAAATGGGTTTATAATAATGTCATCAGTAACCAAAAGTATTTGGCAGATTGGACTCCATATGAGACTTTAGTAAAACCTTCGGAAGATGCTCCAGATGATTTTCTTGAGCGCAGCGATTTTCTTCTTTCTTACAGTGCAGGTATGGGATATAAGATTTATTATACGTTAGGCGTCAAGGCTATAGAAAATGAACTGTATCTGACAGGCTACAAATGGGAGGAACATGATTCTGGACTTTTATTTCGCAAACAAATTATACAAGAGTATGATGGCACGGAAATGCCTTTGGCTACATATCGTAGATACATGCCTTGGGAATTAAGGTTAGAATAGTCTTCAGAATCAATTAAAATTATTCACTTCTCATGGAAATGCTGTTGAAACAGCCAATATAAACTTCGTAGCAAGCCGCAGTGGTTCTCAACCTCATGCATAAGGGAAAGGATTTGCTGGCTTTTATGAAGTAAATATAAGTGAGTTTTTCCGCCTCACTATGTGTTAGCGAACTCATTTTGAGGCTAATTCTAATCTATAAAACAAATACCAAAAAAAAGAAAGTAAAATCTGATGAATCGGAGACCAACTGTCCCCTAAGGGTGTATTCCCTTATAGTTCTCCTGGCATTTGCTTGTACCAGCAAAATTGTTAGCGCAAACAAATTCTAACGTCCTCTACTAAGGAACGAGCGACAAAGAACTTAATTACCTAACTATTATAAATTTCGAATTATGGAGAGATTTATTATCAAGCTCGTGCGCTTGATACTGAAGTATGGGCGATTCGGCCTTTTTTGCGTGGTCATTCAATTGGATGGCAACAGCAAGTATATTGAGTATACTTACAATTTGAGGCGTTCCCTCCTATGGATATGAGCATACACATACTGGTAGATGTTGCCATGCAGGAAAGAGATTATCATGATGCGCTCGTTGTTCGTCGATTCTTGGAGACCTTTAACAGAATAGACAATCATTTGGTTGAAGCTGAACTTCCTAGGCTTGATGCCTATATCGCCACTCTGGATGGCTATTATGAATACCTGGAGCAAAGGAATAGAAAACCATTGAAAAATGGTCAAACGGCTGCAAATGGGAACCCGAAATAGAAGAGTTCATCAGATGGAGCGAGAGCTATGACCTGTGGTGCAAGATGATTTTCTTTGGTGCAGGCATAGCCAAGGCTAATGAGGTAGGAGAGAAATCGAGCAAGCGAGGACCAGCCAACCTGCTGCAGCAATTGCCTGACACATTCACCTACACGCAGGCTGAAATGGTACGTCTACATAACGACTTCGGCAAGAAGGGTACGGTGACGATGCTGAGAAACTGGGTGCACCGCCATTACATCGAGAAAATTCCTCCGAAGGGAGTAAATGCCGACGGAGCTGACGGAAAGCAAGGCGGAAAGGTGTTCAGTATTCAGTTATTCAGTTTTAAGAAGCTATTATTCCGTTCTGACGGACTCGACCTGAGAGGTTTCAACGTAAAAAAGTTTAACACATAACATTCAAGCAAATGGAAATAGTATTAAAGCGTATAGCTAAAAAGGGAACTTATACCATCGGCAGACTCTATCTGCTGACCGATGCAAGCGTAAGTCGTAACTCGCTGCCCGGCAAGAAGAAAGACGACAAGTGCAAATTGGTTCATACCTTTGACTGCCAGCTGCTATCCAAGGATACATATCTCTGCGATACATTGGAGCCTACATGGCGTAATCTGCTGGGTATCAAGCTAAAGCCAGCGGAAGTAGATGCCCGCTATAGCCGCAAGAGCGGTGAGAAGGCTCGTAAGATACCTGGCCATACGGCCATTTCTGAGGGTACTTATCCTGTGGTTATATCGTATTCGCCAAGATTCAAGCGTTGGTTGCCATTGCTGGTGGGCGTGCCGAATTTCGAGGGCATCCGCATTCATGCAGGCAATTATCCTGACGATACGCAAGGCTGCATCCTTGTTGGGGAGAACAAGTTCGAGGGCATGGTGGTGGACTCCCGCATCTGGCTGCAGCGGCTCATCAACGCCATGACAGCGGCGCGCGACCGAGACGAAGGTATCTGGATAACCATCCTATAGACAAACAGCATCCCTGCATAAGGGATGCTGCTAATCTGTTTTTATATATTTTCTGACTGAAAACGTTCTTAAAGCTTTGACCAGTCGATGCTGCGGATAAATGCCAAGGTTGAAACCCAATCGCAGTCGAGGCAGAAAGGAGTAGGAACATCCGGGGTGTTGTAATAAGCCAGGGTAAACTCTGTATCTGCATCCTTAAATGCCTTGTGGTCGATGGTTGCCTGCTTGAAAAACTGGGTTACGAGCGGCTTGTTCTTGTTTGAAGCCTCCTTCAGTCGCCTCTGATAGAGCGTAATATAAACGCTCATGGCGTAGGCCTGCTCGTTGAGATAGCGAACCTTTATGTTCAAGGTGTCCTTGCTCAGATTCTTGTCGAGCATTACATACGGTGGCAGAATCTTGCTGCGCATGTAGGTCATTGCGTCAAACTTGAAGAGGGCAGTACGGCGCTCGTCCATGCTCTTCGTGGTGTCGTTGATGATTGCATCAGAAGTGCGGAGCACCTCGTTTAATACATCCTGGGCGCTTGCCTTAGCTATGCTGAGGGTGAGCGCAAATAATAATATTATGTATCTCATCTTTCTGAAATTATTAATTATCAATTCTTTTTAATCGTTGGTGTGGCGCAAGAGGAAGATGCTGTGGTCGATGCACGCTGGCAATTCTTCCTTATAATGCGTTACCATGATCATGGTTTTGTTCTGGCGGCGACAGAAGGCTTCGATGACGTCTTTTACAAGACGGCGGTTGCGGTTGTCGAGTCCGTGGAGCGGTTCATCGAGAATCAGCAGTTCCGGATCCTTGACAAAGGCACGTGCCAGGAGAACGAGGCGCTGTTCGCCGCTGGAGAGCTTCAGAAAACCACGGTCTTCAAGACCTTCCAGTCCAAATACTTTCATCCAGAAGCGGCACTTGTCCATATCTTCTTCTTTCGGCTTTACATAGAGACCTACGGAATCCATCAAGCCGCTTGCCACGATGCGGATGGCTGGCAGGTCGCGCTGGTAAGAGCGGTGAAGCTCAGGCGATACGTAGCCGATGTGCTTCTTGATGTCCCAGATGCTTTCGCCGCTGCCTCGAGGATTGTCGAAGAGGGTAATGTCGCAGGCGTAACTCTGCGGATTGTCGGCACAGACCAGACTGAGGAGCGTACTCTTTCCGGCTCCGTTCTGTCCGCTCAAAGCCCATCGCTCGCCGTTCATCACGGTCCAGTCGAGGTCGTTGAGGATGATTCGTTCGCCATACTGTATGCGTACCTTGTTCATCTTCACCACTTCCTGGGTGTGATATTCGCGGTCGCTGTAAGGCAGGTCTACGATGGCCTGTTCCAACTCCGGGCTCAGCACATGGGCAGGCACGGATTCTCTGCCGGCAAGATATTCGGCGAGGGTTACCTTAGGCTGAACCTTCATATCCTTCACTTCTACCACGTGGGTGATGAAATCAGGAATATCATCGCTCTTGCTCAGTACGAGGATAATCTGCAGGGCTCGCTCTGAAGAGAGGGTCTTGAGTAGTTCCTTGAGCTGGTCGCGGGTTTCAGCATCGAGTCCGATAAACGGATTGTCCATGATGAGCACGCGAGGCTCTGAGAAGAGGGTAGAGGCAAGTTTGAACTTGCGGAGCTCGCCACTTGAGAGCAGGATGGTGTATTTGTCCATCAGGTGCTGCATGTGGAAGAGTTCGTAGATGTGCTGCTGCAGGGCTCTGCGCTCCGGTGTGTCTTCGCCAGCCATCTGGTAGGCTTCTTCCAGCTTGTCCTTTACGACAGGCGTGTTCTCGTCTATCTCGAGCTGGTTCCAGCGCTGCTGCAGGAAATAAGTGCGGTCGTTATCGCCTCCGTAGGAGTCGCGGAAGGTAATATACTTGATGTTGTCGCTCACCATTGTCTTCTGACTAGGTGAGAAATCGTAATCAGGGTCGTGCATCAGGAGTGGGTGGCGACCTACGATGATGTCGACAAACATTGATTTTCCTCCACCGTTCGGACCTACGATAGCGATGTGTTCACCATCGCACGCCTCGAAGTTTACGGGTTCAGCCATACGCCATTCAGGCATACGGGTAACACCATTTTTAATGCTAATAATCTTTTGCATCTCTCTTATTTTTTTATTCTACTCTGATTCTTTGTTGCAAAGTCTTTCCAGCTGCTGTAGTGCTTGGCGTCGGTTTCCGGGCGGTTCATCTGCAGGAAGTGGCAGTAGGCTGCCCCCAGCGCATCGGTAGCGTCCATGAACTTCGGCATTTCGTCTTGCTGAATACGGAGCAGTCGCTGCAGCATTCCCGCCACCTGTTCCTTCGAAGCCTGTCCCTGTCCTGTAATGGCCATCTTGATTTTGAGCGGCGCATATTCGTGGATAGGAACGCTGTGATGAATGGCGGCTGCGATGGCTACTCCCTGCGCTCTGCCCAGCTTGAGCATCGACTGCACGTTCTTGCCGAAGAAAGGGGCTTCGATGGCCATCTCATCGGGCAGATAGCTGTCGATGATGCCGGTTACGCGGTCGAAGATCTTGCCCAGCCGGAGATAGGGATCGCTCTCTTTGCGCATGTCGATGACGCCCATCACCACCAGTTCGGCCTTGTTGCCGATGATGCGGATTACGCCATAGCCCATCACGTTGGTTCCGGGGTCAATGCCGAGAATGATCTTCTCTGTATTCGATTTCTTGATCATCGCTGATAAATCTCCTGACTTAAAAAATGCTTGTTTTAACGGTCCATATAAGGATTGTGAGCGAGCTCTTCGCCTATGCTGGTGTATTCGCCATGACCCGGGAGAACCTGGGTTTCGTCAGGCAACTGACCGAGATGGCGCAGACTGTTGATGATGCGGAACATGCTGCCTCCAGGGAAATCGGTTCTGCCGATAGAGCTGTGGAAGAGGGTGTCGCCGGTGAAGGCTACGTGCTCTGCCTCGCAATAGAAGGTGACGGAACCGCTGCTGTGGCCCGGAGTGGCGATGACCTGGAACTCGTGGTTGCCGAACTTGATGACCTCTTCGTCTTCGAAGAATCTGCCAATAGGCGGAAACTGGTAATCGAGCTGCATCTGATAGAAGGTTTCTGCCTGCTTGGCGAGTCCCTTCATCAGTTTTTCATCAGCTGCCGATACTTCCGGTTTCAGTCCGAACTCCTGATAGATGGTGTCGTTGCCGAAGTTATGGTCAAGATGGCCATGGGTTACGAGCAGGTGAACGGGCTTGAGCTGGTTCTCCTTAATATATTGTGTAATAGCTTTGCGCTCTTCCGGATAGAAGGCGCCGCAATCGATGATGACGCATTCCTTGGTCTCATCGCTCACCACGTAGCAGTTTTCCTGCAACATGTTTACTTGAAATCTTTCTATATGTAACATTTCTTACTTTGAACTTTATGATTACTTTGAACTTTATGATTAGCAACTTAAGTTTCGTATGTAAGCTCCACCTGCCCTGTATGAAAGCTCCACACGCCCTGAAAGGGCAGAAGCTCCTAGCCCAGGGCAGCGCCCTGGGTTTTCATGGACGCACCCCTGTCGCCCTGTAAGGGCAAAAGCTTTAAAATACCGGGCAATTAACAAAGCTTTTGCCCTTACAGGGCGCCTTGCTAATTGCTATTATACCCAGGGCGCTGCCCTGGGCTAGGAGCTTCTGCCCTTTCAGGGCGTGCTGCTTCTGGTAGCTTTTGGGGCTTTCAGCCCATACATGAACCACATGCGAAACTTGAATATGATTAGCAAAGCAAATGAATTCTTCACTCTTCACTTTTCACTCTTCACTTCTTCTACGCCGGAACGTAAACCAGTTGCTTGTCCTGACTGAACCATTCTTCATCGAAGAAAGTGCTGAGCGGAGTGATTTCTGAAATCTTGAAGTATTGCTTCAGTTCTTCTTTCAGATTGCCGCCCTTCAGACACAGAAGTCCGTTAGGTAGAGCGTTTTGTCCATTCTGCTTAAAGTTTTTCTTGATAATCTTCATCAGGTCAGGAAGCTGCATTACCGCACGGCTTACCACGAAGTCGTACTTGCCTTTTTCGTCCTCTCCGCGCAGGTGTTCAGCCTTGAGATTCTGCAGATTGATGGCCGTAGCCACCTCGTTGCAGACTCTGATTTTCTTGCCCGTTCCATCTATCAGCTTGAACTTGCATTCAGGGAAGAGGATAGCGAGCGGAATGCCAGGGAAACCTCCGCCGCAGCCGAAATCGAGAATCTCCGTACCCGGACGGAAATGGATGGCCTTGGCTATTGCCAGAGAATGGAGCACGTGGTGCTCATACAGATTGTCGATGTCCTTGCGGCTGATGACATTGATCTTGCTGTTCCAGTCGCGGTATAATGCATCGAGTGCCTCGAACTGCTTTTTCTGCTCTTCCGTGAGGTTCGGGAAGTATTTCTCTATTATTTCTATCATATAATTATATGTATTCTTCTTTGTTTTCTACTGATTTTCTGCTATTTTTCTGCAAAGGTAGTGTAAAAAATCGGAAAACACGCAATAAAAACATCAAAATCTGTCAGATTATGCTCGTATATTAAGATTTTTGCGTAACTTTGCACCCGTTTTCAATATAATTTAAGCAAAAATTGATAAAAACAGACAAGGAAATATGATAAAAGCAGCACTCTTCGATCTGGATGGCGTGGTTTTCGATACAGAATCGCAGTATTCCATCTTCTGGGGAATGATAGGCAGGGAGTATCATCCGGAAATGCCCGATTTCGAATATCGCATCAAAGGACAGACTCTGGTTCAGATTTACGACAAGTATTTCACCGATGAAGCCGTCTTCGCCCACATCGAAGGTTTTACAGGCGCAAAGGAGGAACAGGCTAAGATTACAGCCCGACTGGATGAGTTTGAAAAGACCATGCAGTATGAATATATTGCAGGGTTCGAAGATTTCGTCAGCGACTTGAAGCAGCATGGCGTAAAATGCGCGGTGGTAACGAGCAGCAACATTCAGAAGATGCTGAATGTTTATGAACGTCACCCGGAATTCAAGGCTTATTTCGACCGCGTGCTGACCAGCGAGGATTTCGCCGAGAGCAAGCCTCATCCAGACTGCTATCTGAAAGGTGCAGCCTATTTCGGTGTGGAACCGGAGGACTGTGTAGGGCTGGAAGACAGCTTCAACGGACTGAAGGCGGTGAGAGCCTCAGGAGCCTTTACCTTAGGTCTTGCCACAACGAACAGCAGAGAAGCCATCCAGCCGCTATCCGACTATGTGATAGATGATTACAGAGGTTTCAGCTTTGCTGACTTGCAGCGTATTGTGGAGAATGCGAAATAGATTCAACACAGAACAATAAATAAATCAAAATAAAAAATGGGATATTTATCTACTGATAAGAAGAAAATTACCACCAAGACCTTCGCAGAAATGAAGAAGGCTGGCGAGAAAGTAACCATGCTGACAGCATACGACTTTACAACAGCCGGAATTATAGATGCTGCAGGAATTGACTCTATATTAATAGGTGATTCGGCCAGCAATGTGATGGCAGGAAATGCAGACACATTGCCGATTACCGTTGACCAGATGATTTATCACGCCCGCAGCGTGGCACGTGCCTGCCAGCATGCTTTCGTGGTTTGCGACATGCCTTTCGGCAGCTATCAGATCAGCAAGGAAGAGGCGCTGCGCAATGCTTGCCGCATGATGAAGGAGACGGGTGTAGACGCTCTGAAACTGGAAGGCGGCGTAGAAATCTGCGAAACCGTTAAGGCGCTGGTTAATGCCGGAATCCCGGTTCATGGCCATCTCGGACTTACCCCGCAGAGCGTGAATAAGTTTGGCGGTTATGGTATTCGTGCCAAGGAAGAGGCTGAGGCACAGAAACTTATCAGCGACGCCATTGCGCTGGACGAAGCAGGCTGCTTTGCCATCGTGCTGGAGAAGGTTCCTGCTAAGCTCGCTGCAGAAGTAAGCAAGAAGGTGAAGGCTGTAACAATCGGAATCGGTGCAGGTAACGGCTGCGACGGACAGGTTCTGGTTTATGCTGATGCACTCGGAATGACACAGGGCTTCAAGCCTAAGTTCCTGCGCCACTTTGCTCAGGTAGGCGAGGAAATGACCAAGGGTGTGAAGGCTTATATTGATGCGGTGAAAACCGTGGAATATCCTAGCGCTGAAGAGAGTTATTAACTGAAGTTTCGCATGTGGGGAAGTTAAGGGAAGTTAGAGAAGTTAGAGGGAAGTTAAGGGACAAATGTCCTAAGTTTAAGCTAGAAGACTATTGTCTCTTCACTTCCCGAACGACCGTAGGGAGTGATAACTTCTTTAACTCCTTTAAATTCTGAACTTGCGAAACTTGAATAAAAGAGTTTAGAATAATGGATACACAAAATACACCGGTACATATCAAGCTGTGGCACAAGGACTTCTGGCGATTATGCTTTGCCAACCTCTTGCTGATGTCGAGTGTGTACATGCTCGTTTTTGCCATTCCTTATTTTCTGATTCCGGCGAAGTATCAGATGTGGCAGATAGGGTGTGTGCTTCTTGCATACGGCTTTGGACTGTTTCTGTTTGGCGGCTTCTGCTCTTATCTGGTGCAGCGCTACCGCAGAAATATGGTCTGTCAGCTTTCCATTTTAGGTGTGGTTGTTTGCCTTTCGGTTCTTTACTATCTGGATACGTTCTGGAACATCAGGTTTCCTTTTGAGGTTCTTCTGGCGGTCCGTTTCCTGTTGGGAGCATTTCTGGGGCTGGCTCAGATGTCGCTTGCCAGTACGCTGGTTATTGATTCCTGCGAGTCGTTCCAGCGCACCGAGGCTAATTACATTACCTCTTGGTTTGCCCGCTTTTCGATAGCTGTAGGGCCCTTGGTGGCATGTTTTATTTACAACTATTTCGGCATGGACTATGTTTTCCCTACGGCTTCGTTGCTGGCTTTGGGAGCCTTCGTGCTGGTTTCTCGCGCCAAGTTTCCTTTCAAGGCACCAGCCGAAGGAATTAAGACTTTCAGCCTCGACCGCTTCTATCTGCCACAGGGAACTCCGCTGTTTGTCAATATCATCCTGATTACTATTTCTGCGGGATTATACTTTTCTGTGCCTCATCCTACAGGCATCTTTCTGATGATTTTCGGAGGATTGGTCTTGGCGTTCCTGGCAGAAAAGTTTGTCTTTGCTGATGCAGATCTGAAGAGTCAGATAATCGTAGGTCTGATATTGTTGGCTTCTGCTGAACTGATTTCGTTCGGAACTCAGGAGTTTGCTGTAGAAATCGTGGTTCCAACCTTGCTGGGTTTCAGCTTGGGAATCATCGGAAGCCGTTTTCTGCTCTTCTATATCAAGCTTGCCAAACATTGTCAGCGCGGCACGAGCGTGAATTCGTTCTTCCTGGCTTGGGAATTGGGATTGAGCTTGGGAATCGGTCTTGGATTCCTGTTCCATAATCTTCCGGCGAGAGCGCATTTTGACGTAGATCATCCTGTATATAATATGGTTGAATCAGGGATGTTGCACTATGCACTTCTTTTTACAATCGTATCGTTGCTGGTGTACAATTTCTTGGTTCATCCTTGGTACATGAAGCATAAAAACAGATAAAATATTTGAAATCTCGTTTGTTTCATAAAAGCTATTCTTTAAAAGAATCTAAAAATAGCTTTTATGAAACATTTTTAATATTATTTAGATAGGTTTTTTCGCTTTTGTGGCTTAATTTGAGTACTTTTGCGTTTAGTTTTGGAAATATATTGTTTGAATTAAGAAATTAAACGTAAAAATATAGAATTATGGCAGAAGCTATTGATATCCGCGAATTGAATATCCGGATAGAACAACAAAGTCAGTTTGTTACCAATCTGGTAATGGGCATGAATAAGGTAATCGTAGGTCAGAAACGCCTCGTAGATTGCCTTCTTATCGGTCTTCTCTCCGATGGTCATATCCTGCTTGAGGGTGTGCCTGGTCTGGCGAAGACACTTGCAATCAAGACATTGTCACAGCTTATCAGCTCCGACTATAGCCGCATTCAGTTTACTCCTGATTTGTTGCCTGCCGATGTGGTGGGAACTCAGATTTATTCACAGAAAGACGAGGCTTTCCATGTAAAGCGCGGTCCTGTCTTCGCCAATTTCGTTTTGGCAGATGAGATTAACCGTGCCCCAGCCAAGGTGCAGAGTGCGCTGCTCGAAGCCATGCAGGAACACCAGGTTACCATTGGCGATGAAACCTTCAAACTGCCTAGTCCGTTCCTGGTAATGGCTACACAGAACCCTATCGAGCAGGAAGGAACCTATCAGTTGCCTGAAGCACAGGTAGACCGTTTCCTGCTGAAGGTAATCATCGATTATCCTACACTGGAAGAGGAGAAGCTCATCATCCGTGAGAATATTCAGGGCGGACTTCCTGAGGTTACTCCTGTAACATCAGCTGAGGAGATTCTGAAGGCTCGCAAGATTGTGAACGAGGTTTATCTCGATGAGAAGATTGAGCAGTATATTGCCGATATCGTCTTTGCTTCACGTTATCCTGAGCGCTACGGACTGGGCGAGCTGAAAGACATGATTACCTTCGGCGGCAGTCCTCGTGCCAGCATCTCTCTTGCCAAGGCAGCCAGAGCCTATGCGTTTATCAAGCATCGCGGCTATGTGATTCCTGAGGATGTAAGAGCTGTAGCCCATGACGTAATGCGCCATCGTATCGGCCTTTCTTACGAGGCTGAGGCAAGCAATGTGACAAGCGAGGAAATCGTAAGCCGCATCATTAATAAGGTGGAAGTGCCTTGATGATGTAAGTGAAGAGTGAAGAACGAAGAGTGAAAAATTCGCTTGCTTCACTAATCATAAAGTTCAATGTTCAAAATTCAAAGTTCAAAGTAATAAGTTGGATACACAAGATATCTTAAAAAAGGTTCGGAAGATAGAAATCAAGACTCGCGGACTGAGTCAGAACATCTTCGCAGGTCAGTATCATTCTGCCTTCAAGGGTAGGGGAATGGCCTTTGCCGAGGTGCGCGAATATCAGTATGGCGATGATGTGAGAGACATCGACTGGAACGTGACCGCCCGCTTTCATAAGCCTTACGTCAAGGTGTTTGAAGAGGAAAGGGAACTTACCGTGATGCTGCTCGTAGACGTCAGCGGGTCGCTCGATTTCGGTACGATGAAGCAGATGAAGCGCGATCTGGCTACTGAGATTGCTGCCACACTCGCCTTCAGTGCCATTCAGAACAATGACAAGATAGGTGTCATCTTCTTCTCTGACCGTATCGAGAAGTACATTCCGCCTAAGAAAGGAAGAAAGCATATTCTCTATATCATCAGAGAAATGCTCAACTTCCAGCCGCAAAGCCAGCGTACCGACATCGGTTGCGCCCTGGAATATTTTACCCGCGTGATGAAACGCCACTGCACAGCTTTCGTAATCAGTGACTTCTACGATCATAAGGATTTCCAGCATCAGCTGCAGATTGCCAATCAGAAACATGATGTAGTAGCCATCCAGGTTTACGACCCGCGTGCCAAAGTGCTGCCTGACGTAGGACTGCTCAAGGTAATGGACGCAGAAACCGGACATGAAATGTATATTGATACAAGTTCGAAGAAACTGCGAATGGCCCATACACAGCAATGGCTGATGCAGCAGGAAAATCTGAAAACCGACTTTGCCAAAAGCAAGGTCGACTGGACTTCGATTGCCACCAACGAGGACTTCTCTAAGGCGCTCCTGATGCTTTTCAAGCAGAGGGGTTGAATTAAGTGAAGAGTTAAGAGTGAAGAATTCATTTGCTTTGCTAATCATAAAGTTCAAAGTTCAAAGTTCAAAGCTCAAAGTAAAGAAACTATGTTTAAAGTTAAGAATATCATATTGTCGCTCGCTCTTCTGGGGTGCTCAGGTTTGGTTCAAGCCCAGCAGGTAGAGCAACGCATCGACTCGCTGCAGATACTGATAGGACAGCAGACCGTGCTGCATCTGAAGGCTTCGGTAAAGCAGGGCGATAAGGTGGAATTGCCATCTTTCAAGCCGCAGCAGCAAATTACGCCGGGAGTGGAAGTGGTTGAGCAGAGTAAAGGCGACACTTCGCACATAGGCGACGACCGCATGGTGGTGAGCCGCGACTATACGCTGACTTCGTTTGATGAAAAGGTGTATGCGATTCCTGCGCTCAATGTGAAGGTAAACGGCAAGAACTTTCATGGCAACCAGCTTGCGCTGAAGGTGCTCACCGTGCCCGTAGATACGGTTCATCCCAACCAGTTCTATCCGCCCAAGGATGTTCAGGACAATCCTTTCTCCTGGAGCGAATGGAGTGCACAGTTCTGGTTGAGCCTATTGCTGTTAATCCTCTGTGGCGCATGGCTTTATCTACGTAACAGACTGAAGAACAACAAGCCAATCATCACCCATATCCGCATCGTAAAACGTGTTCCGGCTCATGAAAAGGCGCTGAATCAAATCAACGTAATCAAGCAGCAGCACGTTGAGAATCAGGAAACACAGAAGGCTTACTACACCCAGCTTACCAATACGCTGAGAGAATACATCGTGAGCCGTTTCGGATTCAATGCGATGGAAATGACCAGTATGGAAATCATCGAACGTTTGCGCGAAGCAGGCGACCAGAAGATGATAGATGAACTGAAGGAACTCTTCCAGACTGCCGACCTCGTGAAGTTTGCCAAATATGAAACCCTGGTGAATGAGAACGACGCAAACCTGGTGAATGCCATCAACTTCATCGACCAGACCAAGACAGATGAGAAACCTACTGAAGAAAAGGTGGTTCCACAACTGACCAACGAAGAGCAGAAGACGCAATCTCAGCGCCGCCTCATCAAGTCGCTCCTCTGGATAGGAGCCATCGTAGGTCTGGCTCTGTTGGGTTACATCATTTACCAGTCAGCCATGCTGCTGATGTAAAGCAGGGTGTACTTATGAAACGTTTCGCCGGGCAAAGCGGTTTATTCCGAAACTCTTTGCCTGGCTATAAATAGAAAAATATAGAAATGGAATTTGCAAGTAAAGGCTATTTTCTGTTGCTCCTGTTGCTGATACCTTATATATTATGGTATTTCCTCTACAGGAAGAAGAATGCGCCAACCATGCGCATGAGCGACACGAAAAAGTATCAATATGCTCCGAAGAGCCTGCGTGTGCGTCTCATCCATCTGCCAATGGTGCTGAGATGCATCTGTTTCGTGCTCATCGTCTGTGCGATGGCTCGTCCGCAGACGCATACAGCTTGGGACAACAAGACGGTGGAAGGCATTGACATTATGTTGGCAATGGACGTTTCCACCTCTATGCTTGCCGAAGATTTGAGACCAAACCGTATGGAAGCGGCTAAGGATGTGGCAACAGAATTCATCTCGGGAAGACCGAATGACAACATCGGTCTGACTATCTTTGCCGGTGAAGCCTTCACCCAGTGCCCGATGACAACCGATCATGCCAGTCTGTTGCGCCTCTTGCAGGCAACCCGTACGGATATTGCCGCCCGGGGACTGATTGACGATGGAACTGCAGTGGGAATGGGACTGGCCAATGCCGTGAGCCGCCTGAAGGATTCTAAGTCAAAATCGAAGATTGTGATTCTTCTTACCGACGGCAGTAACAACATGGGCGAAATCTCGCCAATGACCGCAGCAGAGATTGCCAAAAGCTACGGAATACGTGTTTACACCATCGGTGTAGGAACCAACAAGGTGGCTCCTTATCCAATGCCTGTGGCAGGAGGAGTACAGTACGTCAATATTCCGGTAGAGATAGATACGAAGACGCTGAGCGACATTGCGCAGACAACCGATGGTAATTTCTATCGCGCAACGAACAATAATGAGCTGAAGAAGATTTACAAGGACATTGACAAACTGGAGAAAACCAAGTTTAATGTCAAGCATTTCGCTAAGCGATATGAAGCTTATCAGCCATTCGCCCTGGCAGCTCTCCTGGTATTGCTGGTAGAAATCCTGCTCCGCATCACCTGGTTCAGAAGAATTCCGTAATCCGGATACTGAGCCATTACTGATTATCGGAGATATTCCGCTATCTTTCGGAGATATTTTGCTATCTTTCGGAGATATTTTACCAGTTATCGGAGATATTTTACTGATTATCGGATAATCGAATAGAAGATATAATTAGAATAGAAAATGTTAAGATTTGAAGATCCTATATTTCTCTGGCTGTTGTGGATTATACCAGTACTGATTCTGATCAGACTGATAGGATGGAGAAGAAGAAAGGCTAAACTGAAGAAGCTCGGCGATCCGGAACTTCTGAAACAGCTCATGCCCAACATCTCCAAATATCGCCCTACAGTTAAGTTTGTGCTGATGCTCGCAGCCTTGGCGCTTCTCATCGTGATGGTAGCTCGCCCGCAGATGGGCAGCAAGATTTCTCACGATAAGCGACATGGTATTGAAACCATCATCTGCCTCGATATTTCAAATTCCATGCTCTGTCAGGACGTGGTTCCATCCCGTTTGGACAAGAGTAAGATGCTTATCGAAAATCTGGTCGACAACTTTAATAACGACAAGATTGGACTCATCGTCTTTGCAGGCGATGCGTTCGTGCAGTTGCCTATCACCACCGATTATGTTTCGGCAAAGATGTTTCTTCAGAACATTACCCCTGGTCTTATCCAGACCCAGGGAACCAATATCGGCGAAGCCATCGATTTGGCTTCCAAGAGTTTCACTCAGCAGGAGAATGTAGGCAGAGCCATCATCGTAATTACTGATGGTGAAAACCATGAGCCTGGTGCACAGGAGGCGGCTACTGCAGCCAACAAGAAAGGAATCAATGTCTTTATCCTGGGCATAGGTAACACCAAGGGAGCACCAATCCCTATGGGCGACGGCTCTTATCTGAAGGACAATGCGGGCAACACCGTAATGACCGCCCTGAATGAGCAGATGTGCAAGGAACTTGCCCAGGCAGGCAAGGGTCAGTACATTCATGTAGATAATACCAGCGATGCGGAAAGAGCATTGAATGATGATATTGCCAAATTGCAGAAAGGCGATGTAACGAGTGTGGTTTACAGCGCTTATGATGAACAGTTCCAGGCTGTAGGTATTCTTGTCATCCTGTTGCTTATCATCGAAATCTGTTTGCTTGAGGTAAAGAATCCTCTGCTCAGAAACATCAAGTTTTTTAAGAAAGACATCAGGAAGCCTTTCTGATAAACGTTTATACATTATTATATAGTAAGAATGAGATATTTAAGATATATATTGGTTTTTGCCCTGATGGTGCTGGGCTTGGCGAAGGTGGGAGCACAGAACGACCGCAACTTCATCCGCCAGGGAAACCGCGCCTATCATAAACAGAAGTGGGCTGCAGCCGAAACGCAATATCGCAAGGCTATCTCCAAGAACCAGAAGAATGCGCAGGCTGTCTATAATCTGGGGTGCGCCCTGATGATGCAGCAGAAGGATTCGATGGCGATGATACAGTTTGAGAATGCTTCGAAACTGGAAACCAACAAGATTCGACGCGCCAGAAGTTACCACAACATGGGTGTGGTCATGCAGCAGCATCAGCAATATGCGCAGGCCATAGGATGTTATGAGAACGCCCTGCGCTGCAATCCGCAAGACAATGAAACCCGATATAATCTTGCCCTCTGCAAGAAACTGCTTAAAAACCAGAAGCAGAACAAGCAGAACGATAAGAATAAGAACAACAAGAATAAAAACAAGGACAAGAACAAAGACAAGCAGAATAAGGATCAGAACAAAGATCAGAATAAAGGCAAGAACAAGAACGACAAAAATAAGAACAACCAGAATAAGAACAATCAGCAGAATCAGAACAATCAGGACAAGATGAGCAAAGATAATGCTGAACAACTCTTGAACGCCGCCATCCAGCAGGAGAAGGATACGAAGCGCAAGATGCAGAAAGCGATGAGTCAGCCTCGCAGAAAGCAATATGAGAAAAACTGGTAAAAAGTAAAATAAAACAACGAGCATAATATATTAAGAACATGAAACATATAGGTTGGTTTATTATTATATGGGCAATGCTTCTGGGCTTCAGTTTGCAGCTGAAAGCCCAACATATCAGTGTGTCGGCACCAACACACGTGGCGGCGGGAGAAAACTTCCGTGTGGCCTATACCATCAATACACGTGATGTAGAGGAATTCCGCCTGGGCGGAGTAGGAGAAGGACTTGAGGTAATAGCAGGTCCTTACACCTCATCGCAGTCCAGTTATCAGATGATCAATGGCCATACTTCCTCTTCATCGTCGGTAACCATTACCTATACGCTCTACGCTGCTAAGAACGGAACCTTTGGCATTGGTGCCTCTCATGCCATCGTAAATGGTAAGAAACTCTCTTCCCATCCGGTTAAGATTACGGTTTCTGGCCATGCTGCACGCAACAATGGTGCACCTTCCATGCACGGACAGGATAATTATAATGAACCACGTATGCGAACTGCCGGATCAAGAATATCAGGCCGCGACCTCTTCATCAAGGTTACAGCCAACAAGCGACGCGTTCACGAACAGGAACCGGTGCTCCTTACTTATAAGGTTTACACGCAGGTAGACCTTACCCAGCTGGAAGGCAAGATGCCTGACCTGAAGGGATTCCACAACCAGGAAGTTCCGCTGCCTCAGCAGAAGACCTTCCATACAGAAACCGTAAACGGCCGACCTTACCGATGCGTTACATGGAGCCAGTATGTCATGTATCCGCAGATGACGGGAAGTCTCACCATTCCAGCCATTACCTTCAAGGGAATCGTAGTTCAGCAGAACAGAAACGTTGACCCGATGGAAGCTTTCTTCAATGGCGGTTCTGGCTATGTTGAAGTAAAGAAAGATATTATAGCTCCTAGTGTGAAAATTCAGGTTGATCCATTGCCTCAGCGCCCTGCCAACTTCTCGGGCGGTGTAGGTAAATTCAATATTACTGCTTCCATCGACAAGAAGGAAGTAAAGGCTGGCGAACCTATCACCATTCGTGTAGTGGTAGGAGGAATCGGAAACCTGAAGCTGCTCAAGCAGCCTGTCATTACCTTCCCTAAGGATTTTGACAAGTACGATGCGAAGGTGACAGACAAGACCCGTCTTACAGCCAATGGCGTAGAAGGCAATATGATTTATGACTTCCTGGCTGTGCCTCGTAATCAGGGAAATTATACCATTCCTGCGGTAGAATTCACCTATTATGATACTTCGGCTAACAAGTATAAGACAATCAAGACCCAGCCGTTCACGCTGAACGTGGAGAAGGGTGATGGAACATCAGACAATGAAACCTCAGATTTCAGCAACAAGGATAAGGACATTCACGCGCTGAAACTAGGCAAGTCTAACCTCCATGATATTGACGATATGTTCTACGGAAGCTTCGGCTACTGGACCAGTCTGCTGGTTCCATTGGCAGCCTTCTTTGCCCTGCTCATTGTTTTCCGCCGCCGTGCTCTTGAGAATGCCGACCTTGTAAAGGTTCGTTCCAACAAGGCAAACAAGATAGCAACCAAGCGCCTGAAGAAGGCTCATCTGCTGATGCTCGGTGGCAAGCAGGAAGAATTCTATGATGAAGTGCTCCGTGCTTTGTGGGGCTATGTAAGCTACAAGCTCAACATGCCAGCCGAAAAGCTCTCACGTGAAAACATTCAGGCTATGCTCGAAAAACATTGCGTAGAGGAGAGAACTATCGAGAAGTTTACAACTGCGCTCGATGAATGTGAGTTTGAACGCTATGCGCCGGGTGACCCTGCCGGCAATATGAACCGTACATTCGACTCAGCAATGACTGCTATTATGAATATAGAAAATGCTATCAATGCAACGCGTAAGCAGCGCAAGAAGAGTGCAACCGGATATTCGTTCGTCTTGATGATCATGGTAATGTTGGGCTGCTCTGTTTCTGCAGGCGCTGTAACCAAGAACAATGCTGATACGGAATATCAGAAAGGTAACTATCAGCAGGCCATACGCGACTATGAGGAAATATTGAACAACTATGGTGTTTCTGCCGAAGTTTACTATAACTTGGGCAATGCTTATTACCGTACAGACAATATTACCAAGGCTGTGCTCAATTATGAGCGTGCCCATCTGCTCTCGCCAGGCGATGAAGACATCAGCTTCAACCTGCAGTTTGCACGTAGCAAGACCATCGATAAGATTACTCCGGAAAGCGAGATGTTCTTCGTAACCTGGTGGAAGGCGCTGGTCAACTTTACGAGTGTTGACTGTTGGGCTAAGACAGGCATCATTGCCATCATCATGGCACTGGTTCTGGTCTTGGTTTATCTCTTCGGTTCGCATATCGTGTTGCGCAAGATTGGTTTCTTCGGTGGAATCTTCTTCGTGGCAGTCTTCCTGCTGAGCAATCTCTTTGCTTACCAGCAGCGACAGATGCTTATCAACCGTACGGGAGCCATCATCATCGCTCCTTCTGTCAATGTGAAGAAGACTCCAGCCAAGACGAGCGTTGACCTCTTCCTGCTGCATGAAGGAACCCGCGTTGATATTACCGATAAGGCGATGAAAGGCTGGCGTGGAATCAAGGTTGGAGACGGCAGAGAAGGCTGGATAGAGACCAAGGCTATAGAGGAAATCTGATTTAAAAAGAAATCTGATTATAAGATAAAATCTGATTAAAATAAAGAGAATGGATTTTAGTAGTATACAAGATTTTGACATGCAGCTGTTGCATGTGTTTAACGGCAGCGAGAATGTCTGGCTCGATCAGATGGCGATGGCGCTTACATCGGGCTGGACATGGATTCCGCTTTATATCGTCCTCTTCGTTGTTGTGATAAGAAACAACGAGATGATGGGGCAGATTGCGCTCGTGGTTGGAGGAGCGGTGCTCTGCATCTTTCTGGCTGATGGATTGGTGGATGGAATCATCAAACCGCTGGCTGAAAGATTCAGACCTTCTAGCGACCCGATGTTCAAGTATACGGTTCAGGTGGTTGACAATATGCGCCTCAAGAGTTTCAGCTTCTGTTCGGCTCATGCGGCTAATACGCTTTCTATAGCCATCTTCTTCTCGTTGCTTATCCGCAGCAAACTGGTTACGTGGACCCTTTTATTATGGTCGCTCGTAAACTGTTGGACCCGTCTTTACCTGGGTGTTCATTATCCGGTCGACATTTTTTGCGGTCTGGCTATTGGAGCTGTGGTGGGAGTTGTCGTTTATCTTATCTACATCAAGATGTATTACCGCATCTCCCCAAAGATTAAGTATATTTCCAACCAGTATACAAGTACGGGTTACGACTATGATGATGTAGATAAAATCATGACCATAGTGATATTTACCCTTATCATGGTTGTGTTTTATGCCACCTGCAAGATGGCCAGTATTTAGTACAAGCATAAAAGTTCAAAATAGAAAGTTCAAAATAGAAAGTTAAAGTAAAAATAAATAATGGATACAAAACACATTAAGATTAGTGATTATAATTATGATTTACCGGATGAGCGCATCGCAAAATTCCCTATTGCCCAGCGCGACCACAGCAAACTGCTGGTCTATAAGCACGGCGAAGTAAGCGATGATGTTTTCCATCATCTTCCCACATATCTCCCTCAAGGAGCCTTGATGATATTCAACAATACCAAGGTGATACAAGCGCGTCTGCACTTCCGCAAGGAAACAGGTGCGCTTATTGAGGTTTTCTTGATGGAGCCTGCAGAACCTACTGATTATGAACTCATGTTCCAGACTACCGGACATTGTTCCTGGCTCTGCATGATCGGTAATCTGAAGAAATGGAAAGAGGGCAGCCTGAAGCGTGATTTCGAAATCAAGGGCAATAAGCTTACGCTCAGCGCCACTATGCGACGTGGAGATGCGCTAGGCTCTGAAGCGCAGAAAATGGTTGCCAAAGGCGGAGGAACCAACTATTGGGTTGATTTCGATTGGGACAACGACAAGGTGTCTTTCGCTGAGATTCTCGAAGCAGTAGGCGAGTTACCTATTCCTCCATATCTCAACCGCAAGACTGAGGAGAGCGACAAGACCACCTATCAGACAGTTTATTCTAAAATCAAGGGAAGTGTGGCTGCTCCAACTGCCGGACTTCACTTTACCGATGCGGTTCTCAAGGATCTTGATGCGCATGGAATCGACCGCGAAGAAGTAACCCTGCATGTAGGAGCCGGCACATTCAAACCGGTGAAGAGTCTTGAAATCGAAGGTCATCAGATGCATACGGAATACATTGTTGTCCATCGCCGCAGTCTGGATAAACTCATCAAGCACGAGTGTCGGGTCATTGCCGTAGGAACCACCAGTGTCCGTACCATCGAGAGTCTCTATTACATGGGCGTTCATCTGCTGAAGCATCCTGAGGCAAATGAAGAAGATCTGCACGTAAAACAGTGGGATCCTTACGAGCTTTCTGAAGATGGCAATCTGGTAGATGGAATCACTCCGATGCAGGCTATCCAGGCAATCATCGATTATTTGGACCGCAACGGCTTGGAGGCTCTCCATTCCAGCACGCAGATTATCATTGCTCCTGGTTATCAGTATAAGATTGTGAAGATGCTGGTCACCAATTTCCATCAGCCTCAGAGTACGCTCCTGCTTCTGGTGAGTGCTTTCCTCAAGGGCGACTGGAAGAAGGTTTACGATTATGCTCTTTCGCATGATTTCCGTTTCCTGAGCTATGGTGATTCATCCCTGCTCATTCCGTAGAAAGTGAAGAGGGAAGAGTGAAGAACGAAGAGTGAAGAAACAACGTTCGGCGGCCGAAGGGTAAGCCAATTCATTTGCTTTGCTAATCATAAAGCTCAAAGTTCCAAGCTCAAAGTTCAAAGTTTATTTGCTTTGCTAATCATAAAGTTCAAAGTTCAAAATTCAAAGTTTAAAGTAAAAATATGATTTCAGTAGAAGGACTGAAAGTAGAGTTTGGCGTCAAGCCTCTCTTTCATGATGTAAGTTTCGTCATCAACGACCGCGACCGCATTGCCCTGGTGGGTAAGAATGGTGCCGGAAAATCTACGATGCTCAAGATTCTCTGCGGTTTGCAGAAACCTACTGCTGGCGTTGTGGCTATTCCCAACGAAACCACTATCGGCTATCTGCCACAGGTGATGAAACTGCAGGACGATACGACCGTGAAAGAGGAAACCCGCAAGGCTTTCGCCCATAATACCGAGATGAAGGCGCGTCTGGACAAGATGCAGCAGGAAATGGCCGACCGCACCGACTATGAGAGCGAAAGCTATGCCCAGCTCGTAGAGAAGTTTACCCAGGAACATGAACGCTACATGATGATGGGTGGCGAAAACTATGAGGCTGAGATAGAGCGCACCTTGAGCGGTCTTGGCTTTACGCGCGATGATTTCGAGCGCCCAACCAAGGAGTTTTCCGGTGGTTGGCGAATGCGTATCGAACTTGCCAAGATTCTGTTGCAGAAGCCTGATGTCCTGCTCCTCGATGAGCCTACCAACCACCTTGATATTGAAAGTATCCAGTGGTTGGAGCAGTTTCTGGCGCAGAGTGCCAAGGCTGTGGTTCTGGTGAGTCACGACCGTGCTTTCATCAACAATGTAACTAACCGTACCCTTGAAATTACTTGCGGAAGGGTAGAAGACTATAAGGTGAAATACGATGAGTATGTTGTGTTGCGCGCCGAACGCCGCGAGCAGCAGCTCCGTGCTTACGAAAACCAGCAGAAGGAAATTGCCGACATCAAGGATTTCATCGAGCGGTTCCGCTACAAGCCTACCAAGGCGGTTCAGGTGCAGAGCAGAATCAAGCAGCTCGAGAAAATCGTGCCTATCGAGGTGGATGAGGTTGACAACAAGCAGATGCACCTCAAATTCCCTCCTTGTCTCAGAAGTGGCGATTATCCTATCATCTGTGATGAGGTGCGCAAGGATTATGGTGCCCACACCGTCTTCGACCATGTTACCTTTACCATCAAGCGTGGCGAGAAGGTGGCTTTCGTGGGTAAGAACGGCGAGGGTAAGTCTACCCTGGTAAAATGTATCATGGGTGAGATTCCTTTCACCGGAACACTCAAGATTGGTCATAATGTGCAGATTGGTTATTTCGCCCAGAATCAGGCGCAGCTCTTGGATGAGAATCTTACCATCTTCCAGACTATCGACAATGTGGCAACAGGCGAAATGCGTCTGAAGGTGAATGATCTCCTGGGCGCCTTCATGTTTGGCGGCGAGACTTCAGAGAAGTTTGTCAAGGTTCTGAGTGGAGGAGAACGCAGCCGACTGGCGATGATCAAGCTCCTGCTCGAACCGGTGAATCTCCTCATTCTCGATGAGCCTACCAACCATCTCGACATGCAGTCGAAGGATGTGCTGAAAGAAGCCATCAAGGCTTTCGATGGAACAGCCATCATCGTGAGCCACGACCGTGAATTCCTCGATGGTCTGGTTGATAAGGTTTATGAGTTTGGCGGCGGCAAGGTTCGTGAGCATCTCGGTGGTATTTACGATTATCTCCGTGCCCATAATGCCGAGAACATCAATCAGGCTCTTGCCAACCAGAGCATGGCTTCTGCCGGTTCGCCTTCTGCCAATACTTCCGGCTCTTCTGTCGTATCAGGTTCTACAGCCGACAGTCTTGCCTCTGCCACATCCGGCAAGCAGAGCTACGCTGAACATAAGGAACAGCAGAAGAAGATCCGTAAGGCTGAGAAAGCCGTGAAGGAATGTGAGGCGAAGATAGAGAAACTGGAAGCGAGAAAGAAGGAGATTGATGAACTCCTGATGAAACCGGAAAATGCAACCAACATGGAACTCGTGACCGAATACACTGAACTCATGAAGAGTCTCGATGAGGAGAACGAGCGCTGGATGCTCCTTTCGGAAGAACTGGAAGAAGTTTCGAAATAATAGTAACATTAATATAAAAAAGAGAAGAAAATGAAAATGAAAATGATCTTACCGATGATGCTGATCGCAGCTCTGCCATTAGGCGCTGATGCTCAGAATAAATCGGGTCTTGTCATGAGCAATCTCGACCAGACAGTGAAGCCAGCAGACAGTTTCTATCAGTTTGCTACAGGCGGATGGCAGAAGAACAATCCTCTTCCTGCCGCTTACAGCCGTTATGGCAGTTTTGACCGGCTGGCTGAGAACAACAACAAGCGCATCAACACTATTCTTTCTGAACTCCAGAAGAAGACTTACAAGGCTGGAACCATCGAGCAGAAATTGTCTGATTTCTACAAACTCTCTATGGATGTTGACAGCCGCAACAAGGCTGGAATCGCTCCAGTAAAGCCTCTGTTGGATGAGATTGAAGCTGCCAAGACCAAGGACGAGCTTCAGAAGCTTCAGGTTAAGTATGCATGGATGGGTCTCGGTTTGGGCTATGTCTCAGGTTTCGATGCCGATGAGAAGAACGTAACCATGAACATCTACATCCTGATGCAGGGCGGTCTTACTCTCGGTGCAAAGGATTATTACCTCAACAACGATGCTGCAACCGTAGCTATCCGTGAGGCTTATAAGACTTACCTCAGCAAGATGTTCCAGCTCTATGGTTTCTCTGCTGATGAAGCTGCCAAGAAGGCTTCTGCCGTATTCCTTCACGAAACAACGCTCGCTACTTTCTCAAAGAGCCGTACCGAACTTCGTGATCCTCAGGCCAATTACAACAAGATGACCTTGGCAGAATTCAAGGAGAATTATCCTAACATTCCTCTCGAGGCACTTGCCAACGCGGAGGGAATCAAGAGCGAAAATCTCAAGGAGATGATCGTAGGTCAGCCTGCTTTCTTCGCCGGTTATGACAAGGTGGCAGCTGCAGAATGTGCAGGCACATTGAAGGCTTTGATGGAGTGGGACATCATCAGTAGTTCTGCTTCTTACCTCAGCGATGAGATTCGCGAAGCCCGTTTCGAATTCTTCGGCAAGACTATGAGTGGCCGTAAGGAGGATTATCCTCTTTGGAAGCGCGCTACTACTCAGGTAGAGGCTCAGTTGGGCGAGGCACTCGGTCGCATCTACTGCAAGCGCTATTTCCCAGAAAGCTCTAAGAAGATGATGGAGACACTCGTGAAGAACCTTCAGATCAGCCTCGGTCAGCGTATCGATGCTCAGACCTGGATGAGCGATGTAACAAAGAAAGCTGCTCACAACAAGCTCGACAAGTTCTATGTAAAGATTGGTTATCCTAACAAGTGGACTGATTTCAGCAAGCTCAGCATCGACCCATCTAAGAGCTATTATGAGAACGTATTGGCTTGCCGCAAGTTTGCCAACGATAAGGAGATTGCAAAGAAGGCAGGAAAGCCAGTAGATAAGGATGAGTGGTACATGACTCCTCAGACCGTGAACGCTTACTATAATCCTACTACCAATGAAATCTGCTTTCCAGCCGGTATTCTCCAGTATCCTTTCTTCGATCCTAAGGCTGATGCAGCATTCAACTATGGTGCTATCGGCGTAGTAATCGGTCATGAGATGACTCACGGATTCGATGATCAGGGTCGTCAGTATGATGCTAGCGGTAATCTGAAGGACTGGTGGACTCCTGCTGATGCAGAAGGTTTCAACAAGCGTGCTGATATGTATGCTGATTTCTTCAGCAACATCAAGGTGTTGCCTGATCTGAATGCCAACGGCCGTTTCACCCTCGGCGAGAACCTTGCCGACCATGGTGGTTTGATGGTTTCATACAATGCCTTCAAGAATGCTACAGCCAAGAAGCCATTGAAGAACAAGGATGGTTTCACTCCTGACCAGCGTTTCTTCCTCGCCTATGCAGGTGTTTGGGGACAGAACATTACTGATAAGGAAATCCGCAACCGCGTAAAGAATGATCCTCATTCTCTTGGCAAGTGGCGTGTTGATGGTGCGCTTCCTCACATCGATGCATGGTATGAGGCATTTGGTGTAAAGCAGGGCGATAAGCTGTTCATTCCTAAGAACCAGCGCCTGGAGCTTTGGTAATTCCCAGAAGGAAATTTTTCCGAATAGATTTTTTCGGGAATGTTTTCCCCGAATAGATAGAAAAAATAAAGTCCTGATGTTTCGTATGTTTGAAACATCAGGACTTTTTGTTTTATGCTTGAAGTATTTTTTGATAAGGAAACAATAGAATAGGAGGTTATTGTTTCTTTTCCAGTTCCTGAAGATTTTCCATCTTCTTCGATTCCAGAAATTCGTAAATTCCGCAGAGATGTTCGCGAACGCGACCATGACCGAACTCATAAACCTTGCTGACAAGACCATCGAGGAAATCGCGGTCGTGACTAACCACGATGAGCGTTCCGTCGAAATCAAGAAGTGCCTGTTTCAGCACATCCTTGGTCTTCAGGTCGAGGTGGTTGGTAGGCTCATCGAGAATCAGCAGATTCACCGGCTCCAGCAGCAGCTTGAGAATGGCAAGGCGGGTGCGCTCGCCTCCCGACAATACTTTCACCTTCTTGGTAGAATCCTCTCCGCCAAACATGAAGGCTCCGAGCAAATCGCGTATCTTGTTTCTGATTTCACCCTTGGCAACATCATCAATCGTCTGGAATACGGTAAGTTCGCCATCGAGCAGAGAAGCCTGGTTCTGGGCAAAATAACCTATCTGTACATTATGTCCCAACTCCAACTTACCTTCGTTCTGAAGCTGCCCCATGATACATTTCACGAGTGTAGACTTACCCTCGCCGTTTCTACCCACGAAAGCAATCTTGTCACCTCTTTCTACAGTAAGATTCACGTCGCTGAAAATCTTCTTGCCATCAAACGACATCGCCACATCGCTCATCTGAACCGGATAAGCACCGCTTCGTGGGCTCGGCGGGAATTTGAGTCGGAGGCGGCTTGTATCTTCTTCATCCACTTCGATGAGTTCCAGTTTCTCAAGCATCTTCACGCGGCTCTGCACCTGGAAGGTTTTAGAATAAGTGCCTTTGAAACGTTCTATGAAGTCTTTGGTTTCGGCAATCATCTTCTGCTGTTCCTCATATTTCTTCATCTGCTGTTCGCGGCGTTCCTTTCGCAGTTCCAGATACTGGCTGTAGGTGGCTTTGTAGTCGTAGATGCGGCCCATGGTTACTTCGATGGTTCTTGTTGTAATGTCGTCAACGAATTTTCGGTCGTGGCTGATGACAACTACCGCTTTCGAACTGTTGATGATGAAGTCTTCGAGCCAGCCGATAGATTCGATGTCGAGATGGTTGGTAGGCTCATCGAGCAGCAGCACGTCTGGCGATTTCAAGAGCAGTTTTGCCAGTTCAATTCTCATTCTCCATCCTCCCGAAAACTCGCTGGTAGGGCGGTTGAAATCAGAGCGTTCAAAACCTAGACCTAGCAGCGTCTTCTCTACATCTTCCTCGAAATGAGTCATGTCGATGGCGTAGAATTTCTCTGACAGAGAAGATACTTTCTCGATGAGCTGCATGTAGTCATCGCTGTCGTAGTCGGTACGGGTAGTGAGCTCGTTGTTGATGCGGTCAATCTCAGCCTGCATCTCGTGCAGATGGGCGAACGCCTGGCAGGTTTCCTCGAATACGGTTCTGCCGTCTTCGGTCATCAGATGCTGAGGCAGATAGGCGATGACGCAGTCCTTGGGAGCGGAAACGGAGCCACGAGTGGCATTTCTCACACCGGCGATAATCTTGAGCAAGGTGCTCTTTCCTGCGCCATTCTTGCCCATCAGGGCTATACGGTCCTTCTCGTTGATTTGGAAGGAAATGTCTTTGAATAGGGTGGTGCCGCCAAATTCTACGGTCAATCCATCAACTGTAATCATATAATTTTCTTCTTGTTCTAATGTTTGTTTTATTAACGGTATTTTGTAGAATATCAGTCTACGATGTGGTTGATTACCATTCCTGCTATTGCCATTCCGAAGGAGGCGGTAATGTGGCAGAGCGAGCCGTTGATTTGCGCCTTGGTTGAGCACCATTCATGTTCCACGAGTTGCTGGTCGCCAGGTGCATCATATACGGCTGTATCTGTTCCTCGTTCTCCGCTGAGCAGTTTGGCTTTCGGACACAGGCAACCGCCTGTACCGCAGGCCTTGTTCACACCCATGTTCTGCATCGGCTTTTCCTCGCTATAAACGCATTGGAACTTGCGGCGAGGGAAGGTCTTGCTTTTCTTGAATTTCTTGCGCAGGGCTCTTGCCAGCGGGTCTCCATCCACCTTCCAGAACTCAGCCTTTCTCACCATGAAGGGGTCGCGGCGGAGGGCTGCACCCATCGAAGAAATGAAGATGATTTCCTTAGGAAGGGCTGTGGCACGGAGAATCAGGTCGGCCTTATCCTTCAGCGAGTCGATGGCGTCGATGATGAAATCGTATTCTTCCATGTGGAACTCATCGGCTGTTTCTGCCTGATAGATTTTCTGATAAGCCGTGATGTTGGCATCGGGGTTGATTTCAAGCAGTCGTTCGCGCAGCGCATCTACTTTTACCTGTCCTATCGTGCGGCTTGTTGCCATGAGCTGGCGGTTGCAGTTGGTTACACAGACACGGTCGCTGTCTACGATGGTGATGTTACGGATTCCGCTTCGTACCAGTCCTTCTGCGCACCATGAGCCTACGCCACCAATTCCGAAGATGAGCACGCGTGCTGCCTGCAGTTTCTCGAGATTATCTTTTCCCAGGAGCAGTTCTGTACGTCGCTGCATTCCCCGCTCCATTGTCGTTATGTTATTTCCCATATTTGTGTGTAAGAATTTTCTAAAATTATAATTTCTTGGCAAATCAGCTGCAAAGGTACAAATAATATTCAGAATCTTGATCTTTTTGCCGGCTTATCTTTCTGCTGGTTTGGTTAATGTTTCATAATGGGTTCCGAAAACGATAATGACCCTTAATGACCTTGACCCTTAATAACCTTTTCGAGCTTAATGACCTTAATGACCTTGACCTTAATGACCGTGCTGACCTCTTGACCTTACTTCCTCGGGGCTTCATTGATGACCGGCGCCTGCCATCATTTATGACCCTTGCTGGTCTTAATAGAAGACCGGAACGAGGCACAAAAGGCTGTTCCTTCGATTGCCGGTGCAAAGATACAACATTTTTCGGCAGAATGCAAGTCTTTACCCCAACTTTCTTTCGGAGAAATAACGTAAGAAGCTGATTGATAATAATTTCTGTTGATTTTCTATTGGAAGTTTGGGGTACAGGAGGAGTATGAAGGAGAGTGCATTGGATTGATACAGCTGAAAAAGTAAAAGTGGTCATTAAGGTCAAGGTCATTAAGGTCATTAAGAAAATTGGATTCGGTCATTTTGAGCTATAGTATATATAAATATTATTTATATATATACTATAGGGAAAATATTTTCTCCCGAAAATCTTAATGACCTTAATGACCTTGACCTTAATGACCGGATAGGAATGAATTGGTTTAATACAGATAAGAGATATTAATAAATAGCTTAACCTTCTGTATATAAGTTAGTTGTGTCGCTTAGTATGAAGTGATTGTTGAATACTTTCTGTATAAGGATAATCTACATTAATCTGCATCTGATTGTCGTGTTCCCATCGCTCTACCATACATTTTTACCTCTTCTGTCCCTTCAATTCAGCTCAAAATACCTCAATTGGGAGGCTGTTTTTGATGCGAGGAGGAGCATTTTTCACCCCTACTAGAGGGGGTAAAACACTTTCCTAACCCTGTATTTTTGCACATTTTCTTCGAAAAACACAAAATTTCGCTTGAATTAGCATCTCTTCCGTTTCTGTATGAAATAGTAATGATATTTTACATATATAACACTTAAGCCTAATTCTCATATTCTTAGGCAAGGCCTAATGCAAGAAAATATATTGACATATCCCCATCCGCTTATGCTTGAATCTTACTGGCAGCAGTTCCTCGATTTGGCTTATTATACATCTGATTTTCTTTATTTTTTCGGATTGTAGCCTATTTTTGCCTGATATTATTGTGTGAGATTATGTTATGAAAATCGCCGGTTACCTCATTATTTTTGAGATAACCGGCGATATTTTTATCTTCTTCTGCCTCTTCCTTCATTTCTTCCTTGGTTTCCACGACCTTGATTTTCACGACCGCCGCGATTGTTTTTATCCCCGCTATTGTAGCGGTTCTTGCGGTTATGGTTGTCGTTGTCGAAATTAGGGTTGAAGCTCTTTTTCTTCTTATCCTTGAAGAAGCCCGCACCTTGCTCTTTCTGGCTGCGGAGTTCGGCTCTTGCCGCAGCTACCGCATCACGGATATTAGCGTTGGCGTTGTTGCTTCTGCCTTGAGAAATATTCTGAGCAGAGCCTTTCTGTGAATGATTGCCTCTTGAAGATTTTCCGTTTAACGGACGGCCTTCGTTCAGATATTTATCTTCATCATAACAGCCTACATTTCCAAAACCCTTTGGTGCAAAGCGGTCAGAAGCATTTCTGCCAGTTCCACGCTTGCCTTTGGCACCTTTTCCTACACCCGGATTATCGTAGGTAGAACCAATCGGCTTGTCGTCATAATGCGTCTTCTTGCCCTTGAAACTTCCACCCATGCTCTTCCTGTCGTAGAGCTTGTCGATGAGGTCGGCTCTGCCTATCCGGCGAAGTTCACTCTCGATAGCGCGGCGCTCTTCAGGCTTGTACCAGAAGAAGAACATGCGCTGGGCAAGCTTCTCTTTCTGAGTCTTGGCGCTGAAGACCGGCTCCAGGGTGTAAGGATCGTACCCCGTGTACCAGGTCTCGGTAGAAATGGTCATAGGAGTAGGGGTGAAATCCTGCACCTGCTCCAGATGGAAATCCAGTCCCTTCGTAATGACGGCAAGTTCTGCCATGTCTTCTTCATGACAGCCCGGATGCGAACTGATGAAGTAAGGAATGATCTGCTGGTTAAGACCTTCTTCCTTATTAATCTTGTCGAAGATGCGCTTGAACTCGTAGAAGAGGTCGAACGATGGCTTGCGCATGAACTTCAAGACCTCCGGACTCGTATGTTCGGGAGCCACCTTCAGTCGGCCGCTCACGTGCTTGGTAATCAGTTCGCGCGTGTATTCTCTAGCCGCCTGATTCACCTTTTCGTCCTTGCTCTTATGCAGCAGAAGGTCGTAACGAACACCACTACCTATGAAACTCTTCTTGATTCCCGGCAAAGCATCTACCGCATGATAAATCTCCAGAAGCTTGCTGTGGTCGGTATTGAGATTCGGACAAATCTGAGGGTTTACACACGACGGGCGCTTGCACACTTCGCAGGCTTTCTGATTCTTGCCGTGCATTCCGTACATGTTGGCAGAAGGACCGCCCAAATCGCTCAGATAACCCTTGAAATCAGGCATCTGGATGATTTTCTTTACCTCCTTCAGAATGCTCTCCTTGCTGCGGCAAACCACGAATTTGCCCTGGTGGGCAGAGATGGTGCAGAAAGAACAGCCGCCGAAACAGCCACGATGAAGGTTCACGGAGAACTTGATCATCTCGTAGGCAGGAATGGTCTTGCCCTTGTATTTAGGATGAGGCAAACGCGTATAAGGCAGGTCGAAAGCCGCATCCAGTTCAGCGGTAGTCATCAGCGGGAAAGGCGGATTCACCACCACGTATTTGCCGTCAACTTCCTGAATCATGCGCTGAGCATGCATCTTGTTGGCTTCTTCCTCCAGATGGCGCACGTTTTCAGCCTGTCCCTTCTTGTTGTGGAGACATTCTTCGTGACTGTGGAGGATGATGTCATCGTCTTTGAAACCGCCCGGAATCTCATTCTCCTTGCAGTAGAAAGCCACCTGCGGCATTTCGTGGATTTCGTTCAGCGTCTTGCCTTCTGCAAAGGCATTGGCAAGTTCTACGATAGAACGTTCGCCCATTCCGTAGAGAATGAGGTCGGCACCCGAATCGCAGAGAATGCACTTGCGGAGCTCGTCTTTCCAATAGTCGTAGTGGCTGATGCGACGCAACGACGCCTCAATACCGCCTAGTGCTACAGGTACGTCGGGAAAGAGTTTCTTCAGTATCTGTGTATAGACGATAGATGGATAGTCGGGGCGCATGTCGTGGCGGGAGTCGGGACTGAAAGCGTCCTCGCTACGCATGCGGCGGTTGGCCGTGTAGCGGTTCACCATCGAGTCCATGGCACCCGGAGAAACACCAAAGAAGAGGCGAGGGCGACCGAGTTTCTTGAAGTCTCGGAAATCGCCGTGCCAGTCGGGCTGTGGAACGATGGCTACCCGATAGCCGTTGGCCTCCAGTATTCGTCCGAGGATGGCAGGACCGAAGGATGGGTGGTCAACGTAAGCATCTCCTGAAAAGAGGATGACGTCAAGCTCGTCCCATCCGCGCAACTCGCATTCTTTCTTGGTGGTAGGTAGGAAATCTGTTAACTTATAATCCATTCAATATTTTTTAATCATTTACTGCGTCTGGTTCTGCATCAGCTGCAGCCTCAGCCTGCTTCTTGTCTTTCCAGTCTACATAGAGCAGAACAAGGTTGTGAAGACCGAGCGCCTTCATGTTCTGATTGTAGATGACGTCGAGACAGAGATCGAGCAACTCCTTATCCTTGATGTCGCTGCTCTCGAGGAGTGAACGCACATTGAGTTTCAGCTTATCGAGCACTTCCTCGTCGATAATGCCTGTGCTGTCTACGAGGTTGCGGAGTAACTGATACTTTTCGATAGTCTCTAAATGCTGGTCGCTCACTTCGATAGAACGAGTGCCAGACTGGTTGGCTTGAATCTTATACATAAGCTTAAAATTTTTTTATCTGTTTTACTTTGAATTTAATCTGTCAGAAATTTGAGAATGCCTAACAATACGCTTGTGCGGGTACTTTCGTCGATGATGCATTCCAGTGGAAATCCCATGACGAAGCTGCGGTAAGTAGTGCTCTTGTAGGCAACAGCCGCACTTGTTCCCGTATCGTATTGCATCGCCGTGAAGGCGTAATTGCCAACTGGCTTCAATATTTCGGGATGGGTTGCCGCATAATGCTTGGCATTCAGCTCGTTATAATAGCTGAACTGCAGGCCTAAGCCCGTAACGTTAGGCGAAGTGTAGACTATACTTTCACGTTCTGTTACGGTTGAATCTTCGGGATTGATGTCCCTGATGATGGCCGTAGAACCTGTAGGCTCGTAGCTGAGTTTCAGAATATCGCTAAGGAACGCCTGCTCCTCTTCTGTCTGCATGTCGCTTCCGGTGTAAGAACCGCTTATCAGGATTCTGCCGCCTTGGCTGGCGTACTGCCTGATGCGGTTCTGGAGCGCAGGTGTGAACGTCTTGAAGAAGGCGTGAGTATAGCCGTCATGGCGCTCAAGACCGTTGATGAGGTCAACTGCCTGATAGCTTTTCATCTGAACCCTGCCGCTGGCGATGACTTCGCTCGAACAGCTTGAAATATTGTATTTTCCCGAAGCCGCAATACTTGTAGCGTGCGCCTGAACATAGTTGAAATCGTTGCCAGCTACAAACTTGCCAATCATTTCGTTGCCGCTGAAGCCGAGTCCGAAACTGGTTTCGTTACCCATTCTGCTTCTGTCGAATACCTGCTGCTTGCCGCTCCATCCCGCCGTCAGTCCGTAGCTTACGCCCGGATCCTGATTGAGGTCGAATCCCTGTTTTTCCCCATCGTCCACGACCTGCGGAGAGGCAAGACGATGGAAATTGTTCACGATGAGCACAGACTTGCTGGCAGCAGGATTATAGAGTACAGAGAGGGTTTCGGTGGTGAAACTTTCTCCTCCCGCATTAACCGCAGCCACCTTGAAATGATAAAGTTTGCCCGGTTCCAGCTGCATCTGGCAACGGGTGGTGTTCACGATGGTTCCGTTGTCAAATCCGCCTTGTCCCTCAGCCTTATAGATAATGTAAGAAGTAGGGCGGGCGGATGGTTCCGTCTTGTCCAGCTGGGCGCTCCAGGAGAGCAGGGCAACACCTCCGTTCTGCGTAACGCTGAAGTTCTGCGGAGCCAGCGGCTGGACCACGTAGCGGGTTCCATGATTGCTGTTTACAAAGCGCAGGATAGTTTTGTAGATGGAGCGCGCGATGTAGAATTTGCCGAGCGGATCCTGAGCAATTCTCATGTCGGGGAAACTCTGATGTGAAAGCATTTCGAGGATAGCCGACGGAACTTCCGGCAGACGGGTTTCAGAATAGTTTCTGTCCCATACATAGCGCTTGCCGAATTCGCCGAACTGAGCCGTCAGATCCGTAACAAGATTATCGCGCAAAGCCTTGGCGAAATCCTTGGATGTGAATCTGGAGATTCCGCTGTTCAGCATTCCGTCATTATAATCTGTTGTGCAGATGGCGAGGGCTCCGATGGTAGATTTTCCATCCTTATTGTAACCCGCATCACTATGAAGCGCCAGCGAGAGCTCTATAGGCACGTGCTTGCCCTTCCTGGCAGGCATGTAAACCGAACCGCCGCCCAGCCAGTTGGTCATCAGCGAACGGGCGTTGATGTCGTCGGCGTAATCATCTTCTCCCTTTCTGCCGCCGTAAACCTTGTAAGGAGCTCCTGCCCATTGGGCGTAGTATCTGGCTCCTTCCAGGCAACGGGGCAATCCGCTGGTGTAATCGCCACGCTCTATGTTTCCCATGCCTCCGCCAAAGCGGACAGCATCTGTAGTAACCACTCCGCGGCGAGAAGCCTTGTTGGTGCAGACCACGCGGTTGAACTCGTTGCAGCCTTTGTCGAAATCGAAGGTGCCCAGGTAAACCCAGGTGCCTCCACCCATACGCTGGTTAACGGAAAACTCTGTAGCTTCGCCCTTGTGATAAACGATGTATCGTGCATCGCTCACGCTCTTGGGGAGCGACTGGTAGCTTACGTAGACTGCGTATTTGCCGGCTTCCTTGAAACGGGGCTGGTAGCTTACCTGGCTGGTTTTCTTGCGCTTGGTAGCCTTCGCCTGTCTCACGGTTCCCATGCGGAACGGATTTTCCCCATCTTTCAGTCGGTAGCGGTTGGCAAAACCGAGCGAATCGCATTTTTTCCATCGCTTGCTCGCCTCCTTTTCGAAATAATAAACCGACTTGACAGCATCATCATTATCGATGACGATTTCGTTCGTCTGCCAGTCTCTTTCGCGGGGTGTGAAGACGATGGCTCCCGCATTCTGAAGCATCGGGATGAGGTAGGGCACTACGATGGTTTGAGTGAAGAGATCTTCGTTGGTGCAAAACAGGTTAGGTCGCTGCCATTTCCATACATCTCTGTCAGCATAATAATACCGTCCGTGCGAGGCCCATAGCGAAAGGTGCCTGTTCTGAAGTCCCGCCGTAACGAAATAAGGGCGTGAAACATTGAACACCCATGGGTCGCCATCATAATCGATGCCTTGCCATGCGCCGCTGTTCGCCTCGTCGTAGGTAGGAAAAAACGATTTGCCGTTAGCCTGAAGCGAAGCTCCAGCGGCTAACAGCAAACTGCTTATCAAACAATATGTTATGTTTTGGTGTTTCACTTTACGAATACTCCTTCTTAAATAGATGATTAAACCGTTATCAGCTAACGTTTAATCAATATTTCCAATCGTGAACTTCTCCGGTTTCTTTCCTTTGAAATCCTTGAAGTACAACTTGATTTCACGCATGTCTTTGTCAACATCTCCTGATGGGATAATCTGCCTGGTGCATTGGATGACCTTTTTCTCGTAGTCAAGCCCATAGAGATGGATAGGCAGATGCGCCTTGAGGGCGATGAAATAGAATCCCTTTTTCCATTCCGGGTTGAGCGAGCGGGTACCTTCGGGCGTAATGCACAGTCCGAACGACTTCCGTTTATCCGCTTCAGCAGCCAGATTATCCGTCATGCTAGTATGTTTGCTTCTCCACACAGGAATACCTCCCATCTTTCTGAAGATAGGACCTAGCGGCCAGAAGAACCATTCCTTTTTCATGAGGAAATTACATTTGATTCCCTCAGCATGGGCAAAGAGCTGGCCCAGGATCAAATCCCAGTTGCTTGTGTGCGGAGCCATGCAGATGATATACTTTTCAGGAAGCTCCTGGGTGATGATTTTCTTATAGCCCAAGCGCTTATACAATATCCATTGACAAATTCCTTTTACCATATATATAAATAGGTGTATTTTCTGATTCTTATGATAATAGGATTATGCCAGGTTTGAAATCTGGTCGATGATTTCGCTCATCTGCTTGTTGAAGTCGTTTATGAGCTTTTTATAATATTCACCCTTCTTGATTCCCGGTTCCGGGTGAGACACGCGGCTGATGTAATCGCCGTTGATCATGACGATAGCTGAAAGAATGCCATCCACATCTTCCTGTGTAGGCTTACCATTATACAAAGATGCAGCTACTGTTTCGGCGAAAAGTTCGCTTGTAATGTAGTTGATCGTGCGCTTTAAATCTCTTTTATTAGCCATAATTCTTTTCTCCTAATTAATGATTAATTAAAAATATCGCTCAAAGATAATCATTTTCTTTGAAATAACATCATTTTTTGGGAAAAAATGTATCTATTAACGCATTTTTAGCATTTTTCTTTCCGTATCTCGCAGAAAAGAGTTATTTTTGCAGATGTTTTTGAAGTTTCAACTAATTAAAATAAAAACGAATTATGGAAAAAAGTGCATTGCAGATTGCAAGAGCTGCTTATCAGCCAAAATTGCCTAAGGCTCTCCAGGGCCCAGTAAAGGCAGTTGAAGGTGCAGCAACACAGTCAGTAGGTAATCAGGATGAAATCAAGGCGTTGTTCCCTAACACTTATGGAATGCCTGTTATTACATTCGAGGCAGGTGAGGCTAAGGAACTTCCTGCTTTCAACGTAGGTGTTATCCTCTCAGGTGGTCAGGCTCCTGGCGGTCACAACGTGATTTCTGGTCTCTTCGACGGTGTGAAGTCTCTTAACCCAGCTAACAAGCTCTATGGTTTCATCCTCGGTCCTGGTGGTCTTGTTGACCATAAGTACATGGAGATTACTTCTGAACTCATGGACGAATACCGCAACACAGGTGGTTTCGATATCATCGGTTCTGGCCGTACCAAGCTTGAGAAGGAAGACCAGTTTGAGAAGGGTATTGAGATTCTTCGTGAACTCGGCATCAAGGCACTTGTCATCATCGGTGGTGACGACTCAAATACCAACGCTTGTGTTCTCGCAGAATACTATGCTGCTAAGAAGTATGGCGTACAGGTAATCGGTTGCCCTAAGACTATCGACGGCGACTTGAAGAACGAGCAGATTGAGACTTCTTTCGGTTTCGATACAGCCTGCAAGACATATTCTGAGCTCATCGGTAACATCGAGCGCGACTGTAACTCAGCACGTAAGTACTGGCACTTCATCAAGCTGATGGGTCGTTCAGCATCTCACATCGCTCTTGAGTGCGCTCTCCAGACTCAGCCAAACATCTGCTTGATTTCTGAGGAGGTAGAGGCTAAGGAAATGTCACTCGATGATGTTGTTACTTATATTGCAACTGCAGTAGCTAACCGTGCTGCTGAGGGCAACAACTTCGGTACTGTTCTCATCCCAGAGGGCCTGATCGAGTTCATCCCAGCTATCAAGAAGCTCATCGCAGAATTGAACGAGGTTCTTACAGACCCTGCAACAGGCGAGAGCCGTGAGTTTGCAAGTGCTGAGGAGCAGATTGCATTCGTTAAGGGTGCTATCGCTAAGGACAACCTCGCTGTATTGGAGTCTTTGCCAGCAGACGTAGCTCGCCAGCTTTGCCTCGACCGCGACCCTCACGGAAACGTACAGGTTTCTCTCATCGAGACAGAAAAGTTGCTTTCTCGCATGGTAGCTGAGAAGTTGGCTGCATGGAAGAAGGAAGGCAAGTTCGTTGGTAAGTTCTCTGCCCAGCACCACTTCTTCGGTTACGAGGGACGTTGCGCAGCTCCTTCTAACTACGATGCTGACTACTGCTACTCACTCGGTTTCAACGCTTCACGCCTCATCGCTAACGGCAAGACCGGTTACATGTCAGTCATCAAGAACACAACAGCTCCTGCAGCAGAGTGGATTGCAGGTGGTGTGCCAATCACTATGATGATGAACATCGAGCGTCGTAATGGTGCTAACAAGCCTGTTATCCGCAAGGCTCTCGTTGAGTTGGATGGCGCTCCATTCAAGTTCTTCGCTTCTAAGCGCGATGAGTGGGCTAAGGAAACAGCTTACGTTTATCCAGGTCCTATCCAGTACTGGGGTCCTTCTGAGGTTTGCGACCAGACCACAAAGACTCTCCAGTTGGAGCAGGCTAAGTAAAAAATAGAATAAATATTTTTTTATATGTCAACAAGACGAACGGCTTCTTCACAGAAAAAGAGTGCCATGGCGAGAAAGAAAACTCCTCGGCGTGGCGGCTCCCGTGGTAGAAGGCGTTCGTCTTCTTTTTTGCAACGCTATCCCCGTTGGGCGTGGTGGATAGGCGGAACGGCGGTTATCGTGCTCTATGTCTTTCTGTTCTATCATTTCTTTGTGGGTCCAACTGGTTTCCGCTGGCGTGCGCTTTATGGCGATGCTGAATATCCCGAAGGTTACGAGATTCACGGAATCGATATTTCCCATTATCAGGGCAAGATAGACTGGGAGCAGCTCAAGAATGCGATGATTAAGGGTTGTCCTGTGCGTTTCGTCATTATCAAGAGTACGGAAGGTTCTTCACGGCTCGATGAAAATTTCCGTGAGAACTTTAATCAGGCTCGCGATTTCGGCTTTATCCGGGGTGTTTATCATTTCTGGAGCAATAAGTCGACAGCCCGCGAACAGGCTTATTATTTCCTAGACCAGGTGCATCTTACGGATGGCGATTTGCCTCCGGTACTGGATATAGAACATAAGCCGGCAGATAAGAGTGTGGAGGATTTCCAGCGTGATGTGCTTACCTGGCTGCATATTGTAGAGGATAAGTATCATGCTAAACCTATCATCTACACCTATTATAAATTCAAGGAGCAATATCTGAGTGCGCCTGTCTTTGATGATTATCCTTACTGGATTGCCCACTATTATGTTGACAAGGTGCAGTATAAGGGTAAATGGAAGTTCTGGCAGCATACGGATGTGGGCAAGTTGCCGGGCATTAAAGGCTACGTAGATTTTAATATTTACAACGGCAGTTATTATGAGCTCAAGCAGCTCTGCATAGGAAGCAATAACAATGAAAAGAAATTCATGGAATAAAGGTTGGACTTTTGGCAATTTGCAAAAGTTCAACCTTTATTCGTTTGTTTTTTATCTGATATTTCTGATTCTTTTTTTTCGTATTGAACCTTTTTGAATCAGAAAAGAATCTTTATGAACCTAAAACAAGGCAGGCCCAATTGTTGTCAATCTGTCTGTTTATTTCATGCATTCCCAGTTCTTCTGCTTTCTCCAGGAGTACAGGAATGTCTTCTTCGTAGAAGCCGCTCAGAACCAGAGTTCCGCCGATGTTCATCACGCTACGGAAAGCACGCATGTCGTTGAGCAGAATGTTGCGGTTGATGTTGGCAAGAACCAGGTCGAAAACGCCGCTGATGTGGTTGATTACCTGACTGTTGCCAAAGAGTACTTCCATGTTTGTTACGCCGTTCAGCACGGCATTATGCTTGGCATTTTCCACGCTCCACTCGTCTATATCGTAGCCTACCACGTCTTTAGCACCCAGTTTGGAGCAGGTGAGGGCAAGTATTCCCGTACCCGTTCCGCAATCCAGGATGCGCTTGGTTCTGACAGGCATGTGGAGCAGCTGCGAAATGATCATGCGTGTGGTTTCGTGGTTTCCGGTTCCGAACGCCAGTTTCGCCTCAATACCTATTTCAATCATGTTGGGCCTGTTGCTCGTATCGGGATAGAGTTCGGGATGTTTCGCATCGTAAATCACCACCTGATTGTCCACATAAATTGGTTCGAATCCCTGTTCTTCCCATTCCTGGTTCCAATCCTTATCTTCTGCATCTTTCACCTCGTAGGTAATTTTCGTATCCTCGATAGGGAAATCAGCAATATAGGCATCCAGCACCTCCTTGTCGAAGAGGTCTTTCTGCACATATGCTTCCAGTCCGGTTTCTGTTTCTTCAAAAGATTCGAATCCGGCTTCGGCTGCACCATCAGCAAGCAGATCCTGACAGGCCTGCATCAAGTCGGCAGTCGTTTCAATAGTGAATGTTGCTACTAAATATTTCATATTTAATTTGTATTAATTTCTTGTCTAAAAACGCCTTCGAATGTTCAAAAAAGCTAGATTTGTTTTAAATCTTCTGCAAAATTATAAAAAAATAGGGGAAAACCTACAATAATTTAGGGAAATTCTGTATTTTTGCATAAAGATAAGCAATATTTTTGCATCTGGATTATTATATCATCAGAAAAGGACCCTTTCTGGAGTATTTTTTCTGATGGTTTATGATGGTCTGGAAAGAGAAAAATGGAGAAAAAAATAAATAGGAGAACAGAAATATGAAAAAAAAGTATCTTCTTGCAGTCCTTATCGCAGCTGCGATGCCACTCACGTCGATGGCACAGGACGATGACCTCTACTTCAATCCGAAGAAGGAGGCCAGGGAAAAGGCTGAAAGACGGGCTATGCTCCAGCGCCAGTATGCTGAACAGCGGGCACGTAGAGATAGTATTTACCGCTTGAATTGGAGCGGAAGCGACCGTTCGGTAGATGACTACAATCGCGGCGGAAGAATCTTCAGCCATTATGAGAATGTAGGGAAAGATTCCCTGGGCAACGACATCATCATGTTCCATGTGGGCAAGGGTGTGGCGCCCGACAGCATTTATGATGATGCTTACTTCGCTCAGAAGTATGCTGACAGGGATGAGGATTTCGTACGCACGCGCGAGATGAGCCGATGGGATGGATTCTATGATCCGTGGTTCTACGATTATTATGGTTACGGTCCTTACTATTGGCGCAGCCGCATGTGGGGCTGGCACAATCCTTGGCGCTACGGCTATTATGCCGGCTGGTATGATCCTTGGTTCGACCCTTGGTACGATCCATGGTATTATGGTTACTGCGGCTGGTATGACCCTTGGTATTATGGCTGGGGCGGCTACTACAATCCTTGGTATTGGGGCGGTCCGGTAATCGGGCATGTTAGCTATGGCGGACGCAATTCGGGCGGTTATGCAGGAAGCAGAACTTACCGCTATAATGGCGACAAAGGCTATGCAGGCAACAGTACCTATCGAAGCAACAGAAATCGCAATTTCGGCGGTCGCATCAACGATAATGGCCGTTACAATAGCGTTCGCAACAATAGTAATACCAACAACTTCGACCGCAGCAACTTTGGCGGTTTCGGAAACCGTAGTGGAGCCAGTTTCGGAGGCGGATCGCATTCCGGTGGCGGAAGCTTTGGCGGAGGAGGCGGTAGCTTCGGAGGCGGCAGTCGCTCAGGTGGCGGCGGCTTTGGCGGAAGAAGATAGTCGCTTTTAAAGTTTATAGTTAATAGTTTACTGAACTTTCGCATGTGGTTCAAGAACGGGCTGAAGGCCCAAAAGCTCCTAGCCCAGGGCATCGCCCTGGGTATAATGGCAATCAGCAAGGCGCCCTGTAAGGGCAAAAGCTTTATGTTTTGTCTGGAGTTTTAAAGCTTTTGCCCTTACAGGGCGACAGGTTTGCGTCCGTAATTACCCAGGGCGATGCCCTGGGCTAGGGGCTTCTGCCCTTTCAGGGCGTATGGAACAAAACTTGCGAAAGTTCTGAAGTTAATATTAATAGCTTGGGCTTTGTTCTGAGAATGAAGGCTTTAAGAATTAAGTAAAGAATTAAGAGATTATGAAGAATTTAAAATATTTATTCCTGGCTTCATTGGGACTCATGTCAGCCCCAATGTTGGCTCAGGAAACTTATCAGGATACTAAGTTTGCAGAAAAATCCCTCACGGGTACTGCTCGCTATGTAGGTATGGGTGGAGCTATGGAAGCCCTGGGCGCAGATATTTCTACCATTTCCAGCAACCCTGCCGGTTTGGGTCTGTTCAGAAAGAGCATGGCAAGTTTCTCGGCTGGCGTTGTGGCTCAGCCTGGAGCTGATACGGAACTCAATTTCGATAAAACTCCATTTGGTTTCGACGGAAAGAAATCGGTTCCTAGTTTCGACCAGATTGGTTTCGTTTGGGCTGCTACAAATGGCGATTCGAATGTAAAGCTCAACTTCGGTTTCAACTATCATAAGAGCACGAATTTCTCTCAGATTCTTTCTGCTGCCAATTATCTCAACGGAGCATCTCAAACCAAATGGGCTTCAGCCAAGACGGCTTATGCTAACAAATTGGATGAGCAGCACAAAGGAGATGGTGATCAGGTTTGGAATGCGGTAGACCAAAACTATAATGAGTTGATGGGTAAAGACGAGGATGGAAACCAGATGACCTACGATGGCCGTTCATTCCTCTTTGGCCAGTATCAGAAGGGCTACATAGGCGAATATGATTTCAATATTAGCGTGGGTTTCAACGACCGCGTATGGTTGGGTTTCACCTTGGGCATTCATGATGTTCATTACCGCAGCAATTCTGTTTATACAGAGAATTATGTGGCCGATAAGGAGGCTTACGGAACAGCTTGGGAAAGCCAGCGTATCACGGGTACCGGTTATGATGCAAAACTGGGTATTATCTTCCGTCCGGTAGAAGATTCTCCTTTCCGTATTGGTGCTTACGTCAATTCGCCAGTATTTTATGATTTGTCGATGGATGGAACAGCTGACCTGGAACTCGTTGACGAGAACATAACGGACGATAACGGCAATTATGCTGAGGATAGCAAAACGAACAGTTCCAGTCTCGATTATCGTCTGAATACGGCTTGGAAGACGGGTATCAGCTTGGGTCACACCATCGGCGGCAATCTTGCCCTGGGTGCTACTTACGAGTATGCGTGGTACAATCACATGGATAATCGTGTGAAGGATGGCGGTTATTATGATGGATATTGGGACGAATATTATGAAACCAGTTCAAGCGATGACCTCATGAATGACCATACCAAGCAGTCGTTGCAGGGCGTGAGCACGCTGAAGCTGGGTCTGGAATATAAGCCTGTCAGTATGTTGGCGCTTCGCCTGGGTTACAATTACGTTTCTCCGATGTTCAAGGAGAGTGCAGACCGTGACCAGACAATCCCTTCTCAGGGAACTATCTATGCCACTTCTACAGATTACACCAACTGGAAGGCGACTAACCGATTTACAGCCGGCGTAGGTTTCAACTACGAGAAGCTGTCTATTGATGTGGCTTACCAGTACAGCTGTCAGAATGGAGACTTCTATCCATTTGCAGCTTGGGAGCAACTTGGTGCGAAAGCAGCTCCTGCAACCAAGGTTGACAACAAGCGCCATCAGTTGCTGATGACTGTTGGTTATAAGTTCTAAAATGTGAAGGTAGGGGGCTTATTAATTAAATAATGTGAAATCCATATAAAAAAGCCCGTTCTTAGAAAAAAAGTTGGGCAAAAATTTGGTAGTTTCATATAAAAGCCCTACCTTTGCAATCAAGAAATCGGGATGATTTCGTGTCATAGGTTAGATTTCAAGATGGGAGGTTATTATCTCATCTTCTAATTTAGAAATATTAGTTTTTTTAGTGGTTAATTTAGTTTTAGTAAGTATGTTTAGGGTCTGTTGTGAAACAGGCCCTATTTTCGTTTGTGCCTTTACAAAAAAAATCCCCCAACAGGATGGCTTGGAAACCATACCTGTCGGGGGAATATTAATCCTGAAAAAATTTACCTTAATGAACTATCTTGCTAAATCAAATCACTAGTGTCCCGTTAAAACGAGACGATTATTAAATAAGTTATTAATACTC
>ERZ1673741.442-NODE-442-length-46290-cov-46.791435_pt1 | contig 46290 bp, 51 predicted proteins | sample MGYA00580209_ERZ1673741 | MGnify/ENA primary metagenome ERZ1673741 (study PRJEB41218, sample SAMN15661754) | gut metagenome | host: Homo sapiens | place: Canada: London | collected 2015-08-20/2019-03-30 | study: EMG produced TPA metagenomics assembly of... | reverse complement strand
TTGCAAAGATAATATTTTTCATTTACCCCACCTTACGCTGTATTGGTGGTTTACATCTCCAACTTTCACCAGGCGGTTCCATCCCGCACAACATGGCGCAGGGCTTTGATGCCCCGCCAACCATAAAGCGAAGCGGTTCTGAGCACCGGAGGGCGGTTACATCCTTTCTCTTAATGGTTAAGGGAAAGGCTTGGTTTAGGATTAAGGACCATCCCGCTGGGGTTTCTGTCCCCTACAAGGGGAACCGAAAGGGTCGTAAAGACTATTGAAGACAGGTGGGGCAAATATAGCACTTAGGGCGGTTACATCCCTTATTCCACCGTCACGCTCTTCGCCAAGTTTCTCGGCATATCCACATCCAGTCCCTTATCCACAGCCACATAGTAAGCAAGCAGCTGCAGCGGAACCACGCTCAGCAGCGGAACCAGCGCATTCAGGGTTCTTGGAACCTCCAATACATTATCCGCTATTTCCTTCACCTGCTGGTCACCCTCAGTCACCACGGCAAGGATGCGGCCGTTTCTCGACTTCACCTCCTGCATGTTCGAGATAATCTTCTCATACAACTGATGATGCGTAGCAAGGAAAACGATTGGCATATCCTGATCTACCAGAGCGATAGGACCATGCTTCATTTCGGCAGCAGGATAACCCTCAGCATGGATATAACTGATTTCCTTCAGCTTCAAGGCACCCTCCATAGCCACAGGATAGTTCACACCACGACCCAGATACAGGAAGTTGTGCGCATAGGTAAACATTCGGGAGATATCCTTGATTATCGGAGCCTGCTCCAATACCTTCTCCATTTTCTGCGTAATCTCAGAAAGTTCCTCTATCATCTGATAGTAGTCAGCATTGTTTAGGGTTCCCAACTCATGCCCCAAAGCCAAAGCAAGAAGCGTAAGAACCGTTACCTGCCCGGTGAAAGCCTTCGTACTTGCCACACCAATCTCCGGACCCACATGGATATAGATACCCGTATCCGTTTCACGGGCGATGGAAGACCCCACGCCGTTCACGATACCGAAAATCAGCGCACCCTTCTCCTTTGCCAGCTTAATCGCCGCCAGGGTATCCGCCGTTTCACCACTCTGGCTGATCGCAATCACCACATCCTCCGGCTCAATCACAGGGTCGCCATAGCGGAACTCACTGGCATACGCCACCTCCACTCTCTTGCGGCACATCTTCTCAATCAGCTGCTTACCGATCAGTCCGGCATGCCAGCTGGTACCGCATGCCACGATGATGATATGCTTCGCCTGAACCAGTCGGTCACGGTAATCACGAAGCGCAGAAAGAACGATGCGGTTGTTCTCAAGATGTTCCTTATCAGCAAAGAGGCGACCACTCATACAATCCTTCAGACAGTTAGGCTGGTCATAAATCTCCTTCAGCATAAAGTGATCAAAACCACCCTTGCTCAACTTGCTGATGTCCAGATCCACGGTCTTGATATCATAATGACATGCTGAATGCTCCAGGTTGATGATATTCAACTCCTCACCTACCCTGACGTCAGCAATCTGACCATCTTCCAGATACACCACTTTATCCGTATGCTCCACGATAGGAGTCGCATCACTGGCTATATAGAAGTCCAGATTATCCATACCCACACCAACGACCAGCGGACTAGACTGGCGAGCAGCCACCAAATGGCTAAGATTCTCTTTCTCAACAACAGCAATGGCGTAAGCACCGATGGCACCGTTCAGCGCCTGACAAACGGCAGAAACCAAGTCCTTGCCATTCTGCTGGTAGTAGAAATCAATCAGCTGCACCAGCACCTCGGTATCGGTAGTACTCTTAAACTCATAGCCCTTCTCGATGAGCTGTTCCTTCAATATCTGGTAGTTTTCGATGATACCATTATGCACCATCGCCAAGTCACCACTCATGCTCACATGAGGATGCGCATTGGTAGCAGAAGGCTCACCATGGGTAGCCCAACGGGTATGAGCGATACCGATACAGCCGCTACAATCCTTGTCGGCAGCCATCGCCTCCAAGTTAATCACCTTACCCTTTGTCTTGTAAATATTCAGTTGATTCTGACTATTAATCAATGCCACACCAGCGCTGTCATATCCACGATATTCCAGCTTCTTCAAGCCCTCGATGAGGACAGGATAAGCATCATTCTGACCAATATATCCAACAATTCCACACATAATTCCGTTACTCTCTTTTAAATTTGTTATTTTTTGATTTGTTTCTTCCAATCCAGGAATCTCAGGATGAGCGAGATCTGGTCCTCCCATTTATCGCTCAATCTCATCGCCTCCTCCTTATTATAAGCAGGATGACTTTTGGTAAAACCACTGAATATTTCATCGATACAAACACTTCCCTCCGTTTCATAAAGGGTATTGACCAAGTCAAACATCCGCGCCTCATCACTGGGAAGAAACGACTCTGGATGTTCAGACAGCCAAAGATTGAATTTACTTTTACTCTCTGAATTCATAAATTAAATATTATAAATGGATGATGGTATCTGCTAATCAGTACCATCATCCGTGTTAATCAGTCCATTACCTTATCAAAAGGCAATAATCCAACAGGATAGGCAGAACTTTTATTCAAAGCTCAACCCATCTTATCGTATATAATTAAAATCTAAAGTCTTATTCTTTTGTGTTTCTCAGATATTAGGTATTAAAGAGGAAGTTTAATCTTAGCATTTTTTGAGCGTTCCATCATACGACGGATTGCATCTTGTGCACCTTCAGGAATCACTGTTGTGGCCATATTTCTACTACTCTCAGCAATCTCTATAAAGCGCTCAGCAACTTCACCAGTCAATACTGGAATTGTTTTAATAGCTTTTGCCATAATCTTATCTCCTATTATTTATCATAAACAGAGAAAATTCCACCATTACATATCAATTATTCATCTTTTCCACCAATTACATTCTTGATAATTTCATCAACAACATAATCAAAGTAACGAGCCTTTAAGTACGTATTGTTACGTCTCATCACTTCATCAACATTAAACTGGTCAATTATATGAGTAACAAAGAACGAACTTTTACTTAAAGGCTTGTTTAACCAAGAATCCTCAATTGGTATTGTGAATTCAGGATAATGATTTTTTGTAGATATCAATACGGCATAAAACAAGCCATCTTCATAATCCTGCAAATACTCATTTGAAAGAACCAATGCAGGGTGTGGCAAGATGCTTCCATCAGGCAATTCAAATGGAACCTCTACAATTTCTCCTTGATTTACTCTAGTTACAGCCATTTTGATATTGCTTTAATTGTTCTTGGCGACTTCTTATGCTTATATTGTCGATAATCAATATTCGACAAATCAGGATGTTCCATCTCATCCCAAGATGGGAATTGTGACAGCTCTGCAGAAAGTTCTTCATCCGTCTTAGCACGATACTTACTACGATATTCTTTTACCGGCTTACCCTTAAGAATAACTAAGCAGGTGTATAATTTATCAATATCCTTAGATGAATATATTGCATCCATAAGACTATGTCTCATTTCCTGAACAGACAAAGAAGGTCTTACGGTCGGAGTTGGCTCAGCAACCATACCAGCCGCAGCATTATCTTCTGTTATTTTATATCTATTTTCTTCCATACCTTTGCATTTTATGTTAGATGCCGCCAAAATTACGCTTTTTTCTTGAAACCACCAAGAAAATCACAAGAAATCTGCAAGTTATCAGCAAATTACCACAAAACCAGCACTTCAATAATCCTATCCACCTTTCCCCAGGCGGTCCCATCCCGCATAACATGGCACAGGGCTTTGATGCCCCGCCAACCTTATAGCGAAGCGGTTCCGAGCACCGGAGGGCGGTTACATCCCTTGCCCTTTTGGAAAGGGCGAGGGCTTGGGAGTGGGTTAAGGCCCCTCCAGCCTGGGGAGGGACAGGTAGGGCAAATACAGCACTGTAGGGCGGTTACATCCTTCCCTTTTCGAGAAGGGAAGGCTTGGTTAGGATGTGGAGCTCTCCTTGCAGGAGAGACGGAGAGGTAGAAAACTCCACCTTATTCAGAAAGCAATAAATGAGGCGATTAAATTATCGCCTCTTTAATACTTTCTACGATATAACGAACATCATCATCCGTTACCATCGGGCCCGCTGGCAAGCAGACACCCACCTTGAAAATGGCCTCACTTACACCATTCACGTATGCAGGAGCATTCTGATAAACAGGCTGCTTATGCATAGGCTTCCACACTGGTCTTGCCTCAATCTTCTTGCTCAACATGAAGACACGCAATGCCTCCACATTCTCATTAGGCTGGCAATCAGTGGTAGGAGAATCCACCATGTGAATTACACCAGCTGCACCACCAACGGCAGTCTTCACTACCTCCTTATACGCATTCTCCTGACCTTGAATCTTCAACTTCGGATCAAGAGTCACAGTACAGAGCCAGTAGTTGGAATCATAGTCGGCATTAGGCGCCTCATGCAAGGTTACACCCTCAACATCCTTCAAGAGTTCCTTATACAACTCCTGTACATGCTTATGGTGAGCGATGTGATCCTCCAATACAGTCATCTGACCGCGACCGATACCCGCACAAACATTACTCATACGGTAGTTGTAACCGATGGCAGTATGCTGATAGTAAGGATAAGCATCACGAGCCTGGGTAGCATACCACATCACGTTGTTCTTGCTCTCAGCGTCCTGGCAAATCAAGGCACCACCACCAGAAGTAGTAATCATCTTATTGCCATTGAATGACAACACGCCAAACTTGCCGAATGTGCCCAGCACCTGGCCTTTCCATCTGGAACCACAGCCCTCAGCAGCATCCTCCACTACAGGGATACCATACTTTTCTGAAATCGCCATAATCTTATCGCAATCATAAGGCATACCATAGAGAGCAACAGGAACAATCGCCTTAGGATACTTACCCGTCTTCTCCTTACGATCAATAATCGCCTTCTCCAGCAACTCCGGATCCATATTCCATGAATCTGGCTCAGAATCGATGAACACAGGAGTAGCACCAAGATAAGTAATAGGATGAGAAGAAGCACAGAAAGTAAAGCTCTGCACGCAGACCTCATCACCAGGGCCTACGCCACTAGCCAGCAAACCCAAATGAACGGCAGCAGTACCAGCGCTCAGCGCCACCACCTCACGAGACAACTCAGAGCCATCGCTGTTCTTAGAAACGAAAGCCTTGAGGTCATCCTCAAAACCATTCACGTTAGGACCCAGAGGCACCACCCAGTTGGTATCAAATGCCTCCTTCACGTATTTCTGTTCCTCACCAGTCTCGCTCATGTGAGCCAAACAAAGATAAATAGTCTTTCTTTCTTCCATTTGTATATTGTATTTAAAGTTTATTCATTAACATTCTCCCCCAACATCCCCAGCCTTTCCCATCACCCACAGGAAACTGCCCTCATTTAGGCGGTCCCAGCCCGCATAATATGGCGCAGACCTTTGATGGTCCGCCAACCATAAAGCGTAGCGGTTCCGAGCACCGAAGGGCGGTTACATTCCTTGCCCTTTTGGAAAGGGCGAGGGCTTGGGAGTGGGTTAAGGACCCTCCCTTCGCAAGGGAGGGACAGGAGGGTCGAAAAAAATTATGTCATTTTACAAGAAAACATTTTTTCCCTTTAAGAATTCCTAGGAATCCCAGATATCCTAGGAATGCCCCCACACTATTATGCATTACATCATCCGTTTCACAAAGCCCTTTGCAAAAGGCGAATTGTGAAACCTCAATAATCCCCGACAAGCAGATTCCAGATAAGAGAATTTTCTTAGTTTTAAAACCAATTCCTCCGAGCAGGAATCCTATCGGAACAAAGAGTGCCATATTCAGCAGTATCTCTATTAGGTCTGCAGGATAATCCACCTTATTCCAAATATCAAGATAGTTCCAAAATGGAATCAACTCAATATGCCGTTCCCCATGACTTGCTCTACAAATCACAGTAGAACAAAGCACCAGAAAGTAATATTCCGCAAGCAAAGCCCCAAGCACGAAACTCTTCGCCCTACCCCCTTTCATCACCAGCATTCCAATCACGATTGCAACAGAAAGCACAAGAAAGGAGATAAGCACATACTCCACAGGAATCCGAGGATTCAGCCATTCATAAATTTCAACCATGAAGCACTAAACTTTACCCAAGAAAACTTACGTAATATAATAATAAAGCAAAAAAGGAGTAGTTATTTGATTTCCATCAAATAGTCATTCTTAGCAAACATTTTACCGTATTCAGGCTGCAGAATGGCGGCATCAACCTTATTGCCCTTTACCCATTCTATAATCGCCTTAGGCAAATTCACGCCAGCCTCGTAGCTAAATGGGAAGCCACCACCAAAACGAGGATTCAACTCCAAGACACAGTATTCGCCATTTTCATTCTGCATGACATCAACATCAAGATTACCTATATGCTTCAATGCCGAACCAATCTTCTTGCCAATTTCACGTACTTCAGGTAAATCCAAAGTAATAGCCTTATCTGTCTCGCCAGCACGCATCGCAAGTTTCTGTTTCACACTGACAGCAACATTGTTACCCTCCAAGTCATTCATGATATCCAGTCCGAACTCATTACCGGTCAATTTTTCCTGAATCATGATGTACTCATCACCCACAGAAGCTGTTGCCAAGATTGTCTTCTTGATCTTCTTCATCAACAGATGATAGTAGATATCCAACTCTTCCATATCGGCGATAGATTCCAAACCAATTGAGCCAGATCCCCAACGAGGTTTCATAAACAATGGGAAATGTAATTCGCCAGTTTCCAATGCTTTCTTGGCATCTGACAATCTAACAAATGTCTTAGGAGACTTAAGGCCTAAAGATTCCACCCATTGAGCAGTCTTATATTTATCAAATGCAATGTCGATAACAGAAAGGTCGCTTACAATAAGCTTGACACCAATCTCTTCAAAACGAGCCTTGTTTTCTGCTAGTATTGGTAGCTCCAAGTCATTAAGAGACAACAAAGCATCAATCTTCTGCTCTTTACAAATATCCAAAGTAAGATCAACATACTTAGGGTCATAAACAGCTGGAACTTGGATCTTGACATCCGCAACTTGTAATGCAGGAGCAGATAATTGCATATCAGTAGCAACCACCTTATCGCCTGCTTTCATGTTCTCCTTGAAATATTTCAAAAGATATGTGCGTCTTCCCGCACAAGTAAATAGAATATTCATAATTTATAATTATTAATAAGTAAATTTTTATATTGTTGCATCAGCTACAGAACGGAAGATTTTTCCTTCCATTTGTTGCTTTCTATACTCATCGAAATCCATTAAGTTTGGAGCTACTTCAATATCTTTTCTCTGAAGGACATTCTTAATCGTCATAAAGATAATTTTAATATCCAAAGCAAAAGAAAGATGCTCAGCATAATATGCATCATACTCAAAACGCTCTTCCCATAAAACATGATTGCGTCCATGAACTTGAGCCCAGCCAGTAATACCAGGTCTTACCATATGGCGCAATTGCTCACGTTCAGAATAATATGGGAGATATTTCACCAACAGTGGACGTGGACCAATTAAGGCCATATCTCCTTTCAGTACATTAATTAACTGCGGCAACTCATCGATAGAAGTAGAACGGACAAACTTTCCAACTTTAGTTAAACGATCAGCGTCAGGCAGCAGATTGCCATTAGCATCTCTTTCGTCTGTCATACTCTTATACTTGATTACCTTAATAATCTTACCATTTTTTCCTGGACGTTCTTGAAAGAAGAAAGCCCCAGCCCCTTTATTGGCAAAGTGCAACCAAATTGTTACCACTATCAGGATTGGGCTTATACAAATCAATGCAATAAGCGCAATCCAGAAATCAATGAATCGTTTAAAAAAATGTTTATACATATAAAGTTTCAATAGTTTTATATTAATGGATGTGTATAACTAAATAATATCAGGTATTGATATACCGTAAGCCATCGGCTAACCTTCCAAAGATGTGGCATAAACCTGTTTAGAGAACGTCGAAGATCCTTCAATTTGTTAAAAGGTCTTCCCAGTAATCATACGGATTAATACCACATAACTTACAGCTTTGCGTAAGCGAATACGCAAAGGCTAGATTTTTGGCTGCTTCATCGCTGCCAGAGAACATTAAATTCTTACGACCAGTAGCCAAGTCTCACATGATTTGCTCCGCATAGTTGTTGTCTGCCCTGTAATTACCATCCTTGGTATAAAGCATAAGTCCTTTCCATTCTGCTTGAGCATAATGAATTGCTTTCATCAAAAGCTCACCACACTCATGTGTTACATTGTTGGCATATCTTGTCAAGTCTTGAAGGATGCCACCCAATATAGGAAGAATATCCCTTTCTCGATTTGCCTTGATGGTTTCTGGAGAAAGTTTGTCTTTCTTATATTATTTCTCAAACTTGTATATTAGTAGAATCTGAAGTAACTCAAAGGAAAAAGTGTTCATTTTTTTACTTTATTTTTGAGTATCGACCAATTTTTCTACAGCATCGACAATTCTTGCATATGAACATCTTCTGTCAAACTTATCCTTTCCTAATTGCCTTGCTGCTTCTCCCATTTTTTTTCTCAATTCTGGAGATTGTGCAAGTTTCACAATTGCAGCAGCAACATCTTCAGCGTTTCCACATTCGCAGTTTATGCCACAACCATAATCATCAATAAGTTGTCTATACTCAGGGCTTTCCTGTGTATTTATTACGGGCAATCCCGATAAGGCATAATCTCCCACTTTATTGATAATACTTGCAGCAGATCCTTTTCTAATAGGATTTATCACAATGTCGCAGGAGCATAGTTCACCAACCATCTCTGGATAATCCTTTCGCCCCGTAAACACGCTATCAATACCTTTTAGGTTGGCGTATTTTTCAAAATCGTCTTTATATACACCATCACCAACCACGACAAACCTTACTTTTAAATCTGTTCTTTGAGATACTGTCACCAATGCGTCCACTACCATCTTGATATCGTAGCTTTGACTTAAAGAGCCGATATAACAAAGGCGTGTAATACCGTCATTATATTTTTTCTTGTATTTTGAGACTGATTCATCGAACAACAGACCATCATTGCCAAGGAAGACAGCCACACCACTATTTATCTTCTTGTTAACCGAAAGCACTCTTTTCACGTATGTTTCAGATACACCAATAGCCAAATCTGCCATTGCATAAGCCTTGTTTGCATACCATACAATAGGTTTAAAAGCCAATTTAAACAGTTTGTTCTTGAACACCATACTAAATGCTTCAGGCCAGAGATCCTGCACGTCTACAACAAACTTAACTCCATTACGCTCGCAGTATTTGCCCGCCTCTACAGCAACAGTCAACGATGGTATGGCACAATACACCACATCTGGCTTCTCTGTAATCTTAAAATATTTGGCAACATTCTTTCCCCAGACAAAATGACTATACAAACGCTGAGGAGTAACATTGCCATTATATCCTGGCTCATAAAGATACTTGACTGTTATCCCATCATACTGGGGAAGACTATCCCTCTTTCTCTTTTTCTCATGGTCAAACTCTGTAGTAATAACTGTTACATTATATCCCCTACTAGCGAACAGTCGTGCCAATTCAAAAAAGCGACTAGTTTCAGAGTTAGTGAAATTTGCTACTATATATATATTCATATTTCCGTCTTTTAAATTTGCTACAATGTTTTTCAACTCCATTAACCATTCTTTTTTTACACTTCTATCTTGATTCAAAATACCCCTTGAACATATTTTTTAGAACGCAAAAGAAAGAAAGGCCATCACTCGTAAAACTTTTTCTGTGAATAAACGCATTATACATTATAAAAGCAAAACCCATAAAAAAACCTAAATTGCGACGCGAAGTCCATCCTCTGTCTCTAAAGTATTTTTCAGTATAGCCTTTAAACCATTTGCTGTCTCCTTTACCAATAGAAGCAATCACTTTAGGTATATAAAACATTTTGAATCCTGCTTTTCTACAATCTAAAAGGAAACGATTTTCTTCACCTCCTCCGTTTCCAGTACCAGATCCCATTTTTTCATCAAAAAGAATATTTGCCTTTCTCAACAGATTACGTTTAAACGTAATCTGTTGAGAAGAAGTCTGTAGGATTTCTTTAATTCCTACAGACTTCATCTCAACTGGATACACCTTGGACTGATCCGCCCAATTAAGAGCAAATGTTATAATACCCGCATCATTTTTTTTCCCGTGCGCATTAAGGATAATTTCATTATAATCATCTGGTAAGACTTCATCGTCATCACATATCTGACATATATCCCTCCATGCATTTCTAATAGCCATATTACGAGAGCGAGAAAGTCCTCTTTCAGTTGTATTGATAAATTTGGCATGACAAGTTTCACCTTTCTTGTTTTTGAAATCAAACTCATCTACAGAATCCTTGTCGCATTGGTTCACCACCACAACATCGGTCTGAACATTACTTCGCACAATAATGCTATGGTCCTTTTCATACATACATGAAATTAAAACAATTAGTTTCATAAAATATTGTTTATCTTGATTAAACTCTGATTACTGATAAAATTTTCTGGATTTTACTAACGAAAATGTAATAAATGCCCAAAATGGCTGGTAAGCCCAAAATGTCATACTTGTAAGCAATGGAAATATGGCAATTATTAAAAAAGAAATAATAGTCGTTTGTTGATAAAATGATATTCTTTTTATAATTCTTGTCACTGACTTAAATAAGATAACAAGCAATAAAATGGCCCCAACAATACCCCAGGAATTCAAAACCTCCAATATAAGATTATGCTCATAACCTTCAGATACGGATTTATAGTATCCTATTCCGCATCCTATAATAGGATTCTGATAAAAATACTGCAATGCATTATTCCAAATGTCAATGCGAGAATCATACACAGCGTTATCACTTGAATTCGCAAGAATTATTTTCATTGTATTTAAAGAATAACTGTCAACGCCTAAATTATCAGCAATTCCAACAAAGAATAGAAAAATATCAGCATAATAAAGATAAAGTATCAACAATACGAAAACGATAGTTGTTATCTGTTTTAGATTAATCTTATTTCCATTGCGAAAAAAAGAAAAACCAATTATAAACAATATTAAAGCTGTTAATACAGATCCTTTATTTGCAAAAATCATCAATTCTACAAAGAATAAACACATCAATAGGCCCGAAATCTTGTATTTAAATGCAGTAAATAGAATCATTGTTCCGGCAAATGCGGGCAACATTGAAACAAAGCCAAATTCCATATAAGTATTACTCCACTGATAATCAAACAAAGGGTCACTTGCCATAACAAGTCCACAAATCGCAGCTAATATCGAATATGACTTAAGAAAATATCTGAAATCTACGACTTGAGCACAGAAAAAGATTGTAAAAGCACCATATATTAAAAACGAATAAATATAATTAGAAGTTTCTTTATTCGGTCTAATTACATAGTCAAAACAAAACAAAACACTAACAACACTAAGGATTGTAATCAAAAACTGATACTTAATAGGTGTTTGATTGCGGTGTGTCACATAAACAGTAGCAGCAAGGCATAATAATAAACCACCCATTAATATCATAGTGGAACTTCCACCTTCAGCTGTATGAGTCAATGGTGCCATTAATGAGAACATAGTCAAATAAAAAGCGCAAATCGACTCATGAGTAATATACTTTAACATTATTGCAACTAAATTCTAGAAATAATATCAAATAATAAAGTTTTATTGAATGCTATTGGGTACCTCTTCACTATTTTACAATAAGTCTTTAAAGCCTTGAAAAAACTATGAGATAAGATATAACTGTAAAAAATGGCCTTATAGCGTCCACAATATATATATGTCTCATCGGACTTGCTTTTAATTAAGCCCTTGTATTTATTTATTAAATATAATATTATTTCTTCATTCTTTTCATTATTGATTGATTTCGCATTACTTCTATCAGAGACGTCAAATTCAACAAGAATTTCTGGTAGTCTGCCCATTGTCTCACCTAAGCTAAAATAGTTCAATAGCAAAGATGCCTCTTGATGTCTTTTCAACGTTTGATCCCATCCGCCACATTTTAATGTGTCTTCCTTCCACATCATAATCGAATTAGTAATTATGATATTTAGCCCACTCAATACAGCTCTATACAAATTACCCTCACCTATATCGGGTAATTCATTACCATATCTTCTCCATCCACAGTAAACTGCATGATGTTCTGGATGTGTCAACAAGTATCCAACCTGTTTTTCTACCTTTTCGGGATAGTACCAATCATCATCATCCAAATATGTAATAATGTCACCTGTGGAAGCCTTTATGCCAGTATTGCGAGCTGCAGAACCATTCATATTCTTGTCATGTCTGACATACACGACCCTTGAATCATTGGCAAATTCTTCCATCCTTTGTTCTGTCTTTTTTCTCCATTCTGAATCTGGATCGTTATCGTCAACAACTACAATTTCTACATTCTTGTATGTTTGTGCAAGAACTGATTTTATTGCTCTCGGTAACATTTCAGAACGTTTATATGTAGGAGTAATTACACTTACCTTTAGTTTTTCCATTTTCGTTTCTGATTAAATTCTTTTACTGTTTGATTTATTTTTTCAATACTCTGAAGGTTCATAAAAGCTTCTTTAATTTCATCAGAAGTTAGAAGCCACTCATCATAATTTACAAGCCAGTCAGAAGCACCACAATACACGAAAGCCTCTCCTGCATAAGATTCACATACAGCACCATTTACACGTTCATTAATAGCAAATCGTTTATATGGAATTCCTGTTTGGGACTTATATATTTTTTCAAACGTTTTCCATTTTCGCTTCCATTCTATCTTCGACATTGGATTTATATGTGTAATACAATTACGCGGAATAGGCATTGATACTTGATACATTGCTATATCTACATCATATTCTAGATTTAATAAAGCCTGTCTTAAGATACCCATCACTTCTATATGTTCAGGATGCCAATCAAAGAAAAATGGCACACAAATCATTTGAGGTTTTTCTTTTTTAATGATTTCAATCAGCGATAATGGTCTGCTTAAACCAACTTTAAGTAAAGGCTTATTGTATAGAGTAGAAATCTTTGATAGTTCATTATACCTTGCTTCATGCAAAACCTTATCATCGCCTCCATTCATATCCATGTCATATAAAAGGATGTCAGAGCCATTCTTTACTAATGAACTACATCCCACCCATTCATCATCAGCATGTGGTATCAATATGACAGTCTTTTTGCCATTGGGCAAACTGGGCATAGTCTGACCTACTATGGATTTCCTTAATTGTTTACAATCTAAATTCCACAATAATAATTTACGGAACTGAAGGCCCCAAAGCAGTATCCTTTTTAATATTTGTTTTAAAAACATTTTACTTTCTTATATATTTGAATATGTTTATCTATTATTTTTCCCCAATCAAATTCTTGCTTTATTAACTTCTTCAAATCATTTCCATTTTCCTGATTATATGTGTTAGTTAACACTTCTTTGATTTGTTGCGTATTATCAGGGGAAAACGTTGGAACTTGTTTCATACACTCATAACCAAGAAGAGGTAAAGTATTTGATAGAGCTAATTTAGCACCACAAATACCAGCTTCTAAAGCGACCAATCCAAATGTTTCCGAGAAGGAAGGTAACACAAGTGTATCTGCCAACTGGAAAGCCGATTTCAAAATAGGGTCATTTGAATTGATCCATCCTAGCAAATGAAGATTATTACTATTTTTAGCTTCATTTTTACATTTGTCATAATAGGCAGAGTTCTTCGCATCACCACCTCCTATAAAAACCACATCAATGTCCGTGTCCTTCATTGCACTGATAACATTAAGTTGGTTCTTATTCGCATCAAATCTTCCTACCTGCAATATAAATTTCTTTTCACCACCTATTCTGTCAAATATTTCTTTGCCTTGCCATAAATTTTCATCAATTCCATTAGGAACGACAACCATTTTGGTATTGTCAATAAGATAGTGTTTATGGATGAAATCGAGTTCAGCCTGAGTTTCAACAATAATAGTGTCAGCTAAATGGATAGTATTATGCAAAATTTTATAGGTAGTGATAATTGGAAACTTTCCTATTACTTTCCTATAGAAATCAATCTTTCTACCATTTATTGTATTAACAATTGAAGACAAGACTATTTTGATTCCTTTTTGCTTTGCCACTTGCATAAGTGCATAGCTTTCTATATTCAAGGAGAAAACATGAAGTATATCATATTCTTCTAATCGTGTCTCAAAAGGATTAAAATAATCAACTTGATACCCTCTTTCAACTAATAAATCATGTATTTTCCTTAATCTATTCTGAACACCACCAGAAGAATTCTGACAACAGGTGTTATATGATACAAATAGAATCTTCATAAATTCTTTAATAAACATTTTTTAATAAAATCTATAGCCTCTGTTCTCTTCTTTTTCAATAACTCAGAAATATATTTATTATCTAATTGAGAATAGAAAGATGGGGATAATTGGGTAGAGTCTGTAATCATTCTATTTTCAAGATTGAACAAACTTAATAAAGACAAGAATCTATTTAATCCACGAGCTTTGTTTCCAACAACGACAAATGGCTTTCGAAAAGTGATTGCCATACATGTCCCATGAAATGAGTCTGTAACAACAAACTTTGCTCTCGCCATATTAAGTATCCAATGATCAACAGAAGGATATATACATTTATTTATATCCATGTTCTTTCCTCTTTCATAATCTTTTTCTACAGAACCTGCTACTATAGGCAGCTGCAATTCCTTTTGTACTTTGCCGACAAGAACTTGTTTATCATAGGTCTTATCTAATATATAAGTAAATATTATAGGTGAATCATCTTCTTTTTCGACACATGCAGCAAGATAATCCTTTGCGTCAAGTAACAATGTTGGATCTAAGACTTGAATTGCCTCACGCCCAAGAGCTTTTTTAACAACAGGCAACAATGAATCTTCACGAACTGAAATTCCAGAAAATTTTCTCGACAAGTTCTTACATTTCATAGCTATAGAAGGAATATCAGCAAAAGATGTACTTCCAGTTGATGCAGCATAAAATATACGTTTTACATTGTCACGATGCACAAAATCAAGGAAACAGTTAAGACTAAAATTCGGTAACCATACTTGATCACTTCCAACAACATAAGCATCAAACAGATATTCTTTATCTATTCGCTCTAAATCAGAAGGGAAAACAATCCCCGTGTTTGTGATGTTTCTATCTACAAATTTTTGAGTTTGTGAAAACAACGTACGTTTCATGTCCATTGTTAAATTCGGGTTCCAACATATACGAACATTCTTTCCTTTAATATAATGTGCTGCTATTCGTTTCATCCAATTTTTAAATTGTGAAAAGAATGCTACTCTTGGATCACTAAATCTATCAATCGTAACAACCTCATGTCCCATAGACTTGATTGTCTTCTGTAAAGCAAACGCTTGTAAAAGACAACCATAATTATAGTCTAGCGGATGAGTTAAAATGCCTATCTTCATTATTTTGCTAAATTTTTAAGTTTATTTTTTATCCTCGCTGCAACTTTCTGCCATAATTTTGGTTCAAGCTGTTTGCAATACTTATCTATCGCATAAATACCATTTTTGAAATATGCAGCAAAGAAAGCCTCCCTGTTTTGGGGTTGAGTTTCATTTTCCTCTATATTGATATTACAATCAAGAGCATCTTCGTAAGTAGCCTCCATTCTTTTGCAATCAATTGACTTAAACAGTTGCTCACCTTTATCGCTATAAGCCAATACAAGACTTACACCTTGAGGATTGTAAAACTCCGGGTGTCTACGAAGGATTCCCCAAAAATCTCCCAACAAAAGATCACTTTTACTTTTACCATGCCTTGCAGGGCATTCATAGCAAGAAGGACGCAAATAGAGATTATTCAAGAAACCTTTCATATAAAGATTATCGTTGACTGTCTCATCAAGCAATCTAGATATATGAGAGGACAAAACCGTATTTCGGTCCGCCTTAGAGGCGGACTTTCCAGAGAGGACAAAACCGTATTTCGGCCAACGACGCCCTTCGGGCGTACAAGAACAGTTTCCAAATAAGACTTCCATATGCCAGGACTTGGAGAACCATGACAAATAACATCAACACAAAAAAGATTATCATAATCTTTACGAAGATATTTTTTTAAGCCCGCTATCTGGCAAGGGGTACCACTATACAGCACCTTGCGGTTTTGTTTTAAAAAAGATTCTGCTTCTTTATAAGTTGACCCAATTCTACTTTGAACATATTTACTGCCTCTTAATTTACAGAGATCTTCTTTTTTTTCCACATGAATATGACACACTTCCCATTTATCATTAAATGCTGCTCCAAAAACAATGCCACCTTCTAAAAGTATTTTTTCTGCTAACAGTGTAAAAATACCACCAGACGAGCTTTCTTTCAAGATATTCTCATTATTATTTGTGGCAGCATAAACAATTATAGGAGTTTTCTTTTCAGCTTGGTTAATAACAGGACAGGACTTCTCACATAAATGACAATCAATACAAAGATCCATATTAACCCTAGGATAGAAAAAGCCTTCATTATCTTCAACCATTTCGATGCAAGCTCTAGGACATTTTTGAACACAAGCCATACATCCACAACAAGTTTCTTTCTCTTTTATATTAATCATCTTTTTAACTTCGAAATAAATTTTATCGCAAATTTTAAAACCATTTCTCGTTCTTGTTTCTGCAATCCTATATAATAGACACTTCCAATAACACTAAGTATTGATATTGCCAGAACAATAGATAGCCGGATCAAGCCTAAAGACATAACGTGATGCAGAGAAAATGGTAGTATAGAAGAAACAAGTATCACTCCTAGAATAGGAATGAGAACCCTATTCAAAAAATCATTTTTATTAAAACCCACAGCATGACTGCCCATTATTAAACGAGCAACAAATGCGACGCCACTCATTATGATATGAACTATAAATACAGAATATGGTGCAGCACCAAGTTTAAGAGCAACATAAGAAATAGGAAGAATCAATAATAACAGGGAGCCAACTACAACTTGATATTTACGGATATTACCTGTTGCTTCAACTGAAATAATTATTGGATTTGATATCGCATCAATCATAGTCGTTATTATAATTAAGCGAAAGAACAGTACGGTATATTCCGGTACTTCCACAAGCCATAGTGACAATATTTCCTCTGCTTCAAGCATAATTGGCAAAGACAACACAAAAAGCAGGAAGAACGATAGCTTAGAACTATAGAATATCAACTTATGCATATATGCAATATCCCCAGAGGCGTAGGATTTTGTTATTTGAGGATTGAGAGCAGTTTGGAAATTTGTAACAAATCCAAGAATCATACTCTGCACCTGAAGCGCTACCCCTCGTGCAGCATTTATCACAGGATTAAAGAACATACCGAGAAGAATATTCAATCCTTGTGTATAGCCAATAACAGCAATACTGCCAAATAGTTCCCATCCAGTAAAAGCATAGATCTTTTTTATCTTTTTCCAGTCTAATCTCCATATAACCTTTGACTCTTCAAAATGTCTATTACAATAGAAAGTATAAATAAACCTAATAATTATTTGTACAAGGCATAAAAGAAAAGCATAAACAATAAGTTTATCAAATGGAGAAATATAAATCAAATAGGCAACAGCCAGTTTTGCCATAACTTCAAAGATTGATATATAAGCAAAAGCTCCCATTTTCTCATGAGCTATAATCAAAGCATTATAAGGTGAACTTATAAGGTTGAATATCAGCGTTAAGAGAGAGAATTGAAATACCCATATTGAAGCAGTTAAACGACTAGCAGGTATAGTTAGCTTGTTTTGAATAAACCATGGTGCAAAGCCTTCTGCTATTACAATTATAACACAAGAGATAAATAAAAAAATGATAAGGCTGGTGGAAAAGGTGTTTCTTAATTCACTCATATTTCCCGTGCCTAGATCAAAAGTTATAAATCGTTGTGTAGAGGATATCAACCCCGCTCGAAAGACATTAAACATGATTACGAATCCACCCACAAGATTGTATATACCATAATCCTCTATTCCTAAGGAATCCAAAATGACTCGTGAGGTAAATAATCCCACGACCATTGTTATAAACATTCGGAAATAGAGCAATAAAGTATTCTTGGCAATTCGCGAATTATTAGATGATATTTCTGACATTATTTAAATTATTGAGTTTTGTTACAAAATATATAATAAACCTTACCGAACCTACTTTTTAAGATAATAACAGAAAGGTAGGCTCCACACCAAAAGCGAAAAGTAGCTCATAAAATGCTAATGATGCTTCGCCTACCAAATATTTTTCACACGTTTTTCACCTCACCTGCCATTAAAAAACTTTCGAAATTCTCCACAGAATAGTAATTAGAATCTCTTAAAAAAATTGCATAATTTTATCAGAATCCGTATTAACCACAGATAATCAGATTGAACTTCAACACTATCTTTATTCTGTTGAACTTCCTTATTTTTCAAATCATTTATTACAAATGCAAATTGCCCAAAATTAAAGATATTCATAACTACATCGAGTAAAGATAGCAAACTGTAGAATATGATAAATAAGAATACATATAAAGTTGCTGTATTTATGGCATTTTCATACCCGCTCAGAAAAAAACATCCACTTACATTCGCCTTCATAACAATGCTTACCACAAAGCTGAATAACAATGTGACAACTAGCATTAATAACATCATGGCAAACGTAGCATTGATTTTTTGGAATAAAGCTGGCTTATTTTCATTTTTTCTTTTAGAGAGCTTTTGAATTAGTTCTGAATTACTGAAACCTATCAATAAGGCATACCCAGACAATACAAAACCTACAATACTAGGATAACCTCCATTCACAAAAGAGCAAAGGTGTCCTAACATATCAACAGTAGGTATTGACGACATATTTATAACAACGATGCAGAGGATTTCAAGAAATAAAGGACGCCATATACTTTTCAGCAAATATCTCCAAGGATAAATATGCCAAACATTCCTCCAACCGGTATATTTTTTATTACCCATTTCTTCCAAAGAATGACAACATTTTCTTCTTCAATTCGGACTTCAAATTTTTCTCTGTAGTTACCAACTTACAACTTTGCGGATAATTTTGAGTCGAAACGGTTTGATATTCACCATCAAATTCACCTTTGGCAATAGCATATCCATTATTTCTTGTAAGAGAAAGAATACCTCCAATAAGGCTCTTTTTCTTAATTTTTAAAGGATTTTTGGACGTTCCAGAAAAAGTTGAATGCATTTTTCGTACTTCCTGAGCTTTTAATTCATCATCAATTGCAGCTTCATAATCTTCATTCACATCATTATTAGAATAAGAGACATGCAATTCCAATGAAACCAATTTAGAAGAAGAATATATCTTATCCAGTAAAATTGAGTCAGTTACAATATTAACCTCGACGGATTCATCGAATTCTTGATTTACAACTTTAGATAAAGCCAACTGAAAAAACTTTTGCAGTTGCCCAAGCGAAGGACTTTCTCTACCTATAATTGCTATTTTATGAATACTTGGAAGAAAATAAAAATCCTTTTCCTTTGCATTAGGGTACTTTTTAAGCGTAAATTCGAAATCTTCAACTACATTTAATTCTCTGTTAAACCATTTCTTCCCTTGTAAATCGGTAAAATTAACAAGTCTACCATAACAAAAGTCTTTATCAACATCAAAAGACTCAATTTGAGTTATTTTTTCCGCAAAGGTGTTTACCGCAATTTTCAAATCAAACACCTTAGCAAATAATTCTGCATACCTCTGTGGCGATTGTCTACTTTCTGGATAAAGTACAACGTTAAGGAATCTCACTTCCTTTTTTACCAATTTTTCGTTAGGTTCAATTGATTTTTTCATATTAAGATTTTTTTAATCTTATGACAACTAATCTCTTCTAAAGATGTCACGTGTATAAACCTTATCCTTCACATCATCCAGACAAGCATCGTAGCGGTTGGCGATGATGGCATGGCTCTGTGCCTTGAAGGCTTCGAGGTTGTTCTCTACTCGGCTACCAAAGAAGGTGCTGCCCTCTTCCAGGGTTGGCTCATAGATGACTACCTCAGCACCCTTTGCCTTGATACGCTTCATGATGCCCTGGATGGCTGACTGGCGGAAGTTGTCGCTGTTTGACTTCATGGTCAGGCGATAGACACCAATCACGCAGTTGTGCTCCTTGCTGGCATCGAAGCTGTTGGCATCGGCATAGCTGTAATAGCCTGCCTTCTGGAGTACGGCATCAGCAATATAGTCCTTTCGGGTACGGTTGCTCTCTACGATTGCCTCAATCAGGTTCTCTGGAACATCGGCATAGTTTGCCAGAAGCTGCTTGGTATCCTTTGGCAAACAATAACCACCATAGCCAAAGCTTGGGTTATTGTAATGGGTGCCGATTCGTGGGTCAAGACCTACACCTTCGATGATTGCCTTGGTATCGAGTCCCTTTACCTCTGCGTATGTATCCAACTCATTAAAGTAGCTTACTCGGAGTGCCAGATAGGTATTAGCGAAGAGCTTGACAGCCTCTGCTTCCTTCATGCCCATGAAGAGGGTATCAATGTTCTCCTTGATGGCACCTTCCTGGAGCAATGCGGCGAAGGTCTTGGCTGCGTCCTTCAACATCTCGACATTGGTTACTGACTTGATAGCCTCATTCTCCTCTGCAAACTCAGGGCGCTCGATAATCTTTGGATAGCCTACGATGATACGGCTTGGATAAAGGTTATCATAGAGTGCCTTGCTCTCACGAAGGAACTCTGGAGAGAAGAGAAGGTTGAACTTCTTCACGCCCTTCTTGGCATACTTCAAGTAGAGATTGCGGGTGTAACCTACAGGGATGGTACTCTTAATGACCATCACTGCATCTGGGTTTACCTCCAGAACCAGGTCGATGACTTCTTCTACATGGGTTGTATCGAAGTAGTTCTTCACTGGGTCGTAGTTGGTTGGTGCTGCAATCACTACGAAGTCCGCATCCTTATAGGCTGATTTGCCATCAAGGGTTGCAACAAGGTTCAATGGCTTTTCAGCCAAATACTTTTCGATGTAATCGTCCTGGATTGGAGAAATCTTATTGTTGAGTTTCTCCACCTTCTCTGGGATTACATCTACTGCTGTTACATGATGGTGCTGAGATAACAGGGTTGCTATACTCAGACCGACGTAGCCGGTACCGGCTACTGCTACTGTTATATCTTTAAAATTTTTCATTGCACATTTTTTAATATTAAACTAGAAAATTCAAATTATTCATTATCGACTCAATTGCCTCATCAACATGTGTTGTACTACGTTTTGCTGCACAATACAATTCACAAGCCAATGAATAATCCTCATCTGTACAAGGTACTAAGTATTTGTCTATTCTTGTACCTAACAAATCCATAAGAGAAATAATTATGTCTTGTTTTTCTGCAAAAGGACTTTCATCTTCCCTAATAGTAATACTGTTTGGACCAATTTTAATCAAGAAGCAATTCGAGCTACTAGTTTCTTCCCAATTAAGTTTTTTGCTTTTTGTTTTATCTATAAGCTTTTCTACTAACTCTTTATATTTTCTTTCCATAATTCTTAGCTTTTATACCTGATGATGTTTCCATTAACAATTCCTCCAACTTATTCATATGACTCTTTACCTTCCGAACATCCAGTGTAGACGGAGAATTAAGGGCTTCTATATCCAAAGAAAGATAATTCATCGAATTGACAACTCTTACATTATCAACAGAAAGGATGCCTATAGCCACACACTCTTTTAATATTTTCATCACATCAGACATTCGCAATGAAGCTGCTAAATATTCCTTACGTTCCAAATAAGAATGAATGGAGCGAATGGTTTCTTGACAAGACGAAACATCCGCCATAGTTATCAAGTCATTCAAAGCCTCCAACTTCTCCTTCACTCCTGCTGCAACTTGTTCCGTTGCACTTTTCACTTTAGTTAATTGCCAAATGGTCAATCCTATACCATGAATTGAGCCGATAGTCCCAACAACCGTTACAGCATCAACAATCTTGAAACCAGAAATATTAGCAAAACATACCCACAAAGCTGTAGCACATAGAATAACAAAAAATATTAGATTTATAATAATCATATTAACTTGTTATACATTTCTTTTATTTCCCCTATCATCCCTTTAATCGTATTATTTTCCAAACGAGAATAAAGAGTTTGACGAAGATCTATATTATTTTTATTATTGAAATGCAAAGAATCATTATACACAAGTCCTAATAAGCTAAAAGTTTCTGGCAAAATATAGCTAAAAGACTCGACATAATCTAACTTGTTTTCTGTGCCATGCTTGTCTTCGAGAAATATTCTCTTATGCTCATCAGATTGCAACATACTGAAGGCGTATTTCTCTATCATCTCACGCAATGCTATACAAACACCTAATGCATCGTAGCGATTACCATTCAAGTATTCTGAAACTTGTCGAACACAATATTTTTTAAAGGTAGGAATATGACCCCAATTCGAATCTTGCATATTAATAATTTCAGACATATCAAGAGAATAATCTGTATGGAAATGAAACATATATTTAGACACTAGTCCAGCATCCCTATTACTCGTTTTTTCCAAATCATCGCGGCGACGAATCAACTTCAACATATTATCACTTGCATTTGGATACTGAAGAGGGTTTAAGTAATACACCTTCATCCTTTTAAATGCAAATGTTCGATAATAGTTAGGATTGATATGACTTAAAATAATAGGATAAATGTTTTTGCCCTCAGATTTTAGCGCCGCTATAAATCGGTTAATATAATGTTGAGCAGCTATCAAGTTGGCATCATCCAAATAATCAAAAACCTCATCAATTATCAAGATATTATCTTGCTTGGTAAGTTTTGACCTTGCTTCTTGCAAATGGCCAATAAGCAATAATATATCCCTCTCTCCATTCGATATACGTTGTGCATCTCCAATCTTCAGAGTAACTTTATCTCCTGTTCTATGTGGCTTTATATCCTTCCATGTCGTTTTTAAAGAAGCAAAAAGAGTCCTCATACTTTCCTCATCTAACTTAAAATGAGCATAATTGATACGAGCCTTAAAACTTTCAGTTTCTCTATATGCAAGAGTAACGATTCGTAAAGCTTTCAATATTAGCTTAACATCAGCTTCATCATTTCCCAAATGTCTAAATATTTGAATTACATATTGAATTTGCGGAAAGGATTCTAAATCATTTTTATCATCTTGAACTATTTTTTCATGTCTATCAGCAACCCTTCCATCATAACTTTTTATTCTATCCAGAATAGCTAATAATTTGGATAAAGGTCGCTGAGTAATCTTTAGTTGTTCGAAATCTATTAAGGACATAAAACGATTAGAAGAAAGGTATTTCGAAACTGTTGGAAACATTCCGACAGGCATATCTTCTAACCCATAAGTTTGTTCAAAATCATCTGTTAGCTCAACGTAATTACACTTACCTGCAAGTAATGTTAATTCGGGTACAATAATACGAGCTTTACCTGCAAGTATTCCATTATGCACCCCAGGTGAAGAAGCGGTCAATCCATTATTGATTACACATATTCCAAATCGCTTACTTATGTTATTATGATTTTCATCAGCTATATACTCATTATTTGCAACTTCATCTGTAACGATTTTCAATAACGGCTTATTATTAATATCACCATTATAGGCATCATCTACATTAAGTTTCATCTTGAGCCTATTAAGCCATTGAAAAGCAAAGGCAAAAGAAGATTTACCTGATCCATTTGGAGCGATTAGCAAACTAGGCTTGTTAGGCAACATACCTAGTTCTATTGTTTTTTCTCCAATACCTCTAACATTTTTAATTGTTATTGATTTGATTTCCATAATTGATGAGTATATCACCAATACAGCGTCCCCACTATATTACAAGTAGTTACACCTATCAGTTATTTGAAAAATAATATTTTGTATAGTTATTACATAAGATAAGCTGCACTCGGCAATTTGAAAGCAGGCTTTCATTGCGCTCGTTTGCATAATCTTTTAGGGTGAAGGAAAGCTAAGCGCACTCCTTCACCTCAGCTGTTTTTTCAACATAGTAACATGGGTGCAATTCTAATCAGCCTCCCACAGATCTCACAGATTTGCACAGATTTCTTCGTTGCATGTAACGGGGATTCTCATTTGGTCTCAATGGAAAAACTACGAAGGAGTCGAAGATTCGTGAGATTCGAGAGATCCGTGTGGGATAATTCAACATTTCTCACTCTGCTCCCAAGGATTCTATCACAAACCTTTCGAAGCTTGCCTTGTAGCCATCTTCCATCGGGCAGGGATCGTTGGGATAGAACTTGTGATACTCCTCTTCTATGTTGTCCAGATAGTCCATTATCTGCATCACCTGGTCTCGGCCAGCCACCTTGAGGGTGCGTATCACATTAATACTGCCGCCGAGGAGGTGAACAGCGGGGTGAACACTTGCCCCAAGCATTCACCTTTTCGGCTCTGGGGTGAACCCTAGTAAAAAGAACTTTGTATATACAGCGCATGCTAGAAATATAAGAGTCTCTATTATAATGGGTTATATAGTGTTTTTAACACATTATTAACGCTAAAGGTTGGCATCGGGGTTCACCCTTCACCGACTTCATCGCCAAGTGTTCACCCTCACTCTTACTTAGAGAACGACTATCCCCTGCAGGATACCGCCCCGCCCTGCCCTTCTAGGGGTGGGTAGGGTAAGTAAGGCGTAAACAAGATAGTTACGACCGCTAAGTATCATGGTTACGATAGCTAAGTATCATACTTATGGAGCATAACCCTATCAGTGATAATCGGTGAGTATCGTTGAGCAACGGGGATTCTCATTTGGTCTCTCAATGGAAGAACTCCGAAGGAGTCAAAATCTGTGAGATCTGTGAGATTATTTCTTCTTTCTGGCCTTGGCTTCCTTCATTGTGATGATTCTACCGGGATGTTCTGTGTCCCATACCGCTACGCCTCCATGCTTGAAATAATCCCAGAGGATGATGAGGAGGGCTATGACGGAGAGAACTCCTACTAATATTAATATGAGTAATAACATTTTATCTATTGATTATTTATTATTGATTAATGATTGTTTGTTACTTGGCATCAAGCTCGCTGTACTTTGAGTGCTGACTCTTGTACTCAGGTACAATCTCCTTCATCTTCTTCACTATTGCCATATCATCGTAGGTGAAGGAGAGCTGATAGAGGTCTTCCTCGTTCTTGCGTGCCAACTCGTATGGATACTCACGAACCTTGGCTACCATGATCTTTGGATGATGGGTAGGAATGGTGGCTTCCTTGTCATTCAGGACTTCCTCGAAGAGTTTCTCTCCATCTCGGAGTCCAACGTACTTGATGTCGATGCCATCTACTCCCGAAAGGGCTATCATACGCTTTGCCAAATCGGCGATGCGGACTGGCTTGCCCATATCAAAGACGAAGATCTCGCCTCCCTTACCCATTGTTCCTGCCTCCAATACCAACTTGCAGGCTTCCGGGATAAGCATGAAGAAACGGATGATGTCAGGATGGGTGACAGTGACAGGACCGCCCATCGCTATCTGCTTCTTGAAGATTGGAATAACGGAACCGTTACTTCCCAAGACATTGCCGAATCGTGTAGTGACAAACTGGGTGACTCCCTTTACCTCGCCATCCACAATCGCCTTGTTCAAAGCCTGACAATAAATCTCGCAGATTCGCTTGCTGCAGCCCATCACGTTGGTTGGATTCACAGCCTTATCGGTAGAAATCATCACAAACTTCTTGGTGCCGTACTTCACTGCCATATCGGCTATCACGCGCGTACCATATATATTATTCTGCACAGCCTCTGATGGGTTGTCCTCCATCATCGGTACATGCTTATAGGCTGCGGCATGGAATACATAGTCTGGATGATTCTCTGAGAAGATGCGCTCCATACGGGTAGCATTGGTGATGCTGGTGACGATGGTTTCGCATGGAATATCGGCATAGTTCTTGTTCATGAAGAGACGGACATCGTGCATTGGGGGCTCAGCTTCATCAACGAGAATCAGGCGTTGTGGCTTATAGATGGCAATCTGCTTCACCATCTCGGAACCGATACTTCCGGCTGCACCTGTAATCAGAATGGTGCGACCGCTGAGGAGTTTTCCTATCGCATTCATATCCACTTCGATTTTGTCTCGTGGAAGAAGATCTTCGATATCCACCTCTCGCATCATCTGATGACGGAGGTTTGACTTGCCGTCCCAGCTCTGTGCCTTTGGCATCATCATAATCTTGATACCTTCTGCGGTAAGCTTGTCGATCATATCCTGCTTCTCCAGGAACTTCTCTGTGACCAGAGGACTTACGAAGAGGGTCTTGACATTCATCTTGTGCATGACGCCTATCAAAGTCTCATCATAGGAATAGACTTCGCAACCCAGCAGGAATCTGCCTACCATTGCGGTTTCTTCGGTAGTGAATCCTTTGACGACATACTGTGAAGGATGGTCGTTGCGCATGGACTTTGCCAGGGAGATACCACCTTCTCTTACGCCAAGGATGAAAACCGGAATCTTGGTTTCAGCAGAGAAACTGGAATCGTACATATACTTCACGAGGATTCGCATCGTCCACATCTCAATCATGGAGATGAAGAGCATGACGACAATGGATTCTGTGGTAATCTCGCAAAGGATATTTTCTGGAATCACCTGGAGAAGTACGCAATTCAAGATGAAACCGACAACGAGGGCTCCGGAAATGCGAAGCAGGTCAACGAATGACGAGTAGCGCATGATGCCGGAATAGGTATGGAACATACGCATACCTACCACGAAGAGTGGCAGGGAGCAGACGAACATGAGGAGGTAGTTCCAGAAATGGGAAGCTATCACCTCGCCTCCTTCTGCGATATAGGTTGCTATCATACCCGCTATGACGATAGCAATGCTATCGAGGGCGAGAATGCACCAATATGGCAGGGTTGCCTTTGAAAAATACCAATTCGTCAATTTATTCGCAAAGAGGGATACTTTGAGTTTATATAGTATCCCAGAGTATGGCGCCTGAGAAGAGCCATTCTGATTGTTTCTATCTCTCATAAGTTTTGTGTATTTATTTCTTGGAAAAATATTAAATGTATAAACTTCACTTACTACATTGTTGAAATCCCACAGATTGCACAGATTCACACAGATTTCTTAGACCTGTGCGGTCTGGGGGATTAAGGGCACGCAGATTTCGCAAATCACGCAGATTTTTGAGTTCTTCGGGAATATGCTATGTCAAATATTGTTTCTGAATTATCGCAAATTCCAGATTTTCAATCTAGATGGCTGCGAGGAGGCAAAAATATCGGTTTTATATCGTATTATATACTCCTTGCAGAACGAATGACCTGTAGTTGTACGACCGTAAGGCTACGGTTGTACGACTATATAGGCTATGGTTGTACAACTCTAGAGTTATGGTTGTACAACTATAAGGGTTTTAGTTGTACAACTGCAGAATTCTGTTTTTTTGACGGAATTCACAAATATAGGTAACATACTGATTTTCTGTTACTTACATATTTTTGCCATATTTCAGATATTCTCCAGGAATTATTTCCCGGGCGAAAATCAGCGAATTTTGAAGAGATTTAATCTTGAATTTGTAAGATTTTTCAGCATCATTCTACCCTTTTATCCGTTACTGTTCTTTCTTAAAGTGCAACTTATCCAATGCTTCTGGAGTCAAAAGACAATTATCGGAGAAAAAGATAACCTCCGTTCCTGTACCATTATTATTTGCACTATAATTCAAGCGAAACTCCTGATGACGAAACTCCTGATAAAGAGACTTGATGAACTCTGAATTATCATACGAAACAACCCATTTCATTTGACCAAGCCGTGATACCAGACTCTTGATGTCCCGGTGATCAGAATCCTTATAGTAGTTCATATATAACCCCTGCCCCTTCTTATAATAAGGTGGATCCAGATAAAGTATCGTTTTGTCGATATTCTGATTTGCTATTTTTTGGATAAAATCGACGGCATCTTCATTGTGCAATTCTATCCTATCCGCATAAGAGGCTATGCGATGGATACGCTTCAGAAGTTCGTCTTTCCTATACCTTGCATCCATCTTATAATTACCGGTCTGGGCATACCCTCCAATGACACCGGCCTTGATGATTCCTGAACGATTAGTACGGTTCATAAAGAATGTTGAGAAACCTAAGTCTAACAGACTAGCCTGCTCCTTCTTGTCTACCTTCTGCAACTCCCGGAGCTTTTTCCAGTTTTCCATCGTAACAGGTGTCTCTGCTATCAGGCGACACAGATTTTCCGTATCATACAATACACTGTGCCAAAAGGCATAGATAGAACGGTCCTTATCATTGATGATAATCTTGCTGACATACTCATCAAAGAGTAAAGACAATGCAACGGAAGCCCCTCCAGCATATGGTTCTACATACACCCCGTCCAGAAGACCGTTGTCTTTCACAAACTGCTTGAAGAAGTTGGAGATTTTAGACTTTCCTCCAGGATATCTTAATGGTGAGAGAATGCTCATGATTTTGTTTCCTCCTTACTGCTTACAGCACCCCAAAGGCATTCAAAGAAGGGCTGGATATTGTCCCATTCTATAATCAGATTATCTGCTATCGGACTGACGCGATAATTATGTATGTATGCATTGAGCGTTTGAGGTGACAAAGGAGAGTTCCGGTCACTGATTTCCATTTCTATTCCCTTTGTCATATCCTTATTGGCAAATTGGGAAGAACGCAAATGCTCAATGACCCTTTTGAGTTTCTCATGCAGATTCAGCTTCGACTGGCTCGCAGTCTGTACACCCACCGGCAATAGGTTGAACTGTTCCATATAAACGTCTACTGACATTTCTATGAAAATACGAAGCAGAATCGCTGCTGTATTGGTACAGGTCTTGACCAACAGTCCACTCATCTCCTTAAAAATTTTGGCTATCCGGGATTCTGTAATTGGCAAATGAAATGATTTTGGAACCAATGTGGCTCTGGTTTTCCGGGTCGACACCTTTTTGTCAATAGTGCTTTCTACAAATTTGGGAGCCTCAGCTATCTCCTGATTTTCCTGCAATTCCCATTGAACAACCTTATTCTCCGGAATGTTGGGATTTTCTATCCGCTCAAATAATTTGCTGATATAATCTGCACGATCTGATTTACTATAGATGACTCCTACCTTGAAAGAAGGAGTCAACATCTCGGAAATAATATCCACAAAAGACCTGGTCAATACCTCTGGTTTGAGGTCAGATACCAAACGGCCTTCCTGCAATGCCAATCCCAACTTTTCACGTACGTCCGGATCTGCCAACAGACGCTGCAAATTGGTAACATTCAGTTTTTTCATCCTTGTCTTGAAATCATCATCTACAAAAGACGAAGCATTCAGCATATTGATTACCTGTAAAGCATAAGCTTCTTTTCCTGTGGTCACCTTATCAAAGCGCTGCTTTTGTAAAGGAGTCCATTGCTTTGTGCCTATTCCCTTCAATCCATTGGCATGCTTACGTACAACCCAGAAATTGCCTTCATCTCTAGATGGAAAAACGCCACATTCTACACGATGAATCAATTTGTCTGCATGTAAATTCTTCAGCTTGATAAATTTCTTTCGCAAAGAGAGATGAGAATCATCTATCAATTTAGGATTCAAAAGGAGCTTCAATGTCGTAATTCGCCGGTTACCTTCAATGACGATATATTTCTTCTCATCAGTTGGATGAGGTATCACGTAGGGACTATCCATAGGATTCAAACCGATTTTTAAGATATCAACGGCCAGTTGGTATAATTCATCATGATAGGCTTCAACCATCTGATTGATGGCATCCCTCTGTGAGTTCTGGTGCTCGAACCGGAAGTTATCCAAATCCAGAAACAGATTGGTAACACAAATTGTTTTTCTTTCCATAACAACTGAGTTTTAGTAAACCCCTCGAACGGTAATGGAAATTCCATCCGCCCGAGAGGAATCATATTCTAAAATCGTTCATTAACCAAGCAATGACTTGACCTGCCTTTCATACTACCACATATTACGAAACGCAAAGCATTTATGGCAAATTACTTGATTGGCAAACCGTTTCCCTGTTGATGCACCATCTCTTGAAGAGACTTTTTGACGAGTTCTTGTCGCGGTGGGAAAGCTGCCCTCAATACATTGGCTGATGCCTGATACAGTAATGAGAGCTCTTGATCTACATCTTCGGTCGTATTACACTCAGTCCATACTGAAGTCATTAAGTTGGAAAACATCTGTTGAACAGAACCATAACTCAAACTTGCATCGGGTGGATCAGCATAAAGCTTTGCTAATGTTCTGCCATTGATGCCGAGTAAAACTGCGAACTTTCTCTGAGACGGAATACCCCATCTTGTTTGTATCTGGCGAATCTCTTTTGCAGCCGTGGTTAACCAACTATCCGCCTTGACTTTTACGGATATTCGGTTCATTAGGCAAACGCAGGTTGGTTACTAATCTACCTAGTATCGACCACCTTATTTGCTAACAAACTTTAAACATATCCTAAAAAGTGTATACAGTGCTGCACCCTATAGAGTACATCACTGGATTTCCAAGATTACGTACTTTTGTAAGCGAAATCAGAATTGATTTTTAATTCATGTATATATTAATGTATTAAACTATCTGAATATGAAAGCAATGTATAAAAGCGAACTGGCTGCTTATGCCGGAGTGTCGACCAAGACACTGAGGAGATGGCTTAAACCTTATCAGCAGCAACTGACGGAACTCGGAATGCAACCAAAGGACCAGCTGGTGAATCCTTCTGCCCTTAAGTTCATCTGTAAGACTCTGTGCATCGATATATAACAATGTCGGACAGCACGCTTTTGAAAAACCGTACCTTCGCAGCGTCAATCAGAACAAACGGGATTGCTCATCTCTTTGAACTGACGATGACTGAACTTTATTATTAACTTCTTAAATATTTTAAATTATGAGTAAATGTTACAAAGTTTCCAAGAAGACCATGAACATGGGTCCTAAAGAGGGTAAGACCGTTTATAGCGTTCGCCCTTTCAGTTACGGTACCTTGACTACCAAGGATATCGCTGACCAAATCGCCATGGAGTCTACAGCTACTCCTGCTGATGTGATGGCGGTACTCGACCGCTATACCTACTATGTGAAGGAGAACCTGAAGAAGGGTTACGACATCGAGTTGTTCGGCTTCGGCAAGCTCTATCTCCGTTTCCTCACGGGTAAGGCTGTAGAGAACGAGAAGGAGGCGAATGCCAAACTCGTGAAGAGCATCCTTCCTGCCTTCCGACCTTCGTACTACCTCTTGAAGAACGGTAGCCGTGTATACTACCTGATTCCGGATTCCATCGAACTCGTCAAGTACGGTGAAGAGAAGAAGGATAAGACGACTGACGGTACTACCGATGAGGAGAAGAAGCCTACTACCGGGGATACCACACAAGGTGGTGGCAGTGAGAATACGGGAGGTACCGGTTCTGAGAACGGTGATAGCGGCGATGTTGGACTCTAAGCCGTATTGTTTAATCCTTTAAATTGATCCATAATGATGAATGATTCTAATGGTTCCAAGAAAATTTCTTGGGTACAGATTGTGAATGCCGTCGTACAAGCTTTGATTGCTGCACTTACGGCATTGGGAGTAAGCTCGTGCGCGAGTGCAATTAATAGTTTTTAATGTATAATTTATAATTAAGATTGTCTCTTATGATAAAAGATACATTTCCAATGATCATCGGTGAGGAGAAAGTACGCTCAGAGCGTACACTCCTCGCCGGAGTTGAAAACGGCAAATACATGACTTCTGCCGACTCTGTGAGATTTCTGGTGCTGCATTGCTCGGCTACCCGATGCAATCAGAACTATAGTGTTGAACAACTGCGACGTGACCATAAGGCTCGTGGGTTTTATGATATCGGCTATCATTTCTACATCCGAAAGGATGGGAAGATGACGCAGCACCGTAAGCTGCTGGAGGTGGGGGCTCATGCCCGACCTTATAATAGATGCTCTATCGGCATCTGCTATGAGGGAGGGCTCGATGAGCAAGGCAAGCCTTGCAACACCATGACAACTGAGCAGGAAACGAGACTTGTTGACCTTTTCTGGAATCTGAAGATTCTCTTTCCGAAAGCGAAGATTGTGGGGCATCGGGATCTGCCCGGGACTACTCCAAAAGAGTGTCCGTGCCTGGATGCTGGCAGCTGGGCTGCACGGCACCGCCTTGATTAAGAGAGTTTCACAGCCTTTACTTCTCAACCTTTAAGGTAATCTCATCACCAAAAGTCAAGATGACACGCTTGGCGTTCTCCTGCTCTAAGGTCTGCACCTGATTCTCAAGCCAAAGGCTCATGAAGGAAAGGTCTGGATGGTACAAATCCGTATAGCGATAGACTTCCAGGAAACCATGAACTTGATCCGTGGCTGTAATTTCCAAGAAATATTGAGGGTCTGGCGAGGTACTTTTCCTCGTCAGTACCACTTGCTTAAGATCTAACATTTCCATATACTCTATTCGATTTTTTGCAAGAATGCTTTAGGAATATATCCTGTCGTAACAGCACACAACCCCTTGATACTCACATAAAGTTTATGATCTTTTTTGATACGGACGACATAGCCTTCCGCTCCTTTCAAAGGACCTTCAATAACTCTGAACTTGTCGCCTTTGGTAAACTTCGGATTATACTCATCGTAAAAATCAAGTCCTTCAACACCAGAAGTTGCCACAATATTGAAGATTTTCACTTCGCGTTCTGAAATTTTAGAAGGTTCTTTCAAGTTCTCAGAATTTTTGCCACGATAGAGCATCACTTTATTGAGAAATTTGCGCTCTATCTCTTCGGCTTCTGTTCTCGTAGTACGGAAAAGAATGAGAGATGGCATAATGGGAACTTCCTTCACCTGTCTCTTTTTCTTATTCTTGTCCCAATATTCTTGTTTCACATCATAAATATGTTCTATCTCATTGGTAACGAAATATGCCTTGATAGGCTTTCCTTTCCCAAAAAATATCTTGAATGCATACCAACTCTTCTCGTTGTCTGGTTATATCATTGTCTTTTTTTCTATTTTGGTCAGGGTGTACTTCTCATTCCCCCGTGTCATGAAATCATGTTTCAAAACACTTGGCAAGAAAGGGTTGGTTAGTCTATTCCCAATAACGGAAACCTCTAATCACAGACATACTCCTGATCCAAGAGCATGATAGTCTGCAACCCTTGGAATGATTAGCTGTCCGATTCCTTTGTCCTCAAAATCCTTCCCTCAATCACTCCCGTTCGTCTGAATCTCTACATAAGAGATACAGAATCACCTTGCAAAAATACGAAAAATGTTGGAAACAAGCAAATTATGCGTGTTAAAAAATTAATATTGTTCTATAAAAATCAACATTTTTTTACTATTCTTTTAATACATAAATTCCTAAGTCGTTGATAGAACGAAAGTTTTCGGCATTTCTGTATCTCTTATGTAAAGATTCAGAAAAATTGGTTCATTTTGGTTCATTTTTCGAAAACCCTCTTTTTATTCTTTTTTGTGGCTTATAGGGCTGCCAGTATCTTGGCGTTGGCATCATCCACTTCTGAGCTTTTGATGGAGCGGAGATAGATTTGTGTGGTGGTTTCGGAATGATGTCCCAATGCCTCACTGATGACTGAAATAGAGATATGGTTGTCTCTTGCTGCCGTTGCCCAGGAATGGCGGGCGATATAGAGGGTAAGTTTGCCTTTGATGCCTATCTTAGTTCCTAACTTCCTGAGATGGTAGGAGATACGGGCTTCCGCATTGTGATACAGGCGCGCCTCTTCCTGCATTTTGTCAATAGTTTTATCCTGTCTTTTGTTTCCATCATCAACAAGGAAAGGAAAGAGATAAGATGAGGAGGCGGTCTGCGCCTGGTACTTTTCCATCAACTCCTGCATCTCCTTCTCCCATCGGATGGTGAGGCGCTGTCTTGTCTTGCTTCGGGTATAATGAAGATAACCGTCCTTGAGGTCGGATTTACGGAGGTGAACCAGGTCGATGAAAGAGATACCACGCAGATAGAAACTCATCAGGAATGTATCTCTTGCCATCTCTTCCTTGGGAGTGAGATCCTTGACAGATTGCAGACTCTTGATCTGGCTGACATTCTCTGTAGGTATGGCTCTCTTGCGGGTTTGGGCAATACCAGTATAGACATCCGAGAAGGGATGCTGCTGTGGCGTCAGTCCCTTTGCCACAGCTTTGTTATAGGTGGCACGGAGGATGCGGAGATAGAAGGAGCTGGTGTTTCTGCATACCTCCGCCGTATGATGCAGATATGCCTCATACGAGCGCATCACTTCTGCATCTATCTCTTTTAGGGCAATATCCTTGTTGTCCCGGTATCGCTTAAAGCTGTTGAGGGTTGCCTTGTAATGCAGCGAGGTGCGGTATTGCCCGTTCTTCAGGAACAGGGCGATGAGGAGGTTCATGAACTGGAATAACGACTCTGATGTTTTCTTGTTTCTTGACATAACGATTGTGTATTTATGAAGTTTATTAATATATGATAGGGGCACCTCTGTCTCTATTCAAGAAACAAAGATGCCCCTATATAATATATTAATGTGTCAAGGACGCCAGTTCGAAGAAATCAGAACACGAATCCTGCATTGATGTAGAATCCTACATTCTTGCCCAGGTTGGAATAATTGGTCTGAATGCTTACCGGACCCAGGACGAAATCATAGGATGCCCGCAAGGCTCCTCCCCACAAATCATCACCGATGAGAATATGAGAAAACTTGCGGGCTTCCTTGCCATACTCTCCCAAGGCAGTAAGGTAGAACTTACCTTTTACCCGATAACGGAAACCGAGCTGACCTGTCACCACATTGCGCTCCAGCAGATGAACATGCTGCGCACTCTCCCATGCCACCTGCCAAGGCAGATAGTAACCATCAGCTGCTCCACCTGCATAATTCTGATAAATGGCAGGTACGGAACTGCCAAACAAGAAGCGGCTCTTGAGTTTAGGAAGCAGATAGAATCTGGAATTGAGACGTACGGCACATTCTCCTTGAAAAGCAGCCTCGCCAAAAGGATTACCATCAGCATAATGTATTCCGTCATCCGTATGCAGAATGCCCTGAACCTGAATGCGGCTGCCACGGGTCGGGAAATAGCGGCGGTCGTAAGTATCCATCACAACAGATGCAAAGTAGTTCAGAAAATGGTCTGACGAACGTGTCTGGATGCTTCCGTCGCGTTCGAACATATCAGAATGATAATGATAATAATCAAACTGCACTCCCGATTTCAATCTGAAATTACCGATATCGCGGGTATAGAATCCAGCGAAAGAATGCGAAAGAAACTCCAGGGCATCCAACTTATGCTTGTCCGCATAAAGGTCGAAATCATAATGAGCCATACGATAGGAAATACCAATTTTCGCTCCAAAAAGGTTGCCATAGGCATATTTCATTTCAAGATAGGGATTACGGGAAATGCGTCCTGTAAAGGCATAGTGATGACGGGTAGAAAACTGCTGGTTATTGGATATCTGAGCAATGACGCTCGCCAAATCCTGCGTATCAAAACGTGCACCTACACTGATTCTTCTCGATTCGTTGGGTTCCAGCATGAATACCAGGTCATAAGGTTCCTCGTTAGACTGTCTGTATTCTACACGCGAAAAGATATTCAGTCCCCTGAGCATAGCAAGTGTGCCATCTATCTCCTCAGGACTGACTTCCGAATTCTCCCATAGAGCAATTTTCTTTCTAATCCACTTTTCTTCCTCTCCGCTGATGCCTTCTAACCGGATGCTTCCTATATGATAGGCTTCCGTCTGAGAAGGTTTCTGCAGTTTGATGCGTTTATCCTGTAATGTATCATCAGAGGCTACAGAATCACAAGCATCAGCATAGATATACTTTCTCAGAGCCATCAGCTCATCCCATTTCTGGCGGGCAGCCTGTTCTCCCCGCTGTATCATGGTATCAATGGCTTCAGATTGGAAACTGGCTGCCGAATAACCTTTCAGAGAAGGATTGATATAAAGATCGGCTTCAGCCATATTCTTCCGGTATTTGTTCTGCCCCATCATACTTATGAGCTGTTCTACAACAGAAGAAGCCGATTTCAGCTCTTCCTTCTTCTTCCAACCGGTACTCAAATCTACACAGATAATCACATCTGCTCCCATTTCCTTTGCCACATCAACCGGCAGATTGTTCAAGGCGCCGCCATCCACCAGCATCTTCCCTTTCCATTCTACCGGAGCAAACACGCCCGGTATTGACATGCTGGCACGCATCGCCATAGGCAAAGAACCCGACGAAAACACCACTTCCTTTCCGTCCACCAAATCTACTGCCACGCAACGGAAAGGGATAGGCAGGTTGGAGAAATCATCTACCTGATGATAACCCACCGTGAGTTTAGAGAAAAGGTTAAAGATGTTCTGTCCCTTCACATAACCTGTTGGCAACGAGACCTTCCTTTCCTTGGAAAGAGGAATATGAACGATATATTTCTCTCTTTCTTCTTTAGAAAGGAATGTCTCTGATTCCCTTTTCACCTGATCGCTCAGCAGAAAAAGCCAGTCCTGGTTGCGGTAAAGACTGTCGATATCCGCAGCATCATAGCCGATGGCATAGAGTCCACCCACGATGGCACCGATACTGGTTCCGGCGATATAATCAATAGGGATACCTGCCTCTTCCAGCACCTTGAGCACACCCACTTCAGCCGCACCCTTGGCACCACCTCCACCCAAAACGAGTCCCACCTTCTTGCGTGGCTGCAGGGATTGCGGAGATTGCATAGGTTGCAAAACTTGCGGAGATTGCAAAGCTTGCGGAGATTGCAAAGCTTGCGAAGATTGCAGATATTGCGAAGCTTGCTGGGCTTGTGTGGATATATGACCCAAGAAGCCGAGCAAGAACAACAAACATAATATCATTCTTTGACGTACCATCATATTGCTCAGGGTTTTAATGAATAACTGACACGGCAAAGATACGAAGAAAGAATGGTACTCGCAAGTAAAACTACGATAAAATTGAAAATCCCCCATTTTTTCTTGCGAAATCAAAATATTCATCGTATCTTTGCAGAAAGAATCTGTAGAAAGGTAGATAGCTCACAAAAGCCATCCTGAAAACATAGGAGATTAGATTATGACAGAAATGAACGATAGACGATTACCAGTAGGCATCCAGTCTTTTGAGAAAATTAGAAAGGAAGGATACCTATATGTTGACAAGACAGATATTATCTGGCAACTTGCCAACAGAAATAAAACGTATAATTACCTGAGTCGCCCACGCCGCTTTGGCAAATCTGTGCTGGTCGATACGCTCGAAGCCTACTTCATGGGTAAGAAGGAACTCTTCGAGGGCTTGAAGATTATGCAGATGGAGACAGAATGGACCTGCTATCCCGTCATTCGACTCGACATGAGTTGCGGAGGAGCTACCCCCGAAGAGCTCAACTCCTATCTCGATGATGCCTTCTATAAACTTGAACAGAAGTATGAAGTTGCGGTACGCCCGGAGGCTTCCCTTGCCGTACGTTTCCAGAACATCATCGAAACGATGTTTCAGAAGATAGGAAAACAGGTGGTTATCCTCATCGATGAGTATGATTCTCCATTGCAGCATTCCTGGAAGACTCCTCAGCATGATGCCTGCACAGCCATCTATAAATCCGTATTTGCCGTCTTGAAAAAAGAGGACGAACACGAGCGCTTCGTCTTCATCACAGGTATCACCAAGTTCACACAAATCTCCCTCTTCTCCGTGCTTAACAATCTGAGCAACATCAGTTTTGATGCACCTTACGCCACTATCTGCGGCATTTCGAAACAGGAAGCTGCCGACAACTTCATACCGGAAATTGAAGCGATGGGAGAAGAAAACGGATGGACTCCTGAGGAGACACTGAAGCAGCTCACGGCCTATTACGACGGATATCATTTCTGCCGCAGAAATATGGTGGATATTTTCAATCCGTTCAGCCTCATCAATGCCCTGGATGATAGGGAATTGAGAAATTACTGGGCTTCATCTGGCGCCACTTCCCTATTGCCAAAGTTCGTGGATGACATGGAGATGAAGATGGAATATTTTGACCATTGCTTCATCGAGCGCGACACCCTGGAAACATCGGATGTGGTGAATGGTGGAGCCGAACTCTTCCTCTATCAGTCGGGGTATCTCACCATCAAGGGTTACGATGATGGCGTTTACATCCTGGGCTTCCCTAACTTTGAAGTTCGCAAGGCATTATACCGGGTAGTGGTTCCTGCCTTGACCATGAAGTCGAATTCGGAAGTGGTTTCTGCGCAGAGCTTCCTCAGAAAAATGATGCAGGACGGCAACACCGCAGAAGCCAAGAAGGCATTGAAGGCACTTATTGCCGATGTTCCATACAGTAACAAGAAAATGGCTAGCATGGATATGGAGGAGCGCTACCGCCTGATTCTAAGTACCATCTTCAATGCCATCGGCTGCCGTGTGGAAGTAGAAAAGATGATTGCTACGGGCAGGATTGATATGGTGGTAGAAACCACCAACTTCATCTATGTGCTGGAGCTGAAGCTGAGCAACAACGGCGGCATTTCTGCTGCCGAGAGCCAGATAAAGGAAAAGAGCTACACCGAGCCATTCAAGGCCGACAAGCGCAAGGTTATCGCCCTGGCAGTGGAACTCGATGAAAAGGGCAAGGGATTGATAGATTGGAAAGAAGTGGATGAGTCTTTGTAAAATACAACTCCAAACCAACATCCCGCCAGATGTCCTACTGGATTCAAAATCCGTTGGGACACCTGGCGTGTTCTTTTGTTTATCATAAAGACTAATGATACTCCTTTCTTTCTATCCTCCTGACCCGCATGTTCAGCTTACGAGGATCTTGGCGCATATCCCAGAGATCCACCAGCCAGAGGATATCTTTCTCTTCATTATAAAAATAGATAATCTTGAAGTTCTTCATGATGATGGCACCACGAAACTCCATTGTTTCATTACGGAAATGAGCAACTATAGGATAACGCTTAGACATAAATTCCAATAAACGCTTAAATTCCTTATATTGTGTTTGCCACTTACGAGCAGTTTTTAATCCAAACTCTTGCAAGGCATACTCTATACTCTTTTTTATCTCCTTCTTGGAAAAGGGCATCAGTTTTTATTTCCATTCTGCAATCATCTTTTCTATCTCAGCATCCAAAACGGAAATAGGCTCTCCATAATTAGGATCATCCAATTTATCCAAAATGCTCTCGCAATGCTCCATCACCTGTTCCAGCGAGCGCCCCATAGGATAGGAATCGGTGTCGTAAGCCTCATCCCATGATACGGATGATACTGATGAAGCTGATGATGCCATAGAACGATAAGCAGGCGATGGCTCACATACCTTATCCCCTACTATCTTCGATTCCTCGATATGATATTTCATTTCCTCCATCTTTCTTTCGCTTTTATAATTCTATGTTTCTTATGCAAAAGTACGAAGAAAGATTGGAACTCGCAAGAAAATCTGAAAGAAAATGGCAGAGAACACTGAAATTTAAAGGATTATGCGAATCAATCCAGATGCTGCAAAAATCAAAGATAACAAAAAGATTCGCCACCTTTTTTATATTATCCCCCATTTTTCTTGCAAAATCAATATATTCGTCGTATCTTTGCAGAAAGAATTTATGAATCCACTTGAAAAAGTGGATTCAAATATAGAAAATAAGAAATCAAATAAATCATCATATTAATAATAATATTAACAATCATAATTTATGGCTAACTTACAACAATCAGCAACTCATTTTGCAGATACCAAACCCCATTATGCACTGCTCGACGGATTGCGAGGCGTGGCAGCATTGCTCGTGGTGTGGTATCATGTATTCGAAGGCTACCAGTTTGCATCCGGCTCAGCCATCATCCAGGAAATCAACCACGGCTATCTGGCGGTTGACTTCTTCTTCATTCTTTCCGGTTTCGTCATCGGCTACGCCTATGATGACCGTTGGGGAAAGACATTGACGCTGGGAAAATTCTTCAAGCGCCGCCTCATCCGCCTGCATCCGATGGTAGTAATGGGTGCCTTGATAGGACTCGTAATGTTCATCCTTCAGGGAGCCGTAACCTGGAACGGCACACCGGCTTCGGTACCTGCGATGATGATAGCCCTGCTCTGCGCCATGCTGATGATTCCCGCCCTGCCAGGTGGCGGATACGAGGTAAGAGGCAATGGCGAAATGTTTCCGCTCAACGGCCCCGCCTGGTCGCTCTTCTTCGAGTACATCGGCAACATCCTCTATGCCCTTTTCATTCGGAGGCTCTCCACCAGGGCTCTGGCTATTCTCGCCGGAATCCTATCCATCCTGCTGCTTTGGTTCACGGCTACGGATGTATGCGGATATGGCATGTTTGGTGTGGGCTGGACACTCGATGGTCTCAACTTCTGGGGTGGACTTCTGCGCATGCTCTGCCCCTTTACGATAGGAATGCTGCTGTCCCGTGTTTTCCATCGCATCCAGTTCAAGGTAAAGGGTGCGTTCTGGATCAGTTCCATCATTCTTCTCCTGCTCTTCCACGTACCTTATATAGAGAGCATGGTTGGCGGCAGTAGTGTGGGCAGCGTTGATGGCATCATGGAGAATGGCATCATGCTGAATGGTGTTTTCGAAGCAGTGTGCATCATTCTGATTTTCCCGGCGATAGTATGGCTGGGAGCGAGCGGAACAACAACCGACCGTTTCAGTACCCGCGTCTGCACGTTCCTGGGCGACATCTCCTTCCCGCTCTATATCGTACACTATCCGTTTATGTATTACTTCTATTCGTGGCTCATCGAGAAGCAGCTCTTCACGCTTGGTGAAACCTGGCCCGAGGCGCTCATCACCTGTGCGGTTTCGATAGCAGCCGCCTGGCTCTGTCTGAAGTTCTACGACCTACCAGTGCGCAGATGGCTGGCGAAGAAATAACATATCCTCTAAACGAGGGAAAAAACGTCAGACGTCCCGACGGATTTCCGTTCCGACAAGACGCCTGACGTTTTTTATCTAATCCTAATGATAATCCTTTCTTTCTATTCTCCTGGCTCGCAGGTTCAGCTTACGAGGGTTTTGGCGCAAATCCCAGAGATCCACAATTCTAACAAGATTTGAATTTTCATCATAGAAATAGATAATCTTGAAGTTCTTCATGATGATAGCACCACGATACTTTTGCCATTTCTGCAATTCAGGAACAAAAGGATAGCCGGTAGGCATCATTTCCAAGCGATGCCTAATTTTCTCATACTCAGCATTCCAATTCTTCACCGTTTTCCTTCCAAATTCAGAGAATGCATATGCCACACACTTTCGAAATTCTACAAGAAAAAGCCTTTCAACTTTAATTTCCACTATTTCCATCCCGGTATTGCCTTTCGCATCTGCGCTTCAAATTCATCTATGGAAATCCAATGGTCTGGATCATCCAAGTATTTCTCAACCTCTGCGCAATGCTCCATCACCTGCTCCAGCGAGCGCCCCATAGGATAGGAATCGGTGTCGTAAGCCTCATCCCATGATACTGATGATGCAGATGATGCTGCCGAACGATAAGCAGGCGATGGCTCGCAGACCTTATCCCCTGCAATCTTCGATTCCTCGATATGATATTTCTTTTCCTCCATAATTCTTTCGCTTTTATAATTCTATGTTTCTTATGCAAAAATACGAAGAAAGATTGGAACTCGCAAGAAAATCTGAAAGAAAATGGCATAGAACGCTGAAATTTAATGGGTGGTCCACAAAGCAAGAAGGCAATCTCAAGTGAACTTAATCACTTTTGATTGCCTTCTTTTTTTTATCATTAATCGTAAAGTAATATTCTGATTCTATTTTTCGCTTCCTGAGAAAATCTTGATGCGCTGTTCCTCAGAGAGCTTGCAGATGAGAAGCGTACCGTCTTCCTCAGCTACGATATAGCCGTCGAGTCCCTGGATAACCACCTTCTTCTCGTTCATCGTATGGATGATGTTGTTCTTTGATTCTATCATCTCGATGTTTTTGCCAATCAGGGCATTGCCGTTGAGGTCCTTGCGGCTCTGAGCCAGCAGACTGCCCCATGTGCCCAAATCACTCCAACCGAAATCGGCTGGCATCACGAAAATCTCCTCTGCCTTCTCCATGATGGCATAGTCTACCGAGATACTCTCACATTCAGGATAACGGAGATCTATCTCTTCCTGCTCCTTGTCGGTGCCATAGATGCTTCTCATGCTCTCGAAAATCTTGGCGATGGCAGGCTGATAAACGCGGAAAGCATTCACGATGGTGGCAGCACTCATCACGAAGATGCCCGCATTCCAGAAGAAACTCTTGTCCTTGATATATTCTGTTGCCGTTGCCAGATCAGGCTTCTCCCTAAACTGGTCTACACGGAATATTTCCTTGTTTCTTGCCGAAGGAGTAGTCAAATCTGCCTGAATATAACCGTAGCCAGTCTCCGGACGGTTGGGCTTCATACCGAGCGTCACGATACTGTCGGTCTCGCTGGTAAATTTCATGGCAGAAGTAATCACTCTTCTGAACTCATTACCATTAGTAACAATATGGTCGGATGGTGTTACCACGATATTGGCATGTACATCCTTCTCCTTGATGCGCCAGCTGATATAAGCGATGCAAGGAGCCGTATTTCTGCGGCAAGGTTCCTGAAGGATATTACTCTCCGGTATCTCTGGCAACTGCTCATGAACCAATGCTGCATATTTCTTGTTGGTGACAACCCACACGTTTTCCGGGTCACAAATACCTTCAAAACGGTCGAAGGTGAGTTGCAACAGCGTACGTCCCGTTCCTAGAACATCGATAAATTGCTTTGGCTTTTCAATGGTACTCATAGGCCAGAATCTACTGCCTACTCCACCTGCCATTATTACTAAATGATTATTTTTATGAGCCATATTTTAAAAATATATTTTAATAATGGGCAAAGGTACTAAAAATTATCTGTATAAACGAAAAAAAAGGATGGAAAAAACTTCCATCCTTTATTATTTGTCATATTCTGATTGATTTATATCAAAAAAGACTGATTTCAATCCCTAAAGACTGATTTACATGATCATGATTTTCGCCAAAAGCCCGTTTAGAGCTTTGCCAATTCTGCCTTCCAGTTGGCATAAGCCTCGAGATAAGCCTGGCGGTTAGCCTCATCCGGTTCGATAACAGCCAACTTCTTCAGGGTTGCAAATGCCTCATCATGGTCCTTGTAGATACCGGCACCGATACCAGCACCCTTGGCAGCACCGGCACTACCATCAGTCTCGTAGAGTTCGATGGTGGCTCCGCTTACGCCTGCCAATGTATCTCGGAACAATGGGCTGAGGAACATGTTAGCCTTACCGGCATGGATTTTCTTGATGTCCATACCCATCTGCTGCATGATTTCCATACCATAGCAGAAACTGAATACGATACCCTCCTGAACTGCACGTACGATGTGGGCACGGTTGTGCTTGGTGAAGCTCAAGCCACGGACAGAACAACCTACTTCTCTGTTCTCCAATACGCGCTCAGCACCATTTCCGAATGGGATAATCTTCACGCCGTCGCTACCGATTGGCACACCGGCTGCCAGGTCATTCATATCAGCATAGCTGACGTCTGGAGTTACATTGCGATGAACCCAGGCATTCAGGATGCCGGTACCATTGATGCAGAGCAATACGCCGAGACGGTCAAGCTCTGTGGTATAGTTGACATGTGCGAAGGTATTCACGCGACTCTTAGGATCGTAGTTCACATCACCGAGCACACCGTAGACTACGCCAGATGTACCCGCTGTACTTGCGATTTCACCAGGGTTGAATACGTTGAGGCTGACAGCATTGTTAGGCTGGTCGCCGGCACGGTAAGAGATAGGAGTACCCTCCTTGAGTCCGAGTTCATCAGCAGCAGCCTTGCAGACTACGCTCTGTACAGAGAATGTAGGAGCGATGTCGGCAATCATACTCTCATCAAATCCGAAGTAATCGAACAGGAACTTGGCAGGCTTCTTAGCTGTAAAGTCCCACATCATACCCTCAGAAAGACCGCTGATGGTAGTCTTCACCTCACCGGAAAGTTTCATGGCGAGATAATCGCCTGGGAGCATGATCTTATCAATCTTGTCGAAGAGCTCTGGCTCGTTCTCCTTCACCCACGCCAGCTTAGAGGCAGTAAAGTTGCCAGGAGAGTTGAGCAGGTTGCGCAAGCAGAGGTCTTCTCCCAGTTCACGGAAAGCCTTCTCGCCATAAGGTACGGCACGGGAGTCGCACCAGATGATAGATGGGCGCAACACCTGCTGGTTCTTGTCAACGCAAACCAATCCGTGCATCTGATAAGAGATACCGATAGCGAGGATATCCTCACCCTTGGCACCGCATTCAGTCATGATTTTCTTCAGCGCCAGCTTGGCATTATCCCACCACATCTGTGGATCCTGCTCAGCCCATCCAGCCTTCACCGCCATGATAGGCGCCTCATGGTCTGGATAAAACGCAGACGCTACAATTTCACCGTTGTCTACATCGGTAAGAGATGCCTTTACCGAACTGGAACCTACATCAAAGCCTAATAAATATCTTCTAGCCATAATTAGTTCATTTTATATGTTTTGTTATAATTAAATTGTTCTTTCTTTATATAATACGAACCAACATGGAATTCCCCCCGAAATGAAATATATTTTTTCTTGCTATTTACAGATTATCGCCAAAGAGATCGTTGCTTACGTAGCCATTTCCGCTGTCGGAACTGGAATTATCCTCCTCGTTATTGATGCCAGCCGTGGCAGAAGAAGAGAAGTCGAGCATGAGCTGCTGAACCTGAACCGACTTGAAATTGATATGATAAACACCATACCCCTTGCCTTTCTCAATAAGCGAACCTGGGTCTTTGGCGCAACGGGTGAGATACTGTGTGACATAGGCATGCACATCCTTATAATTCAATGGTGTAAAGATTGAATTACATGAATTATAAACATGACGGGCAATCTTCTCAAGTTTGAGACCATTGCTGCCCGCAGCCATCAACACTCTGAATATCTCCTGATCTATAGACATGGTTACTGTAATAATAAAGTTTTTAAGTCAAAACAAAGATAAAGAACAAAGAAAAAGAAAGACTAGAGACAGAAAGAGCCGCGGCATTCTCCTGAAAAAGAAAACCGCGGCTCCTTGAGATTTCTTATTTAAGCGAGAGCAACCTTGTTGTCCTCGTCCTTAATCTTACCCTCTTTGAAGAGCCAACCGAGACCGAGGATAGTATCCTCTGTGCTGATGCCAGCAGCCTTCGCAATCTCTGCAACTGTCTGAGGCTTCTCTGCAGCAGCAAGAGCCTGATAAACATCACCAGCACGGAAGCCAGCGTTTTCTGCGTTCAAGTAAAGAACGTCCTTCTTTGCAGCAGTTGTCTTCTTTGCAACTGGAGCCTTCTTTGTAGCTGTCTTCTTTGTGGCAGCTGTCTTTGTTGTTGATTTCTTTTCTACCATGATTTTAGTAAAACAATTATAGTCTCTATATTAGCACCACTTGATGGCTTCACTTCCTTTTGAAGGAAGCATCTGATGATGCCCTAGCTTTAGTCATTTTTTAACACCTTTCAGCGTTATCTTTTATTTTGTACTGCAAATTTATAACATTTTTTTCAGATTATCAACTTTTTATTGAAAAAAATGACGTATAATAAATAAAAGCGCAGCATTTCTTGACTTACATCAAGATAATGCTACGCTTTTTTGCTTATATTCAGCGATTTAGCTAAAATATTAATCCTTTAAGTCTAACTTGATTTCCAACTCATCGAGCTGCTTTGGATCCAACTCTGATGGTGCATCAAGCATCACATCGCGGCCTGAATTGTTCTTAGGGAATGCGATACAGTCGCGGATGCTGTCGAGACCTGCCAAGATGCTGACGAAGCGGTCGAGACCGAAAGCAAGACCTGCGTGAGGTGGTGCTCCATACTTGAAGGCATTCATCAGGAAGCCGAACTGAGCCTCAGCACGCTCTGGTGTGAAGCCGAGAACCTCGAACATCTTCTCCTGCAACTTGGTGTCGTGGATACGGAGAGAACCTCCACCCACTTCGATACCGTTGCAGACAAAGTCGTATGCCTTGGCACGAACCTGCTCTGGATGCTCATCGAGCAATGGGATAT
>ERZ1673741.441-NODE-441-length-46307-cov-11.193916_pt1 | contig 46307 bp, 73 predicted proteins | sample MGYA00580209_ERZ1673741 | MGnify/ENA primary metagenome ERZ1673741 (study PRJEB41218, sample SAMN15661754) | gut metagenome | host: Homo sapiens | place: Canada: London | collected 2015-08-20/2019-03-30 | study: EMG produced TPA metagenomics assembly of... | reverse complement strand
AGTTGGTAGTAACGTTAGCCGACGTGGAGAGGTCAATCGCCGTACCAGAAGCGTTAATTTCAGTAGCGCTTCCAGTCAGAGCAACGTCCAGACCATCAAACACATCTTCATCAGTGGAAGTGTTGCCGTTGATAATCGTGTCAGAGAACAGAGCAGAAGCCGCCTTAACCTTCTGGTTGGCTTGCCAAACAACTTCGTCAACAATACCACCCATGCCCGCAATGATACGGTCAATTTCGAACGCACCACCGAAGACCTTGAGGTCGGTCGTATAACGCTGCTTCTGAACTTCGCTCGGAGTGTATTCAGCGTTAACCTTACGGAAAGCCGCAGTCGGCTGAGTGATCTGACGAGTGTAAGCATACGTCAGAGTAGCACCACCACCAGTGGGAGAAACCACATCAGCGAACGGAATGTTATTCAGAATAAAACTAGACTTCGCAAATTCATCAATAATGCCCGCCTGAAGATCATCTTGAACATTAAGACGAGCCTGAGCAAGAGTAACTGCCATAGTATTTAATCACCTTTCATATTAAAGTTTAATTTCCTCACTTAGTACCACTCAGCGCCTTTGCAATCGCACCAGCAAGGCTATTAGTGGTGGGAGGATTGTTACCTCCATTAGCAGGAGGATTGTTTACGTTAGTCCCAGAAGGGGCTTGGTGGTTGTTACCATCCGTAAATAAGAAGCTTGTATCTTCACCCTTTTGCAGAGTTTCCAACTGTTCATTCAGACCAGTTAACGTTCCATCTGCATAAGAGATTTTATCCATATCCAGCAGAGCCATGACTGCCTTTACATTCTTGGCCTTTGCGTCACGCAGACCGCTTTCAATGGCATAAGACTTTTGAAGTGCAGATACCTTAGTATTCAGATCGTTTGTAAGTTGGGTCTTATCAGCAGTAAGTTTATTAACCTGTTCAGTAAGACCGTCAACTTGGTTTGCTTTTTCTCGAAGCGTGTTGAGTTCATTATCCTTTGCGCCAAGCTGATTCTGTAAATCAGTAACTTGCGTCTTATAAGTGCCTAATTCGTCTCGTACCTTGTTAATATCTCTACCATTTTCAGCCATAATTTGGTCAATAACAGATTGTTCAGAAATACCAAGGCTCTTCAAAAAGTCAGTTTTCATATTTTATTTCTCCCTTCACTTAGGCGTTTAAGGTCGTAGCCATGACCAAGTGTTTGAATTTTAGGTGCTCAATCACACCACTATTAGTAATAACTGTATGCCACTTTTTTGGATTTTCCATCAAAGCGAATACATTGGAATTGACCTAAACTATTGGGTCTATATTTGTTTGAAATCGAGTAACCACCATATTGCTGGAACGGAAGCACCACAATATGTTGGTAGCCAACAGTGCTAACAATCTCATCCCGCAAGTTCATGCGGATTTTTCCACACGGTTGATGAGTTCCAAGGTGAGTATGCCCGCAAACAAATACGTCTGCACCATCTACAGCATACGTCCAATCTAAATCTTTGTTTTTGGACTTACCATGCGTCAGAACCATACCGTATGTGATATTGTTATTCGGAGAATGATCCCCAACTGTTAGTTTCAGGAAACAAGCATTTTGTCTGTATCTATCCTCGATACCCATTCGGCAGAACACGTCGTAGAGAGGATTCATACCAACCTCTCGGTTTGCTCTGTATTCATGATTACCAGAACAGCCAGCCAGAATCTTGTCTTTAATAGGATTCAGTAGTTCATAACAAAGTTCTTTTTGACGAGAGGGATTTAGAACTTCTTCATAGCAATTCGTCTTAGAACTTCGTAAGCCCATATTCATCATATCGCCAATAATAACGACATAACCATACGGGTCACTCTCCACCATTTCAATCCATTCTTTAAGGAGTTTCAAATCACACTCTTTCGAGCCAATATGAACGTCTCCCAAAGGATAAACGTGAATGAACGGAGCGGTTAAAAACTTGTGACTAATTAAGCAAAAATCATCTAGCATTCGCTTCTCCCCTTTTGAATGTAAGAATCAGGCGGGGTGGGAGTTGGGGAGGAAACTCCAACGCCCCACCCTTTATGTGGAAAGGCATTCGCCTTATTTCCTGATAGGCACTGTCCAGCATCGGCAGTGACTGTGAATCGGCGGGGCAGTAGAACCGACCTCGTATGCCGATATCGGAAAGATTAAACCATGAAGTGAACCGCATTGTTCGCACGTTCTTTCATCTTCACGGGCATAATATTTGTATTTTTTAATTCCAAGCTCTTTGAAAATCTCTTGCCGGGTAATAGAACCAGCCGCCGTTGTTTCAGTGATTGCTAACCGCTTCGTGATATTTTCCATCGTTAAAAATCGCTTATTTAACGTGTCCAAAATATCATCAATGTTTTTCTTTGCCAGTATTGAACGCTTAATATCGTTCATCACGTAAGCTTTCCAGTTGGCAATATCATCTGCGAGTCGATCTTCCCAATTAAGATTATCAAAGCCCCAATTAAGATTTGGTTTATCTAATGCAACTCCAAAGAAATCAAATTCCTTTTGAATTACATCGTTAATCATCTTTTCGAACTCAGGTCTAATTTTTCCAAACAAATCTGAGAATGTAGTACTAACCAAAAACGTCAACCAAGTTAGCCGTCTTTGATGATCTTTATCAGAAACCCACTTACGAACATCGGTATAAGTTACAACGCCGTCTTTGCCGTACTTTTGATAGAACTTTCTGAGTTCATTTTCCAAATCAAGCCGGGTAGAAGCTAACCACGCCAAGATAGCAATTAAAGCTGCTTCTGTGAGGTGGTTTTCTTCTTGTTCCAGTTCGTCTAAAGAATGCTCGTCATAAATACTCCCCATTATTTATAACCTCTCATTCTGCATTAGTGGACGGTTCAGTAAAAGCGTGTTGAATTTCCATTTCAGCTTTTGTCTGTTCCAGTTCTTGTTTACGTTCTTCCTCAATAAGCTGCATCTCTCGCAGAACATTCGTAACCATCGGATGATGACTGAGAAGCGTTTTATTGGAGACAAGACCAACGCTCTTCATAACATTATCAATCTGAGCATTCTCATTGATGAAGAAGTCACGATCAAAAATGAACTCAACATCTTCCTCGGTATAATCAGGATTGCCAGTATGAATAAGATATTGGTCAATGAACCATTTAAGTTCCTCAAAACCAGCTTGGAACTCGGATTCCATAGCGTCCACGTCCAAATCAATATCGGTGTACATGCTTTCGATATTCATTTGGTTGGGGTCTCCATCCATGCGCTCTTCCTTTGCATCAAAGCCGTAACCATTTTCAATAATGGCACGTTTAAGCTGCATAAGAAGCGCTTGATAGTTAGAAGAATTAACTTCAACTTTCAGAGCGTCCACATCACCTTGAACACCATCTACCGTGGTTACTTTAATTACACCGTAGGTAGCAAGGTTCTGTCTGAACTCAGGAATATTAGTGCCGTCATAATTTTTCAGGATAAGAATAGAAGTTCTAGGGTCTTCATCCATGTTATCCTTGAAATTACTCATAACTTCGTTAAGAGCATCCTGCAATGTCTTAACTCTACGGATAAGCGGAAGTTCCTCACTGTTATACTTAAAAGGAATAATGGGTAACTTCTTCCAGTTGTAGCCAACGTTTTCCACATACATATAATCGGTATGGGCTTGTTCATCAATTATCAAACTGCCACCTTGATATCTGAAATGAGTAATACCATAAGTGGTGAACAGATCGACATGATAGACCAGCGTTACACCGCCATTATTATCAAAAACTTCTTCCGGATAATAACGCATTGCAGATTCAAGCTCATGATGTCGTTTGTCTCTCCAAATAGGACAAATCTCATGAGCCGGGAAAACGGCAAACTTAAATTCGCCATCTGCGTTATAGTAAGGATAAATATAAGCGATACCCTCATTAACGGCGAATTGAGCAAGTTCCCGAAGTGTTCTATGATTTCGCTTATTGAAAATTTTAGTAAGTAGCTTTAAGTAATCATCATCGGAAGTGGCAATAGTAATCGGTTTACCAAGACAGTAAGACGTTTTTTGATTTACTAACTTTGCGTAAACATTATCAACAATGCGGTTTATGGTTACATTATTGATACTGGTTAAATTGCCATCCGCTCCAATGACTTTCTTTTCACGCTTTAGAATATCTTGATTTCCAAGATAATATTGTTCAGCCAAAAGCTGTTCTTTGCGCTGGGGAGAATCCAACCATGCCCTCAACACAACTTCCAGCTTGTGAATATCGGAATTTGGTTGGGGTGTAGGCAAGTCAATAGCTTTATTGCTGTTCCAATTCAAAATCCCCAAATGCCTATCACTCCTTTACGTAAAACTAAATAGATTTCCACGGCCTGTTCTGTCATAGATACCAGCGAGACAATCTTCCGCATCGTCATGAGCCATCTTACCTTCTTTTTGATATCCCATTACATCACCGTAGAACTCAGCATAATTCACTTCCCATCCAATGGGGAATTTTATATTGTTTTGACACCAAGTAGCCGAACTCAAAATACGAGATTTCTTATTACGACTTTGGGTGAATAAATCAATGTAGGTTTTATACCAATGATACTTTTCACGAAGAATACGTTCCACAGAACGGCCAAAACCACGGCCACCATTATTCGACTCAATAAACGCACGATTTACTTTGTAATCATGCAACCGCTTAGCAACTTCACCCTCGGTGATTTCCATACCGTCTTTGGTAAAATACACATCCAAAACATATGCTTGTTGTCGATATATAGCATAAATAATACAACAGAGATAGTCCGAACCTTGGTCTGCTGTATCAACGTATGCACAAATCTCTTCCACAACCGATTGGCCTTTATCGTCAACCGGGAGCGATTTATAAGTTTGGAAACCAAGATTGTAAAGTCTACCAACCAAATCAATGGGATTTTGGTTGTAGTTCGCTTCTACAATCTCTCGTCCCATCGTCTTAACAATGAGATCATAAGCTGGTCTGTCCAACACCCCATCACAGAGCATCGTACCATCGTCTTGTAACGCCTTTTCAGTGATAAGACGAATTGGAACTCCAATTGCTTTGTAGTGGTCGATTGCCCGTCCACTCAAATCTTTGGTGTTCCAACGTGTGGCAATGATAATCAGCTTGCCGCCCTTTTCAAGACGGGAAAGCATTGTGTTTGTGAACCAAACCCAGTGGTTTTCCAAAACAGTTTCGTTCATTGCTTCTTCATAGTTCTTAACAATATCGTCCAAGATCATGAGGGTAGCACCAAAACCAGTAACAGTACCGCCCGGAGAAGTGGCGAGGTAGCTAATGTGTTGACCTTCCAATGTCCAAAGGTTAGCCGCAGAACTACCTTTTTTTAAGGTTGTGGCGGGGAATACATCGTGGTAAACGATTCTATCCTTACTCGCCTTGCGCTCCATAATGGCATTACGGACACCACGGGAGAAGGTCGTTGAAAGCTGCTCATTGTAAGAGCCTGTAATTATCTTCTCGGCGGGGTTCTTACCAAACACCCATTGGGCGAACAGGCCAGCGGTACGAGATTTACCGTGGCGGGGCGGCTCGTTGATAATGAGAACTTTATCTTTGGACTCGTAGAAATCTTGGAACTCCCGGCAGATATGTTTGAGATATGGGCGGTCTTCCAAGTAAAAATCAGGAGCCAAAATTTTACAGAAGTGCCAGAAGTCCCGCCGTGCCAATTCAAGGTTGGCTTGGTATTGGACTTCCCGGAACTGCTTCTCGGTCATTCCAACCTTTTCCCAAGGTCGTTGTGTTGCGGTTTTTGCCACGGCTGTCACCTCCCCCAAGTTAAGCGTGGTACACATTGCTTATTATGATATGTGTAGAAACTGAAAAATCAGCGAAAATTTTTTTGAGATAGGGTCCCATCCTCAAAACTCAAAATTCCTGCCCCTTCACCCCGTTAAAACGTCACCGTGCTAAAATTTACTATTTTCTGTTAAGAAACTGTAAATCCTTGTCAGTAGTGCCGTTATCCGCCTTTTTGTAGTCTATGTGTATCCTATGAACGCAACAAAATAAGTATTTTGTTGCGTTGGAATGTGAGGTCATACAAGTCTCATAGCAGCCCGTTAAGTAGAGGGGCTATAACTACAGGGGGATAGCATAAAAACAGCGTATAAGGGCGCTCAAAGCGTCACGCAAGCTTTACCAGTTCGACCAGTTTACCCGTGTCTAGCTCACTAATGGGAGTTTCTTCCTTTTCTATGCGCTGAATGTTGATATATTCACTATCCATTTTGTTGAGTATATCCATAGCACGCAACCGATCTGATTCATTAGCAGCATTTTCAATCATATTCCATAGCCAAGCACGTTTTTTTTCACGTTCTGAAATAGCTTGAGAAGCAGCTTTGGCTATTAAGGGTTTTTGTAGAGTTTTAATATACTCTTGTACTCTCTCATTATTAAGTAATCTAGCCCCTTCCGTATATGCTGCATTGTCGGTTGTTTTACTATCGTAAGCAGCAAAATAAGCGTCTTTAGTACTCATGCCGTTTACAATACATTCAGCAAACTTTTTCTGTTTCTCTGTTATGTTAATAGCCACTTATTTCACCAGCTTTCTAAAATCTTATAATATTAACTCACTAGTTTAGTTTCTCGATTATAAAGCCCGTATAAAGCCCGGATAAAAGGGAATTAAAAAAGCGCCTCGGATTATTCCAAGGCGCTAATTTTTTCTTTTAACTTGCGTTCTTTAGTCCAAAGTGCGTTGTATTGCTTTTCCAATGACAAAGCTTTCTTTACTTCCTTTTCTTCACTCCAATCGCCTGATCTAAAAGTATCCAACCGTGCCAAGATTGCTAATTGGTATTGAACCGCTTCGAGCTGTTTTAATAGCTCTATGCGCTCTTTAGCGGCGTTCTTAGCGGCTATTTTATCCCGTTCTATACGTTCATACCGTTCTAACCGTTCCGCCGCTTCACGGGCTTCTAATGCCCGCCCGGCTGCATTGTACATTCCTACGAATTGAATAATAGCAGAAACCAATACCGCCAAAACTAAAATTTTTAATATAATCATAATTTTACCATTCCAAGTGGTAAATATTGCGGGCGGTAGCTTCGTTGTCTACAATATAGAACCGGCGTACAATCTTTCTAGTTCTATCCGGGTTAATACTTCTGATCTCTGTTACAAGATATCCTTTACAGGTATAACCAAAATCGCAAGTTTCAGAACCGCCCAAATTACGGAAAAACGGGATAGAATCGCAATAATTCCAGTAGTTTTCAGCCGTGATTTTTCTAGTTTCCATATTATCCGGGTTTCTTTTCCAGCTTTTCCTGCTGGTAGTTTTACTGTATTCTTTTTCGATCATGATAATACAGGCGTTTTCCAATTCGTGCATTTTGATATTTTGAGTGTATTTATTAGTAGTTTTCATAATATAAAACCGTCCTTTTTAAGATATTTTAATGTGTTTTATGTACTTTTTAAGATACAATTTGATCATAAGTATAAATAACTCCCGTTGTCGTGAAACAGTCTAAATTAGTCCACTCTTTTTTATTAAAACCATTTCCCCAACGAACAAACCGCATAAAATCGTTAATGTGTTTTGCCGTCGTGCTACTCCAATCATTCCAAAGTTTTCTAAACTCCCCACCAAAGGACAAACGGCAAATAATAGTATTATATGAAAGTAAATATCTAGCTTTTTCTGTTTGAATAACTTTTGCTTTTCCGTAATAGCTTTTTTGTCTAGTTGCGGGTAAATCAAAAATTTCTGTTACTTTTTCGCCGTTCACCGTATTAAAAGTAACGTTTTCGCCACGTTTATAATAATTATTTTCGTCTCTTGTCATATAAAAATCATACATTTTAATAAACCTCTTTTCTTAAATTTAGTTATAAAGGCTTTCAAACCATTGGTCAATGTCAAGCCCTTTTTCCGTGCATTTTGTATAATATGGCAACATATCTTTCTTATATGTTTTCAGTGCCGGGCATTGCCTGTTATAATCCCAAAGCATATTATTTTTAAGTAATTCAAACGTCATTTCTCGTACAAGTGGAATAATTTTATAAAAATACCGTTGTGAAGTATAGCAACGCTTTAAATGCATATCATAATAAGATAAAATTTTAAAATAACTTCCGTTCCTGTATTCAGCTTGAAAATGAATGCTATAACCGCCGTTGCATGCGTAAAAATCAGAATCGGCATTTTCTGTAATATACCATCCGTTAACTTTTAATTCTTTCATTGTTTGTATCCCCCTGTTATCAAATGTTTGTTGCTATGTTTACATTGTATCTTACTACGATACAAAAAGTATATAGGACTTTTAACTTATTTGTACAATTTCCAAAATGTTACTATTTAAATAATAGCAAGAATTAATAGCAGAAAAAGAGCCAATACAAAAAACAGGAATGTGCAAATTTCTAAGAATTTTACATAAGGATCATTGTTATACATTGTTTTTACCTCTTTTCATGTTATCCGGTTGTTTGTGTTCGTTTGTTGGTTTGTTCTTTATGGCCCCATTATAACGCCAATTCTTAAAACGTCAATATCGGAAATTTACACAAATTCAAGAGGCTGTTTTTGTGCAGTTTTTCATACTATATATAGGAAATAAAAAATATTTCTGATCTGATTTTATGCTTATTTCTTTACTATAGTAAAGTATTACAGCGTTAATGCGGTAATACGTTAATCTTTTCCAAAGTAAATCGGTGACGTGTGAAATTTTTCAAAAAATCCGAATTTCCAATTTACATTTTGCAATTTGCATTTTGCATTTTTGAATTTGCATTTTCCAATTTGCAGTTTGCATTTTCTGATTTGCATTTTAGCATTTGCATTCCAAAAAAGCCGCCAATCCAAAGATCAGCGGCTTTCCAAATATTTATTCCATCATTTCTTTTGCAACGTCATTTGGGAACAGCCTGAGCGCCAGTTCCTTTACCAGTCTACTCTTGTGATAGCTTACGTTCGGCTGCGTACAATTCATCGTCTTTGCAATGTCCTCTTGCCCCATGCCGTCAAAATAACGCATTTCCAAGATAGGATACCAAGGGTCATTTTTAACACCAACCATTGCGGCTTTAATCATATCTAGTACGTCAGTAATCCCTTGCACAGATCTTTGCACATTATGCACAGCATTATCCACAGTCTCATCCACAGTGCACAGTCCATGCACAGTATTATCAGCACAGTAGCTATGCACAGCCCCGCCCTTATGAGGCACCCCATACTTCTTTAGTTCCTCAATCTGTTCCAGCTTTTCTTTCACTACTCGCTGAAAGTTATTATAGTTATAAAGAAGCTGCTCTGTTTTGGAATACGCAGTTCGCTCTTTCTTAGGCGGTTGCTTATCCAAGCCAAGTTCCAAAATAGTAGCTTTAACGGTTTCTTTAATCAGGTTTTCCAAATCCTGCTGTTCAATTTGCACTTGCGTCACCTCTTACATAAGATAAAAGTTCCAAATATTTCAGTATAAATTTATTAAGTCCTTCCTCATATTCAAACAAGAATCGTGTTCCAACAGATTCAAATTCCCAATCATATTCTTTAGGATTCCACTCAATAAATGCAATGGTTATACAATATGGAGAAACGTTAGTGTACCATTTCACCAATTCATATCTATTTTTATCCTCTAGCGGACGAATTTCAAAATTCTTGTATTTCACTTAATCTTCACCTTGATCTGATACACAGTAACGGTTTCCCAATCGAGATATTTGTAAATAAGTAAAGTACAATAACCATCTAGCAAGAAATTGTCTTTATCCACAATAATGGGGTCAACATTACCACCATTGATATATTCGGTATAGTGCCTAAGCAGCTTATCATACTTAGGTACATTGAAGTTAGCCGGGATTTTGATATCTCTCAGCTTCATATTTCGCTTATCCGAAAACAGATTCACAGTAATATCCATATGTAGACCTTCAAAAATCCTTTCTTTACGTTCGTCAGATTATACAAATATACACTCTTAAATACTCTTGAATTTGTGCAAACCTTATAAGACTAGTAAAGGTTGCCTTTATTATATTTCTTTTTAAGGGACAACATTTTACACTGTTCGGGACAACGTTAAATGTTGTCCTATAAAATAATATATAATAAGAAGAAGTTTATATATTATATTACTTATCACCTAATCCTCATCATAATAATCATCATTCCCAGCCGGGTTATTAAAACAGGTGTCGCAAGCAGACACAAGCTCGCCGTTTTCATCTACATAATAATCATCACCATATCCGGTACATTCGTAGCAGTAGTCAGGGTCATACATCATCGTTATATCCTCCTAAATCTCCGTTTGCCTTTGTACGGCACACTTTTTAATTCTGAGTATTCTGCAAGCACCCGTCGCATAAACACGACTTTAGTTTCTGGTTGAAGTTCTTCTTTAATACACCATCTCCAATAAATTGTGTACACATCTTGAGTGTATTCATCAATCCAGTCGTTCCAATCGGACGCTTCAATGAAATCATCTACGCTTGTTAAAACTGGATTAGAAATTTTACCTTTGATCTTCTCACCACAGTTGGGGCAATACTTGGTGGGGCGGTTATTCCATCCATCACAGTTATCACATATCCAACCGTTTTTAACTTGATCTCCGTTTTTGTGGTATTTAGTCCATAGAGCCAATATTATCCCTCCAAATCCATCTTTGCCCCACAGTTGGGGCAATATGCAGAACGCAGTTTATTTTTTCTGCTACACCACGCATAATCTTCCCTATAAACCTTTTTATGACACACAGAACAATAAACTCCTTTATTCGAGCAATCTTTCAAATTCACCCAATGCCCACGCTCCTGCACCGTTATGCCGTTGGCTATGAGGTGGTCTGCAATTTTTTCTTCTAAACCGCCAAGATACGGCACCTCACGAATCAAATCCACCAGCTTTTCTCTAACATCCATCAGTCAGCACCTTCTTTCCGTTCTCCACGGTCGCAATATCCGTTTCCGTTCGTGTACTCGTCGTATTTCCCTTCGATCAAATGGCACATTGGGCATTCGTCCGTGTCGTACCGTCTGATGCAGTATTTGCATCTGACCACAGGAACGGCGTCGATGGTAGGAGCTTCTTCCACATCGAACTTTATATCGAAGTATCTGTAGGTTTGTTTCATTTTCTCCAATAAAGCGTCAGCATCAATCAGGCGCATAGTTGTTACCCCCAAATAAGATTTATAGCCATATACAAGACAAACAGGATTTCAAACCCGTAAAGAAAGATTGTGAGGTGCTTTACTTCCCTTTTAAGCCGTGCAATTTCTTGCGGTATGTCTACTCTCTTAGTTGCTATAAACGCCGTACAACGCTTCTCAGAGCCTTGTGGAACACCATCACACTGATTTACCCACCAGTTAGCACATTCCTCACAATCTACACGTGGAAAATCATCGAAGATTTTTTTATTTTCAGCCATTTTTTAGTCACCCCTTATAATTTGACGTTTAATTACTGTTCGGGCTATTTTGAGAGAAATTTTCCTGTACAATAGGGGACTTTTTTGATTGTAGACGTTCTGCTAATGCCGCTTTCTGTTCGTCAGTTAGCTCACGCTTTGTTCTATATGGATTCTTACCAAATCTAAAATGATATAGCGCACAATCAGGTGCGCCACACTCTTTAACTGCGGTTGGAGAATCACCACAGCACTGTAAGCACCATTCTCTGATTGCTTTAACAGGATTTGTTGGTTGTTTCATACTCCCTCCTAATCTAAGTGTGAATAGATAATCTTTAGCTTATTATCTATTTTCTTGATCTTACTAAAAATAGCTTGCTTGGATACTCCAAACACTCTTGCGATATCTTCAAACCCATATCCTTCAACATAGTGCATTGTCCATGCCTTATACGCTGACTCACCACTTTGTTTATTCTTACTGCAAATATCTTTTACCATAGCCACAAGCATACTCTCATTGACAAAATCATAGTCATTTGGAATAGCTTCTATTAACTTGACATCATTTTCAGTTACAGGAGAGTCAAAAGATATCGTTTTAGGTAAGTTTTGTTGATAGTAGTCACTTCTTGAAACGTAATATGGACAGGCATTCTTGAATCGATAGTATTTGACATATCCAAGTATGTATGAAGAAATCCAAGTACTGAATTTAGAATGTTGTGTGTCTAGCTTATCAATAGCTAGACACATAGCTTCATTTGCAACCTGTACTAAATCCTCATAATCGTACAGAGGACTTGATACTTTATTTCGATAAGGACGAAGCAAGTAATGAATTAGTTTTTGGTTCTCCAATACTAATTGGTTACGTTCTTCAATAGAGAGATTCATATGTATTACCGTCTAGTCCACTTACCATCTTTGTACTCGTAGATTCCATCAATCAATTTAGCCGTATTGATAATAGAGTGTTGCCCAGTATTACCACAGGGGCCAGCGATTTTACAACTTTCAACAACTTCCCAAATAGAAGGTCTATATTCTTCATATTTACCATTTGCAAACACAGAATCATTTGCATCAAAAGGCCAATTCCTACATGACTTAATATCTTTACACAGAGTATTTATTGCCACTAATTCAATATCATGCTTTTTGCAGCATTCGAGAAAATTCTCTGTAAAGTGTTGACATTCTGCATACAATTCGCTTAATTTGATGCACTTTTCATTTAATGTCTTAGCTTCACGTTGTAAATCTACAAGTTTACCTTCAATATTCATTACGAAGCTCCTTATTCTTCATCACACAATTCTTTAAACTTTCTAAGATAGAAGTCACTCTTTTTAAGGTCTTCTTCTCCACCCTTATGAGTTGCCCTATATCGATATTTCCAACAATTCAGCAAGCAGAAATCCATCAGTGCGGTTCTACCAAACACTAACTCCATTTCATCAAGGCACTCCATAGCACCTTCACGGTTGTAATGACTGGGATGATTAACTACTTCATCCGTTGCAATAGTATCTTCTTTCTGTTCAGGCCACTTCCATTCAGGAGGAAGAAGATCATAGGCCTCTTGACACGTTTTATAATTCTTTTCAAAAACACCATAGCAGTTATTACACTGTTTAAAAATTACACATTCACAACAGGCCCTATCATCACAATAATTCTGAATACAATCATTCATCTGCTCAATAGTCATAGTTATTTCCTTTCTTCACTCATAAAATCAGCAATGGCACCCCAAGCTGTTTCTCTACCATTACATATGAGATAATACTTCTCAGCGTAACCACAGCAGTCTCTTAATGTTGGACTATCCGGAACATAAAGAGGACATTCCACACAGTTTACATAGCCGCCAATGTCTTTAATTCCATACCTTTCTTTAGCTTCTTCAACAGTCATTCTAAATCACTCCTGTTACCCTGAGCAGTGCTTTGACTACCCAACACAATGCTGCTACACTTCCAACCACCAAAGTAATAAGCCAAACATATCCAAGAAATTTACTTACATAATGCTCCAAATCGTGACTCATAATATCCTCCTTTAGTTTGATGTGAGTGTGTTCCTCCCTGACACACTCACATCATAGTTCATATTACCTAGTTTTTCAATTCGCAATATTACCAAAATTCACTTAATAATTTTGGTGGATTTAGCTAGAACACTTTGACCAACCGCACGAAGGGCAATCATTACATCCATTCCTAAATACTAATTCTGTTCCACACTCAGGACACTTTGGAGTGTCACACTTTTCCACAGGTTTTTCATGTGAATTATCACATTTTTCAGGGTTTACTTCTTTCCACATTTCCAGAAGTGCATTACCAACAGCTACCGGGCAACTACTACCAACAGAGGTATCATTTTTGGTAGCTCGTCTTACTGCATAACTAGGACAAGTACCACTACTCTTTAACTGATCTACAATATCTTGAACAGCGACACCACTTCTTGCAGCCAAACTAATCATTCTGGAAAGGCCAATCATGAAGTTATTGCACCCGCCCGTGGAACCTTTGGAAAGATAAGTATTTTTCAAATTACCTTCTTCATCAAAGAAAGCACACACATGAAGACTTCCACACCCTGTAGTTAAGTGTCTCTCCAAACCAATCTTCCCTTTCACACTCGACATTTTGGAATGGCTCTCAGAGGACGTAGGAGCCGTTTTAACAGGCTTTTCATCCTTACCCTTATCCTTACCTTCCGAAGTGGTTAAAATGCCTTCACGAGCGCACCCAGCCCTGTAGACAGTGATTCCTTTAAGTCCTCTCTCCCACGCTTGCATATAAAGCTGTTCAACGTCCTCTACAGTAGCCTCATGGGGAAGATTCACAGTAGAGCTAATACTAGCATCAATATGATCTTGCCAAATGCCCTGCATATTAATTCTCTCATTCACAGGAATATCAGCAGACGTTACGAAGTAATCAGGTAGACTACTATCATCATTGAGGTTATTAGCGTCCATATAAGCCTTTACAATAGGTGTATAAACCTTGTAGGCCACATCTCCACCATGCAGAGATTTGGTCATTCTTGTATAACTATTGGCAAAGATAGGCTCAATACCACCAGATACACCAATCATTGTGGAAATGGAACCAGTAGGAGCAATCGTTAAAAGCTGAGAATTTCTAAGGCCGTATGTTTCCACATGAGCAAGTAATTCATCACTCTTATGTGCATTAAAGAACGGGGATTCTGTTACTCTGTAATCATATCCGTCATATGCACCTTCTTCCTCAGCAAGTTTGGAACTCTCACTAATAGCGGTATAAGCGTATAAATATGCAATTTGATTGCATAAAGATACAGCTTCCTGAGAACCATATCGGATTTTCATTTTAATGAGCATATCAGCCAAGCCCATAATGCCAAGTCCGATCTGCCGCCACTTGGTAACACTGTTTCTCTGTTCCAGCAAAGGGTGTTTGGAAATACCTTCATCAAGAACCTTGTTCAACGCTCTTACTGCAATTCTTACAGCGATTGCAAACGCACTATAGTCAAAGCGTCCTTCATCATCTACAAATGCAGCAAGGTTCAATGCTCCAAGAAGACAAGAGCCACCAGCGGGAAGGGTCTCTTCTGCACATGGATTTACACCCGCATATTCAAAGTCAGGATTGGTAGACAGCATATTCCAATGATTGATTCTATCCCAAAACAGCATTCCGGGTTCGGCATAATTCCAATTATTCTTGCAAAGAAGTTCGAAAATATCCTTAGCCTTTACTGTTTTGCTAATTGTCTCACCTGTTTCCGGACGAGTAAAAGACAGTTCCCAATCTGCGTCATGCTGTACTGCAACCATAAACTTATCGGAAATTCTTACAGAGATATTTGCAGCAGTCACCTTGTTCAGATCACTTTTAACTGTAATGAACTTCTCCAAGTCAGGGTGAGTACAATCAATAGAAATCATTAGTGCGCCACGTCTACCGTTCTGCCCAATCTGCTCTGTTACCTGAGAGAATGTATCCATGAACGACACTGCGCCACTAGTAGACTTGGCCTGATTGTGGATTTCTGCTCCTTCTGGTGCAAGTTTGGAAATATCAATTCCACAGCCGCCGCCATACGAATATGTTCTAGCCAGCTTTTTACAAGTGTCATAGATTGATTCCAAATTGTCTTCCGGGGGAGAAATCACATAACAGTTGGAATATGTAGTTTTCTCATTAGAATCCTCCACGTTTCTATTGGAAAGAATACGTCCACCAAACAAGAACTTCTTTTCACGAATAAGGTTGGCAACTTCCTCATCACCCCCGCTCACTCGCTCAAGCCATTCGTCAAATGTTTCAGTACCTCTCTGATACTTTTTACACCAGATATCTATACCAAGTTCGTTATCTTTCCCAAGCCAGTCCTGTACAGTCATTCATTTCCTCCAACTACTTCTTCCATATAAAGCTGACCAAATTCATCTTCCTTAAACTCTACCACTTGAACCAAAACCTCCCCTGTCTGGATTATCTAAATGCTCCACAGTTTCAAATTCCAATTCAGGCTGCTTCTTCACAATCCTAAATTGACAAATTCTATCATTTTTGTGGATTTTCACGTAATGTGTTGCAATCGCCGGGAATTTCCAAACATCATTGTCTCCGCAATAGCTATTATCAATTACCCCCATGTGATTAGCTTGAAGAATGCCCCACGTCTTAAAAGTAGATGATCTTGGAACAACGTGCGCTTCATATCCATCCGGGAGTTTCATAGAAACTCCCAATGAAATCAATCGGAATTCACCTTCTTGGAGGGCAATATCTTCTGCCGCTCTCAGATCACACCAATCTCCTGTTTCTGTCATTTGAAGTGGTGTAATATCAGAATGATACCTGACTTTAATCTTCATCTTTGTTGCCCTCCAATAATCTGTCTAAAGAAATTTCTACTTTTCTCTTTGCTCGATCTTTTAATTCGTCTCTCACTTCGTTCAAAATACATTTCTTTGCAAAAGATGAGAACTTTCCTTTCTTTTCCCACTTACTAGCAGCTTTACATAACCCAGCCATTCCACATTGAATGATATCTTCGTCTGAAATGAAATTCGGATAATATTCTCGAATAACCACATAGACGAGATTGATATTTTCTTCTATGAAATCTTTCTTATTATTCATTCATATATACCCGAACCTTTCTTCCATCTTGGTCGATATTCTTCACCACCAAATTGTATTGCTTCTTCATTTGCTTACTAAATTCAATAGCGGACATAGCTTGCAGATTGTTGGAGAAGCAGAATGTAGAATACTTCTGATAAACCAGCTTAATAGGCTCATTCAGATAATCCGTTTCATCCAAATCTGCAAAGAACTCAAGAATCGGATTATTGCTACGTTCAAACTCAGCAAGAGTATCACTAACTTTCTTGCAAGTTTCAAACTCCTGATTAGCAAGAACGTCGATCAGAGCCGGAACAGCTTTAGCAATCAGAGCTTCCATAACTGGTTCTTCTCGCAGTTTATACTTAATAAACGGGTCATAGTCAGCATCATTCTTGGTGAATTTAGCATCAAACGGAATTATAACCAATCTATCAAGTACTGCACTTGAATCTTTTCCCCGTCCAAGGCGAGGGAGAGAGTTTGCGGAAAAGAAGAACTTCGCAAAACTTCGTAACTTGAAAGGGTCTTTGCCTTTTCTTTCAGCAGTGACCACATCACCAGAGACAACCTTTTTGAAGATTGCAGTGTTAGACACCCATTCATCGTTAATATCATCACCAATATTGGCAAGCTTTCCTGTGAGTTCAGCCGTTCTGAATCTATCCCCAATCTCACAGAGATCAAGGTTTGATGTGTTATCTTCGCCCAAAAGCGTTCCCACCATGTCCAAGAAGGTTGACTTGCCATTTCGTTTTTCTCCAAGTAAGAAGAAACTCTTTCGGAGTTCGTTTCGTCTGTAGAAGCAGTAACCAATAGATTGGAGTAGCAGTTGTTCAACCGTTTCATCTTTACAACTCAACTTTCTTAATACACCATCCAACACACCACTCTGAGCATCAGGCACATAATTGTGTGGAATCTTATTGGTAATCACATATTCAGGTGAAAATTCATTGAATGAGCCATCCGCAATGTTCAAAACGCCATTCTTGAACGCAATGTAGTTAGCATCTGCCACACCACTTTCTTTCTTTACTAACAAAGTGAGATATGAAAGCACTTCTTTCCGTTGAGCCTGTTTTAACTTCGGAATGTGTTCAATCATTGCAGCTTCAATCTGTTCATCACCCTGTTCATAAATACCGTTCCTGTAAATGTGGAGCTTTCCACCAATCTTTACAATGTGGTCTGTCTGAATAAAGTAACGTGCAAATTGGTCAAAAAGAAAGTTACCTTTGGAATTAAAGAATGTTGGACACTCAAAAGCACCGTCTCTAAGAACTACTTTCAATTCACTCTCAGGAAGTGGGTCTTTCAACACAAACTCATTGATAATTTCGATACACTCCCGACATTCTTCCTTGCTAAATTCGTTTTGTTGTAAGGGTAAGATATAACTGAATAAAGCGTTATTTCTTCCGTCTCCATCAGCCATATCTAACAAATCCACGTTAGTTTTGACAGGAGTGAGATATTTTGGTATAATTTGATATGTACCAGTGTCGTAGATACATTCACGTTCCACACCATCGACTTTTAATGCTTGGTAGGACGCTTTAGAACCGCCTTTGAAATCTGCGGTTAGACCAATGGCGATTTTACAATGAGTTTTATTTGCCATTGGTGATTCTGTTTGGAACAAAAAATGTTTGCCACGGGTAGTCTTAAAGACTTTACACTTTAACTCTTTGGCTTTGACAATATTAAAGAGAATTTCACTTTGTTCAAAATCATCAATATCTAGCAAAATAGTGTTGTTATTCAAAATACCAGCATACCCGTTAAATTTCTGGGCCTCCTCTAATGTGAGAAGATCAGAGGTTTCTTTGTCTTTGAAACTCATAGTGGCCTTCTTTCCGCTAAGTGGAATGAAACCTCTGTATAGGCTCATAGTTTATCTCTCCAATCAATTATTTTTTATTAAAATGATTACATAGAACTTCAATATTCTAATTTCCATCCATAATGTTCAGCTACTGTTATAAACTGTTTGATATGATAACACCCATCATTTCCATTAAGGTCTAACCCATTTTCAAGAACCTTACACCAAGCGTTTACTACAATTGCCATTAGTTCAGAAGAAATACCTCTTTCACATATTGCCTTTTCATAACCAAATAATGTATCACGCTTCAAGTCTTCCATAATATTTTCTTCTGTCCATTCTTTTGGAGTAAATGGGTCGTTTCCAACATATTCAAAACCAAAGTTTTTCCATTCTACTGTTGGGAGATAATTAATGAATCGCTTTGTGAATCGTCTATCCAAAAAGTTATCTTTTTCAAATTCATCAAAATTATTTTTAACATACTCTAATGATTTCATTTATCAATCCTCCAATACAATTTCTGTGAAGTAGGGAAGTGTTTCAATCCATGCACACAACTCTCTCCACTCTGGCAAACGGTGGTTCTTACGCTGATAGTAGATCGTTTTTAACTGACGATAATTCGTAGTCATTCGAGCGGTAAGCTGAAAACCAGTTGGAATATTATACAATACTCTCAAATAATTTTCAGGAGTTGGATTATTGTTATAGCAATCTACTAATGCTTTTACCATTGAGATACTCCCCGGATGAACATATTCGTTGCACTGATTTTCAATATCAAATTTTGTAATTCTGTGCATCGTACTTTGACTTGATACAAAATCCAAGAAATGATACCGCTGTGCTTCTGTCCACGCTTTCAGAGAAAATGTCAGATCAAATTGAACAATAATCCCCGTTAAAAATTGGTCGTGCCCTTCACCTTTACCAGATTGTCCAAGGTTTTTGACCGTATTAGTAATTTCAGAGGTACAATCTTCCACTCTAGTAGTCATTGGATATTTACTAGCTTTAATTGAGTCTTCCAACCCAAACACTTTTACGTTTGAAACGTTCACTCAATAACCCTCCGTTGCAACACCATATACCATATTCATTCCAAATCTAGCAATAATGTCCGTAGTGTCTTCCTCATCTTCTGGAATCACACAGTAGGAATTTTCTGCTGCATACCAAGTGCAATTTGGAAACTCAATCTTACCCGCTTCGGTGTAAATTACAGTTTTCATTTCATCCTCCCTTAAAGTTCATCAATGGCACTTGCCAACCATCCACGATACGAAACAGGAAGTTCACAAATAGCAACTTTTTCATATCTACTAAGGTGGTCAATTAACTGTCTAAATCCAGACCGTTCTACTGGAATATCTGTTTGTGCGGTACAACCAAGAATAATAACTTTGCAGTTATCGTGGCAACGGCTTACAATTCTCTTGATAAGCGGAACAGATAAGTTCTGACATTCATCAATGATAACTACTTTGTTCTCCAAGTTAATACCACGCATGAAAGTACAACTACGAGCGGTAATCCAAGCTGTTCCGTTCTTCAAAGACACGTCAGAAGTAATAGCCTGTCTAGGAACTTGGTTGATCTTAACCAGAGCGTCATACAAAGGTTCGAGATAATCACTTTCCTTCTCTGAGGTGTTTCCCGGACGATAGCCAAGGCTTCCTTCTTCCACAGTAGGAAACACGTAGACAGCACCATCATAACCTTCGTATGCTGTCAGGATTCTTGCACAAGCAACTGCTAGAAGGGTTTTTCCTGAACCAGCTGTTGCATTGGCAATCACCACTTGGTTATTACTGTCCATGATTGCATTTTTGAAGTTCTCCTGCCCTTCGTTGCACGTCAGTCCAAAGAACATATCATCTGCATTTTTCTTAGCCATTTCATACCTCAATATCAAAATCTTCTCGATGTATTGAAAAATTAGGAATTTTTCTCCAAACTTCGATCATACTATCACTCCAAACTTATCTTTCAACCGTTTCTTAGCTTCATTCACATACCATTCACGGTCTAACCAAGGTGGACAGTTACTTTCTTTAATGTCTCCATTTTCAATTCGACAATGGTCTGGACAACTTGCAAATTTTTCAACCGTACATCCCTCGCCTTTTGACTTCCCAAGGTAAGTATCTTTTTCGTCTTTTGAAGCAAATACCCGATAGCATTTATCCGTATAAGTGTACCCATTATGAACAACAAATTTATACTTGCTACTAAGTTTATACACTTTCTGAAAATTTCTTAATTCATCACACAGATAAATCGTATTCTCAACTGGCATTTTCTTTGTGATATAATCTTTTATCGCCATATTTACAATCGGTAAATCATAATCCAAGTCATTAAGTTCTTTAACATATCCGCCCTTTGCGTGATAACTACCGTCCTCTCTAATGGCGATATATGAATTTACATCACCAGACCAAAGACTACTAAACTCATCGTAGCTCATGTGAAGTCTGGTTCGTTCTTCCCATTCATGAACTCTCCCCTTAAACTCATCCACGTCTTTTCGTTTCAGCTTTACAAAAATGCCATCTGTATTGGAGTTTAGAAGAGTGATAATGTCCTCAACCTTATCCAACAGATCAATAATGAAAACTTGACCAAAAACACAAACAAGATTTCGATGAAGCGGGTCATACATCGGATTGAACTTGTTACCCTCTGCACCATAGGTTATGTTACAAATACGCTTATAAGGTTCACGCTCTTTTTTCTTACCAGCTTTCTTCAATTCCAAACTAGTATTCAAAACATTCTGAAACTTCTTAGGCTCTTCCACCGCTCTTGACAATAAACCGTATTGAATCATCAAAGACGGATAAAGCTGGTCAACATCAACATCAAAAATTACTTCGTCAGGAGCGCAAACTACTTGCTGTTTATCAAGTCCAGCATGAATACCACCCCAAGCTATTGTATGGGATAGTCCACAAATCATAGTCTCTAACTTAGCTTCTGGATTATGATTTTCAGGATTAAGAAACCACTCTCCAACGTGTTTGTACTTACCAAGCTGCACATTCTCAGGTAGACGGATAGCCCACTCATCCTTGAAACGTTTCTTCTTAGCGCCAAGAATGATTGCTGCAAGTTGAGCTTGAGTTTTTCCAAGGTGGTTAAATGAAAGTCCAAATGCTTTAATAAGTCCCATCTGACTATCAAATTCATTTTTTCGTCGTAAGAACACTTCAATAGTATTCATAACGTCAAATCGACAATACTTAACTGTTTCTTGGATTTCCTCAGTAGTCAACTTTCTATCAATGTCGAACGGAACAGAAGTCTCATGAATTGAATTACCCATAAATGCTTCCAATGTTTTGAGACTAACAGGAGGATTTGGCATTACATCAAAGATGTTCAAAGGAAGTTTATTAAACATACTTGTAAACTCCCAACCTTTTCTATCTTTAACAATAATCCAGTCATTCACTCTTTTTGGTTCAAAACCAAGAAGTATCGCTTTCAAAATGTACTGGTCATAATTACGAATGTTATAACCTACCCAAATGTCTTTCTTGTACTGTTTGTACAATCGACTAAGTTCTTCTTTATCGTTAATAATAACGAACTCTTTTTGCTCAATAGGGTCAATCGCTACACACAACCAATCATAAGCAAAAGTTTCAAAGTCTATGAAAATCATAATAATCAACCCTTCAAAATTTATCTATTCAAATATCTCAAAATATCTTCACCCGTAAGTCTCATGTTACAAAGAAGAAAATCGCACCACTCGCTACGGAAAAAATCTTCAAGTTCAACTTTGGAAATTTTACCTTCATCACAGAACTCAATTTCCTTCACATTAAGTTCCAAAAGAAGTTTATAATCGGTTACTGCCTTTTCGATAATAGAAAGTGCCAGTTCGTTAAAATTCGTATTCATAATTCAATCCTCATTAAGTAGGCGGGTGGTAGTGGTTAGCTACCACCCTATGTGTGGATTACTTAAATTTCTGAACAATCTGATACGTGGCATAGCCCTTGTTATTATGACCATATGCCAGTTCGTATTCACCCGTACCGTCAATAGCTGCAAAAATCTGTTCCAGCATATTATGATACTGGTCGAAGTTCTCAAACGTTACCGGAACACCCGATTCCAGATCAGTAAGAAGCTGATTTGCCTTGTGGATTCCAAAACCAGTCGTAAGCATTTGATTCATGAAAATCTTCTGTCCCTTGAACGGTCCAGCAAGAATATCAAACCAAGCCTTGAGCATTGGCATACCGGGATTCTTGGACTTCTCGCCAGTCTGACTAAGTTCTAGCTTTGTAACCTTGACTTCGTAGTTACCGTCTTCAACTTCTACGAAGTCACCGTCATTGGAAGCGGCATTTTCGATATCCTGTTTAAGTCCAGCAAGGTCAAACATCGAATTGAAACGCTCAAATACATCATTATTACTCATTACTTTTTACCTCCACTAATTTTCTTAATTTCATTAACAAGTGCTGTCATAGACAAATCACACTTATCTACACTAAAATTGTATCTACCGCCGCCAAAGGTATGATCTTGCTTACCAAGCTGCAACCACCGCTTACCGTTCTCATCTACAAACGCTCTTGCACTAATATCTACAAGGCCAGCGATTGTATTGGCCACCTTATCAGGCACGTTGGGCTTAAACGTGGTGTACTTACCACCGCTCTTGAGAGTAACTTCACCCTCAACTTCCTTGGAAACAATGATAAGGTGATAACCCGCAGCTTTAATCCGTTTCAGAACAGTGTTGAACTCAGTCGTTACCATATCATAGGCTTTACCAAACCCCGCATCGGATTCATGGGTAATGTTCATCTTTTTGTAGATGTAAACCCGGCAGAGTTCTCGCAAGTCCTCCAAAAGATCAATCCCTACATACTTGTATGTATTCTGCTTCTTTTCCAGTTCATCCACCCAATCTCTGAACACTTCCCAGGCCAGCTTAGTGGTGGTGATACGACCATTCACCGTAACTTCATTAGCAATCTGAATGGTTGGGCTTGTGAGTTCATCTGTATTACCGTCAGTAGAGAAAATAAGAATGTTGTCTGCACCATCCTCAAATGTACTCTTACCAACGTAACTTGCTCCGTAAATGAACACATCTGGTAATTCATTTACTTTTGGTTGCTTCTTTTTGTTCTCAGGTAATGTTGGCATTTATTTAACCTCCCCTTTGTTATTGTGATATAATATTACACCCAATCCCATAATTTGTCTATTGACAAAATAACCAAAGTATGATAATAAAAATTAGCTAATTTTCACAGAATCATCCAGTCTTCCCCACGTTTACACAACGCTTCATACTGACACCATCCGCATAGTCTTGTCTCATTTTTCGGAAAATTCGTAATTGTGTCGAGTTCCTTGCAACACGTTTCAAACTGTGATACACTGGACTCATCGTATGGAACTTCTACGATTTTAATTTCCGAAGCTTTCAAATATTCTTGCAGACGTTGACGGAACTCAAACAGAGATTCATCTTTTTTCTGCCGAATATTTATCTTTGGAATAAAGCAAAACTTAATATGGTCGATCTGAATATCTGGTCTTACCACGGACAGATAATGCTTATAAATAGATAACTGAGGTGACTGTAAATAGTTGTCAATGTTATTCGAGAATTTCCAATCCCAAATTTCATTATTCACAATGTAGTCAATATAACCAATAAAACGGTCTGTTTTGACTTCTATTTCGTGCTGTCCACCTTTGGGAATTATCTCAAGCAGTTTCGTAAGCTGATACTCGATTTGAATCATCCAATTTACATTCTGATTAGTCAAAATGTTATAGTGAGACTTATATTCATCAAGTCCAGCTTGAACACTCCATTCTTCAATACCTTTATGTAAGGCCAATCCGCACCACAAAGCATTGTCCGGTGCTGTATCCGGAATGGTTTTCAGTCTATCAATGTAAGTATATTTCCATTTTCGTGGACACTGAGCGAAACAAGAGACATTTGAATAAGAATAAATCATCGGCACATCTTCCTCAGATACTTATACCGTGAATCTCCAATCTTGGTAGTTTCAATTTTTGTTTTACCAGTATCAAAGACCAATTCAAAAGTAACTCTTTTACCAGAAGTGTCCAAAACCCTCACAGACTCAATATGAGCTTCCTCCCATTTAAGATACGCTGCTCCAAATGGACTAAGTAGTAGTGCCACAATCCAAAACAGAATAAACCCAATGAGTAAAACTGTTAACATATTAACCTCCAACTGCTTTATTCCAATTCAACCTTGCCTGTCTATTAACACGGCTAAATTCTCCACGTAAGCCGCACTCATCACATTGATAAAAAATATTCCCTCCACTAAACCATTGAGTAATATGTTTCTTACCGCATTTACACGGAAGCAACCTCACATAAGTCTGAATCGGAACAATGCTATATCCCAATGATTTTGCAGTAGATTTTAATTCCTCAACAGTCATATTAACCTCCTAACAACTCTGTAATCCGCTTTCCACAGTTTGCTTTAGTGGTGAACTCCCATTCCACACCGTATTTCTGGCTCATAGTTGACATTATCTTATAGAGTTGTTTACCACTTACAGCCCGTGGGTTCTTTTTCTTTCTCCAATTATACCAAGTGAGAACTCCAAGTAACGTTGTAATAGTTTCTTCTTCTATGAGAACTATCATCCGATATCCAAGGCTCTTAGCCAATTCCAATTCTCGCACAAACCGTTCATGCTGTTGACATACGTTACCTGCTACTTCTTGAAGGTCTTTCTTTCGGTCAACCACAACCATTGGATTTTCCAAGTTTACGTAATCACCGACTACACACTTACTGCGAACCCACTTGATTCCTTGTGAGTCAAAGTATTTTGTAACATGGTCGTATTTCTGTTCTCTGGTATCAACTTGGATAATCAATCCATCACCACCCAAACTGTTTTGGAAATCAGCTTTCCTCTCTTATATTCATCAAACATTGCTGGAATACCGTTTTCAACTGGTTTATGAAAAATTCTCATACTTCGAACTCCTTCTTATGCAATTTCAAAAGACACATCTCACAGAGGTAATCGTGAACATCATCTTCATATACTTCATCCGCAGTAAGTTCATCATCACACATTTCACAGTAGTAATATCTCGGCTGATTCCATGACGGATAACCCGTCCGCTCAATCCACCCAATCTCCGGGTGTTCCAAGACTCTCACCATAGCTCACCTCGCAAATAGCGTTTCAGCGCTTCTTCATTGATAAAATACGTAAATCTGTTTGGAGAAGTACGAATGGCTTTTCCAAAAGGAAATTTGTCCTGTTGAAGCGCCAGTCTTAATGTCTGAGTGTTCATTTTCAATTCCTTTGCTGCTTCTGAAACAAGCAATCAGATCACCTACTTGTAATTATTTTGGCACCGCCAGTTGGGGTCGAACCAACGATACATGGGTCAAAGCCATGTGCCTTAACCACTTGGCTATGGCGGTATATGGTGGTTCCGTTGGGACTCGAACCCAAAACTTACCGGTTATGAGCCGGCTGCTCTAACCATTGAACTACGGAACCTTATTGGTGCTGCTGACGGGACTTGAACCCGTATGCTTATTATAGCGAGGGATTTTAAGTCCCTTGTGTCTGCCATTCCACCACAGCAGCATTTGTTTGTATTTTCGTGTATCTTCCTGAGCACGTTTTTATTATACTACGATAGTTTGTATCGTGTAAAGTGACAATTTACACAAAATTCAAAGTTTTATTTTGTATATTTTTCAATGGTTTTACAACTTACACAATTTGATCTATGTGAATTATTATATTCTACTGTACACCACTCTAAGTTAGTATAATTATTATTCTCTCTATTAAAATCAATATGATTACACAGGGGAAATTATTTGGATTGGGGATAAATGCTTCTGCCACTAATCGATGCACACTAAACACTTTTTCTTTTTCCATCCCGGCATAAGGCGGCTTGTTTATATCTAAATCCACTTGTAGTTCCGCATGTTAATATTTTATTCGACTTAACATTCTTAACTCGTCCCATAGAACTAATTTGGTATAAACCTTCATATCCTAAAATATCTCTCCACATTTCTAATCCCATTACACCCACCACCTTTTCGTGTAATTTTACATCTTTTGCTCTTCTGAGGATATAGTATCATATTCTGAATATTCTGTCCATTGACACAATCACCAAAGATATCTTGAAGTTCTTGTGTATTTTGTGCAATTTGTTTGCGTTCCTGTATCTCCACATGATACAATCAGTTTGTAATAACAAATGAGAGGGGTTTTCAATATGAGTAGTCCCGGAGAAAAGATACGGGAGTTAAGAGTAATGGCAGATATGTCACAAGAAGAATTGGGTAAGCGAGTAGGTGTCCAACGTGCAGCTATCCAAAAATACGAAAAAGGCACGGTTTCCAACATACCTTTGGGAACGTTGGAGAAGATTGCCAACATTTTTAACGTATCTCCAACATATTTGGTGGGTTGGGAGGAAGTTGACCACGATAAACTTTCTGTGGAAGTAAGAGTGATTAAGGGAATTTCGGTCTTTTATGGTGAAGCGGCAGTAAGACTATTGGAGATTTATACTTCACTTTCCAAGGTTGGTCAGAAGAAGATCATAGACTATGCCGAAGATATTGAACAGATGTATGTAATAAAGAAGTAATAGGTCTATTTAATAATCTTTTTATAGGGACAACATATAACAGAATATCGAATAGCGTAAACTGTTGTTCCTTAAAAGAAAAGAACTAAATAGGCAGCTTTGCTAGTCTTGAAGATTCTGCACAAAAATGAATGAATATTCGCAATAGTTTTTATACAATATGCACAAAGGGGAAGATACACATGAAACACGAGAACGGATATGGAAGTGTAGTCTGCCTAGATAAAACCGGCAAAAAGCGTAGAAAGCCTTATGCTGTCCGGCTAACTACAGGGTGGAAGAACGGAAAACAGCAGCGAAAATACCTTGGATATTATAAGACACAAGCAGAAGCACGGATAGCTCTTGCCGAATATAATAAACTTGGCTTCGATTTAGATATGTCCAAACTGACACTCAATGAAACCTACGAACGCTGGATTTCCAGAATTGAAGATAAGGTTTCAAGGAATGTTTTGAACTCACATAATATGGCTAAGATAAGATTTGACCGCCTTGGAAATAAACCAATAACATCAATAAAGGCTGACCACCTCCAAGATTGGATGGACGGAATTGATCTCATGCCGGGAAGTAAAAAGCGTCTGAAAAGCACAATGATTCAAATGTATAAATATGCAATAAAGAACGATATTTTATCCACGAATTATGCAGAGCATATTGAGATAAATAAGAAGGTTGAAAAGACTGGTAAAGTCTTCACCACCCCTGAAATCAAAACACTTTGGAATAACGTGGACAATCCAGTTGCGCAGTGGATTCTAATTCTGATCTACACTGGAATGCGGATTGGGGAATTACTCTCTCTTACCTCTGACACAATTTATTTGGAAGACCAGTATATGGTTGGTGGTTCCAAGTCAGAAGCTGGTATTGACCGGATTATACCGATTCATGACGCAATTCTACCACTAGTAGAGTCCCGTTTAGGGAAAGCCAAACAACTTATGCGGGATGAAAAAGGACGTAAATTGTCTTACGCAAAAGCTTTGGAACAGTTCAAAATGTTCATGGTGGAGCATAAACTAGATACTGAGCATTTACCACATGATACACGGAAAACAGCTACTAGCTTACTTCACAGTGCTGGTATTCCAATCGAAACTGTGCGTATGATTATTGGTCACTCTGGTAAAGGAGTTACCGAAACCACTTATCTTTACAAAACACCACAAGAGTTGGTGGAAGCTGTCAATAAGATACAGATTTTGTAGTCTACCTTTGTGGTCTACTTGTAGCCTGAGTGTAGACTACATAGCCAAATAGAAACCTACATAAACGCAAAAAATCCCCGCCACCATTGAGGTGACGGGGTTCGTTTATCCATAATTCTTTCTTGATATGAAATTACGGTATATTGGAATGCCAAGGTTTGAAGAGGTCTGTGTAGTCTACTTGAAGCCTGTTATTCCACATGGTCATTCTTCTTAGCAAATATCCGCTTAAAGGCAAGAGAGATCAATTCAACTCCAAATGCAGCCGCCGCAAAGATTAAAACATCGCTTAAATCACAGCCGATTGTTTCTCCCCATCGTAACACAGCATATGTTTTGAGCATTGCCGCCCATATGAGAATTAAGGTTAAAACTCTAAGACAATAAATAACGATTGTCCTAGCCATTTCTCCCTTGTTCCATTTACCTTTAATTCTTATCATTTGTTCGCTAACTTCTCAAACAGGTCTTTATTCCACTTGTAACCATCTAAGAACTCAATAGTACCGTCGCTAAATCCAAAGCGAGACTTTACTTTTGCTTTGTTTTCAGCGTGTTTCTTATCGTCTTCACTGGTGACATAAGTGACATACGGCAGCTTACCGTGTTTCTGCCAAGTACGAGTGTTATAGCCAGCTTTAGAACCGATGTTACCAACTGCTGTGATCTGAACACCGTTCTTCCAAGCAGGAGTGCATTCCACAGCAAGGCCGTTACCAATATATAGTCCCCAATGACCGGGCATCCATAAACCTTCGCCAATCGCCATCTTATCCCAATTTGTACTAGAAACATTTTTGCACTTGGCAATCATGCCGTCCGCAGACACATCAGGAACGCCGTTGACGGCATATTTAGCACCACCATAGTATTTGGTACTGTCACCGTTCCAGCCCCATAGAATGCCTTTGGTGAGGTTCACACAGTCAAATCCAAAAACCTTCTTGCCAATACAATCCCGGTACATTCTCTGACGGCTTGCATTATACCAGCTAGGATATTGTTTGGTCTTTTCTTGAATGATTTGTTCTGTGACGGGCATACCAAAACAGCCCCACATATAAATGGTTTTGTAATTCTTGGCTACTTCTTCATGTTTCTTTGCAAGTTCAAGATTGGTCATGCTTCATCATCACTCCCTTTGACTTCGATAGCGTCCTGTACCTTTTGGCTTTGAGTACCAAAATAGAAGCCTATAATCATAATGAAAATCGACATAAAGTCTTTGGAAGTTACCGATTCACGTAAGGAGAGGATTGCAAATACAATCGTAGCAATGAGTGTGACAATGCTTTTCACACTGCATAAATTAGACAGCTTTTTGAATATATTTTGCATAAATATACCTCCTTAATTCAGATGTTGCCCCAACACATTAACTTCGTGTTCTAAATTCTGGACTTTGTTTTCGATAACAGGGATACGCTCTGCGAAGTTGTTATGTTTATCAACTTTCTTTTCTAACTGCTCTACCCGATAGGTGGTAAGTTTGAAGCCGCTGAATGTTCCTAGTGCAGTTCCAAGGAATGAAAGAACGGCAACAATAATTGTTTCCAAATTCATATGAACACCTCAGAAGCAGAATGCAAAACGGGTTTTAGGGTTATTTTCAGGATTAGATGTGATATAGGTATTAGCATTCTTATGACCGGGGTTATAATGTTGGTCTATAATAACGAAGCTCTTATTACCCCAAGAGGTTGTGCTATTACCAGAAGAACGAGTCCACCAGTCACCAACAAAAGTACCATTACCTCTATTAACTCTGTCTGAAAACGTGAAATATTCATACTGAGTTCCTTCACCAGTGGCGATTGAATATGAATTAGAAATCGAACCTAGCACTTCTATTTCACTGAGTAAAAATAATTTATCGCTAGTAGTTTCAACAGTTGCCGTACCATTCGAAGATATCTTGTCGACGGCACGAAGACTGTCTTTAACTACAGTGGGCAGATAATTCATAATGATTGGCAAATTGGTCTGTCGCATTTTACTAGCCTTCCAACCTCCAGTGTGATTTGCATTGCTGTTCATTTGATAAACTAAGTCGAATGCACTAATCACTTGGAATGTTAACGGAGCTTTCCCAGAGCCATCAGAGTAATCGTCATGATTTTTTCCAATAATTTGGATATTACATTCCGTGCTGTTGATACTCATTGTTTTAATATCACCGACATTCCATGTCGCAGGAACATTATTAGTTTGGCAAGCCAAAATAACGTCTTCCCAACTATTATTTGCAAACGTATCATCGAAAGCTTTAACAACTTGGAAATCTTCTGTCACCAGATATAAGTCGGTAACTCCTGTTGAAACAGAGGGGGACACCTTAAAGTTAGGTGCGTAAACCAAACTATTGAATAATACAGAAACCGTTTGCTGACTGGTTGGAGTGGTATCCTTAGCTTCAAACCCATCGCTATATACTAGTCTGCAATTAGCATCTATTGTAGCGTTAATAAGACTAGCACCACCAGCGCCCATGTTAATTACATTAGCCAATAATTACACCTCCATTTTGATTACTTGCATAGTAACGTCTTCACTAGGAGCTTTATGACACACAAACGTCATTTTACCGTCCACAGTAATGTCTTTTGCAAGTACCTGACATTTATTAGCAGTGTCCAAACTAGCATATGCCGCACTAACAATATATTTATAGTTGTCTTTAACAAACAGCACATTGGAAATCGTTTGTTCTTTATCATCAGACCAACCAGTGGAAGACAGTGTAACTTCCAGACTGGAAAGTTTGGACTGCATACCGTTCAGCTTACCTTCCAAGTAGCTATTGGTATCTGCATTCTGAATGAATGCCAGCTTATTGGTGGTGTCCAAAAGAACCTTTACATAAGCACCCGTTAAGAACAGATTACCAAGATTGGAAACTGTGTTCTTATGAGCGTCTTTCAACGTGAATACCTCAGAAGTATCCGTAATTGCACTATCAGTTATGGTCTTATAGTAAATCTTTAACCCGTCAGTAGCCCCAGTACAGTCGCAAGGAGCTTTGAAAGTCAAACTTTCGCCATCTTGAATAGGACGGTCTAACGTTAATTTAATGTAAGCCAATCCAAACCCTCCCTTACTCAGTAGTGGCAGAAACCAATTCGTTGGTGTAAAGATACGTCCGCTTACCTTGCTCATTCATGAACGAAACGCCACTAGCACTAACCTCAATTCTGCCAATAACCGTGCCGCTACTGTTTTTACATTGCACCGCAGCACACCCGTTTCCACCGATCACGCCGCAACCAAAATCAACTGTATAATCTTTGTTGCTAATAGTTCTGGTTTTGTTAATTGCGCCGTACTCATCCTTATTATTAAAAGACAGAGCACCCGTCATGGTGTCTCCACCCTTGGCAACTCTGTCCGTAAGGTTATACCAAGAACTCCAAGTACCCCCAATCATGGTTCTAACCCAAATTTGATAGTCATTGGTATTAACAGTACCATGTCTAAGCCAAATCTGCTTAATGGTGGTAATCGCAGGATTGTTGTTCCACGGAATAACAATCAACCAGCCATTGCTATTACCAGTCGGAATGTTGGACGGACTATACGATTGACCGAAGGAGTAGATACCTTGGGTTTTATAGTTATTTAAATCCGTACCAGACGTAGTTACGGGAGTAATCCAATCCTTGGGGGCAAAACCACCTAACAGGCCATCAATAGTGTCCCAGTTCTCATTCAGAACTGTAATGTCAGGTGGAGCGTCTGTTAAATCTATTTTATGTAAACTATAATTACTTGTTTTGCTCGACATATATTCACCTCAAAATTCAATTGGATTTATCAGCTATCAAAAACGGTAAGCCATTCACACAAGGGTTCAGTCTTATTAGAGCATATTTACTTCTATTACTGGCAATTGTAACAAAGGTTCCTTTACCGTATGTCACATCATCCCAACTCCAATGCTCCAATATTTCTGATGTTTCCCACGTTACACCGTCAGCACTCTGTGTTACCATATTTCGGTTATTACTGGATACAGCCACAAATTTTCCATTTCCGTATGCGATGCTACTCCAATACCCACCTCCGGGAGGGGTAGTCGGAGTCCATGTTATACCGTCTATACTATACATTGCCCCAGTATTGTAACCATACGCAACCGCCACGAATTTACCTTTGGCGTAACAGAGTGAATTCCACGCTGCCGAACTAGGAAGCGTGGTTGTTGTCCATGTTGAAGCATCTGAGCTATAGCATCCCAGCCCGGAATCACCTAGAACTACGAACTTACCACCCCCAAAACACGCTGATTTCCAATAGCTGGTAGGGAGTGTTACTTTCGTCCAAGTTTCTCCGTCGTTACTAATCGCACCGTTATTGGTGTTACTAGACATTATAAAATAAACACCGTTTCCAAATGTGACATCCTTCCAATAACAATCGGCAGGCATATTATGATATGTCCACGATAATCCATCGTCGCTTATTGCAACCGCATTAGTAGTTCCAGTAGAAATTGCGATAAACTTGTTATTAACAAACCGAAGCTTCTTCCAACGTCTATTGGAAATCGTGAGAATTTCTGACCAGTGTTCTCCGCAATCGTCGCTGTAAATAACTCGGTCACTACCATCAGAAATCGCAACGAATCGCCCATTTCCATATGCAATGGACGTGTATTTAATGCTAGAGGGGAAGTCTAAGACCTCCCCTTCATTCTGATAGGTGAAAGTTGCTTTGGAATTAATAATAGGTTTCAGTTTACTCCAAAAGTAAACTAGACCGTTTTTATCTAAAAACTTCCCCATATGCGGTACTAATTAAGCCGTAAAGATGGAGTCAATCTCCGAGTTGGTAATTGTTTCGATAGAGGGTACGTCAGGAATTTCACTCTTTAAGGCATAACTACCAGCATCAGACATTTCGGCAACCGTGGTGGGAACAGAAATGTTAACTGTTTTGTTAGTAATCGGAACAACAGTACCGTTTTTCTTAATGACTTCAATCAGATTTTCAGTTGCACTTGCAGGAGCATGAGCAGCAGTGAGATGAGCGTAAGCAGCATCGTAATTCGCTTTCAGGACATCAGTCAGATCATTGGTGGACAGTCGCTTACCTTCAACTTTGTCAACCTTAGTACTAAGCTGAGTGGTGATATAAGCCTTTACCTTTCCCCAGAAATAAGTCAGACCGTCAAGATTTAAATACTTACCCATTTAAATACCTCCATAAAAACGTTTAATTAAATAAAGAATCAATGTCGGAATCAGTAATTAAATCCTCCAAATGATTCTCTATTTTCTGATTTAACACAACGCCTTGTCTCGCAGATAATGCGTTGTAGCCATCCTCAGTGGTTAAATTGTCAATTACCTCAATTTCACCCATTCGCGTAACTGGCATCTTGCATTACCCCTTTCAGGTGCTTTTCGTTCCTTCGAGTGTTTCAATACGGGTTTCTAGCGCTCTTAGCGCTTCTGTAATTACTTTATTTTGGAGCGGATAGGTACTTGAATCAGAGAGATATGTGTCAACTTTAGTTACTATCCCGCTCAATTCAGTATCAGTGCGCTCATAGGTTGACTCTGTTACTATTAAATACATAACAGTACTTTTATAGGGCGAAAACACCTGAAAGTAACGGGTTCCATCCCTTGTATTCACATCGCAAATAGCAAGTCTGGTATCATAGGTTATACTTCGCCCAGAACCAGCATATGGTGTAAAATATCCGTAAAGGATGTAAATGCCAGCCTCCATTTTACAAAGCTCTTGTGGATTGGTTCTATCTAGGCTTTTTACATACGTGATTGGGAGACTATTTCCACCGCCGCTGGCTTCTCCAAACGTGATATTGCCGTCATTGTCGACAATTAATGTTTTTCCAGCGTTTTCAGCACCTATATTTTTATCCAGTTTGGAATTAAAAGATAGTACTTCTGTTTCTGTGTAGACATAATCAGACGGCTTCTGCCGATAAATAACCGCAAATGTTTTGGATTTAATAGTGTAGTAACCGTTCTCGTCTAATACGTAGCACCACACAATAATTGGCATGTTACTCTGTAGCAGTACGTTTGGGACATCAACAACAGTATGATTATCCAATGTATATGGATTTTTTATTAAACAAACATCGTTGTTAATGTCCTGAAAATGAACTTGATAATCAGGAATATCAGTGTCAATGATTAACTTTTGGTTAGTATCCATTGATAAAAACTCGTTCGTCCATTAAGTAATTTGAACATACAAAGCACCTCTTATATTGCTAATGTTGTAACATTCGAAGTAGTAACGATGTATAACTTTATCTCTTCCCAATCTGTGAAGGTAGATTTAATAGCGTCCCAACTAGCGAATTTTTCTTTAATTTGTCCCCAAGTGGAGTAATGGCGAGATACGTTCAATCCAAGATGAGCCGGAGCTTTTTTCTTTAACTCTTGCTCGACATTCGCAAATTGATACTGCTTATTATTAGGAGGTGGAGTAATTTCCACATAGAGAACACTATCTTCAATGTAGGAGTTTGCCGTACCACCAGTAAACGCATTGACAATAGAACTAATCAGAGCGGTATTCAGCTTACCTTGCCCACGGATTCTTGCTATGATTGTATCCCTTCGATCATCAAGACTAGAACCAGCAAGTGGAGCAATATTAAGAATTTTTTCCCAACTCTTAATTCTGTCTTCGCCCATTGTGATTAGATAAGCATCGTTTATAGTAGACGTTTTACCATCGTCCAGCTCTTCCATTTCAGGATACTCAGCGTCAATAATTGCTTTAAATTCTTCAATCGCAGCAATTATTTGCGGATAGTACCCAATCATTCTTTCTTGATACATTAGCTACTCACCGCCCAATTTGTAGTTCCAAGAACCGGAATTTGATAAGTAGTAAGCGTAATATCAGAAGTGCCGTTATTTACTTTTAGATTACTAATGGACTCCACACCTTCAACGTCAAGAATAATTGCACCAACCGTCATGTAAGAGACTTGAGACTTCTTGTAAGCAATAGACGAGAAGTAGTTGGAGAGTGCCGTACCAATACCAGAAGTGTCACTATAACCGTCTTTTAACGTCACAGTTGCCGTAACATTGATAGATAACTCAGTAGCCGTATCTACCGTAACTTTAGCTCCAATAGGAGCTACACCATCACCCATGCCGTTCTTATTCGGGTCAAAATACTTTTGGACTTCTGCAATCAAAGTGGAGCTTGCCGCTCTATTCGATTCACTCAGAATAGATACTTTTACGGTATTTGCTCCATTCCAAAGAGGTACAATTTTGTAATTGCCAATACCATCATATCCTTCGCACCAGCGTTCGTACTGAGCTACATTACCGTCACTAATCGTACTGTTAATATAGTTGTAGTACGTTTCTCTAATCTCATCATCCGGAGTTTCATTCTTACCTTCAATCAAGCAAGCAGTTAGCTCACAGTGATTTAAACCTGTAGGTGCTTCATTGATTGGGGTGAGTGTTCCAAGCTGGTTATTTGCGTCAGTGCCAGTCATTTCACACAGCAGCTTATATTCATAATAACCGCTGCTATTAGTTCCAATATATTCTGTTACAGTGTAGTTAAATAAATCACAGTTCCAACGGGAACCAATGGAAACTTCAACGTCAAATTCGCCCTTGAACGTTCCAGCAGAAGCGTCAAATTGGTCTGTATCAATACCCATCTGCTTACAACCAATCAAAATATACTCTCTGGTTGCAGTATCAACGAAACTCTCATTCCGAACGTTATCTAATTCCGTATAGGCGATTGCAAGTTCCAACGCTGCGGGAGCCAGCGCATTAAACAGAATAGAACCTTCTCTATCATCCAAGTTGGGATATTTGGAGGTTACTCTTTTCATCATCCGGTCTAAAATAACTTCGTAAGTCTGATCTTCGTAGGCCATTAAACTACCACCTCCAATTCACTTGTAAGCTCACCATAATCAGAAATCACAGAAAACGTTACATGAAGCTGATTCTTTGTTTTTTCAAATTCAAAATCTTTTACGTCAGAAATTCGATCATCCACCATCAGAGCTTCTTTGATTCTCCGGGGAAGTTCTGACATTACATAAGGAATAGGCTTTCCAAACAAATCGTTCAGTTCAACACCGTAATCCCACGAATAAATTGGAAACTTGTATCGCTCAGTTCCAAGAATGAGATAAATTGCTTGCTCCAAAGATTCCAAAGAATCTGCGTAACCTTTAATACGTGTTCTATAAAGGTCATGACTATCAGATTCAGAATCAAGTTCCACAGCTTTGTATGTTCTACTAGGATGAGTAACATCTTCAAGCTGAGTAGTTAAAATATTAAGAACAGGAATCATAAAATCACTCCTTTGGGAGTCGGTCTAGCACATAATAAAACTGTCCACCACTCTGACGTAAAAGCGCAACTTTATCGCCAACTTTCAGAGCACCGTGGACGGTCATTTTTTTCTTACCTTTCACAGCGTGAGTGTGGGTATCACTACTACAACTGCCAGCGCCGTGAGGTGTTCCAATCGTATGAGTATGAGTGTAATTTTCAGTAGTCCAATCAACAGTTACTTCACGTTCATAGTCGGTCAAATGTTCCGGAACAATCAGAATACTTTCTGGAAGAATAAACTGATTGGTTATCTGAATTTTAAGCGGAGAAACGGCAGTAACAGTTCCGTATCTCAGATCACACGGCTTGCTATTTTCATTAGCGTCCATAGCCGCACGTTTCATGATTTCAATCAATCCACTAGCCATTACTCCCACGCACCTTCCAATGTTAAGTCCATTGTGTAATAGTCGTTCTCAAAATTGTGAGTGACTTTTTGAACTAACATATAGTTATTTACTTCAACGTCTCCAAGATTCAGCTTAACCGGAATTAACGTACCGCCTCTTACTGTCACATCACCAAATGCACCAGTGATTTTCAACTCTCTAGTTTTGCGGTTGTACAGCTTCAATAGAGAGTTGGCTTTATTCTGTCCAACAGTTTTATTCTTTACTTCCTCAAAGTATCTCAGTGTACCCCATTGACTAATTCTGTCAGGAGAAGACGCAGTAAATACTTCAATTTTGTTATCGTCATTCTTGTAGTAAAGAACAATGCTGTTATAGGTTTCTTCGTCAATACTAGAAGTATAGTCGAAGTTTTCAGCCGTGCTTGACATTATTAAGCTAGAAGAAATCATGTTGGCAGAGTTCTTTAAGCAAAGCTGTCCAAAATCATCATAGAGCGTGAACATATTGCCAGTGTTGGTTAAGGTATCTTCTAAAGCGCCAAGAGCGATATCCAACGCAGCTTTGTTTTCCTCTGCCACAGCGGGAATAACATAACCAGTTTCATCCATACTACCTGTATTCAGATTGAAGTCCTTACACAGTGCTTGGATAATTGAAGTAGCAGTTTTGTTCTCGAAGACGTAAGTGTATTTATTTTTAAGGTATCTTATCTGGTCGTAACAAGTGACCTCGATATGATGTTCTCGATCTCGCTTTTTGGTGAACACATAACCCATAAAAACAGGCTGATTATCATAATAAAAACAAACCGGGTCTCCCTCGCTAAAGCTCATTCCACCGTTCGGAATCTTAACAGTGGTGAAGGTTAGTTTTCCGGGAGTTCCGGTTCGTTCCCATTCAATCTTTACACCAGATTTTACGGGCGGTTCAAATAAATTACCATTATGTTGAATGGTCAATCTCATATTAGCCATTTCAACACCTCTTATTTAGCTGGAATTGTAAGTTTAAGTCCCGCCCACACCCAATGTCCATTTGAAGAAGATGATTTACCATGCTTCTTAGCATCAGCTTCTATGGCAGATTTATTAGCATTATAAATCTTAGTCCACTTAGAACCATCACCATAGAATTTTTTAGCAATGTTCCAGAGGCAATCACCATTCTTAATTGTATAACTGGATGATTTATTATTACTACTTGGAGCATTAGTATTTGGCCTCGTGATTGAACTGGTAGAAGTGGTAGTTTTAATAGAAGAAGCGGGCAACTGCTTAACACCATATTCTTTATACTGCTTCAAGGTGAAAGTGATTAAAACATCATCACCTTCATCAGCGTCTTCGTTAATTTCGAACTCTTCCAAAGCAACCAGAATGTTGGTGTCCCACGTTCTACCGCCCTTCATCATCTCTCTAGCCACGATAAATCTAAAAGGCTTTTTATTTTCCTTCAAGTCCTTAAACTTATCGAAGTAATTTTGGAAAGCACTATATTCTCTGGAATACGGATACTTTCTCATTGGGAAGCGGGCTTCAAACTCAATTTCAGTAAGAGAGGGAGACTTCAAAATATTGATGTCTCCCTCGCTGATTAACGTTACAACTTTGTTGTTAGAACCAACCTTGATAGTAATTTCTCCTGGTGTGATTGGAAATGTTAACACATCACCACCATCAGAGAAATAAAAATTATATCCATAAGTAGCACTCATGTTAACACCTCCTTATGCGTACACGCCGTTTGCAACAGCGTCCATTTCCTCATAGAGTCTATCAGCAAGTCTAGTAACGATACCGTCCAGATCACCATCACCATTGATAGTGTTATAGTTGCTCATATCAACCGTAATGTTTGCAGTGGTAAACTCTTTCTTCCATTCCATATCGGCAACTTTGCGTAAATACTCCAAATCTTCTGCGGTTAAGTCCATAGAATCTTTGATTTTACCCGTGTTTTTGTCGATATTACCAATGCCCTTTTTAAGCTCATCCGGGTCATAAGTATTCGGGTTTAAGGCATATTGGCTGGAATTAGGGTCAAAATTTCGGTCAATATTTAAATCTTTATCAATCGAACCAGTAATGCTAGAGCCAAGAGAACTTAAACCATTTTTGGCTTTATCAAATGTGCTGTTAATCCAGTTCTGAGCGCCAGCACCAACCGCAGCACCTTGGTTAATTGCAAGAGAAGTATCCCAAGTGTACTTGTCAACTGCTCCACTCATGATATCATTTAGAGCATTTACAGTATCAGATTTCTTCTCATACGTTCCATTACCGTATTTATCAGCAAGAGCATTTGCTTTACTACTGACCTTGCCCATCCAACCTTCAACTGCACCGGCTAAGTTGCTTCCAAAGATAGCATCGATACCAGAAGCAATGGTTTTTAGAATACCAAGAACAGAATTAGCAAGGGTTTCAAAATTATGGATAATAGCCGCAATCGGGTCATTAAAGATATTTCCAAAGAAATTAGCAAATGTGTCCCACGCCGTAGCAAACGGCATAAGTGCATTTTGAATGATTCCTGCTACTAACGTAACAAAAATATTCCAAACGACGGAAGCTGCACCGGCTATTACAGCACCGATTTGTTCGCCATATTTAGCGATTGCCATTACCAACAATGCTACTACAGCAATGATCGCCAAAACGATTAACACTGGAACACTAAGCATTAACGTTCCAGTAGCAAGGTAAATCGCAAATACAACGGCCATTAAAGCGATAATAGCTACTGCCAGTGCATAACAAATTTGATAAACAAAATCACAACCGTCAGCAGCGGTATTTGCTAACCAAACAATAGCTGCAATTACAATTCCAATACCAATCGCCCACCAAATGAAAGGATTAGCCGTGGAAATAAGTAAAATTGCTTGCACTAAGTTTTGACCTATAGCCACAACTGCTAAGAAAATTACAGCGGCTGCTACACCATATACAATGTATTGTAGCCAACTCCAATTATCAACCATCCAAGTAATGACATTCACAAGTACTGTAACTAAAGCATTTAGAATACCAATTAAACCTTGGACGGCAATGCTAATACCTTCAACAAACTTAGCGCCGGTTTCGCTATTTAAAAATCCGTTAATAGTATCTTGGATTGTACGGAACGAATTGACAGCCGTATTCTTGATATTTCCAAATGCTTGAGCAATGGTCATATCAGTTTTACCAAATGCTTCGTCAATACTATCACCAGCGTCCAACATTGCCGCTACGACGATATCAGACGTGATTTTACCGTCAGACGCTAACTCCTTTAAGGATTCATCAGTTTCAAGTAGCTTTTGTGCAAATTTCTCGATCTCTCTGTATGCTAACGGAGCACCTTCACGAACAGAACGAAGTTCGTCACCTTGAAGAATACCAGAGCCTAACGCCTGAACCATCTGATACATAGAAGAGGATTGTTCAGCGGCACTGGCACCACCAATAGCATATGCCTTTGCCATTATTTCTTGGAATTTAATAGCATTATCTACGTTACCTTTGAATGCTGTATCACCAGCCAACGCCATGGACTTACCGACGTTTCCGAGCATATCAGCATAACCAGTTCTTGCACGTTGAGAAGCAGCATAGATTTTATCCATGGATTGTTCTGTAGCTGCTTTATCTCCACCATTGGCATAATTTAATCGGTTTTCAGCTCCAGTAATAATATCAGAAGTTTCGACATCCGCTTTGATTGTCATTACACCAGCATAAGCCGAAAATAAAGATTTAAGTCTGCGAGACAGATCAGAAACAACAGTATTGTTTTTCTTAAACTCGTCTCGCATTTTCTTGGCCTGATTAGCGGTTTCAGCCAGTACTTTAGGCCATTTCATCATTGTAGAACCAGAACGGTTCGCCAGTGTATTCATCTTATTGATGTTACTATTTATCTGATTTATTTTATTAGTAACTTTATCAACAAGAGTAAGTTTTACTTTTGCTTCTAATGCCAAAAATCTGTCACCTACCTTTTATGAGGTCGTTTAGATTTCATTTTCTGCTGCTCTTTCTTATCATTATCAGCTTTGATCTGAATAGCAGCTAATATGAAAGCCTTTTCCTCCCTCGTCATGTCTAGTAGCATGGTAGGCTTCCAATGAAATTTGTGGAGACAATAATAACCCAAAAATGAGTCACTATCATCTCCATTTATCAGTTTTTTGCTTCGTCAACGAGGTCTTCCATGCTCATGTCATAGCCGTTGACTTCCATAACCTTCGCTTTATATTCAGTGTACTCACCGGGGAGTAACATTTTCTTCAACAGTTCATCACCGCTCTTAACGCCGTAAGCGTCTTGGAGTTCGGCATCATTCAGATTAGGATACACAGTGCAAGCTACACACAGCTTACCAATGTACTTGTCAGTATCGGTTTCCTGATTATACTGACCACGCTTACCAACAATAGGAACCTTCTTCGTGCATTCCTTACGGATTGCTTCATCCAACGAAGAACTAACAGCTTTCAGTTCCCATTCAACGGGCTTGCCCTTTTCTTTGAATCTCTTGGAAGCAACATACTTCACATTCTCGTTCGCAGTAGACGCACCCGCCATAAAAACACTAAAATCAGACATTATTAAACCCTCCCAATTTAATCATTCTTGTTATTTTTATAAAATTAAAAGAGAGGATGAGTAGATTACTCACCCTCTCTATGCTAATCACATAACGCCGTCCATTAGCGTGTACTTCTCAGGCATTTCGAAACGTTCAGCCGTAAAGTCAATGCTTTCAGTCAGAACATCATCACTGTCTGCATCGAACGCAGCCAGAGTCAGGCTATCCCAGTTGCAATCGTACAGGATGATAGTCTGTCTGCCAATGTCAGAAGCAGTAATATCTTCATTGGTGATCTGCATATCGAAGTAAACATCTTCACCACGCTCTTGGAACTTATACGCCAGTTCTCTCCAAATAGAAGTGTTAAGATGGAATTCAGCACTACCAGTGATCGAAGAACTAGTTGCCTTGTGACCACGGTTCATTCTACCAAGGATAGGAACTTCTGTCTTATTCTTCTCAAACTTAACTTCAACGTTAATAGCGGACATAAAATTGTAACGCTGACCGTCAATAGTGACGTAGCATTCTGCCATCTTAGCAGAAACAGCGTTACGAGCAGCCATAGTTTGCGGCATCAGTTATTCCCCCTTCCCTTACTGAATCACAACAGTCATGTATAATTTTTCCATTGCGTTCGTGACCGTAATAACGTCATTGACCACAACAGACTTCTTGCTTTCGCCCTGAACAACCGTAAGCAGAGTAGCATCGAAGTTCTCAATCGCCTGAGTTTCCTCTAACTTACGATGATGAGCAACAATGTCACCCCACAGACTTGCTCTGCCAGAAGCATTGTTCGGAATCTTGCCAAGATACTTGGTGTTGAACAGCTTTGCAATATCATTTGCAATCTGGTCAACCACACGAATGGTCTGATTAGACTTAAAGTCTTCACCCTTATCAGTCGTAGTGGTAGTCATAGAATTGATATCCTCAAGCAGACACACGTCACCATAAACAAGATGGAACGCAACCTGACCGCTAGTAATGCAAGTCTCAAGCTGGCTCTGAGTCTTATCACAGATAATCGTCAGTTCGCCGTCATACTTCTTGTTCGTGCAAGAGGAATTAACGGCACAAGCAGCTTCCGCACCAGCAACCCAAGCAACCAGTTCATAAGCTTTCTTGGGGTTAGTCGAATCGCTTGTACCTTCCACCGTGGAAACCACGTTGATAACGCCCTCATGGTCAGGAGCAGTGGAGGGGTTGTAAACTACAAGCTGACACTTCTTGCCCATATTGTCACGCCAAGATTTGACCTGACCAACATAAGAAGTGATATCAGCCGCAGTATTCGTATAAGCACAAAGCACGTTAAACTCATACGGTTCCAATGCCGCACAAGCGTTTGCTACAGTCTTAGCACTTTCACCAGTACCAAGGTCATAAACATGAACCTTAGTCGCATTGCAGAAAATTTCTCTCAGAGGAAGCAGATCAGCAGACTCACGTTCCTTACCAGTAAGGGTCTTTGCATCCTGCATGAATTGGTCGTAAGTCATGGTAATGACCGTACCAGCGGCCTTAGCAAGCGGAAGAGCGATTGCCACGACACCACGAACGCCAAGCGGAGAGGTAGTCTTCTTAGCACTTACAAAGTTAATATAAGAGCCGGGAAGGGTTTTGTTTTGCGTAACAAAAACACCGCCACCTAACATATCATCAATCCTTTCTAATTATGAATGAGTAATATTCGTCTCATGTAAATCTTCCATTGCATTTTCAAACGGAAGATCAGTTTTGGTGGTGAACTTATAAGTAATGAACACTTGCAGAACATCATCTACAATATGCCAACTAATGTTCTCACCACGGATTAAGGTATTCTTGAAAGGAATATATTCCAAGCAAGCAATCAAATCTTCGGCAATTCCATAGCACTCTTTTTTAAGAGTTGTGGAGTCTTTACCGAAGTAGTGAACAACCAAAGGCATCGTTCTATCATACAGAACAGCGCTCTTAGACCGTTCAAGGGGCAATAACATATCGACAGTAAAACAGGGCTTTACCAGCCCTTGTTCTACGTTCTCCACATAATAGTGGTAAGTGGAGCCAAATGTTGTCCCTAACTGTTTTGTAACAGCGGCTAAAAAATCATTTACCACTTAACCACCTCGCAAAATATTTCCGTAAGTTTCGTTTAACGATATCATTGCATTTTGGTTCGGTTTGTAGTTCACTCTTTTTCAAGAAGAATCTACCTTTTACCCAACCGCCATTTGGTGTTTTATGACCATACTCAACCGCTTCTGCATATGCAAAACCATCAGCGGAGTTTGCTCTAGCATCATTGATGAGAGTAACTTCAAAACCATCACCAACTTGCTCCACCGTAAAAGTTAAATTTTCTCCCGCACTCCACATCTTACGTAAGTTTCCAGTACGGATAGGAGTGTTTTGAAGTAGTGCTTTATGAAGTTCTCTAGCAATTTCTTGAGTAGCGGTCATGAGTGCTGTTTCAAAAACCTCTTTATTAAGCGTACTAAGCGCCTTTTCAAGAGGTTTCAAATCCCACTCGACCTTAATCATGCGTTATCCTCATAAAGTTTCAACACAATTTCTTGATGGTTTGTGTAGATAGCGGGCTTACCAGAACCCTTGTATTTGGTAGTCACTCCATGCTGAGTGATTTCAATCACAGAACCTTCTTTGACAATTACGTCAGGACGAATAAATAATGTAATGCTCTGAGAAATAATAGCCGCACCATTGCTAATATCAGTGGATTGTTCCTTTTGGTATGACAGGCGGCAAGGCTCATTTTCAAGAACCGCTACCAGCTTATGCACCGTTTGATAGGTTTCCGGGTCTGTAACAGGCTGATACTCATAAATTGTGCATTTGCCAATCCAGAGTGCGGAAAGCGGGTTGTTTTGCAAGTTTCTGCTTGGAACTTTGGTCTTGTACGGCATAATTACCACCTCAGTTTCCTATGAGGGGTAATCCATTTGTCGAAACCTCGCTCCAATTTGTTAAGAAACTTGTCAAACCTACTCTCAGGAGTATCACCATCGGAACCATTAGCGTATTTCAGAGTAGTGTCACCTTCTTTGATTTCCTTGATTACAGCATCATAATCAAAGCCAGTAAGGTTTCCACTGTTCTTCTGATAAAATAAGAACTCACCGGACACTCTATCAATAATGCGAGGGTCTAAAATCTCCGGGATTTCAGTAATGTTACAGTAGTTCTTAACATAATTAAGAATCTTCTCTAACTCAAACTCAATAATGTCAGTGTCTTCCTCAGTTGCGACATAACCAAGTTGACCAAGCCGCTTAATTATGTTTTCAGTAGTAACCATTCTGTCACCCCCTTAAAATTTCAAGAAGTTTCGCTTTGTTCTTAATGTTGCGGATTTTACCTCCGTAGCCGTGTTCTTTCATCCATTCTCTCAAATCATTAGGAGTCATAGCCTCAAAATCGGGTTCAGTTTCTTCCACCGATTCATTCCCGCCTACTTCCCATGTAGGAGCATCAGGAACAATAGGAACAATCTCTTCTAAAGAAACTGTAGATTCCCGCTCAATTCTATAACCATGACTTCTGAACCACTCGATCAAAGCCGGGTTATCTGTTTCACCAACACTATTGACAAACATCACCGACGCATAGATACCGTTAATATTTTCGACAGGTGCATAAATCTTCATAAAGTATCCTCCCCGTAGTAACTTTACGCAGCCGCAACCGTGATCTCGATATCGCCAGTGATTTTAGCCTTGGCAATGGTGAGAACGCCAGTAGCTTTCGTCCAAGTGTAATCGGTCGTAACAGTCTTAGTGACTCCACCAATCTTAACCGTAACAGTTTCCGGAAGCGTCTTACTATTAGTAGCCGTGTAGGTAATAGAAAGATTGTCTTCCTTGCTAATCAGCTTATCAGTGTAGCTAGACTTGCAATTCGTAAGAACCTGAGCAATACCAACGGCCTTCTTGGGCATAGAACCAACCACTGCATCACCCATCATAGTACCATAGCGAACGATACCTTCTTCAACGTCATAAGCGCCAGTAACTTCATCCTTGGCCTGAGTGGGAGTACCCTTCTTATGACCAGTATAATAACCGTTAGTAGCGACTCGCTCACCATTGTCACGGTTGACCGGGGCACACTCAACAATATTAGGCATTATATCAATCCTTTCTTATCATTTTCGTGACCTCACGAAAATGGTAGGGGCATTTCTGCCCCATACCACCACAGGAGGAAATGAGCTAAATTACTGAACCTTGATCTTACGCAGAACGCCGCAAGACTTCGTGGTTTTCAGAGCGCAACCAGCAACCATCTCGACTTCACCCTTCTTAACAGCACCAGCAGTGGTGAAGTCCGGGAGCCAAATCTTAACGGGCGGCTGACCAGCCATCGAGATAGCATGGAAAGCGTCAAGACCAAAACGGACAGCGTAGATAGAAGTCTCATTGGAGTTGGTTGCAATGATCGGATCATTGGAGCCAGCCTTAGCACCAACATCAACGAACGGAATGTTGCCGTACATTTCGACCTGTCTACCCCAATTATCCTTAGTAGTCTGATACATAGAAGCACGACGAGCAACAGCACGCAGCTTCGCAGCCATCTTGGAGTTCACCAGCAGAGCGTCAGGAGTGCCGTCCAGTTCGCCAAGGAACTCATCCAGAGTGTCAAGGAACGCTTGCCAGTTGGTAGTAACGTTAGCCGACGTGGAGAGGTCAATCGCCGTACCAGAAGCGTT
>ERZ1673741.440-NODE-440-length-46349-cov-7.216832_pt1 | contig 46349 bp, 36 predicted proteins | sample MGYA00580209_ERZ1673741 | MGnify/ENA primary metagenome ERZ1673741 (study PRJEB41218, sample SAMN15661754) | gut metagenome | host: Homo sapiens | place: Canada: London | collected 2015-08-20/2019-03-30 | study: EMG produced TPA metagenomics assembly of... | reverse complement strand
GCTGCCGACAAGAAGGCGCTGCAGGAGAAGGTCGACGCGGCGTTTACTTACGACAACATCAAGTACTCCGGTACCGATACGGTTGCCGAGAAGGACGGCCTGACCGATGACCTCCAGATGCCGCGCACGAGCACGCTCGGCGTTGACGGCAAATACTATAAGGTCGAGTACTCCGCGAGCACCGATGACGTGACCTTCAACGGCTACAAGGGCACGGTCTTCCGTCCCGAGGCCGGTAAGGGCGCCGTCTCCACGAAGCTCACCTGCACGGTTACGGATAAGAACAACGCTGAGGTCACTGCCACAAAGACGCTTGACTTCACGGTTGCGCCGCAGGATCAGGACGACCTCGACAATGAGCTTAAGCTCATGGAGGCCGCCAAGGCAGGCTACGCCGAGGCCATCCTCGACGGCCAGGACGCCGCTGGCGTGACCGCAAACATGCACGCCTTCCAGAAGGCGTATCTCGACGCCGACGGTAAGCTCGCGTGGAGCTACGACAAGGCGACTACCGACGCCGCGGGCTCGGGCATCGTCCCGGTTGAGCTTGAGGGCGCGAGTGAGACTGCTGGGTATCGCCTCTTTAAATCGAGCCGCCCCGATCTCCTCAAGCACGAGAATCTCGTTCTTGGCGAGAAGCCCGAGTACAACACCAAGGTCACTATTACCTCTCGCCTCTCCAGCGAGAAGTACGCGCGCTACGCCGAGCGCTATCCGGATAACCCGACCTATGCCAAGCTTGCCAACCAGGACGTAAGCGCGACGGTTGCGATCAAGGGGTCCACTGGTCTTGATGACCCCAACGAAGGCAAGGCAATTACCGTCACAACGCAGGTCATGGGTCCCGACGCGGAGGGAAACGACACCGATTGGGTGCCCGAGACCGAGGTGACGATCCCGGCGGGCGAGACCATGACCGCTGTTGCTCTCACCAAAAAGGTGCTCGAACAGCACGGCATGACCTGTGACGATGGCATGTACACGATTTCCGCCAAGGACGGAGCCCTGCCTAACGGCCAGACGTCTCTCGGAAGCGCGCAGGACTCCCAAGGCAACTGGCGCTGGTGGGTCTTTTACATCAACGGAAAACAGAGCAACCTGCTCGCGGTCAACTATTACGTCAAGGCTGGCGACAAGATCGAGTGGGTCTTCGGCGACGGTTCCGTTAGTACGTTGCCACATACGGTTACGTTTAATACGGGGGAAGGCTCCGCGGTCGACTCCCAGGTCGTTGCCGATGGCGCGAAGGCGACAAAGCCCGCCGACCCCACGCGGGACGGTTTTGTGTTCGCCGGCTGGTACGCCGACGCCGATCTGAAGAGTCCGTATGACTTCTCGACGTCTGTTTCGAAGGACCTCGCTCTCTACGCCAAGTGGGTTAAGGGCAGTTATGTCGTCGACGGTGTTGTCGTCGACCCCGGTGCGCAGGGCCCCAACTGGGATAGCGACTGGTCCGGATTCACGAGCGCCGACAAGGTGACGGAGGCCCCCGTTCCCACCACCGACGCCGAGGCCAAGTGGGTTACGACCCTCAAGGACTCCTCCGAGTGGAACACGTCCGTGTCCGATCCCCTGCTCGTCGGCGACTACGTCTACATCGCCGTCGGCTCCAAGCTCTACAAGAAGAACGTCGACACGGGCGAGACGGTTAAGGACGGCGAGGCTGCCCTTGCCGCGGCGATCGACTCGACCTCGCGAATGGTATACGTCGATGGCCTGATTCTGGTGCCGTTGAGCTCCGGCCGCCTCCAGGCCCTCACGGTCGACACGCTTACCACCAAGTGGGTGACCGGCGCGCTGCCTAGCGGAACCCAGGGCAATCAGCAGTCCCTCTCGTCCGTCACGGTGCGCGACGGCTACGCCTACTTCGGGTCAACCGACGCCGATTGGTCGAACAGCTACGGCGGTTACCTGCTGTGCGTCCGCCTGTCTGACGGACAGGTCATGTGGAACAAGGCCAACGAGAACTCCGCCGGCTACTACTGGTCCGGCATGGCGTTTGCCGGCGGCTACGGCATCATCGCCGACGACTCGGGCACGGTGAGTGCCGTTGACCCGGCGACAGGCGATGTCGTCTCGACCCTCAAGGTCGCCGACCGCGTGCGCGCTACGGTTCTGGCGGACGGTTCCACGCTCTATGTGGCGAGCAACGACGGCGTGCTCCACAAGCTTTCGATTTCCTCTGATGGCATCCTTTCGGAGGTCTCGAGCGTCAAGTTTGGCGCGAGCTCCACGTCCACGCCGGTCCTCGCCAACGGCAAGATCATTGTGGGCGGCGCGTCTGTGGACGGCTTTACCGGTGGTTATCAGGGCAAGTACGAGTACCACTACGGTCAGATTGCCGTTATCGACGCGGCGACCATGAAGGTCGAGAATGCCGTGTGCAAGGCCGACGGCAACTATATCCGCCAGTACGGTTACGATGCGGGCGGCGACGTCAAGTCCCAGCCCATCGTCTCGGTCCAGGACGGACAGACCTATGTCTTCTTCACCTCCAACAACAACCCCGGAGGCATCTATCGTTACCGCGTGGGCGACGAGGAGGCGGAGCTTCTCTACACGCCCGACACCGCGAACCAGAACTACTGCATGTCGTCCATCTCAGTGGGCTCCGACGGCTCCCTTTACTACACCAACGACTCCGGTAAGCTCTTTGCCATCAAGGGCAACGGTGAGCGCCTCAAGCGCTTCACGGTGACCTTCGACGCCAACGGCAAGGACGCTGAGCTTCCCGCGTCTCAGCGCGTCAAGCAGGGTCACCTGGCCATTGAGCCCTCGGCCAAACCCATGTGCGCCGGCTTCACCTTCGCCGGTTGGTACAAGGACGCCGCGTGCACGCAGGCCTGGGACTTTGCCAAGGACGTCGTGACTGCCGACGTGACGCTCTACGCCAAGTGGAACGCAAAGAACGATAACAACAAGACCGACGACGCAAAGAAGGACAACGCCTCCGGCGGCCAGATCTTACTGTCCGGCAACGGCGGCAAGAAGACCACGCTCGCCATCGCCCTCAAGTCGAACGTCTCGGCCGAGTCCGGCGAGTCCGAGGAGAAGGCCTCCCTTCTTTCCGGCTTCACGTCCGGCGAGGCCACGGGCGCTGCCCCGACCGCTGCCGCTGAGGGCGCGGCCGACCTCGGCGCCGATGCGGGCTTCGGCTCTTCCGAGTCCAGCGACCAGCTTCCCATCTGGCCCTTCATCGGCATGGCTGTGGCCGCCGCGGCGCTCATCGTCGTGCTCGTGGCTAAGCGCAAGAAGGGGGATGAGGAGTAGTGGCCGAACCTGACTCCAACCTCCCCGGCGGCGAGGGCAAGAAGGGCACCCACGTCTGGCGCCCGGTCGTCGCCGTCCTCGCGACGGTGGCCATCGTCTTCTGCGCCTGGTCCGCGTGGCAGTACGCGCAGGGCAACGACCCGTTCGCGTTTCTCTTCGGCGAGGCGCTCCAGACCGTGGCTGAGCCTGCCGCCGCCGACGGCCAGGCGGCCGCGACGCCGCAGGTCACCATGACCGCGAACACGGTGACCGCCGACGACGTGGCCGCCGCCTGCACGGGGCTCAGCTTCGACGGCTCCGACGTCTCGGTCGCGGCCGACGACGTCAAGGCGGTCCTGACCAGCAATGGAATCTGGGTCGAGCAAGCGACGGCCGACGACGCTCCCGCCATGGTGGATGCCACCGCCCGCCGCGCGGCAGCCCTCGCCAAGTGGGCATCCGAGCAGAACGTGGGCCTGTCCGACGTTACCTGGATTTCGGAGGACGCCAACGGCGCGGTGCGCCTCGTCGTGCGCTACGGCTGCGATGGTGCCCCGACCTCCGGCGACGCCTCTGCGCTTCTTTCCGCGGCCGAGGGCTACGCCATCAGCGGCGACGCCTACGCGCAGCTGGGCGACGCCCCCGCCTTCGCCCAGCAGGGCGGCGAGGCTCCGACGCTTCCCGATGACTCCGTCATCGCCGTCGTCCAGAAAAAGACCGTCGACGGCGAAGCCCTGACCAAGACGAAGACCACCTACCGCGTGGTCGACCAGAACGGTAAGAACGTCTCGTCAAAGAGCGACTCCGCGGACGGTTCGGCCTCAGGTGCTTCTTCCCAGCAGGGCTCGACCGTCACTGTGAGCATCACCGTCGACGGCTCGTCCGCCGGCGCCGGCAGCTCCTCGGCCACGCTCACGCTTCCCGCGGGCGCGACCGTCTACGACGCCCTGGCGAGCTGCGGCGTCTCGTTCAATGCCAAGGCCACCGGCTATGGCATGTACGTAAGCTCGATCGCCGGTCTCGCCGAGAAAGAGCACGGCGGCATGAGCGGGTGGATGTATTCCGTCAACGGCTCCGTCGCCAACATCGCGTGTTCCAGCTACGTTCTCTCTGGCGGCGAGTCCATCTACTGGTGGTACGCCAACGTCGAGTACTAGATTGTTCGGCGTCATACGCCTTTCGCGCGCGGGCGCCGGCAACCTCGCCGGCGCCCGCGCTTCTATACAATGAACGCCACGAGATTTGAGTGGGGAGGCGCTATGGTCAAGGACAGCAGCCAACGGGCGATGGATTCTGGTCACAAAAATGAGGATGCTGTTGCGCCTAAAACTGCGAAGGGTATAGTAAAAGACAATAGTAGCCAGCACGCCTCTCTCGGAAACGATGATGCGAACCAAGCTGGCTCCTTTTTTGCAGAGATGAAGCCTTTCCTCTCGGTTGACCAGCAGGTGCGTCATCTTGTCGAAATGGGCATCGAATGCCTGGATGCGAGCGCGGCAAAAGAGCTGCTTAGTGATGTCAATTACTATCGTCTTCGTGCTTATTGGATGACTTTCGAACACGATGGCCAAATCGCAACGGGGACGGAACTGTCTTCAATTGTGGACATCTACCGATTTGATGCTGAGCTGCGTCATTGGTTATGGGCTGCTATGCAACCTATAGAAATCAAGATGCGAACCAGTTTTGCCTACTTCCTGTCGCGCGACTATGGTCCTCTTGCATATCGGGATTCGTCACTATTTGCTGATGGCACTCGCCATGGGAGGCTGCTCTCCTCAATCGACCAAGAGATTGCAAGGGCAAAAAAGAATCAGGAGCCGTGCGTTTGTCATAACTTGGAGAAATACGGCGATCTTCCGTGTTGGGCGGTTGTTGAGGTTATGACAATGGGGCAGGTCTCCTCATTAATTGGTCTGCTGCGAGATGGCTCTAAGGTGGTGCCAGCTGCGAAAGCGATTGCAGATGCTTTTGGACAAAGGCCTCCAATCCTAAAAAGCTGGCTGATGCACTTGTGCGCAGTGCGTAATCTCTGCGCACATCAGGGACGCTTTTATAATCGAGTAATGCGAATACGTCCAAAAATGCTGCGCAAGGACATCTGCTGGGCATCAAATAAGGAATTCCCAACATTCATTGTGATGAAGCGGCTCTTTGAACAAACGTGGCCAGATCGTTGGAATGACATGGCGATTGAGCTTGGTCACATTATCGATGCATATCCAAATGTTTCGCTTGCGCCCATGGGTTTTCCGGACTGTTGGCGAGAAGTGCTTGGCGTGCCGAAGGCTGAAAACAGAAGCGAGGCGGACACGTGGGCCGAACAATAAGCCACATAGCCTTCGACGCGTGCCACGCGTGCGTGCCGGCGGTGCTCTTTGCGGCGATCCTGCTGCTCACGATGTTCGCCGTGCAGCCGGTGCTCGTGGCGCTCTCGCTCACGGGCGCGCTCGCTTTCTCGGCGCTCGCCCGCGGGCCGCGCGCGACGCTTCTGGGTTTGCGCTGGCAGCTGCCCATGCTCGCGCTCGTGTGCCTCGCCAACCCGCTCTTCTCCGCGTCCGGCTCGACGCTCCTTTTGCGCCTCGGTCCTGTGTGCGTGTACGCCGAGAGCCTCGCGTACGGAGCCGTTATGGGCGCCCTCATGGTGTCCGTCGTCGTGTGGTTCGAGGGCGCGGCGGTCGTGCTCACGCAGGACCGGCTGCTGTCGCTCGGGCGCGGGGGCTCGTCGTCGGTTGCGCTCGTGGTGTCGATGGCCTCGCAGCTCACGCCGCAGCTGCTGCGCCGAAGCCGCGGTGTCGAGGCGTCGCTTTGCGCGTGCAGCGCCGCCGGCACGCGGCCCGGCCTGCGTGAGCGCCTGACCCGGGAATCCGGCCAGCTGATGACCTGGGCGCTCGAGGACTCGCTTGAGCGCGCGGACGCCATGCGCGCCCGCGGCTGGGAGTCGGGCGCGCGTCGCACGAGCTACCGGGCCGACATCCTGCGCGAATCCGACGCGGCGAAGACCTGCGGCGTTGTGGTCCTCGCGCTTCTGTGCGCGTTTCTTGCCGCCGTCGCGTGCGGGCAGTGGAGCTTCTACCCGGTGATGCCCGCGCTCGTGTGCTGGTGGGGCTATGCGCCCTACGCCGTGCTTATGCTGCTGCCGGCCGCCGCGGCCGTCGCCGAGCGCATCCGTTGGAGGGGATTGGAATGACGCTGCCTGGAAAGAAGCCCGCGCAGGAATCTGTCACCATGCCCGCGCTTGAGGTCCGCGACCTCACGTTCACCTACCCCGGTGGCGCCGCCCCTGTGCTCGACCATGCGTCGCTGACGGTCCCCATCGGCGCGTTCGCGCTGCTCACGGGCGCCACCGGCTCGGGCAAGTCGACCTTGCTGCGCCTCGCCAAGCCCGAGATCGCGCCCGCGGGCGACCTCGCGGGCCAGGTCCTCGCGTTCGGGCGCGACGTCAGGGGCCTTACGCCCGCGGAGTCGGCCGCGACGGTCGGCTATGTGTTCCAGAGCCCGGACAACCAGATCGTGTGCGACACGGTCTGGCACGAGATGGCCTTCGGCCTGGAGAACCTCGGCGTCCCGGAGGCGCAGATGCGCCGCCGCGTGGCCGAGACCTGCGATTTCTTCGGCATGGGGCCGTGGTTCCGCGCGCAGACCGCCGAGCTTTCCGGAGGGCAGCGCCAGACCCTCGCCCTGGCCGCGACCCTCGCCATGCGCCCGCGGCTCCTTTTGCTCGACGAGCCCACGAGCATGCTCGACCCCATCGCCGAGAAGGCCTTCCTTGGCCTGCTCTTCCGTGCGAACCGCGAGCTCGGGATCACGGTCGTCGTCGCCACGCACGCGCCGCAGGCGATGGTCGAGTACGCCACGTGCGGCCTCGAGGTCGCGGGCGGACGCGTGCGCGAGGTCCCGCTGGACGCGCTCGCCGAGCCCCGCCCGCTCGCGCCGCTGCCCGCGCGCCCTGCGCCGGCGGGCGACGCGGCCGTCGACGTCCGGGGGGCGTGGTTGCGCTACGACCGCGACGACGACTGGGTGCTCCGCGGCCTTGACCTGCGGCTCGTTCGCGGGGAGGTGCGCGCCCTCGTGGGCGGCAACGGCTCGGGCAAGTCGACGCTCCTCTCGCTCATTGCCGGCGTGGCGAAGCCGCAGAAGGGCCGCGTAAAGAATGTGCTCGCGGGCAGCCAGGCGCTCCTGCCGCAGTTCCCGAAGGCGGTCCTCGCCTGCGAGACGGTGCGCGACGAGCTCGCGGAGTGGGCGGTCGGCGCGGGGTACGGCGCCGCGGAGGTCGACGCCGCGCTCGGGGAGCTCGGGCTTGCAGACGCCGCCGACCGCCACCCGTACGACCTTTCCGGCGGCCAGCAGCAGATGCTCGCGCTGCAGAAGCTGCTGCTCTGCAAGCCGGACCTGCTGCTCCTCGACGAGCCGACCAAGGGACTCGACGACGCGGCCCGCGCGTGGGTCGTCCGTGCCGTCGGCGCCGCCCGCGACGCCGGCGCGACGGTCCTTCTTGCCACGCACGACATGGCGTTCGTCGAGGCCGTCGCCGACCGCGTCTCGCTTCTGTTCGACGGCTGCCTGACCTCGACCGAGACCGCGGCGGAGTTCTTTGCGGCGTCGTGGCTCTATGGAAGGGGCTCGCGATGAGGCGCGCGATCGCCCAGGCGGCCCCGCGCGCGCTCCGCGCGCTCGAGCTGCCCGCCCTTCTTGCCGTGCCCGTCGTCATGGTCGCGACTGCCGCGGCGGGGCTCGACGTGACGGCCGGCCTCACGCTCGCGGTGGCCGTGCTCGCGGTCGGGCTCCTCTTTGCGAGCTTCGAGGCGTCGCGGCCGCCGTTGCGGCAGCTCATGCCCACCGCTGTGCTCGCGGCGACGGCAGCCGCCGGGCGCGTTCTCTTCGCGCCGATCCCCGATGTCAAGCCCGTGAGCGCCATCGCCATCGTGGCGGGCGCCGCCCTCGGGCGCCGCTCGGGGTTCGTGGTCGGCGCGGTGGCCGCCCTCGTGTCGAACTTCTTTTTCGGGCAGGGGTCGTGGACGCCCTGGCAGATGTACGCATGGGGGCTCGTCGGATACCTCGGCGGCGTCCTTTCCGACCGCGGCGCGCTCGAGCGCGCGTGGGCGCTGTACGCATGGGGCTTCGTGAGCGCGCTCGTGTACGGCGCGATTCTCAACGGGTACTACGTGCTCGGCTTCGTGCGGCCGTTCACCTGGCCCGCCGTGGTCGCCGCCTACGCCGCGGGCGCCCCGCTCGACATCGTCCACGGCATCGCGACGGCCGGGTTTCTTGCCGTGATCTGGCTTCCGTGGGGCCGCGCAATCCGCCGCGTCGTTGCCAAGTATGACCTCGCTGCCCGCTGACGGGAGCCTCCTCGCCCCTTGGCCGCCTGCGCTGAATTAGTTGCAATATTTACCTACCTTTGCAAAGGCGGGTAAAGGAGGCCTCACGGAGCCTTGGTTTCGCGCGACCTGCGGTTTTCTGATTAGTTCAATACTTTACCTACCTTTGCAAAGGTAGGTAAAGGAACCCGGCTGCCGCCGCAAAGAAGGGACGCCGGCCTCGTGCTCGCCTGCCCCTCTCCCGGCTTACTGGCGTCGGTGCCTGCGGCGAAGCTCCGCCCTTCTTGCCAAGAAGTCCGCGGAGCTCAGCTGCACGCCCTCCTCGTGGAGGTGGCGGCGCTCCTCGCGCAGCTCCTCGGCGACCTCGTGCGCGTGGACGTGGTGCTCGTGGACGATCTCGCGCAGGTCGTGGGGGTGCTCCATGACCTCGTGGACGGCGTCGACGGGGTGCGCCGCCACGGCGCGGACGGAAAGGCTTGTGATTATGGGGATCACGAGCACGGTGAGGGCGCCTGCGCACACGAGCACGCTCGCCATCTGCTCGTCCATGGCGCCGCAGGCGGCCGCCGCCTCGGTGAGGGCCACGATAAGCGGCAGCGCCATCGTGCAGTACAGCGACGCCGAGATCTTCTCGCCGAGCGGCATGGTGCGCGTCTCGGGAGCAAGGGCGAGCGAGGCCAGCAGCGGCAACGCGCGGATGAGCAGCAGAAGCGCCACGAACCCGACGAGCAGGCCGGGCCGCTCGCCGACGGCGGCGAGCTCGATGCCGATGCCGGAGTACACGAAGAACACCGGGACAAACAGGCCGTTGCCGAGCGCCTCGACCTTGTCCATGAGGAGGTGGCCGTGCTCGGCGGGCGTCACGTGGCGAAGGATGAAGCCTGCGGCGAACGCGGCGAGCACGGCGTCGAGGTCGAGCACCGCCGCGATCGCGAGCAGCGCGCAAAGAAGGGCGACGACGGCGCGCAGCGTGGGCTGCGAGCTGCTCTCGGCGTTCTCGTGCAGGAAGCGCGAGAGGCGCGAGCCCATCTCGGCCGCCCAGCGGCCGCGCGAGGCGACGAAGACGCAGAACGCGACGAAGCCGACGAGCACGGCGACGTTCGCGCCGAGGCTGCGGCTGGGGGAGAGGAGCAAAGACATCGCTACGACGGGCAGGATCTCGCCCATGGCGCCGTAGGACTCGATGACCTCTCCGACGCTTGTGCCGCCCAGCTCGCGGTCGCGCATGATGGGCACGAGGGCGCCGTAGGCCGTGGTGGTCAGCGCGATGGAGAACGCGGCCATGCCCGTCTGGTCGAGGCCGAGCCCGAGCGCGGGCGTGAGCAGCAGCGCCGCGCCGAACGAGACCGCCCAGCACAGCGCGGCGTGGCGGCCCATGGAGCCCGTGAGCTCGCGAAGGTCGAGCTCGTAGCCGGCCATGAGGAAGAGCAGGCCCATGCCGAGGCGACCCACCAGGTCGAGCCCTGGGGTGGCGTTGACGACGCCCAGGCAGCCCGGGCCGAGAACGACGCCGGCCACGACGAAAAAGACGACCTCGGGCACGGGGCGGCCCGGAATCAAGCTCGCGACGAACGAGCAGAACACGACGGCAGCCGTCATGGCGGCGAGCATACAGAGGTTGGCGACCAAAATAGACCTCCCGGCGCTTGGGTGCGGACCGTGTACACATACCCCAAAGGCGCGCCTTCGGTGTCAGCGATCTTCAATTTGCAGGTATTGTCACGACTTCAACAGACACTTTACACGCAGGCTTACTTTCCTATAGCATGTGAATGTTTCATGCCGTGCGCGGCAATCGTGCCGCAAACCAAAGGAGATGTGCATGTCCGGACACTCTAAGTGGGCTACCACTAAGCACAAGAAGGCCGCGATCGACGCCAAGCGCTCCGCGCTCTTCTCCAAGCTTTCCCGCAACATCACCGTTGCCGCCAAGCTCGGTGGCGACCCGCTCCCCGAGAACAACGCGTCGCTCGCCGCCGCCGTCGCCCGCGCGCGCATGGTCTCCATGCCCAACGCGAAGATCAAGGCCGCCATCGACAAGGCCTTCGGCGCCGGCGCCGACGCCGCCGTCTACTCCGAGATCACCTACGAGGGCTACGGCCCCGCGGGCATCGCGGTCTACGTCGACTGCCTGACCGACAACAAGAACCGCACCGCCGCCGACGTCCGCTCCGCCTTCACCCACGCGGGCGGCTCGCTGGGCACCGCCGGCTCCGTCGCTTTCCAGTTCGAGCGCAAGGGCTCCATCGCCGTCGAGAAGGTCATCCACTCCGACGAGAAGAAGGTCGCCGACCGCGAGAACGCCGTCGACGAGGACGAGTTCATGATGGCCGTCGCCGAGGCCGGTGGCGAGGACTACGAGGACGCCGGCGAGGAGTGGATCGTCTGGACCGCCTACGACAAGATGCAGGACGTCCAGAAGGGTCTCGAGGCCCAGGGCATCGAGGTCAAGGGCTCCGAGCTCACCATGGTCCCGACCACGCCGACCGATGTCTCCGTCGCCGACGCAAAGAAGGTCCAGCGCCTCGTCGACCGCCTCGACGAGCTGGAGGACGTCCAGAACGTCTACCACACGATGAACATCACCGACGAGATCGCCGAGGCCCTCGCCGAGGACGAGTAATCGCGCCGTCCACATCGTCGCTGTGCGTGCAGGCGCCCGGATTCGTTTCCGGGCGCCTGTTTTTTGCGGCGCGGTGCAACAGGGGGCGCGTAAAAACCATCCGCCCGCGGGGAACGCCGACCTGGGGCAGGGACGGGTTTTCCGCGGCGCCTCGGATACTTCGCTGCCGTTCCCGGCCCGGCGTCTTACTCGACGGTGCCGTAGACGCCGCCCCAGCCGTGGCCGGAGAGGATGGAGTTCAGCTGGTCGCACAGCTGCGTGCGCGTGAAGGTGCGGGAGGGGAGCAGGTCCACCACCTCGGCGAGGTCATCGCACAGGTCGAAGGCGTCCGAGCTCATGAGCACGTCGATCTTGCTCGCCGTGGCTTGGCTGGAGATCCCGGGGCGGAACACCGCGTCCACCAGGCGCTGGAGCTCGCCGTAGTCCTCGGAGCGAACCTCGAACATGTCCATTTGGGTACCTTTCGTTCGCCGTCGCGCGCGTCAGCGCCGCGCTAATACTATACTCAGCGCGGCCACCGACGAAGGAGGACTTCCATGCCCAACATGTACGAGGCAATGACCGATTCCGAGCTCGACGCGGCGATCGCCGACCTCGAGGCCCAGGCCGACGAGGTGCGCGCCCTCGGCCTCAAGCTCGATATGGCCCGCGGCAAGCCGAGCCCCGAGCAGACCGCGCTCTCGCGCCCGATGCTCGATCTGCTGACCTCCGAGACCGATCTCACCGATGAGGGCGTCGCGGTGGACAACTACGGCCTGCCCGACGGCATCCCCTCCGCGCGCAAGCTCGCCGCCCAGATCCTCGGCGTCGACCCCGCCAACGTCGTCGTCAACGGCTCCTCCAGCCTGAACCTCATGCACGACCTCGTGTGCCGCGCCTACACCCACGGCATCGACGGCAACGAGCCCTGGTGCCGTCAGGGCGAGGTCAAGTTCCTCTGCCCCGCGCCCGGCTACGACCGCCACTTCACCGTCACGGCGAGCTACGGCATCAAGAACATCCCCGTCCCCATGACCCCCGACGGCCCGGACATGGACGTCGTCCGCGAGTACGTCGAGAACGATCCGCAGGTCAAGGGCATCTGGTGCGTGCCGATGTACGCCAACCCGACGGGCATCACCTACTCCGACGAGACCGTGCGCGCCTTCGCCGCCCTAAAGCCCGCTGCGCCCGACTTCCGCATCTTCTGGGACAACGCCTACTGCGTCCACACCTTTGAGGGGGAGGGCGACCACCTGCTCAACATCTTCGACGCCGTCCACGAGGCGGGCAACAAGAACCTCGTCTACGAGTTCGGCTCCACCGCAAAGGTCACCTTCCCAAGCTCCGGCATCGCGTTCGTGACCGCCGACCCCGACGACATGGCCCAGATCCGCGCGGCCTTCTCGACGATGCGCGTCAGCCCCGAGAAGATCGGCCAGCTCGCCCACGTCAAGTTCCTCAAGGACCTCGACGGCGTCCGCGCCCACATGAAGAGGCACGCGGCCATTGTCGGCCCGCGTTTCGCGCTCGTGCAGCAGAAGCTCAATGAGGGCCTCGGCGGCACCGGCGTGGCCACCTGGACGGATCCCAAGGGCGGCTACTTCGTGAGCTTCGACGGCCCCGAGGGCTCCGCCAAGGCGATCGTCGCCCTCATGGCCGACCTCGGCGTCAAGCTCACCGGCGCCGGCGCGACCTGGCCCTACGGCGAGGACCCCAAGGACACGAACATCCGCATCGCGCCGACCTTCCCCTCCCTCGAGGAGCTCGGCCAGGCGCTCGATGTCTTCGTCGTCGCGGTCAAGCTCGTGAGCGCCCGTCTTGCCAAGGCGGCGCGCTAAGCCGCTGGTCGGCAGGCCTGCCGGGCGCGAGCACCGCGTTTTCCGCTTTTTTGCGCACACCAGAGCCCTTCCCGGCATGGGAGGGGCTCTTTTGCCATAATCTATAAACTTGTGGGCTAATCGCCCCCTTTGGGCAAACGACGAGAAAGGCGCCATCGCATGGCGAACAAGAGCACCAAGAAGAGCACGAACAAGAGCAGCAACATCGGCCCCGCCGGCAAGGTCGTCATCGTCCTTTTCGCGGTCCTGATGGCGCTCTCGCTCATGCTCCCGTCGCTCCAGGCGATCTTCTCGTCGAGCAAGAGCGACGACTCCTCCTCGGCTCAGCAGTCGAGCAGCTCGTCCTCCGATAGCTCGCAGGACTCCTCGAGCGCCTCCGACTCCGGCACCAACTCCAACATCGCCAAGGCCGACGACAAGTACGGTGAGGCCGTGAAGTCGCTGGAAGAGAAGTACGCCTCCGACTCCCAGAACCTCGCCACCCTGCTCAACCTCGGCAAGGATTACATGACCTGGGGCACCTACGTGCGCTACTACGGCACCACCGACGCCGACACGACCCACGCGAACGACCTTTTGGGCAAGGCGGTCAAGTACTACGACGAGTACCTCGCGCTCAAGGACTCCAACGCCGTCCGCGTGGACAAGGCCCTGTGCGCCTACTACCAGCAGGACGGGACCTCTGCGCTCCAGCAGATGAAGGACCTCACCGCCTCCGCGCCCGACTACGGCCCTGCCTGGGCCAACCTCGGCATGCTCTGCGAGGCCTCCGGCGACAACGACTCCGCCAAGGCCGCCTACGCCAAGGCGCAGCAGACCGACCCCGACGACGAGTACGGCGCGAAGTCCTACGCGACCCAGCGCCTGCAGTCCATGGAGTCTGCGCAGAACAGCTCCTCGTCCGCCGACGGCTCCTCTGCCGACGGCTCCACGTCAACCACCGGCTCGTCCCAGACGGGCGCCCAGGGCCTTTCCGACACCTTGGGCAACCTCTCGGGCACGGGCCTTTAGCCCTGAGGCATAAGGAGAAAACCATGAGCCTTTCCATCAACACCAGCGACGACGCGGCGAAGGTCCTCGTCGAGGGTGAGGTCGACGTCTCGAACGCCGACCAGCTCCGCAGCGCCGTCGACGCCGCGCTCGCGGGCTCCGCGCCCGAGGTCACCATCGACCTCGCGCAGGTGCCCTACATCGACTCGACCGGCATCGGCGTCCTGGTGGGCGCCGCCCACCGCGCGCAGGAGGCCGGCAAGCAGCTCGTCGTCGCGAGCCCCCAGAAGAACGTGGCGCGCGTGCTCGGCCTGCTCGGCGTCGCCGACGACCTCAACATCAGGCAGTAGACGAAGGGACCCTTACCAGTGTTTGGCATCGGAGAAACAGAGCTCGTACTCATCCTGCTCTTCGCGTTCATGATCTTTGGCCCCGACAAGCTGCCCGGCATGGGCAAGACCCTGGGCCGCGCCCTGCGCCAGTTCAGGAACGCGCAGGAGGGCTTCACGCAGGTCGTCCAGACCGAGATCGTCGATCCTGCCACCGAGGCGATGAGCGACAAGAAGCCCAACCGCAAGCGCGAGGAGTTCGACGAGGACGCCGACATCGAGGGCGCCGAGGACGGCGCGCCCGCGCCCAAGCGCGCCGAGACCTTCGCTGAGCGCAAGAAGCGCCTCGAGGCCGAGCGCAAGGCCAAGGAGGCCGCCGAGAAGGAGGCGGCCGAGAAGGCCGCGGCCGACGACGACGCGGACGCAGATGCGGATTCCGCCGCGGCAGGCGCCCCCTCCGAGCCGGCCGAGCCCGAGGCTCCCAAGAAGCCCTCCGTCGCCGATCTCTACACCATGAAGCGCCCCTCCAAGGAGACCTCCGAGGCCGACGCGACTGATTCCACCACCGAGAAGGAGGCCTAAGCCATGCCCATCGGTCCCGCACGCATGCCCCTGTTCGACCACCTCGGCGAGCTTCGACGCAGGGTCACCATCATCGTGATGTCTGTCATCGTCTGCGCCGTCGTCGTCTACTTCGCTACCCCGACCCTTATCGAGATCATGATGGAGCAGATCAGCGAGGCCATGCGCGGAGGCCAGCTGACCGTCCTCACGGCGCTCGGCGGCTTCACCATCCGCTTCAAGGTCGCGTGCTTCTTTGCCGTGATCATCTGCACGCCGATCATCATCTGGGAGGTCATGGGCTTCTTTCTGCCGGCGCTCAAGCCCAAGGAGCGCAAGTGGGTCATCCCCACCGTCGCCGCCATGGTCGGGCTCTTCTTCCTCGGCATGATCTTCTGCTACTTCGTCATCCAGCCCGCCGCCTTCGGCTGGCTGCTCGATCAGACCTTCGAGTTCGCCAGTTCCATCGCGGATGCCGAGGACTACCTGAACATCTATATGATGCTCGAGATCGGCTTCGGCATCGCGTTCCAGCTGCCGCTCGTGATCTTCTACCTCACGATCCTGCACCTGGTGCCCTACGCGACCCTGCGCGGCCAGTGGCGATACGTCTATGTGGGCCTCATGGCGCTCTCGGCCATCGTCACCCCCGATGCCAGCCCGGTGACCATGGTCCTCATGTTCGCCGCGCTCATCGGGCTGTACGAGGTCGCGCTCGCCGTCGCACGCTATGTGCTCATCGCCCGCGACGGCAAGGCATCGCTCAAGTGGACGCGCGAGGATTACGAGCAGCACGCCTTCGAAGAGGAATAAACAATTCGCACAAACCATGACGGGCGGCGAGGGAGACCTTGCCGCCCGTTAACATCTCTATATAATGTGCGCACGGGAGCGCCCCGCCGCGGGCGCAAAGGCACCACAGATAGTTAGGATCCACCCTTGAAGCTCATCGTCACCGAGAAGAACGACGCCGCAGGCCAGATTGCCCGCCTGCTCTCCGAGTCGGGCAAGCCGAAGGCAGATAAGGTTTACGACACGCCCGTCTACCGCTTCCGCATGGGCGGTGAGGACTGCGTGACCATCGGCCTGCGCGGGCACATCCTCCAGCCCGACTTCCCGACAGAGCTCAAGTTCAACGACTCCGAGGGATGGTTCGCCGTCGACGCGGAGGGCGAGATCATGCCCGCCGACCTGCCCGACGGTCTCGAGCGCCCGCCGTACAAGTCCAAGCGCAAGCCGTACCTCAAGGATGGCATCGACATCAAGGGCTGGAAGATCGCGAGCCTCCCGTACCTCGTGTGGGCCCCGATCCAGAAGCTCCCGGCCGAGAAGGGCATCATCCGCTCGCTCAAGAACCTGGCAAAGAAGGCCGATTCCGTCGTGATCGGCACCGACTTCGACCGCGAGGGCGAGCTCATCGGCTCCGACGCCCTGCGCCAGATTCTCGACGTGAACCCGGACGTGCCTGTTTCCCGAGCGCGCTACTCCGCCTTTACCAAGGCCGAGATCGACCACGCCTTCGCGAACCTCGTCGACCTCGACCAGGACCTCGCCGACGCAGGCGAGAGCCGCCAGTACATCGACCTCATCTGGGGCGCCGTCCTCACGCGCTACCTCACCACGGCGCGCTTCTCCGGCCTGGGTAACACCCGCTCCGCCGGTCGCGTTCAGACCCCGACGCTCGCCCTGGTGGTCGAGCGCGAGCGCGAGCGCATGGCCTTCGTGCCCGACGACTACTGGGTGATCTCGGGAGAGGCCGCCCACGCCGGCTCCGACGCCTTCAAGATCACCCACGCCGAGGGCCGCTTCTGGAAGAAGGACGCCGCCGACGCCGCCTGGGCCAAGGTCGCCCATGCAAGCGAGGCCACGGTCAAGGATGTCGAGCGCAAGAGCCGCACCCAGCGCCCGCCCGTGCCGTTCAACACCACGAGCCTGCAGGCGGCGGCCGCCGCCGAGGGCATCAGCCCCGCCCGCACCATGCGCCTGGCCGAGAGCCTCTACATGGACGGCCTCATCTCGTACCCCCGCGTGGACAACACCGTCTACCCGAGCTCGCTGGACCTCAAGGACTGCGTGCGCACCCTCGCCAAGATCCCGCAGTACGCCCCGACCTGCAAGTCCCTCCTCGGCCAGCCCAAGCTCACCGCCACGCGCGGCAAGCAGGAGACGACCGACCACCCGCCGATCTACCCCACGGGCGCGGCGGATCCGGACAAGCTCCAGCCCGCGGCATGGAAGCTCTACAACCTGATCGCTCGCCGCTTCCTGGCCACGCTCATGGGGCCCGCGACCATCGAGGGCACCAAGGTCACGCTCGATGTGGCCGGCGAGCCCTTCGTCGCCTCGGGCAACGTGCTCGCCAAGCCCGGCTTCCGCTCCATCTACCCCTATGGCCTCAAGAAGGACGACCAGCTTCCCGAGCTCAACGTCGGCGACGTGTGCGACGTCGAGTCGATGGACTTCGCCGCCAAGCAGACCGAGCCGCCCGCGCGCTACAGCCAAGGCAAGCTCATCCAGGAGATGGAGAAGCGCGGCCTCGGCACCAAGTCCACGCGCGCGAGCATCATTGACACGCTCTATCAGCGCAAGTACCTCAAGAACGACCCGTGCGAGCCGTCCCAGCTGGGCATGGCGATCATCGACGCGCTGCACACCTATGCGCCCCGCATCACCACGCCCGAGATGACGAGTGAGCTCGAGGACGACATGAACAAGGTCGCCGAGGGCGCCGACACCCAGACCGACGTCGTCAACCACTCCCGCGCCCTTCTTGCCGGGATGATGGACGGGCTCATCGAGCACACCGAGGATTTGAGCGAGGCCATCGCCGACGCCGTGACCGCCGACGCAAAGATCGGCGTGTGCCCCAAGTGCGGCAAGGACCTCGTGGTCAAGACCTCTGCAAAGACGCGCGGCAGCTTCGCCGGCTGCATGGGCTGGCCGGAGTGCGACGTCACCTACCCGCTGCCGCAAGGTCGTATCGAGGCCCTCGAGGGCGACGCCTCGGTGTGCCCGGAGTGCGGTGCCCCGCGCGTGAAGGTCCACCCCTTCCGCAGCCGCGCCTTCGAGCAGTGCATCAACCCCGCCTGCCCCACAAACGTCGAGCCCGACGTCGAGGTAGGTACCTGCAAGGCGTGCGCCGAGGCCGGCCGCGTGGGCAAGCTCATCGCGCACAAGTCCGAAAAGACGGGCAAGCGCTTCATCCGCTGCACGAACTATGAGGAGTGCGGCACGAGCTACCCGCTGCCCGCGCGCGGCAAGCTCGAGGCCACAGGCGAGGAGTGCCCGGACTGCGGCGCCCCCATGGTCGTCGTCACCACGGCGCGCGGCCCTTGGAAGCTCTGCCCCAACATGGACTGCCCCGGGCGCGAGAAGCGCGAGGCCGCGAAGGCCGCCCGCGGCCGCGGCGGCGCGAAGAAGGCCGACGGCACGAAGTCGGGCGCGAAGGCCGGCGCGAAGAAGGCCGACGGCACGAAGAAGACCGTCGGCGCAAAGAAAGCCGCGACAAAGAAGTCCGCCGCGAAGTCCACTGCCAAAAAGGCCAAGGCGGAGGAGTAGCTCCGGCTCTCGGGCAAGAAGAAGGCCGGGGCGGAGGAGCAACTTCAACTCGCGGGCCGAGCGCTTGCCTGCGCCCGGCCCCGCGTCAGTTCTACCTGCCACCCCCCTCAGGACACGCCGTCCGCCTAAATCTGGTCGCTTCACACGCCCAAACGGCTGCCCCACGTGCCCAAGGCGGCCGCTTCGCTCACCCCAAACGGCCGTCCCGCGTAACCAGGGCGCCCGCTTCGCTCATCGCTCCGCGTCGAGATTGCGTATCTTTACAAAATGCTGTGAAATCGCGGCAGATTTGTAAAGATGCGCAATCTCGGCGTTTCTTCTTGTGCCTCGTATTGTCCGTGGGGCGCGCCTCGCATCGTCCGCGTCTTCGCGGCGACCGGCGGGCCGCCGCGTGGCGTGCTCGTTGCCCATCGCGCTACAATCAGAAAGTTACAAACAATAACGGCAAAGAGGTGCCATGCGAGGATTGTTCATCACGCTCGAGGGAGCCGACGGCTGCGGCAAGTCGACGCAGGCCGCCATTCTCGCCGACCGCATCGCGGCGACGGGGCGCGAGGTCGTGCGCCTGCGCGAGCCCGGCGGCACCGCCGTGAGCGAGAAGATCCGCGCCCTCGTGCTCGACCCCGAGAACTCAGAGATGGCGTCCGAGTGCGAGCTTCTTCTCTTCGAGGCGTCGCGCGCGCAGCTCGTCCGGCAGGTCATCGAGCCTGCCCTCGCGCGCGGCGCGGTCGTCGTCTGCGACCGCTTCTACGACTCGACCTTCGCGTATCAGGCAGCAGGGCGCTCGCTTGCCGAGCAGACCATCCGCGCCGCGAACGCGCTCGGCAGCTGCGGGGTGGACCCTGACCGCACGCTCGTGCTCGACATGGACACCGACGCCGCCCTGGCCCGCGCCACGCGCGACGGGGCAGACCGTATGGAGGCCGAGGGCGTGGCCTTCCAGCGCCGTGTTCGCGAGGGGTACCTGCGGCTGGTTGCGGAGGAGCCCCGCCGCGTGCGCCGCGTCGACGCCACGGGGACGGTCGAGGAGGTCGCGGGGCGGCTAGCGGACGCGCTCGCCGACCTCCTTCCCGACCTCGCGGGGGAGGACCGATGACCGAGGCCGCCGCATCCGCACCGCGCGCCCTGGCGGCCGTCGCCGACCAGCCGCGCGTCCATGACTTCCTCGCCCAGGCCATCGCCGAGGACAGGCTCAGCCACGCGTACCTCTTTGTGGGGGCGCCCGGCTCGGGCAAGCTCGACGCCGCGGAGGCGCTGGCCAAGTGCGTCGTGTGCCCCAACGGCGGCGACGCGACCTGCGACGAGTGCCGCCGCGTCTCTCACCACACGCACCCGGACGTGCACTGGCTCACGCCGGCGAGCGCCACGGGCTACCTCGCCGACCAGATCCGCGACCTCATCGCGGATGTGAGCCTGGCGCCCATGCGCGCGAAGGCGAAGGTCTACATCCTCGACCGTGCGGACCTGCTGCGCGGGACGGCGGCGAACGCCCTGCTCAAGACCCTCGAGGAGCCGCCGGCGGGCGTCGTCTTCGTGCTCTGCGGGCGCACCGTCGCTGCGATGCTTCCCACCATCGTGAGCCGCTGCCAGGTCGTGCCCTTCCGCGTGACCTCCCCGGACGCGGCGCTCAAGGCGGTGCTGCGCGAGTCGGGCGCCTCCGAGCGCGAGGCGCGCATCGCGCTCGCCGTCGCGGGCACCCCCGCGCGCGCCTGCGACTTCCTCAACTCCACGAGCCGCCGGCAGGTCCGCCGCCTCGTCGTGCAGACGATCGGCGAGCTTGCCCGCGACGACTCTTGGGACGTCATCAAGTCCGCCGGCGAGATCGCCGCTGCCGTCAAGGTCCCTCTTGCCGACGTCAAGGAGGCCCAGGAAGCCGCCGTCAAGGAAAGCTCCGACTTCCTCACCGCCGCGGCCCTCAAGGCGGTCGAGGCGGCGAACAAGCGCGAGCTCACCGCCCGCGAGCGTTCAGGTATGATGGAGGCTATCTCCGCCGCCGAGTCGATGCTGCGCGACGTGCTCCTGACCTGCGAGGATGTGGACGCGGCGATCGTCAACGCGGACGCGGCCGACGTCATCGCGCGCATCGCGGCGTACACGACGGCCGCAGGCGTGCTCGCGGCGCTCAAGGCTTGCTCGGACGCCGTGGCGCACCTCTCTAGGAACGTTTCTGCGCAGCTGACGCTCGAGGTCATGCTGCTTGCCATAAAGGAGGCACTGTAAATGCCCAATGTGATTCCCGTCAAGCTCGAGTACTCGGTGCACGAGCTGTGGTTCGACCCCTGCGGCACGGGCGCCCAGGAGGGCGACCACGTGATCGTGCAGACCGAGCGCGGCCACGAGATCGGCCTCGCCGTCGGCGACGCCCAGTCGATGACCAACGACGAGCTGACCCTCGCCATTGGCCACGCTCAGCTCAAGAACGTCCTGCGCATCTGCACCGATGCCGACCTCGACCGCGCCGACGAGCTTGCGCGCAGGGGCGACGAGTCCATGCCGACGTTCCGCCGGCTCGTCTCGGCCTCCGGGCTCGAGATGAAGCCCGTGGGCGTCGAGTACCTCTTCGACGAGGAGAAGGCCGTCTGCTACTTCGCCGCGGAGGATCGCGTCGACTTCCGCCAGCTCGTGCGCGACCTCTCGCGCGAGCTGCACGTGCGCATCGACATGCGCCAGATCGGCGTGCGCGAGGAGGCCGCCATCGTGGGCGGCTACGGCCACTGCGGCCAGGAGCTGTGCTGCCGCCGCTTCGCCATGAGCTTCGACCCGGTGAGCATCCGCATGGCCAAGGAGCAGGACCTGCCCCTGAACTCGACCAAGATCTCGGGCGCGTGCGGCCGCCTCATGTGCTGCCTGCGCTACGAGTTCGAGGCCTACCGCGACTTCAAGGGTCGCGCGCCCAAGCGCAACGCCGTCATCGACACCCCGCTCGGCAAGGGAAAGATCGTCGAGTACAACACGCCCAAGGAGCAGATTGTCCTGCGTCTGGAGGGCGGCAAGACCATCCGCGTGAACCTCGCTGACATGACCGCCTCCGAGGCCGCGTGCAAGAAGTCCCAGGAGCTCGGCTGCGCGTGCCGCCCCGACACCGTCACGCGCGAGGTCCTCGAGCGCCTGCAGTCGCCCGACGTGCAGATGGCCCTCGCCGAGCTCGACCGAAAGAACGGCGTCATCCCCGCCGAGGTCCCCGACGCGAGCGACATCTTCGTCGAGACGCGCAAGCGTCGTCGCCGCGGCGGCGACGAGGGCCAGGGCGGCCAGCGCCAGGAGCGCAGCCAAGGTCAGCAAGGCCGTGAGCGCCGTCAGCGCGACGAGCAGCAGCCGGGCTCCGAGCAGGAGGGGCGCCGCCGCAAGCGCCGCGCCCCGGGCGACGGCGGCAAGCAGGCCGCGGCCCCGGCGCACATGAGGCCGGATGCCGAGCCCAAGCAGGGGACCGCCCGCCGCAGGCACCACCGCGCCGAGGGCGCGCCCGAGCCTGCGGCCGACGAGCAGCGCCAGCAGCCGCGCGGCGGGGGGATGCGTCCTTCTCGGCGCCGTCGCCCCGGCGACAAGGGCGGCGCCGCGGCTCAGCAGGGCCAGGCGTCCCGCCAGCAAAAGAACCAGCAGCCCAGGCAGCAGGGCCAGGGCGCCCAGGGCGAGGGCGGCGAGCAGAAGCCGCGTCGCCGCAGGCGCCGCCGCGGCGGCCAGGGTGGCAACGGCGCCGGCCCGTCCGCGGGCTCCGCGGAGTAGGGAAGGGGATCGGGCATGATCGATGCGAACGAGTTCCACCAGCTGATCGAGGGCGCGCGCACGTACCGGCGCTATAGCGGCGAGGCGGTGGAGGAGGGCGTGCTCCGCGAGCTCGTGGACGCCGCGCGCCTCTCGCCCTGTGGAAACAACATGCAGGTCCTGCGCTTCCGTGTGGTGAGCGCCGACGACGCCGAGGCAGCGGAGAAGGTCTTCTCGCACCTGCACTGGGCAGGCGCCCTCAAAGACTGGAACGGCCCGGAGCCCGGTGAGCGCTCCGGCGGCTACGTCGTCGTCTGCCTGCCGGCCAAGCTCGTCGCCAACCCGATCCGTCTCATCGACGTGGGGATCGCGAGCCAGTCCATCGTGCTCGCCGCCGCCTCGCGCGGCCTCGGCGCCTGTATGCACAAGAGCTACGATGCCTGCTTGGGCGATGAGCTCGGCCTGACCGACGCGGGCTACGCCGTCGCCATGGTCATCGCCCTCGGCCCGCGTGCCGAGAAGATCGTCCTCGAACCTGCGACGACCGATCACGGCCTCACTTATTGGCGCGAGCCCGACGGCTCCCACCATGTGCCGAAGCTCGCGCTCGACGACCTGCTCGTCTAGCGCGCTCTCGGGTCTCTGTGCAAAGAAAACGCGAGTTCTTGGTGCATTTGCAAAGAAATCGGGAGTTGTTGGGGCGAACACCCTCAACAACTCCCGATTTCTTCGCATTCGCGCCAAGAACTCCCGATAGTTTCGCAGGCGCGCCGTCGCCCCGGCAAAGCTCGGCGAGCTAGGGCAAGGTCAGGCCTATCGGGTCTGTCTGCATCTCGCGCGCCGCCGCCCTAGCAGAGCTCGGTGAGCTCCAGCTCGATCTCGCTCGCCTCGAGCGCCTCGCGCCCGCCGAAGGCGCACACGCCGCTCGCCGGGCCGTCGTCCGCGAGCGCAGCTGCGAGGGCGCGCACGTCGTCCGCCGTCACAGCGAGCTCCTCGGCGCGGATCCGCTCGCGCCAGCCGGGCTTCTTCTCGTTGAAGCGGGCGACGTCCTGGCGACGCGCCAGTGCGCGCGGCTTCATCGGCGCGTCGTGCGCGGCGATGGTGCTCACGATATAGCCGTCGAGCTCATCGGCGCCGCCGTCCCAGCCCGCGAGCCACTTCGCGCAGCCGTCGTAGCGTGCGAGCGTCGCGTCGACCGCCGGGTCGCGGTAGGACCAGAACGCGCGCCCGCCGACGGCGTCGCGGCGGAAGCCGCACCCGTAGGCGCCGCCCTTGACGCGGACCTCGTTCCACAGGTAGTCGTAGCTGATCGCGCGGGTGGCGACGTTCCAGCATCCGATGGTGCCCGCGTCGGCCGCCGATGGCGCGCTCGCGCGCACGACGTAGCTCACGTTCGACGGGATGACGAAGCCCTCCTTGCGCGCGCCGGTCGCGCGGACATCGAGGACGTGCGCGGCCTTCTTGCCGAGCGTGGGAAGCCCGAGGTCGCCCGCGGCCTCCCAGAAGCGGCGTCGGTCATCTGCCGAGCCGACGAAGCTCACCGTGACCTCGTCCGCGGTAAAGATGCGCCGGCACAGCTCGGTGAGCTCACCGGCGAGTGCCTCCTTGCGCGCGTCCCAGTTGGCCAAAAGCTCGCGGAGGTACAGGTAATAGTCGACGCCGCCCATGAGGTCGCTCGCCCTCGCCCCGGCGAGGAAATACGTGTTCGCGCGCAGCATGCCCACGCTGTGCCCCGCGCCGACGAAGCACTGCTCGAGCGCGACCTTGCGCTGCGTGAGGATGTCGCGGATGTCGTCGAGGTCGCTGAAGTCGGTCGAGCCCCAGACCTCGCGCGGGATGTCCGCCAAGCGCTCGACCTTGCCGGAGAGCGCCGACGCCCCGACGACGAGCGTGGGCACCGCCGCCGCGGGGTCGTCCTTAGGCACGTACGTCTCGACAAAGAAGTCCAGCCCGCCGAGGTTCGTCTCCACGAGGGTGTCGAGGTCCGAGGCGCTGCGCGATGCCGTGTCAAGCTTGCCCAGCAGGTCGGAAAGAAGCCCGGCCAGCGGCAGCTCGTCTGTGGCGAGCCGGCGCAGGTCGAAGTAGTGGTAGACGTAGGCGATGCCGTGCGTGTCCAGTTCGTGGGCGATGCAGGGCAGGGGAGCGTCGACCATGGGCGTCGCGGGTTCGGGCGCCGGGTCCTCGATGTCGCTCACGTGGAGCTGCGGCAGCGTCGCAAGCGCCTCGGGGGAGTCGTGCGCCTCCTGCTCGGCGCGCAGGGCCGCGACCTCGGCCGCGACGGCTGCGAGGTCCTCGTCGCTCATCGCGGCGCGCCTGGCCTCGAGCTCCGCCTGCTCCTCTGCCGCGTCGCCGCCCTCGACGGGCACGAGCTCGACCTCGGCGCAGTGACGGCTCTCGCAGACGAGCTCGCGCAGCAGCCGCTCGAACCCGCCATCGCCAAGAAGCCCCTTGACCTCGGCGAGCGCCTCCTCGTAGTGGACGTAGTCGAGCGGGCGGTCGTCGTCGTAGAGCCAGGAGGACATGACGGTCATGGACAGCGCGACGCCGTCGGGGTAGCTGCCCCAGTCGCCCTCGCGGAGGTTGAACTCGGCCTGGGCGAGCGCCGCCTCGAGCTTCTCGCGCGGGATGCCGTCGTTCGCTAGGCGCGCGCACTCGGACTCGAGCAGCGGGCGGAACTTGCCCGCGCAGCCCTCGTGCACGCCCTTGAGCTGGAACATCGCCTGGGGCTGGAGCACGCCGTCGATGAGCGTGGCCTCGAAGTCGTCGGCGAGTCCCGCGTCGAGGACCGCGCGCTTGAGCGGGGCCTCGTTGGAGCCCGTGAGGGCATCCAGCAGCACGTCGACGGCGAGGACGCGCGCACGGTCCGCGGCGCCGCCGATCACGTAGCTCACGCCGTCGGCCGCGTTGCCGGGCGCGGTCGCCATCTGGATGCGGCGGCGCTCCGGCTCGACGGGCGCCTGCTCCGCGAGCACGTTTGGCGCGCCCGCCCCGCGCTCGTCGGCGCCGCGGAAGCGCTCGTCGATGAAGGCGAGCTCGCGCTCGATGTCCATGTCTCCGTAGAGCACGGTGTAGCTGTTCGCCAGGTCGTAGTGGCGCGCGTGGGTGTCGAGGAACTTCTCGTACGTGAGCGTCGGGATGGCGCGCGGGTTGCCGCCCGACTCGAAGCCGTAGGCGGTGTCGGGGAACAGCGCGCTCGAAAGCGCCTGGTAGAGCACATCGTCGGGGTCGGAGAGCGCGCCCTTCATCTCGTTAAAGACGACGCCGTTGTACGCAAGGCGCGCGTCTGCGCCCTCGCCCTCGACCTCCAGGTGCCAGCCCTCCTGCTCAAAGATGCGCGGACGGCGATAGATCGCCGGGTGGAGTACCGCGTCGAGGTAGACCCCCATGAGGTTCTCCAGGTCGGCGGTGTTGGTGGACGCCACCGGGTACATGGTCTTGTCGGGGAAGGTAAGGGCGTTCAGGAACGTCTGCATGCTCGTCTTGAGCAGGTTGACGAAGGGCTCCTTGACCGGGTACGCGTCGCTTCCGCACAGCACCGAGTGCTCGAGGATGTGGAAAACGCCCGTGTCGTCGGCGGGCGGGGTCTTGAACGCGATGGAGAAGGACTTGTTCACGTCGGCGTTCGCGAGCCACAGCAGGCGCGCGCCCGTGGCGGCGTGGCGCATGACGTAGGCCTGCCCGCCGATCTCGCGCACGGCCTCGACGCGCTCGACGGTGAAGCCCGCGTGCTCGGTGCCCACGGCCAGCGCGGGGTCGGCAAAAGTGAAGTCGTTCTTCGGCATGATGCTCCTTTGCTCGTGTTTGCACGTGAGCAGCATACCGCGAAGCAACGGGTGTTACCCTAGCTGGGCGACGTATGAAGAGGAGAAGAAACATGCACGACCAGCTCGCCGAGATGGACCCGCAGGTACCTGCCCCCGCGGCCGTCCTCGGAAACGCCTCGGCAGATGCCGTCGGCGCGACTGCCGGCCCCGTGGCGGCCGGAGCCGACGCTGCGCCCGCCGCGCGCGGGGAGCGCGCCCGCGTCCGCCGCGGCGGCGTCTGCACCCTCGTGGGCGGCACGTTCTGGGGCCTCAACGGGACCGTGGCGAGCTGGCTCATGAACGCCTACTCCGTCGACCCCCTGTGGCTCGTCTGCTTCCGCGAGCTTACCGCCTGCTGGCTGTTCCTTGCGGCGGCGGCGCTCACGCCGAAGGGCCGCGGCCAGCTCGCGGGAGTCGTGCGCAGCCGAAAGGGGCTTCTCGAGGTCCTCGCCGTCGCGTTCGGCGCGATCCTTTTTTCGCAGGTGGCCTACCTGCAGGCGATCCATTGGACGAGCTCGGCCATGGCCACGATCATGCAGAGCCTCGGCATGGCGCTTGTCCTCGGCTGGACCTGCCTGAGCTCGCGCCGCGGCCCCGCGCCCAAGGAGGCGATCGGACTCGCGCTCGCGCTCGCGGGCACGTTCCTCGTGGCGACGGGCGGCAACCCCGGCCAGCTCGACCTGCCCGTGATGGGGCTTGTGTGGGGGCTTGTGTGCGCTCTCTCGTCGGCGTGCCTCTCGGTGCTGCCGGCCAAGCCGATGGCGCGCTGGGGCAACTTCACCGTCAACGGGATCGCGTTTTTGGTGTCCGGCAGCGTGCTCGCGGCGGTGTACCGCCCGTGGGAGCACATGCCCGCCCTCGACGGCACGGCGGTGGCGGCGCTCGTCTTCATCGTGCTTATCGGCACGTTCGGCAGCTATGCGCTGTTCCTCCAGGGCGTCCACGACGCCGGATCGATGCGCGCGTCGCTGCTGGGGACCTCCGAGCCCATCGCGGCCACGATCTCGACGGTGCTGCTGCTCGGCACGGCCCTCTCGCCGGCCGACCTGCTCGGCTTCGCGTTCATCCTCGCGATGGTGTACCTCACGGCGTAGTTGCGGTCGCCCCGCAGCGAACGTCTGGAAATGCCTAGAAAGAAGTGCGCGTCCGGCGGGGGAGCGCACCTGACCGGAAACGCCTGGCGGGGACGCCTGGAAAGAAGCGCGCCCACTAGGCGCAGCGCCGCCCCCTCCCGCTACGCGACCAGCGCGAAGTACGCGATCACGGCGACGCCGAGGACGATGCGGTACCAGCCGAACGGCTTGAAGTCGTGCTTGCGGATGAAGCTCATGAGGAAACGGATCACGAGCAGCGAGATCACGAACGCCACGGCGCAGCCCATAAGGAGGATGGCCGCCTCGTTCGCGGAGAACACGTTGCCCTTGAGGAAGTACTTCACCAGACGCAGGCCCGACGCGCCCGCCATGACGGGGATCGCCAGGTAGAACGTGAACTCGGCGACCGCGGTGCGCGAGCAGCCGAGCAGCAGGCCGCCGATGATGGTCGAGCCGGACCGAGAAGTGCCCGGTACCATCGAGAGCACCTGGAACAGGCCGATGCCGATGGCGGTCTTCCAATCGAGCTCGTCGACGCTCTGCACGCGCGCGTCGGCGTCCGCGAGCTCGGAGCGGGTGGCGATCTCGGCGGTGTTGGCGGTCACGGCGAAGTGCTTGGGCGCGGGGCGCAGCTGTCCGTCGCCCACGCCGGGCAGGGAGGCGGAGGCCTTCTTCTCGCGCGCGTTCTCGATCACGATGAAGGCGATGCCGTAGACGATGAGCGCCGCGGCGATCACGTACGGGCTGCCGAGGTGCTCCTCCATCCAGTCGTCCAGCGGGATGCCGATGACGGCGGCGGGCAGGCAGGCGACGATCGTCTTGCCCCATAGCGTCCAGGTCTGGCGCTTCTGCAGCCCCGTCTTGCTCGGCGAGAAGGGGTTGAGCTGATGGAAGAAGATCACGCAGACGGCGAGAATGGCGCCGAGCTGGATGACGACGAGGAACATGTCCCAGAAATCCGCCGAGACGTTCATGGTCAGGAATTGGTTGAGCAGCAGCATATGCCCGGTCGACGAGATGGGCAACCACTCGGTGATGCCCTCGACGATGCCGAACACGGCGGCCTTGATGAGCTCGATGAAGTCCACGCTTCCTCCTTGTGATGGTGTGCCTCACCACTGTGCCGCAGCGGGGCCGTCCCGCGGGCTCCCGCGGCTCCGAAGCCAGCGAAAAACCACGCCCGCGGGCCTAGGCGCCCCGTTCGCGGTACCTACCAGTGGAGTATTCATGGGTAACCCTCAAGTAGAGCTATAATGTTTGAATGCTTCAACGAAAGCCCGGTGCCATTCCGGGGCCCCGAACACGAAGGCAGATGCTTGTCTGACGTCACGCACACGCACCAAAACCGCCTGATGGCGCTGCCGCTTGCACTCGCCGTGGCCGCGTCGACCGCCACCGGGCTCGCGAACCCGCGGGTGGCGCGCGCGGACGAGATGTCCGACCTCCAGCAGCGTATCGAGGACAGCGGCTCCGCCTACGACGAGGCCCAGCAGCGCGTGGACGACGCCCAGGCGAAGATCGACGCCAACGAGCAGCGCATCGGCCAGATCGAGGCCGAACTGCCCGCTGCCAAGCAGTCGGCGGCGACCTCGCTGCGCGCCATGTACAAGATGCAGCAGGGCTCGAACGGACTGATCAATCTCATCCTCTCGAGCGAGGACTTCAGCGAGGTCATCTCGAACGTCCGCTACCTCGACACCATCGCTGAGCACAACAACACCGCCATCAACGGGCTCGTGGATCTGAGCTCCGAGCTCAGCCAGACGCGCGACGCCCTCGCCTCCGAGAAGGCCCAGGCCGAGTCGGACGCCGCGAGCGCCAAGCAGGCGATGGACGACGCGGTCGCCGCCCGCCAGGAGCTCGAGGAGCGGCGCGCCGCCCAGGCGGCCGCCGAGGCCGAGGCCGCCAAGCAGGCGATCGAGGCCGCCAAGCAGGCCGCGGCACAGCAGGCCGCAGCCCAGCAGGAGCAGCAGAAGGCCGACGAGAAAGCGGACGAGAAGCCCGCCGCCCAGCCCACCTTCACGACGAACTCCGGCGCGTCCGCCGAGGTCAAGGTGCCCGACAACGCCACGAGCACCCCCGTTCAGTGGTCCGAGAAGGACTCCTTCGTGAACAAATGGCAGCCGCGCATCGACGCCTACCTCGCGGGCTCACCTCTTTCCGGCCATGGAAAGACGTTCGCCGAGGCCGCCTGGGACTACGGCGTCGACCCGCGCCTCTCGCCCGCGATCAGCTGCGTCGAGAGCTCCAAGGGAGCCGTCTGCTTCCGCCCGCACAACGCATGGGGCTGGGGCTCATCGAGCTGGCCCGACTGGGACACCGCCATCCGCTCGCACGTGGCGGGGCTCGCCTCGGGCTATGGGGGCCAGTTGAGCGTAAGCACCGCCCAGAAATACTGTCCGCCCACTTGGCAGGAGTGGTACTCCTCGGTCCTCTCGGAGATGAACTCGATCTAATGAAGAATAAACGCACCAACAGCAACATTGCCGTCCGCGCCGGGCTCGCAGCCGCGCTGGCCCTCGCCCTCGCGGCCCCGGCGGCCGCCCAGGCCTCCACGCTCGACGAGCTCCAGTCCCGGATCGACGCGAGCAACGAGGCGTACAACGCCGCCGTTCAGCACGCGACCGAGCTCCAGGACAAGATCGACGCCAACCAGCAGAAGATCCAGGAGATCCAGGCCGAGCTCCCGGCAAAGAAGGAGGCCGCGGCCAAGTCCCTGCGCACCGCCTACAAGATGCAGACCAACGGCAACGATCTCATCCAGCTCCTTCTTTCCAGCGACGACTTCAACGAGGTCATCTCGACCGTCCAGTACCTGGACAAGATCACGTCCCACAACAACGCCGCGATCGAGGAGCTCGCCCAGTCGAGCTCCGAGCTCGAGCAGGCGCAAAGCGCGCTGGCGTCCCAGAAGGCGCAGGTCGACAGCGAGGTCACGAACGCCGTGACCGCGCTGTCCGACGCGAACAACGCGCGCCAGGAGTACGAGTCGCAGGTCGCGGCGCAGCAGGCGGCCGCGGCGGCGCAGGCGCAGGCCGCGGCGCCCAGCGCTGGCGACACGGCAAAGAAGGACGCGCAGCAGCCCGCCGCTCCCGCCCCCGAGCAGGCTCCCGCCGCCCCGTCCGAGACCAAGAAGCCCGAGCCGCCCGCCGACTCCGACGTCGAGACCGACGGCGAGTGGATGAGCGGCCTCGCCTCCGCCTATGACGTCGACAACAACACCGGCGGCACGGCCACTGCCTCCGGCGCCATCCTCACGAGCGACTCCGTGACGGTCGCCGTCCCCGCGAGCCAGAGCTACCTGCTCGGCCGCTCGGTCCAGATCCGCTACGGTGGAAAGACGATCACCGCCACCGTGACCGATACGGGCGGTTTCGCGAGCTACGGCCGCGTCCTCGACCTCGCCGGCGGCTGTTGGAAGGCCTTCGGCTTCTCCAGCTGCTACGACTGGGGAGTCCGCGCGGTTCAGTACCGCTTCCTGTAAGGAGCCGCCGCGCCACTGAGCCCCCGCGTCTGGCGGCGATTCTCCGCTGGCGTCGAGGTCGCGGAAGGGTGTCCCAGAAAGCTGCACGCAATGACTGTCGCCCAGTGATGGCAAAGCGGCGCCTGTCGGCTTCGGCCGGCGGGCGCCGCTCGCTTGCGGGGCCAGGTTTGGCGCGCGGCTACAGCGCGGTGGGGACGCGGCTCACGATGAGCTTCATCTTTCCGGAGCAGTCGACGTCGCCGAAGGCGGCGGGGATGATGAAGTGGTCGCCCTTGCGGACCTTGGCGCCGGCGACGGTTCCCTCGCCGTCGATGACGCTCACGCAGCGGAACGTCGGGATGGCCGAGAAGACCTTCTCGCCGTCGATGCGGACGAGGTCGACGATGTAGCGGTCGGTGTCGGCGAGGTGCTGGATGCCGCCGATGATGGGGGTGGTCACGGCGCCGGACTCGATCGGCTCCTGCGAGAAGTCGACGCACTCGACGCTCTGCTCGAGGTGCAGAGGGCGCGTGGTGCCGTCCGCCTGCTTGCGGTCGTAGTCGTAGACGCGGTACGTGACGTCGCTGGACTGCTGGGTTTCCAGGATGACGGTGCCGCCCTTGATGGCGTGGATGGTGCCGGGGTCGATCTGGAAGAAGTCCCCTTCATGGATGGGCACCTCGTTGAGAAGGTCGGACCAGCGGCCCTCGTCGACCATCTGGCGGAACTCGGCGGCGTCTCTTGCCTTTTGGCCCACGATGATGGTGCCGCCCTCCTTGCAGCCGAGGACGTACCAGCACTCCTTCTTTCCGAGCGAGCCGTCCTCGTGGGCGGCGGCGTAGGCGTCGTCGGGGTGCACCTGGACCGAGAGGTCGTCCTGCGCGTCGAGGATCTTGATCAGCAGCGGGAACTGCTTCGCCTCGCCACCTCGGCCGTCGGGCACCGTGCCGAAGACCTCGCGGTTCTCTTTCCAGAGTTCCGAGAGGTACTTGCCGTCGTACTCGCCGCCGTCGATCCTGCAGTCCCCGTTGGGGTGTGCCGAGATCGCCCAGCACTCGCCGATCGGGCCGTCGGGGATGCGGTATCCCCAGTCGTCGGCGAGCTTGCGCCCGCCCCAGATCTTCTCGTGGAACACTGGCTTGAGGAAAATCAACTCATGGAACTGCTGCGACATTGCTGCTCCTTTTGTTGGCGGGTACGTCGGCCGTATCTTATCCGATTTGTTTGAACATTCTGCAACCAGCGATCGGCGCCAGAGGAAAAACGCAGAGTCCGCGGTTTTCCTCTGGCGTCGGCGGCGGGGTTTTCTACATGGCGGCGCGACGGCCGGGCTCGAGTGCTTCGTGAACCTGTACCACTTCGATATGCCCGCGTATCTCTTCCGCCGCGGCGGATGGGAGAACCACGAGGTCGTCGAGGCGTACGCGAGCTACGCCGAGAAAGCCTTCCGCGCCTTCGGCAAGGAGATCCGCTGCTGGTTCACCTTCAACGAGCCCATCGTGGAGCCCGACCAGCGCTATCAGAACGGCGTCTGGTACCCGTGCCTGCACAACTTCAACCGTGCGAAGGCCGTGCAGTACAACATCTCGATCGCGCACAGTCTCGCCGTGGCGGCCTACCGTCGCGCGAAGGCCGACGGCTGCATGCTCGACGACTCGCGTATCGGCCTCATCAACTGCTTCACCCCGCCCTATACCCGCGAGAACCCGAGCGAGGCCGACCTCGAGGCCGTCCGCATGGCCGACGGCATAAACAACCGCTGGTGGCTCGACCTCGTGACCGAGGGCAAGCTCCCCGCCGATATCCTGGCCGACTTCGCGGCGCGCGGCGTCGAGCTGCCCGTCCGCCCGGGCGACGAGCAGATCCTGGCCCAGGGCAAAGTCGATTGGCTCGGCTGCAATTACTACCACCCCGAGCGCGTCCAGGCGCCCTCGCGTGACGTGGACGAGGCCGGTTGCCCGGTCTTCGCGGAGCCGTATGTCTGGCCGGAGGCAAAGACGAACGAGTCCCGCGGCTGGGAGATCCACCCCAAGGGCATTTACGACTTCGGCATGAAGCTCAAGAACGACTACCCTGGCCTGGAGTTCTTCGTGTCCGAGAACGGCATGGGCGTCGAGCGCGAATGGGAGCTCCGCGATCCCGCCACCGGCGAGATAGCCGACGATTACCGCATCGAGTTCGTCCGAGAGCACCTCGCCTGGATCGCGCGCGCCATCGCGTGCGTGGTCGTCGGAATCTCGTCGTTCGTCGTCATGATGCCGCAGGCGGTCACCGCGACCCTCGGCAACATCCTCGTGGCCACCAACGCCACCGATAAGCTCGCCGAGTCCATCAGCGTCAACGTCTCCGACCTGAGCGTCAAGCTCGCCGACGGCTATGCCCTCACGGGTGTCGAGGCCTCCGGCGTGCTCTCGACCTCCTGCACCGGCACGAACGGCCTGTTCGGCGCAATCATCGTCGGGCTTCTTGCCGTGACGCTCTTCATCAAGCTCTCCGGCGTCGAGAAGCTCAAGGTCAACCTGGGCGAGGGCGTGCCGCCCGCGGTCGCCGACTCCTTCAACGTCATGATCCCGATGCTGCTCACCATCTCTGTCTGCGGCATCGTGGCCGCCGTGCTCGCCGCTGCGTTCGGCACCGACCTCATGACCATCATCTCGACCTGCATCGCCGCCCCGCTCAAGGGCATCATGAACGCCGGCCCGTGGGCGGTCGTCGTGATCTACACCCTCGCGAACCTGCTCTTCTGCCTGGGCATCCACCAGTCCACGATCTCGGGCGTCCTCGCCGAGCCGATTCTCACCATGCTCATCGTCGACAACATGGCCACCTTCGCCTCCGGCCAGCCCATCCCCGCCGATCACTACATAACATGCAGATCGTGAACTCCTTCGCCCTCATCGGCGGCTCCGGCTGCACCCTCGCCCTGCTGCTCGACACGTTCGTCTTCTCGAAGAGCAAGTCCAGCAAGACCGTGGCAAAGATGGCCATCCTCCCGGGCCTCTTCAACATCAACGAGCCCGTCATCTACGGCTACCCGATCGTGTTCAACCTCCCGCTGATGATTCCGTTCGTCCTCGTGCCCGATCTCTTCATCGCCGTGACCTACGGCCTCACCTGCGCCGGCATCATCGCCCCGTGCGTCGTTCAGGTCCCCTGGACCACCCCGGCCGTCATCTCCGCCTTCCTGACCACCGGCGGCGACATCCGCGCCGCGATCTGGCAGGTCCTCGAGATCGTCATCGCCATGGCCATCTACCTGCCGTTCATGAAGGTCTCCGAGCGCGTCCAGGCCAAGCAGGCCGTGCTCGCCGAGGAGTCCGCGGAGTAGGCGCGCCGCGCCCTTGGCGCGGGGCATCCCGCCCGCGCATCGCGGGGCCGCTCCCTCCGAAGTCCTTTCCTTGGGGTGCCCGGGCTTGCCAGGGCCCGGGCACCCGTCCAAAGGCCGCATCGGCGCCGCTGGGCGCCCCTCGCGGTCACCGAGTTACCCAAGGGTTACCGTAATCGCACGGTGCACGTCCTCAGAAAGGGGATCGCAATGAAGAATATCCTGCTCGCCTGCAACGCCGGCATGTCCACGAGCCTCCTCGTCCAAAAGATGCAGGCCGAGACCAAGGGCCAGGGCCTCGACGTCAGCATCGCCGCCTACCCGCTCAACAAGGCCCTCGAGCACGTCGACACCGCCGACGTGCTTCTCCTCGGCCCGCAGATCGCCTATGCAAAGAAGGACGCCGAGGCGGCCGCTGGCTCCACGCCCGTCGCCGTCATCGCCATGGTCGACTACGGCCGCATGAACGCAAAGAAGATCCTGGCCGACGCCCTCAAGCTGATGAGGGAGTAGGACGATGGCTGACGAGACCACGAGCACCGAGCAGCCCCTCGACATGGAGGAGGTCTGCTTCCAAATCATCGCCAACGTCGGCATGGCCAAGTCGATGTACATCGAGGCCATCGGCAAGGCCAAGGAAGGCGACCTCGACGGGGCGCGCGAGCTCATCAAGCAGGGCTCCGACGCCTTCGTCGAAGGGCACAACGTCCACCTGCAGCTCCTCGCCAACGACGCCGGCGGCAAGTCCGTCGAGTTCTCGATGCTGCTCATGCATGCCGAGGACCAGCTCATGGGCGCCGAGACCTTCCGCATCGTCGCGGAGGACTTCATCGACGTCTACGAGCGCCTGGGCAAGTAACCCGCATTCGGCTCCGCAAACGACGTTCGGCGATAACGCCGGTTATTGAACAATGTGGAAAACCCCGCAAACAGTCCTTCGCGCTGATTGCGGGGTTTTCTGCGCCGCGGCGTGGCGTAGACTCGAAGGCCCATGGCGACGAGAAGGGAAGATGCTCGATGAGGTTCGGCGGGTCATTTGCAAGGAAACTGGGCGCCGCGCTCGCGGTGGCGGTGCTCGCGCTCTCGCTCGGCGCGCCGGTGGTGGCGCGCGCGGAGGATGCCGCGTCGCTCCCAGTCTCGGTTGACGGCGAGCAGCTCTACAACCCGACCCCCGCCCCCGAGACCAACACCCCGGCCGGCATCCTCGTCGACCGCGACAACGGCCAGGTTCTCTTTGCCAAGGACGCCGATGCCCGGCGCTACCCGGCCTCGACCACCAAGATCATGACGGCGCTGCTCGTGCTCGAGCACGGCAACCTCGACGACGTCGTCACGGTGCAGGCGGACGATTTCTCGGCGCTCGATGCGGACAGCATGCGCAGCGGCCTGCAGGCCGACGAGCAGATCACCGTGCGCGATCTTCTCGCTTGCCTGCTCCTCCCCTCCGGCAACGATGCCGCCTACGTGCTCGCCCGCTATGTCGGCGGCACCTGGCAGGACTTCGTCGGCATGATGAACGCCAAGGCTGCCGAGCTCGGCTGCGAGGACACGCACTTCGCGAACCCCTGTGGCCTGCACAACGACGACCACTACACCACGGCGCGCGACCTGTGCCGCATCTTTGAGGAGGCGCTCCAAAACCCGACGTTCGTCCAGATCGCGGGCAGCGCCACCTGCGAGCTTCCCGCCACGAACAAGAACCCGGCCCGCGAGCTCGAGAGCACGGATTTCCTGGTCGATCCTTCGAGCGACGCCTACGCCGGCGGCATCGTGACCGCCGGAAAGACGGGCTACACGCTCGAGGGCGGCAAGTGCCTCGTCGTCGCCGCCCAAAAGGACGGCCGTCACCTGGCCGCGGTCACGCTCGGCGGCGCGAACGACGCCGGCTACGAGGAGCCGACCTCGAACTTCTATGGCATGCGCGACCTCCTCAACTGGGGCTTCGACGCGTGGCAGGACGCGACGGTGGTGAGCGGCGGAGAGGAGCTCGGCAGCGTTCCCGTCGCGCTCTCGGAGGACGGGACGCAGGTGGGGGCGGTCGCCGCCGGGGAGGTCTCGGCGTTCGTGCCCGCCGGGCTCACGCTTGCCGACCTGACGATCGAAACTCAGTTACCTGATGAGCTCACGGCGCCGGTCCAGCAGGGCGCGTCGCTCGGCGAGGCGAGCATCTCGTACCAGGGCCGCTACCTCGGCAGCGTGCCCGTCCAGACCGAGGCGTCGCTCAGCTGGTCGCTGAAGCTCTTTGTCCAGGATTGGCTCGCGGTGCCGGAGCACCTGCTGCTGGTCGCCGCCGTCATTGTGGCCGTCATCCTCGTGATGTGCGCGATCGTGAACCTCGTCCGCCGCGCAAAGAGGCGCCGTGAGGCCGCGGACGCGAGCCAGGGCTCGGGCATGGCCTTCGACCAGGCATCTGGGCCGATCACGGGCTCGGGCACCGGCTCGAATGCGCGCTCGAAGGCATGCCCGAGCTCCGGCAAGCACTTCAAGAGCTAGCCGAGCGCCCGTACTCCGGGCGCTTCGCGGGGCGCCAACCTTGATGCGCCCCGCCCTGCCGTGCCTGATCTCATCACGGGCCCTACCGCGCCAAGCCGAGCCGGCGGAAGAGCGGCAGGCGGACGACCTGGTCGATCGCGAGCATCAAGGCCAGGAGCAAAAGGCTCGCTGCCGTGCCGACGCCGATCAGGTGGACGGACGTGAACCAGGGAATTTTGTAGAGGGACACGAGCCACCCGTACAGCTCCCCGAGCCAAAGCGGCATCGTGAGCGACTGCAGGATATAGAACCCGAGGACGCTCTTCGCCGCCCTGCACACGGGGGCGTCGAGGGGCTTCTTCGCGCGTTCGCGGCCCGTGCACGACCGTGCAAAGAGGACCGCGGCGACCGCCGTGCAGAACGCGAGCGCCGACGTCGACTTGAACGAGGTCGCCGCCATGAGGTCGAGCTCGCGCGCGTGGGCGAGGGCCGTCTCGACCCCGAGCGAGGCCGCGACGGTTGCGACAAGAAACGCGCTCGCCGCCCGGCGGCCGAGCCTCACCGACGAAACCTCCCCGCCGACCACGAAAGCCGCGAGATAGGTCACGGCGCTCATGAGCTTGCGCCAGTCGCCGAGCCCGCGGTCTGCGTCGCCCTGGTCGACGAAGGCGATGTAGGCGTTGACGGCGAACACCGCGACGACGAAGGCGGCGACGAGCGCGCGCCATGCGGCGGGCTTTTGCTCGAGGCGCGCCTTCGCCCAGCCGATCGCGGGCGCCAAGACCATAAGCACAAGGTAGACCCATATGAACTCGAGCCCACCAAGAAGCCCGGGCAGGTTCTTGGGCGTCGCATCCTCGATGGGGACCACGAAGGCGCTCACGGCGAGAACCGCCACGACGTAGAACGCGATGGTCGCGAGCAGCGGCGCCGCGCGCCGGGCGGCCTTTTGCGCCTGGGCGCGCCAATACCCGGGGCAGTCCGGGCCGTTGCCGGTCTCCTTCGCCGCCGCGACGGCCGCGGGGATCAAAAAGAGCCCCGAGATGCAGAAGAACACGTTGTTGCCGAAGGACCCCAGGAGGTTGATGAACCCGAGCAGCGGCGCCGCGATGGGGTTGTCGATGATCCCGTCGCCCGGTCCCGTGCCGTAGCCGCCGGTCATCGCCGAGAACCAGGGCATGAAGGTGTGGAAGATCGCGATGGACGCCGCCGCCACGAGGCGCAGCGCCTCCACGCGCGGGTCCCGCTCCTTCTTTCCGTTCGCCAACGTGCCTCCTTGGGTGCTCGCGTGCTTGCGCTCGGCCGGCCATGGGTATCGGGGACGGCCTTCGAGTAAAGAACATTGAGTATAAGGTAGGCGTGCGCGCCCGGTGGGGCAGGGGCCCGTCGGGCGGGCGCGGCCGCACAGGCCCGCTGCGCCTCGCCCTGCTCGGCCGCGCCTCGCCCCGTTCATGCAGCTCGGTCTCATGCCGTCGCGCCTCGTCCCCGCCCCGTTCCGGCAGCTCCGCGCGATCGCTTCTTGTCCCGGGCTTCTTTCCGCGCGCGAATGTAAGCTGAATGTAAGCGTTTGCCTTACATTCGGGTTCCGAGCTTACATTCAGCCATGTTTCCGGCTCTTTACGCTATCCTAATCGAGTGCTTACATTGGCATGACAGTACAGGGGCGCAGCGTTTCTTCGCGCATGTGTGGAAAAGAGTGCACTTGATTACCCTCCCTGAGTTCTTCGGCCTTTTGGCCTCGAACCCCTTCCTCGTCCTCGTCATGGTGCTTATCCTCGGCACCATCTTCGTCAACGGCGCTACCGACGCGGCCAATGCCATCGCAGAGGTCGTCGGCACCCGATCGATGGACATCGACGACGCGATCCTGATGTCCGTCATCTGCAACTTCATCGGCCTCGTCGCTATGACCTTCATCTCGACCGCCGTCGCGGACACGATCTCCGGCATGGTCGACTTTGGCGGCGACTCCCACCTCGCCATGATCGCGCTGGCGGCCTCGACCGTCGGCATCGTCGCCTGGGGCGTCGCGGCATGGGTTTTCGGCATCCCGACCTCCGAGTCGCACGCGCTCATCGCCGGCCTCACCGGCTCGGCGCTCGCCGTCTCCGGCGGCCTCGACGGCGTGAACATGGGCGAGTGGGCCAAGGTCATCTATGGCCTCGTCCTCTCCACCGTCCTCGGATACCTCGCCGGCTGGGCCATCGCGAAGATCATCCCCATCGCCTGCGCGAACGCCGATCGCCGCCGCGCGAACAATTTCTTCGGCAAGATGCAGATCGCCGGCGCCGCGGGCGTCGCCCTCATGCACGGCGCGCAGGACGGCCAGAAGTTCATGTCCACCGCCATGCTCGCCATCGCGCTCTCCATGGGCAAGACCGTCGGCGACATGGGCGGCTTCCCGCTGTGGATCGAGGTGCTCTGCGCCGGCGTGATGGCCATCGGCACCGCCATCGGCGGCAAGAAGATCATCAAGAAGGTCGGCATGGAGATGGTCCAGCTCGACAAGTACCAGGGCTTCTCGGCCTCGATCTCCGCGACTATCTCGCTTTTCATCGCGACCGTCACCGGCCTGCCCGTCTCGACCACCCACACCAAGACCGCGGCCATCATGGGCGCCGGCGCCGCCAAGGACATGCGCTCCGTCAACTGGGGCGTCTGCAAAGAGATGGTCCTGACCTGGATCTTCACCTTCCCCGGCTGCGGCCTCATCGGCTACGTCCTCGCCAAGCTCTTCCTCGTGATCTTCTAATCGATCAGACCAAACGACTTCCCACCCGACCGGCCCATCCGGCCACCTCAAAGACAAGGAGCACATCATGGCCCGCACCAAGAAGGAAGACGAGTTCTACACCCTCCTCAAGGAGTTCGCCGCCCTCATCGTCGAGACCTCCGAGGAGTACGCCGGCATCGTCCACGACTTCCCGAACTCGATCAGCCGCGTCCCGCAGATGAAGGTCTACGAGACCAACTGCGACGACCGAGTGAAGACGATCATGGGCAAGCTCTACACCTCCTTCATCACCCCGCTCGACCGCGAGGACATCTCCGAGCTGGCGCTGGCCATGGACAACGTCGTCGACGCCATGTATGGCGTGACCATGCGCATGGACCTCTTCAACATCCAGGACTCGCGTCTCGAGGCCGACCAGATCGCCGATCTCACCGTTCGCGCGGTTAAGGAGATGCAGGAGATGATCTGCCGCCTGCCCGAGTACGGAAAGAAGCCCGAGTCCGTCATGGAGAAGGCCATCTCGGTCGGCGACATCGAGGACGAGGGCGATACCGTCTACCAGAACGCCCTGCGCCGCCTCTTCCGTGGCGAGCCCGCCGCGGCAGATGGCAAGTACGCCGTCACCTGGCTGCGCATCTTCGACCGTATGGAGCAGGTCCTCGACGCCTGCGACGACGCCGCCGGAATCGTTCGCGCCGTCATCATGAAGTCTGCGTAGTCACCCGCGTGCCGGCTCTGGCCGGCAAGCCGGGGAGGGCACGAGCTTTTCGAAAACCGTTGGTTATGTTGAGGGACGGGCGCGAGCTTTCCGAATCGCTTCGGATAGCTCGCGCCCGTCCCTTAGTTCTTTTCGCCCCCTCGTAATTGCCCTTGTAATGGGCGCATGCGAGATTTCGCGCGGAAAGCTCGCTCGTCTTTCCAAGTCGGCGGGGGTACCATTCGAAGCATGGAAAAAGAAGACCTCACATACAGGGATTACGCCGCGTTCGCGCGGTTGTCGCTCGACGAGCTCGCCGAGCAGTGCGACGTGCAGGTGTTCCGCGCGACGGGCCCGGGCGGCCAGGGCGTGAACACGACCGACTCCGCCGTGCGCACGACACATGCACCGACCGGCATCACCTTCGTGTCTCGCGAGTCCCGCAGCCAGTTCCGCAACCGTCGGCTGTGCCTCCAGAAGATCCACGACGAGCTCGCCCGGCGCGCACGGCCTCCCAAGGTCCGCCACAAGACCAAGCCGACGCGCGCCTCCAAAGAGCGCCGCCTTGCCAGCAAGCGCCTCCGCTCGCAGGTAAAGAAGCTCCGTCGCCGCCCCACGGACGAGTAGCTCGAGGGCCTGCGGGTTTTGGTTGTTGTTCGCGGAAGCACGGCCTTCCATGGCTTGAGCGCCATCATGTTATAGGGTCGTGAGTATAGTTCAATCATTTACCTACACCAAAACATGTAAGTAAAAGATTGAACCATCTACAAAACCCCAGTTGGCAAGAAGTTCGGGGGCTTCTCGCCCTGATTTACCTACAGGAAAACATGTAAGTAAAAGTTTTAATCATATATAGTCATCAGTCAAAATCGGGCAAGGGCGTCGGGCAGATGCGGAGAATCTGATGCAGCCGCCGGATCATCGACGACCCGTGCTTGTCCATGAGGGCGCGGAGGCCCTGAAGCAAGCGCCGGACCGATGCCACCTGCGCTCGGTCATATCCTATATGTGATACGTGATCGACCCTCTTTGCGCGGGCACTCCGAACAGTACTCCTTCAAGTCCGAGGCCGAACCTCGTGGATTCCAGGAGCTGATGGTGTAGCTGCCGTGCTTCTCTAAACATCGGCGTGGCATCTTCGATTCGCTGAACCTTGCCCTTAAGAAGCCCCGCAACGTCCCATAGCTTTCCGAAGTCGCTCATCTCGGCGAGGTCGAGGGTGTTGATCGACCAGCCCATGTGCTCGAGCCCCTCGATGCGGCGCCTATCCTTCGCTGCGTTGGGGTGGAAGGCCGCTCCGTTGTACTCGAGCCCTCTCTCGCCCTCCGGCCAAGCGAGGTCGATGTAGCAGCTCTTTGATCCCGCGCGTTTGGAGGCGATTCCCTCGAGCTCGACCTTGTGGTTCAGTACGGGCGCCGAGAATCCCAAGCCGCCGAGGCTCGCGGGAAGGCCTAGGCAACAAGCGAGGACCGTCTCCATCGGCGAACGGGCCCCGTCGGCGACCCACTTGAGGGTTTCCACAGCCTTCGGCAGGCCACGGAGCCCCTTGAGGGCATCGATGGCCGAGGCGATCTTCTCCACGCTGGTCAGGGGCTTGCGGTCGTAGAAGCCGGAGATCGCGCTGGAAAAGTGCGAGTACGACCCGCAGAGCTCGAAGCCCAGCACGACGGCATCAACGAGGGGGAGGGAAGACGCGAGCTGGATAAATACCAGCTCGGGCCCGCAGCAATAGACGGTCTCGGTGAGCTTCTTTATAAGCCAGCCTGGGTACTCGATCAGCCCCGCGCTGTGCGGGCGTACCCGGGGGCTCGTCGTTGGGCGCATATCGCACCCGATGAGGACATTTACGGGAGTTTCTCGGATGCCGAATTCGCTGAGATTGAGTTTGTTGGCAGCATGCGTGTTCGTTGAATGCGCATTTGGGCGAAACACGTCCTCGAACGGCTCGGAGTTGTCGAGCTGAGGCGGCACGGACCGGAGCCGCTCAAGTGCGGTTTGATGAGAGAAGACTACGGTCGGAACATACAGCATCGGTCCTCCGATCAGGCGACGCGGGTGGGGGCGATTGGAGGGCGTTTGCGTTGAGGAAGAACTATACGAACACTTGAGGGCGCGGTCAGGGGCTTCTTGGCATAAAAAACGATTCAATCTTTTACATACATCAAAACATGTAAGTAAAAGATTGAACCATCTACAAAACCCCAGTTGGCAAGAAGCCCAAGGGCTTCTCGCCCTGATTTACCTACGGGAAAACATGTAAGTAAAAAGTCTAATCATTTGGACGCCGAGGGCAGACGCGTGCCGGGCGCGGGGCAGGCGCGTGCCGGCACCCTGCCACAAAGAAGCCCGCCTACGCCAGCGTCGCGGCGAAGTCCAGCAGCTCGTCGACGTGCTCGGGGCGCGTGGCCCAGGAGGTCACGAAGCGGATGACCAGGCGCCCGTCGGGGAGCTTGGCGAACGTCTCGCACCCGGCGGCGTCCTCGAACCTCCGCCCGACCTCGGGGGACACGACGAAGAACTGCTGGTTGGTGTTCGCCGGGAGGTAGGACTCGAAACCGAGCGCGTTCATACCGTCGCGCAGGCGCAGCGCGCAGTCGTTCGCGCCGCGGGCGAGCCTCCAGTAGAGCGCCTCGCCGCCGTCCGCCGGCTGCTCGAAGGCGGCCTCGAACTGCACGCCGAGCAGGCGGCCCTTGGCCATGAGCCCGCCGCGCTCCTTGACGAGGAACGGGAACGACTCGCGCAGGCGCGGGTTCGCGATGACCATGGCCTCGCCGAAGAGCATGCCGTTCTTGGTCCCGCCGAGGTAGAACGCATCGGCGCGCTCAGCGAGGTGGGGGAGCGTGAGGTCGCAGCCCTCGGAGGTCAGCGCCACGGCCATGCGCGCGCCGTCGACGTAGACAAAGAGCCCGTGCCCGTGCGCCCAGTTGCAGATCGCGTCGAAGCGCTCGCGGTCCCAGACGCCGCCGAACTCGGTCGCGTTCGTTATGTAGATCCCCGCGGGGCGCGTCATGTGGCGGCCGGTCATGGTCTGGCTCGCCCACACGCGCTCCGCCTCCTCGGGCGAGAGGAACCCGTCGGCGTCCCTCGTGGGCAGCACGGTGCGCCCGCATGCGGCGATGGCGCCCGTCTCGTGGACGTTGATGTGGGCGTCCTTCGTGCAGATCACGCCCTCCCAGTCGCGCAGCATCCCCGTCACGCCGACGATGTTGGCCGACGTCCCGCCGATGCAGAACTCGACGTCGACGTCCTCGCGCCCGCACGCGGCGCGGATCAGCTCGCGGGCGCGCTCACAGTGCGGGTCGCCCTCGGTGTAGCCGACGCACTGCTCGTCGTTCGTGCGGGTAAGGGCCTCGAGGATCTGGGGCGCGGCGCCCTCGGAGTAATCGTTGCGGAACATGTGCATGGCGGTGCCTTTCTTCGCGTGGTTTGCCTGTCGATTGTACGCCGGCTGGCATCGACTCCCTTTGTTAACAGCTCGGCACACGAACAGGTGCTTTCAGGAAACAGGACTAACCTAGCGACTTACATACCAACGAGGTGTGGGAAGAACAATGGCGCCAGACAGCGCCGACGCAAGGAGATGCAAAGAGCATGGTGCAGAAGAAGGACATCGACTGGGGCAGCCTCGGCTTCGCCTATCAGCACACCGACTACAGCTACGTCTGCAACTACAAGAACGGCGCGTGGGAAGAGGGCGGCCTTACCCCGGACCACACCGTCACCCTCTCTGAGTGCGCCGGCCTGCTCCACTACTGCCAGGAGGTCTTCGAGGGCCTCAAGGCCTACACCGCCGAGAACGGCGACATCGTCTGCTTCCGCCCGGACATGAACGCCCAGCGCATGTACGACTCCGCCAAGCGTCTCGAGATGCCCTCCTTCCCCAAGGAGAAGTTCGTCGAGGCCGTCGAGCAGGTCGTCCGCGCCAACGCCGCCTGGGTGCCGCCTTACGGCTCCGGTGCCACGCTCTACATCCGCCCGTTCATGTTCGCCACGGGCGACGTCATCGGCGTCAAGCCCGCTGACGAGTACCAGTTCCGCATCCTCGTGACCCCGGTCGGCCCGTACTACAAGGGCGGCGTCAAGCCCGTCAAGCTGGTCGTCCCCGAGTTCGACCGCGCGGCGCCCCACGGCACCGGCAACATCAAGGCCGGCCTCAACTACGCGATGTCGCTGCACCCCAGCGTGCTCGCCCACTCCGCCGGTTACGCCGACAACCTCTTCCTCGACCCGCAGACCCGCACCTACGTCGAGGAGACCGGCGGCGCGAACGTCCTGTTCGTCACCAAGGAGGGCAAGCTCGTCGTCCCGCAGTCCTTCACCGACTCCATCCTGCCGTCCATCACCCGCCGCTCGCTCGTCCAGGTCGCCGAGGACCTCGGCATGGAGGTCGAGCAGCGCCCGGTCAAGTTCGACGAGATCGACCAGTTCGTCGAGTGCGGCATGTGCGGCACCGCGGCCGTCATCTCCCCGGTTGGCGAGATCGACAACGGCGACAAGAAGGTCGTCTACGGCATGGAGCACGTCGGCCCCGTCATGAAGAAGCTCCGCGAGACGCTCACCGGCATTCAGTCCGGCGCGATCGAGGATAAGCACAACTGGGTCCACAAGATTACCGTGGAGTAGCTTGCGCGAGAGGGGCGCAGAACTTCTCTCTGTGCTCAAACATACTCGGAAGGCCCCGCTTCGGCGGGGCCTTCCTGCGTAACTGCGCCAAAGAGAAGTTCTGCGCCCGCGGCCGCCGCCCCAGCGTTTGGGACGGTGAATAAAGTCGCCCCGCTAGTGCGAGACGTTTTTGCAAAGGCTGCGCTTGACGCCGCACGACGGGGTGCCGGCGCGACCGTGTATACTTCTCGGGTGGAAATCAATGCCTGACGAGGGCTTCTTTGTACGTCGAAAGGACGAGCAACATGGGACAGAAGGTTCAGGGCACCGAGGACCTCTTCGGCGGCTACATGCGCGCGTGGCAGCACATGCAGGACGTCGCGCGCGAGCTGTTTGGCGCGTACGGCTTCGACATGATCGAGACCCCCGCCATCGAGCAGGTCGACACCTTCGTCCACGGCATCGGCGAGTCTACCGACGTCGTCCGCAAGGAGATGTTCCGCGTCGTCTCCGGCGCGCTGTTCGGCGACCTCCTCGAGAAGGGCACCGAGGCCGGCCTGAAGCCGCGCCAGCGCATGGCCATGCGTCCCGAGGGCACCGCGGGCGTGGTCCGCGCCGCCGTCGAGAACAATTTCGTCCCGCAGGGCGGCGCGCCGGCCAAGCTCTGGTACGCCGAGGCAATGTTTCGCGGCGAGCGCCCCCAGAAGGGTCGCCTGCGCCAGTTCCACCAGGTGGGCGTCGAGTGGCTGGGCGCTCCCGACGCCGCGGCCGACGCCGAGTGCATCATCATGCTCATGGAGTACTTCAAGCGCCTCGGCTTCGATCCCTCCAAGCTCAAGCTCTACATCAACTCGATGGGCGACGGCGCCTGCCGCCCCGCCTACCGCGAGAAGGTTCGCCAGTTCATCCTCGACCACAAGGACGAGATGTGCGAGGACTGCCTCGAGCGCGCCGAGATCAACCCGCTGCGCGCCTTCGACTGCAAGAACCCGCACTGCCACGAGGTCATGGCCGAAGCCCCGCTGGTCAACGACCACCTGTGCGACGACTGCGCCGAGCACTACGCCGCTGTAAAGAAGTACCTCGACGAGGCTGGGATCTCCTACATCGAGGACCCGACGCTCGTGCGCGGCCTCGACTACTACACCCGCACCGTCTTTGAGGTCGAGGTTGCAGACGCCGGCGTTGGCGCCATCGGCGGCGGCGGCCGCTACGACGGCCTCATGGAGCTCGAGGGCGGCAAGCCCACCCCGGGTATCGGGTTCGCCGTGGGCTTCGAGCGCATCGCGCTCGCGCTGGCCTCCCAGGGCGTCGACCTCGCGACCCCCGAGCCCACTTGCGTCTACGTCGCCGGCACGGGGGCCGAGGAGCGCGACGCTGTCTTTGCCGCTACGCTCGCGCTGCGCGGCGCCGGCATCCGCACCGAGGCCGACTATCAGGGCCGCAGCCTGAAGTCCCAGTTCAAGCAGGCCGACAAGCTCCACGCGACGTTCTGCGTCGTGCTCGGGCCTGACGAGGTCGCCGCGGGCGTCGCCACCATCCGCGACATGGCCACCCACGAGCAGGTCCAGGTCCCCATGGCCGACCTCGCCGCCGAGGTCGCCGCCCGCCTGGCGTAAGGCTCAGGATACATATGAATCACTGATGGGACCCCTTGCCTTAGCGTAAGGGGTCCTCTCTTTTACCACTGAACCAGAAAAACCAACCGTCTACGATTAATTCCGGTTCGCATGGTTCAGTTCAACCCAAGTTGTGCGAATATATCGTCGGAGGCCTTCCTTACAGACATTGCATCCGGAATTGGAGAGGGGTATTGAATTGATCGCTCACTATCGCGTGGACAGTCGTGTGGTGCATGGCCAGACGACAACGAGGGTGATGAAGGAGAACCCGGTCGATGGCGTGATCATCGTCGATGACGAGATCTCTCGGGACAAGTTCATGCTCGGAGTCTTTGCAAACACGCTCGGATCCATTCGCGTGCTCGGCTTTTCCGTCAAGAAGGC
>ERZ1673741.439-NODE-439-length-46415-cov-7.825410_pt1 | contig 46415 bp, 42 predicted proteins | sample MGYA00580209_ERZ1673741 | MGnify/ENA primary metagenome ERZ1673741 (study PRJEB41218, sample SAMN15661754) | gut metagenome | host: Homo sapiens | place: Canada: London | collected 2015-08-20/2019-03-30 | study: EMG produced TPA metagenomics assembly of... | reverse complement strand
TGAAATTTTGCCGAAAAGATGCGTTGTTAGGCTTAGTGTCAACACGACCTAATAATGGAATCCTGAAGGCAGCGCCTTTGGTGGGGCGTGGAGCAAAGCCACGCAAACTACCTCTTATTTTTACGGTATATAATAGACAATCCCTTGATAAGCAGGCTGCTGTCAAGGATAATATCATGCTTGCAGAGCGGCACAACTATCTCGGAGAGTCCGCCTGTAGCAACAACAGTGCACTTATCGCTTATTTCGTCCTCTATACGCTCAATAATTCCGTCCAGAGCGCAGGCATTCGAGTAGAGCAGACCGCTCTTGAGACAGTCGATAGTATTCGTGCCGATTATCTTTTCAGGTGCTTCAAAATTAACCTTCGGGAGCTGAGCAGTTCTCGCGGTAAGAGCGTCCGCCGCGATCTTCATGCCCGTCATGATGAGTCCGCCGCGGTAGTTTTTCTTCTTGTCTACAACGGAAACCGTTGTTGCAGTTCCCATGTCAATGATTATGAGCGGAACAGGATACTGATTTATCGCAGCAACGGCATCTACCGCCTGATCGCTGCCAAGCTGAGCGGGATTGTCAATGAGAATGTTAAGACCTGTTTTTACTCCCGGACCTGCGAGCATGACCTCTACCTTAAAAAGCTTTCGGATAGCCTCTCTGACCGTGTTGGTTACAGAAGGCACGACCGATGACATGATCGCAGCGCTGATATCCGAGATGTTGAAACTGTTCATTTCAAGAATATTCTTTATAAGTGAAGCGTACTCGGCGGAAGTGGCATTATGGTTGGTTGATATCCGCTCAAAAAGCAGTACCTTGTCCTCATCGTCCACACAGCCGAAAGCTATATTCGTATTGCCTATATCTACAGCCAAAAGCATAATAAACCTCCAAGTTTACAAATTTGCGGAAATTTTCTCCTGTAAATATATAGTATATCATAATTGGCAAAAAAAATCTATGGCAATACCGCACAAAGTTACAAAAAACTGTATCGCTGATTTTTTTGTAAGTTCAAACAGAAATTCCGCGGATATCCGCCGGATATCGTGAGCTTTTTGTGCAAAACCGCCAAATCACTCTGCCGCGCTCCCTTAAAGAGATCAGGAAACATAAAAGTATAGCTTTTCGTAGAATTTTGTGTTATAATAATTAAGGCAATACCGCACAGAGCTTGTGCTGAAGATGCGCTGTCAGATTTTTCGTCAGATTGTATAGAAATTCCGCAGGCATACTATCGTATGTCAAGGGATTTCTGTGCAAGATGACGGAAAATATGCAAGCAGATTCAGTGCAAAGCCGTCAGGCGGGCTTTGTGCGGTGTTGCCTTAAAGACAAAAACCTGACCAAACCAATCTACGGAGGGATCACAATGCTTAAAGGAAAAACAGTGCTTCTTTGCGTTTCAAGCTCCATTGCGGCTTATAAGATACCAAATCTCGCTCGAATGCTCACAAAACTCGGAGCGGAAGTTCACGTTGCAATGACGCCTAATTCAGTAAATTTCGTGCACCCGCTGACATTCGAGACCCTTACTCAGCACAAGTGTCTTATCGATACATTCGACAGAAATTTTGAATACAGTGTCGAGCACGTCTCAATCGCAAAAAAAGCAGACGTAGTCATGGTAGCTCCTGCTTCGGCAAACGTCATCGGCAAGATTGCAAACGGTATCGCGGACGATATGCTGACTACCACTGTCATGGCCTGCACCTGCAAGAAAATCATCGCGCCTGCCATGAACCACAATATGTTCCACAATCCTATCGTTCAGGAGAATATTTCAAAGCTGAGAAAATACGGCTATGAGATAATAGAACCGGTTCGCGGAATGCTCGCAAACCGCGATATCGGCGACGGAAAGCTACCCGACGAAAACACTCTGCTTGAGTACATTATCCGCGAAATCGCCTTTGAAAAAGACCTCTCGGGCAAACGGATCCTCGTTACCGCAGGGGCGACCCGCGAAAGTATCGATCCGGTGCGCTTCATCACGAATCATTCAAGCGGAAAAATGGGCTTTGCATTGGCAAAGGCAGCAATGCTCCGCGGAGCTGAGGTAACTGTCGTTGCCGCTCACACCGATGTTGAACCGCCCATGTTCGTGAATGTTGTTCCTGTTGAGTCCGCCGAGGATATGTTCCGCGCTGTGACCGAACGGCAGAATGACAGCGATATCATCATAAAGGCGGCGGCGGTCGCGGATTACACTCCTGTCACCAAGGCTGACCATAAAATCAAAAAGTCCGATGGTGAGATGTCGATTCAGCTAAAGCGGACAAGGGACATTCTTGCCAACCTCGGAGAAAACAAGCGCGAGGGTCAGCTTATCTGCGGTTTCTCCATGGAAACCGAGAATCTCCTTGAAAATTCACGCAGAAAGCTCAGCAGAAAAAAATGCGACATGATCTGTGCAAACTCGATTTCCCGTTCGGGTGCAGGATTCGGCGGCGATACGAATGTCATTACGCTGATAACCGCTGACGACACGCAGGAGCTTGAAATGATGAGCAAATTTGACGCGGCAAACGTAATTCTTGACAAGCTAAGGGATATGTCGGATAAGCATATCAAAAATTCAAAATAGCACCTAAAATCAAAGCCCTGAAACGTATCAAACGCTTCAGGGCTAATTTTTTAGCTAGGGAGTGTTGACACTAAGCCTAACAACGCATCTTTTCGGCAAAATTTCACAAACAGCCTCATAATTCAAGAGCCTGCGTGAATTCCCTGTACATATACAGCGAACCGAGTGCTATGAGGGGAATCCCTCTTTCCCTTGCAAACGCACAGGCTGCCGAAACTCCGTCACTAAGTACGGAATACGGACGCGCATCTATTCCCTTTTCCGCAAATGTCTGCGCGAGAGTTTCGCTGTCAAGAGCACGCGGATTATCGGGTTTGACAGTGAACACAGCCTCCGCAAATTCTCCGAGCATATCCGCATAAAGCCCGTACTCCTTATCAGCCATTACGCCTATCAGGAACACGACCTTATTTTCGCCGAAATACTGCCTTATACTGTCAGCCGCACAGCTTATTCCGTCAGGATTGTGCGAACCGTCAAAAATCACAAGCGGTTCGCGGCGAAGCACCTCAAACCTGCCATGCCATTTAACATTTGCAAGACCTTCCCGGAGTGCATAGTCGGGGAGCTCCACTCCGTATTTTCTTAAAATGTCAACACAGCGCAGTACATTCGCGGCGTTGGTAAGCTGATATGTACCGAGAAGCGGTATTTCAAGCCGCTCCCCCCTGTAGTCAAAGCTCAGTCCCGATAGGCTGAACTCCGCATTTTCAAGCTCTCGGGGATCCGGGAAGTAAAGCTCCGAACCGCACTTTTCCGCAGCAGCTATTATAACCGCAAGCGCCGCTTCATCATCTCCGCCAAAGAAAACAGGTCGTCCCTTTTTGATAATGCCTGCCTTGTGCGAGGCGATCTCCGCGACCGTACTGCCGAGAAATCCGCAGTGATCCAACTGAACATTCGTTATAACCGACAAAAGCGGAGCGCTTATGATATTGGTAGAGTCAAGGTCGCCGCCCATTCCACACTCAACTACTGCAATGTCGCAGTTTTCGCGGCGGAAAAGTTCAAATGCAACTGCTGTGATAACTTCAAACTCGGTCGGCTTTTCCTCCATGCTCTCGCATACCGGCGCAATATCAAGCACGAGCCGGGCAAACTTTTCCTCTGAGATCTGCTCGCCGTCAATGCGGAAACTGTCCGTAACGCTCGTTATGGCTGGCGACGAGAAACTTCCCACGCGATAGCCCGAAGCCTTCAGCACCGAGCACAGCATTGCTCCGAGAGAGCCTTTGCCGTTAGTGCCGGAAATGTGGATCGTTTTTACCTTGTCCTGCGGGTCGCCGAGAAGCTCCGCAAGACGCGAGATACGCTCCAGTCCGAGAATGCTTCCGCGCGAGGCGGCTGTTTTCAGATAACCGAGAGCCTGTTCGTAATTTGTCATTTTACTTTTTCACTATCCTGTCAAGCTGTGCCGAAAAAGCCTTGTTTTTCTGCATAAGATAAACGATGTAGAATTCCAGTATGCCGATTCCGATATATGTGGGGATCCTGAGAAGCAGGACCTGTATCGGAGTATGGAAGTAGATGTAGAGTCCCACGGACTTGATTATCATCGAGCCGATAATGTGAGCGGCTGCAACTGAAACCGCTATCGAAGGCAGAGAACGCTTCTTGAAGATAAAATGTGAAACGAATCCTGCAATAAAGCCGATAGATGCAGCGCCGACCGAGATGATAGGGTTGATCGAGTAGCCGACTATCAGACAGCCGATAATGTCCGCACCTGCTCCGACTGCCGCACCGATGAACGGTCCGAAGAAAATGCCTGCCATGAGAAGGGGCAGGTTCTCAAGGCTGATACGGATACTGTCCGTGATGTTGAACGCAAGAAGCTTTCCGAGAACGATACTCATTGCAATGAGCAGAGCCGAGATCGTAAGAACTCTCACGTTGCCGAAAAGTCGCAGATCAGCCGCAGATGTTGTGCCTTGTTTGTTTGTGTACATAAAAAAATCCTCCTTTTCCTCACTCATACGACAAGAAAAGAAGGTCTATCTTTTGAGATTGTCATACGAAGCGGGATGCAAAATGCGAACCACAAGCCATTGCTTTTCGTTTGACCGACAACTCCCCGTTCAGTCAACACTGTAATACCAGATCGGTATAGCGAACGCATTTTTACTCTTCTGTGTAATAGTCGGCAATTTTTGCCGCCATCATCATTATATAATCTTTTGCATAGAAAGTCAATAGATTTTCTGTATTTGCAAAATTTCATCACTTTATATTGAAAATCCTGCCAGCAGGTTTAAAATAACCGTCAAATAAACCGCAGATCTGCTTTTTATGCCGCATTTCAGAGCAAAAGCGTCCGCCTTCTTTTTTTTCATTTTTTTATCCGCACTACTTGCATTTCAGATAAGTTTGTTATATAATAGTAACGATAGTACTACAGGAGGGTAAATTTATGGAAATCCACAGACCAGTCGGTTTCGACAATGAAAAGTATCTTAAAATGCAGTCAGAGCATATCCGGCAGCGTATCGCACAGTTCGGAGACAAGCTCTACCTTGAGTTCGGCGGCAAGCTCTTTGACGACTACCACGCTTCAAGAGTTCTCCCGGGATTCAAGCCCGACAGCAAGCTCCAGATGCTTTTGCAGCTTAAAGATGAGGCAGAGATAGTTATCGTCATTAATTCGGACGATATTGAAAAAAACAAGGTTCGCGGCGACCTCGGCATAACCTATGATGTTGACGTTATCCGTCTTTTCAATGTATTCACCAAGATCGGTCTTTATGTAAGCACCGTTGTTCTTACAAGATATGAGGGTCAGCCTACCGCAGACGCTTTCCAGAAGCGCCTTGAGGCTCTCGGTATCAAGGTTCGCCACCATTACCGGATACAGGGATATCCCTCGGATATACAGCATATCATCAGTGACGAGGGATTCGGCAGGAACGAATATATCGAAACCTCACGCCGTCTCGTTGTCGTAACAGCCCCCGGCCCCGGAAGCGGCAAAATGGCTACCTGTCTCTCCCAGCTCTACCACGAGCACAAAAGAGGTCTCAACGCAGGATACGCAAAGTTCGAGACATTCCCGATATGGAATCTTCCTCTGCGCCATCCGGTAAATATCGCTTACGAAGCCGCTACCTCCGACCTCAATGACGTGAACATGATCGACCCGTTCCACCTTGAGGCTTACGGAAAGACCACCGTAAACTACAACCGCGATGTTGAAATATTTCCCGTCCTGAACGCAATGTTCGAGAAGATACTCGGCGAATCTCCCTACAAGTCGCCTACGGACATGGGAGTAAACATGGCAGGAAACTGCATAATTGACGACGCTGTTACCTGCAAGGCTGCAAATGCCGAGATAATACGCCGCTACTACACAGGACTCTGTGACAACCGTAAGGGGCTTATTTCCGATGAAGAAGTCATGAAGCTAAAGCTCTTTATGAAGCAGGCAAATATCACTCCCGATGACAGAAAGGTCATTGCAGCGGCTCTTGCCAAGGAAGCCGAGACAGGTGCTCCCGCAGCGGCAATGGAACTGCCTGACGGTACGATAATCACGGGCAAGACTTCAAATCTGCTCGGAGCGTCCTCTGCGCTTATCCTCAACGCGCTCAAATACTTCGGCGAGATCGACAATGACACTCTCCTCATGTCTCCTGATGTTATCGAGCCTATACAGAACCTCAAGGTGCAGCACCTCGGCAACAACAATCCGAGAATACACACCGATGAGACTCTCATCGCGCTCTCGATATGCGCAAACACCGACCCCAACGCCAAGAAAGCAATGGAACAGCTCTCCAAACTGCGCGGCTGCGAGGTCCACTCAACAGTTATTCTCTCTCAGGTCGATGAGCGCACGTTCAAGCGCCTTGGCGTAAACCTCACCTGCGAACCGAAATATCAGGCATAAACAGTATTTATGAAGGGAGAAAGCTATGAAGTTCACGAAAATGCACGGTATCGGCAACGATTACATCTATATAAACTGCTTCGAGGAGACGGTCGATGAACCCGAAAAAGTCTCGGTCGTTCTCAGCGATGTCCGCAAAGGCATAGGCTCGGACGGACTCGTCCTCATTATGCCGTCTGACAAGGCGGATTTCCGAATGCGTATCTTCAACGCAGACGGTTCGGAAGCAATGATGTGCGGTAATGCAACACGCTGTATCGGAAAATACGTCTACGACCGCGGTCTTACGGATAAGACAGAAGTCTCACTGGAAACCAATTCGGGGATCAAATACCTTACGCTTTTCGTCAAGGACGGAAAGGTCAGCGAGGTAATGGTCGATATGGGCAAGGCTATCCTTGTTCCGAGGGATATCCCCGTAAACAGCGATCTCGACCGCTTTATCAGCCAGCCTGTAATAGTCGGCGGAAAGGAGTATCCCCTCACCTGCGTTTCAATGGGAAATCCCCACGCCGTGCTTTTCACCAAGGACATCTACTCGCTCGACCTTGAAAAAACAGGACCGCTTTTCGAGAATCACGAGCTTTTCCCGAACAGGATCAACACCGAGTTCATAGAGGTGCTCGACAGCCGCACGCTGAATATGCGCGTCTGGGAACGCGGCAGCGGTGAGACATATGCCTGCGGTACAGGTGCCTGTGCATCAGCCGTTGCAGCAGTTCTCAACGGTTACTGCAAGCATGATGAGGAGATCCTCATACACCTGCGCGGCGGTGATCTCACTATCGTCTACCGCTCAGACGAAACCGTACTGATGAAAGGCCCTGCCGCATTTATATGCGACGGAACCGTTGATGATCAATATATAAATGAGTTAAAGGAGAATGCAGTATGCCGCAGTTAAACGAAAACTTCCTCAAGCTGGAAAAAAACTATCTCTTTATCAACATTGCCAAGAAGATAAAGGCTTTCAAGGAAGCAAATCCTGACGCAGACATTATCAGAATGGGTATCGGTGACGTAACGCTGCCTATCGCTCCCGTTGTCATTGAAGCCATGAAAAAGGGCTGTGACGAAATGGGAGTCAAGGAAACTTTCAGAGGCTATGAGGACAGCGGTGCTGGATACGATTTTCTCCGCGAAGCTGTATCGGGCTACTACAAGAGTTTCGGCGCGGACGTTTCCGCAGATGAGATACGCATAAACGACGGTGCAAAGAGCGATTGCGGCAACATTGTCGATATCTTCGGTAATGACAACATCATTCTCGTGACCGACCCTGCATATCCCGTTTACGTTGACTCCAACCTCATGAGCGGAAGAAAGATCATTTTCGCCGACTCAAACGAGGAAAACGGATTTGCAGCAATGCCCGACCCGAATGTTCATGCAGACATTATTTACCTCTGCTCGCCGAACAATCCGACAGGTTCGGTATACACGCGCGCTCAGCTTGCCGAGTGGATCGCATATGCAAAGAAAAACAATGCGATAATCATTTACGACTCGGCTTACGAGGCATTCATAACCGATCCTGACGTTCCAAGAAGTATCTACTGCGTTGAGGGAGCAAAGGAAGTGGCTATCGAGATGTGCTCGCTCTCCAAAACAGCAGGCTTTACAGGTATGAGATGCGGATACACCGTTGTTCCGAACGCTCTCAAAGTTATCGCAAGTGACGGAACAGAGGTCTCGGTTGCTCGGCTCTGGGGCAGACGTCAGGGAAGCAAATTCAACGGAGTTTCCTACCCTGTTCAGTGTGCGGCTGCGGCTGTTTTCACAGAGGAGGGTCTCAGGCAGATCCACGAAAATATCGCTTATTATCAGGAAAATGCCCGCATTATAGCTGAAACAATGACCAAGCTCGGCGTTAAATTCACAGGCGGTATCAACTCGCCGTACATCTGGTTCAAGTGCCCGAACAACATGGACAGTTGGGCATTCTTCGACACAATGCTCGAAAAGATCGCTGTTGTCGGAACTCCCGGTGCGGGATTCGGCAAGAACGGCGAAGGCTGGTTCAGACTGACCGCTTTCGGCGACAGACAGCGTACTATTGAGGCTATGGAGCGCTTTGAAAAGCTTGTAAACGAACTTTAAATCACATGAACTTCCGGACTGCCGTTCATTCGGCAGTCCTTTTTGCATATTTTTCCGCAAAGCCTCTTATTATGTATAGAGGTGAAAAATATGAAAAAGATAACTATGATACTCTCCGGCGTGCTACTGCTGACCGGCTGCTCTACTCAGCAAACCGCGCAGGATTCCTCCGCGCCGCCTGTTACCGCATATATTCAGGACAGCAGACAGCTTTACATCACCGAGACCACAACTGCTGCGCAGGAGAGTCAATACAAACCTATAAATTACACGGGACAAGCCGCGGTATGGCTGCCGTACACGCTTTTCGGCGATATAATGCAGGGAAAAACAGCCGACGAATTCCGCAGCAATATAGCGAACAGGCTCGATGAGGAGCAGTCAAAGGGAACGAACACGGTCTATTTTCACGTTCACCCTTTCGGTGACGCTTACTATAACTCGGACATTTTCCCGAAAGGCTCGTACCTCACAAGCGACTTTGATCCGCTTGCAATAGTGCTTGAAGAAGCTCATGCGCGGAAAATCTCCGTTCACGCGTGGATAAACCCACTCCGCTGTCAGACGACTGAGGAGATGTCGAGCCTGCCCGATGACTTCATTGTGAAAAAATGGTACTCCGACCCTGCCTGCCGAAATGCAGTCGAGGTAAACGGACGGGTATACCTCAATCCCGCAAGCGAGGACGCGGTCGGGCTTATTGCGGACTGCGCAAACGAAATAATATCGCGCTATGACGTTGACGGTCTCCACATAGACGACTACTTTTACCCCACTACCGACCCTGAATTCGACCGCATTGAGTTCGAGGCAAGCGGAGCGGCTGACCTTACGCAATGGCGGCTCGATAATTCCAGCCGATTTGTGAAAGCGCTCTACGATACTGTGAAATCCAAGGACAGCCGCCTTGTTTTCGGCATAAGTCCGCAGGGAAACATTAATTCCGACATGACCTCACAGTACGCAGATGTAAAAAAATGGGCAGCTCAAGAGGGTTACTGCGACTACATCGCGCCGCAGCTATACTTCGGCTTTCTCAACACAAGCTGTCCGTTCGACAGGACGTTGCAGGAGTGGGAAAACCTGACGGCAAACAGCTCAGTTTCACTTATTGCAGGACTTGCGCCGTACAAGCTTGGTAGAGAGGACAAGTGGGCAGGTGCAGGCGGCGAACTTGAATGGATAGAATGCCCTGACATGATCGACCGTCAGCTTGAAGTCGTCAGAAATTCCACTGCGGACGGATTTGCACTTTACTATTAGAGCGTGTTCACATAAATGCTCTATGATCTGCTGTAATAATTAAAAAAAGAAAATATGTTCCATTAATATTATAGTGCTTTATTTCGTCCTGTTTTTGTGGTATAATATTAATTACACTAACTGAAAGAAGGGCATTATATGGAGCATTTTAAGCTGTACTCGCAGTATGCACCCGCAGGCGATCAGCCGCAGGCTATAGAAAAGCTCGTTGACGGGATCCAGTCCGGCAAAAAGGAGCAGATACTGCTTGGTGTCACGGGTTCAGGCAAAACATTCACCATGGCTAACGTTATTGCACGCGTCAACAAGCCTACGCTCGTGCTCGCACATAACAAGATACTCGCCGCACAGCTCTGCTCGGAGTTCAAGGAGTTCTTTCCCGACAATGCCGTCGAGTACTTCGTCTCCTACTATGACTACTATCAGCCTGAAGCCTATATACCGAGCACCGACAGCTACATCGAAAAGGACTCATCTATCAACGATGAGATTGATAAGCTCCGACATTCCGCGACAACTGCCCTTGCCGAGCGCAGGGACGTGATTATCGTGGCGAGCGTTTCATGTATCTACTCGCTCGGAAGTCCTGACGAGTACCGCTCCATGGTTGTTTCTATCCGTCAGGGAGCCGAAAAGCCGCGCGACCAGCTCATTGACGAGCTTGTCAAGATACGCTACGAGCGAAACGATATTGCTTTCGAGCGAAACCGTTTTCGCGTAAGAGGCGACGTGCTTGAGATCTTTCCAGCGCGTTCAAGCGATACTGCCGTCAGAGTTGAATATTTTGGCGACGAAATAGACCGTATCTCAGAAATAAATGTGGTAACCGGCGAAGTAAAGGCAGTAGTCTCGCACGCGGCTATCTTCCCTGCCTCGCACTACGTTGTCGGTGACGAAAAAATAGAATCGGCGCTTGCTGAAATAGAACGCGAACTCGATGAGCGGGTGGATTACTTCACGCAGAATCACAAGCTTATCGAGGCTCAGCGAATCGAACAGCGCACCCACTATGACATGGAAATGCTGCGTGAAGTCGGCTATTGCAGCGGCGTTGAGAACTACTCGCGAGTTCTTGCAGGCAGACCGCCGGGAAGTACTCCTCAGACTTTGCTTGACCACTTTCCGGACGACTTCCTGCTGATAGTTGACGAAAGTCACGTCACTCTGCCGCAGGTTCGCGCGATGTACGCAGGTGACCGCGCAAGAAAAACGACTCTCGTTGAATACGGTTTCCGCCTGCCGAGCGCTTACGATAACCGTCCGCTGAATTTTGACGAGTTCAATGAGCATATCAATCAGGCAATTTACGTCAGCGCTACTCCGGGACAGATAGAGCGCAGCAAGACCGACACCATTGTTGAACAGGTCATTCGTCCGACCGGTCTTGTTGATCCTGAGATCATCGTCAAGCCCACTCAGGGACAGATCGACGACCTGCTCTCGGAGATCAATATTCGAATCGAAAAGCACGAGCGTGTACTCGTCACTACCCTCACCAAGAAAATGGCGGAGGATCTCACCAACTACTACGAGAATCTCGGCGTGAAAGTCCGTTATCTTCACCATGATATCGACACTATCGAGCGTATGGAAATAATCAAAGACCTGCGAAACGGAGTTTTCGATGTTCTGGTCGGGATCAACCTCCTGCGTGAAGGTCTGGATATTCCCGAAGTGAGCCTTATCGCTATTCTTGACGCAGACAAGGAAGGCTTCCTGCGAAGCGAAACCTCTCTCATTCAGACGATAGGACGTGCAGCAAGAAACGCTCACGGACAGGTTATCATGTACGCAGATTCCGTTACCGGCTCTATGGAACGCGCCATAACCGAAACCGAACGCCGCCGCAGTTTGCAGATGGCTTTCAACGAGGAACACGGAATAGTGCCCAAGACCATTATCAAGGAAGTGCGAGATGTTCTTGAGATCACGTCAAAGAACAAGGTCGAGGAAAAGACAAAGAAAAAGAAACTCTCCGCGGCTGAACGTCAGCGGCTTATTGATAAGCTCACCGTTGAGATGAAAAATGCCGCCAAAATGCTGGAATTTGAACACGCAGCCTATCTGCGCGATAAGATAAAGGAACTCAAAGGAGAAAAGTAATGACCGATAAAATCATTATCAAGGGCGCACGCGCCAACAACCTCAAAAATATAGACCTTGAACTGCCCCGTGACAAGCTTATCGTCATGACAGGTCTCTCGGGAAGCGGCAAGTCCTCGCTCGCGTTCGATACTATTTACGCGGACGGTCAGCGGCGATATGTCGAGAGTCTTTCCTCATACGCAAGAATGTTCCTCGGACAGATGGAAAAGCCCGATGTTGACAGCATTGAGGGACTTTCTCCTGCAATATCCATTGACCAGAAAACTACCTCCAAGAATCCCCGCTCGACAGTAGGAACAGTTACCGAAATTTACGACTACCTGCGACTTCTCTACGCGCGTATAGGTGTTCCGCATTGTCCGGTATGCGGCAGGGAGATATCACAGCAGAGCATCGACCAGATGGTTGACACTATTATGGCTCTGCCGCAGGGAACGAAACTCCAGCTTCTCGCGCCCATTGTAAGAGGAAGAAAGGGACAGTACGTCAAGGAACTTGAAAATGCGCGAAAGAGCGGCTTTGTCCGCGTCCGTATCGACGATATCATGTACGACCTGAGTGAAGATATAAAGCTGGAAAAAAACAAGAAGCACAACATCGAGATAGTGGTTGACCGTATCGTGGTCAAGGAGGGCATAGAGTCGAGGATCACAGACAGCCTTGAAACCGTTTTCAGTCTGACGGACGGACTTGCCATTGTGGACGTTATCGGCGGCGAACCTATTCTCTTTTCGCAGAATTACGCCTGCCCCGAGCATAACATCAGTATCGGCGAGCTTGAACCCGTAATGTTCTCGTTCAACAATCCTATGGGAGCCTGCCCTAAGTGTACGGGTCTCGGAATTTTCCGCAAAATCGATCCCGACCTCGTTGTGCCTAATAAAGATCTGAGCATTCAGGACGGCGCAATAAATGCAAGCGGCTGGAACAGCCTTGACGAGACTTCTATCTCGATGATGTATTACCGCGCTATTTCCGAAAAATACGGTATTCCGCTCGATGTGCCGGTAAAAAAGCTCTCTAAGAGCGAACTCGGACTTTTCCTCTACGGCACGGGTGACGAGCCGCTTGAACTGCGCCGTCCCAAGTCTCTCGGCGGAGGCGTATACCGCTCGCCCTTTGAGGGAGTTATAAATAACCTTGAAAGGCGCTATGCCGAAACAAACAGCGAATACTCCCGCGGCGAGATAGAGGAGTACATGAGCGAGGTAAAGTGTCCCGTCTGCAAGGGCAAAAGGCTCAAAGACGAGTACCTTGCCGTCACGGTAGGCGGAATGAACATCAGCGACCTCACCGATCTTTCGGTCAGGGACGGACTGAAATTCTTCAATGAACTGAAACTCTCCGAGCACGACAGCATGATAGGCGAGCGCATTATCAAGGAGATACGCGAGCGCCTCGGATTTCTCGGCAGCGTGGGTCTTGAATACCTCACGCTCTCACGCTCATCGGGAACGCTTTCAGGCGGTGAGAGCCAGAGGATCCGCCTTGCAACACAAATTGGTTCATCTCTTGTCGGAGTTCTCTACATTCTTGACGAACCAAGCATCGGTCTGCACCAGCGTGACAATGACAAGCTTATCGCGACCCTCAAAAGACTGCGCGACCTCGGCAACACACTGATTGTCGTTGAGCACGATGACGATACAATGCTCGCGGCAGACTACATCGTTGACATCGGCCCGGGCGCAGGCGTAAACGGCGGTAATGTAGTATTTTCCGGCACGGTGGACAAGCTGCTGAAGTGCAAGGATTCGATCACGGGACAGTATCTCAGCGGCAAAAAGAAGATCGAGCTCCCCGAAAAGCGCCGTGAGGGCAATGGTCTGTTCCTCACCATTCATGGGGCTCGCGAGCACAACCTCAAAAACATTGATGTCACGATCCCGCTCGGAAAATTTATCTGTATTACTGGAGTTTCCGGCTCGGGCAAATCATCGCTCGTAAACGAGATAATCTACAAACACCTTGCCGCAAAGCTCAACCGTGCCAAGCTGAAATCGGGCGAATTCGACAGCATGGACGGCATTGAGAATCTCGATAAGGTCATATGCATAGACCAGTCCCCTATCGGGCGCACTCCGCGCTCAAATCCAGCAACGTATACGGGAGTTTTCTCCGATATCCGCGATCTGTTCGCCAAGACCAACGACGCAAAGGCTCACGGATACACAAGCGGCAGATTCTCTTTCAATGTCAAGGGCGGACGATGTGAAGCCTGCGAGGGTGACGGCATAATCAAGATCGAAATGCACTTCCTGCCGGATATTTACGTTCCCTGCGAAGTGTGCAAAGGCAGACGCTATAACCGCGAGACTCTTGAAGTCCACTACAAGGGCAAGTCTATCTACGATGTGCTTGAAATGACTGTCGATGAGGGTGTCGAGTTTTTCGAGCATATCCCCAAAATCGCGCGCAAGTTAAAGACCTTGCAGGACGTGGGACTCGGCTATATCAAGATTGGCCAGCCTGCAACAACGCTCTCGGGCGGCGAGGCTCAGCGCGTGAAACTCTCGACCGAGCTTTCAAAGCGTCCTACGGGCAAAACCATATATATTCTTGATGAGCCTACCACGGGTCTGCACACAGCGGACGTCCACAAGCTTATCGAAGTTCTGCACAAGCTGAGCGATCAGGGCAACACGGTTCTCGTTATAGAGCACAACCTCAACGTAATAAAGGTTGCCGACCACATAATCGACCTCGGCCCTGAGGGCGGAGACGGCGGCGGAACTATCGTTGCACAGGGCACTCCGGAGGAGATCGCTGCGTGCGAAGCCTCCTACACGGGTCAGTACCTCAAAAGCTATCTCAAATAAGAACTGTAACAATTACAGCAGCACCGCTCACTATTGTGGGACAACGATACTGCCTTTTGTTTATTGATATATATTTTTTGCTTTTCTCTTGCAATGTGCTAAACTATATGATATAATAAATTGTAAGTGTGCATTTTTGCACTAATATTTTATGAAAAGAGGAAATTCAATGCCTGCTAATATTGTTGTTGGAACTCAATGGGGAGACGAAGGAAAAGGTAAGATCATCGACATAATCTCCTCCCGCGCTGACGTTGTAATACGTTCACAGGGCGGCAATAACGCCGGTCATACAGTTGTTAATAACGGCGAGGTATACAAGCTTCACCTTATTCCCTCGGGTATTCTCTACCCCAATACTCTCTGCCTTATAGGTGCCGGAGTTGTTCTCGACCCCAAGGATTTCATCGGAGAGCTTGATGCTCTTGAGGCAAGAGGTATCTCAACTGCCAACCTCAAGGTTGACCCCCGCGCACACATCGTTATGCCTTGGCACATTGCTCTTGACGGTCTTTCAGAGGCTTTCAGAGGCGGCAAGGATATCGGCACTACCAAGAGAGGTATCGGCCCTACTTACATGGATAAGTATGAGCGCTGCGGCATCAGAATGTACGACCTCACTCACCCCGAGGTTCTCGCTGAAAAGATACAGGCTACAGGCAAGCTCAAGAATAAGATCATCACAGAAGTTTACGGCGGAGAAGCTTTCGACCTCGATGCTGTTACTGCTGAATATACAGAATACGGAAAGAGACTCCTCCCCTACATGGACGATGTTTCCGTTCTCACATTTGAAGCTGACAAAGCAGGAAAGACTATCATGTTTGAGGGTGCACAGGCTACTCTCCTCGACATCGACTTCGGTACATATCCCTACGTTACATCTTCTCACCCGCTCTCAGCAGGCGTATGCGTAGGCACTGGCGTAGGTCCTAAGGTCATCACAAACATCATCGGCGTTGCCAAGGCTTACACCACAAGAGTCGGCAAGGGACCTTTCCCGACTGAGCTTGATGACGAGATTGGCGACCAGATCAGAAATGTGGGCGGCGAATTCGGTACTACTACAGGCAGACCGAGGAGAACAGGCTGGTTCGATGCTGTTATCGTTCGTCACTCTGTAAGAGTAAATGGTCTTGACAGTCTCGCTATCAACAAGCTCGACACGCTCTCAGGTCTTGATACACTCAAGATTTGCGTGGCTTACAAGAAGCCCGACGGCACAGTTACCGAGAATTTCCCTGCTACCCTTGAGGAGCTTGAAGGCTGCGAGCCTGTTTATGAGGAATTTCCCGGATTCAACGAGGATATTTCAAAGGCTTCAAGTTTTGACGAGCTTCCCGAAAACTGCAAGAAGTATATTGCACGCCTCGAAGAACTTGTCGGCTGTCATGTAAGCATGGTCGGCATCGGCCCTGACAGAGCACAGATCCTCGAAAGATAAAAAGCCTGCGAAGTCAATTTCTAAATAGGAAATCAGGAGTAAGCTCCATGAAGATAATGCGCGAATGCCCCAGCGCTGCGGATATGCTTATCTGCGCCCGTATCCCGCCTTTGCGTACTGCAATCTGAGTGGAGCTTCCGCCTTTTCACAATTAGGGAGTGTTGACACTAAGATAATATGCAGATTTTCGAGCATAAATTTTACGTAGACAAGGCAAAAAGTCGCAGGCAGGCTGTCGCCTGTCAAGACTTTTTAACGCAGGATGCGTGAAATTTTGCCGAAAAGATGCGTTGTTAGGCTTAGTGTCAACACGACCTAGCGTCAAGACGCTTACACGCGCCTGCAACCGCATACTACTGCGTTGCTGTAAACTCCCTTGAATGAGGTGAAATAAATGAACGATGAAAACCTTTTCGGCAACGGTTTGCCGGAAGAAACAAACTACACTGAGACTGCACAGCACCACGGCGCTCCTCAGGGAGTTTCGGCGCCTGTGCTCGATGATATAGACTACGTTGAGCCTTCCTCGAAAAAAGACGGGCCTCAGGGTGTTTCCGCACCTGTTCTGGACGATATGGACGTGTATGTCCCGAATAATTCCAAAAAGGGCGCTCCTCAGGGAGTTTCAGCGCCTGTACTCGATGATGACAACTACACAGCAGGTCACTCCAAGAAAGACGGCCCACAGGGCGTAACCGCTCCTATCCTTGACGATCCCGACGACTATCAGTCAAAGGAAACGCCCAAGCAGCTCGTGCTTTCCGATGAGGACATTATCTCGGGACTTACCGATGACCTCAGAGTGCGGTTTGAGGCTCTTCCTGCCGACAAGCAGAAGCAGATCATAGAAATGCGCCGCAGTCAGCTCGGGGCAGTTGCTCCTCCACCTCCTGTTTCCGCACCCATAATTGACGAGGACAACTACACACCTCCGCCGAAAAAGGAAGAGCCTGCACAGCCGGAAACTCCGATTTCCGCGCCGATACTTGACGATGCGCCCGAAACGCCCGTCTACAAGCCAAAATTCGTTGACGAAGATCTCGAAAGAGCCAAGCAGGAGGCGGCAAAGAAAGCCGTTTCATCACAGCTTGTTTCCGAACAAAAGGACTCCAAGGAAAGTCTGCGCATGATGCTTGAATTAAAGGAAGAACGCCGCGCAGAGCTTGCAAAGAAGGGATTCAGGATCTCTATCATCGTTGCTGTCATCGGCATTATCGCTGCCGTTGCCTTCTATCTGCTGTACTCGGGTCAGCTTGGTCTGACCTACAAAAGCGGTCTTTCAGGAGCTGCAAAGATACTCGAAAACTCCTCGCTCTACATCTCGGTCATCGCAGGAGTTCTCTCGCTGACGCTTATCACGGGAATCGGCGGACTGAAGTCGCTCACCTCGGTCTTTTACCTTATCTTAGGCATTATTCAGGTATTCCCGGGCATTGTCATGATATCGCAGCACAACGGCTCAATGGGACTTGTAGGAGCGCTCTACGGCATATCTCTCGCGTGTACGATAGCGGTATTCGTTACGCTCTCGGCAAGCGAGGCTCTCGGTGAATTCTACAAAAAACCTAAAAAACAATATGACTGATTTTCTGCGGACGGCTTAAGCTGTCCGCATTTTTATTTATTATGCACATTTCCGAAGCTTTTCATTGTGCAACCCGACAAAATGCAGATCGCCTATTTAATTTTTGCGGCTTTTATGTTATAATTTATGTAAGTGTATTTCGTTTTGAAAATAAAAGCTGAGGTACAGAAAACTTTTCCGCCGCTGTTTTCAGCGGTCAGAATATAGGAGATGATAAAAATGATTTCTATTAAAAGTGAAGATTTCAGCGAAAACTATGACCTCTTTGTCAAGCTGTGCGAGATAACCGCCGAACCTCTGCGTCTGACAAAAGATGGTGAACCCGATATGATAGTGATGAACGCAGCAGCTTACGAGCGCAGAAAGAAAATGCTCGACCTGCGCGAAAAACTCCTGCGCGTCAATGAGGAGGACTCTTTTGCTTCGCGCGGAATTTCTCTTGAGGAACTTGGGCAGTATCTGAGCGAGATCGACAAGGAAAATGGTAGTCTTTAGAGCTCCAAGAAGGTTCAAGTGAACTCTTTTGTGATGATTTGATGAAATATCGGGCTTTTTCCTTGACATTTTTTTGGAAATACCCTATAATATTCTTGTAGCACAGGGGTGTGCTTATCAAACAAACCATTCATCATGAAACAGGAGGATTTGAAATGGGTGTATTCCGCAGATTAAGCGACCTGCTTAAAGCAAACGTCAACGACCTTATCGACAGGGCTGAAGATCCCGAAAAAATGGTCAAGCAGGTAATTAGTGATATGCAGACGGAACTTACCAAGGCTACCCAGAACTATGGCAAGGCTAAGGCAAGTGAAAGACTGGCAGAAAAGAAGTATCTTGAGGCGCAGAAGATTTCTGCTAACTGGGAATCAAAGGCTAAGTCAGCGCTCGCTAAGGGCGATCAGGAGCTTGCAAAGCAGGCTCTTGCCAAGAAGGTAAAGGCTGACGAGGACGTAGCAAGCTTCAAGGAAATGTACGAATCCATTTCTGCTCAGACCGAAGCTATCGGCAGTCAGGTCGAGGTTCTCAAGACAAAGCTTGACGAGGCTAAGAGCCGTCAGGCTATGCTTATCGCACGTTCGCAAATGGCTGATACCAAGAAGAATCTCGCCAAGAATTCGGGAGGATTCGACAGCAACTCTTCTTTTGAAACTTTTAAGAGAATGGAGGAAAAGGTTGAGCGCAAGGAAGCCGAGGCTGACGCTTTCAGCGAAATTGCAGGTTCTGACGACGACAGCAGTCTTGACGACTCGTTCGACAAGCTCGAAAAGGACGCTAAAGTTGATGCCGAACTTGCGAGGCTAATGGCTGAAATGAACGGCTCGACCGCTGAAAATGAGTAAGAGAAAAAACGACAAATCTATCGATATGGGCGGGGATATAACTCCGCGCAAACTTCTCAGAGAGTCTATCCCGCTTATGGGAGCTATCTTTCTGGCAATCGCGTCAGTAGTCTACATTCTGTTCAGAAGCTGGAGCAACAAGCTCTACTTTGAAAAGTGGAAGGACTATGAGGACTGCGGTATCTGATCACGCAACAAAAAACGGAGCTGCTGCACTTAATGTGCGGCGACTCCGTTTTCTTTCTGCAATGCCGCAGCTTGTGCGGCACAGTTTTTACTCCTCTTCCTTCTTTATACGGAAGATCGCTCTGAGCAGTCCCGACAGAAACTTCGGGCTTTTGATAACAACTACCTTCATATGTATCCCTCCTTTGTATACTTCATTATATTCAGCTGAGAGATTTTGGTTACGTTATTGATTCATGATTGTATTATAAGCGCGATCCCGCTCTCTATTTCGAGAAAAGCAAACTCGTCAAGTATCTCGTTGCTCACCCCTATCGGGAAAGAGGGGTGCATTTCGTAGCCCTCAAGCGGATATTTCACGCCGCGAAATGATCTTATCCTCACGGTCTCGGTTATCGCAAAGACAGAAAAATAGTTATCCCCGTCCGATCTCGGGTATACGGCAGTTCCCGTACCTTGCAGGCAAATTCGCTCATTGCCGAGCAGTATCAGTTCCGCGCCATGTTCACGCGCATAGAGCATGGTCTGCAAGTTGGCAAAAGCATGGTCAAAACGTGTGCCGCCGAGCGCTCCATAAAGATATATTCGGTCACAGCCGCGCTCTATTGCGATTTTTACAGCCATGAGAGTGTCCGTGTCGTCCTTTTCGGGAACAGTCCGGTGAATTTCAACGCCGCTCGGAAGTTCCCCCTCATAGGAATCGAAATCCCCGACGATTATATCAGGCTTTACCCCGAGAGTTACAGCGTGCTCGTAACCGCTGTCTGCGCATATCACCAGACCATTCTGCGGCTTGGAAACTCTGCCAAGTTCTCCGCCCGCAAATATACTGCAAACTTTCACTTCAGCTCCCACTCCTTCAACTGCCGAGCCTCCTCGTACATGGTACAATAGCTCGCATGGCGGCTTTCGTGGATTTCTCCTGCACCTACAGCGGCGATAACCGCGCAGCCCTTCTCGCAAACGTGAGCGCAGTCGTTGAAGCGGCACTCCCCGATATACGGCTCGAATTCGCGAAAGCAACCTGCAAGTTCCTCCTTGCGGATAATATCGTAGCGATTCGTCTCAAATGTCGAAAATCCCGGAGTGTCAGCTATATAGCCGCCGTCCGCAAGCTTGTAAAGCTCCGCGTGGCGCGTGGTGTGTCTGCCGCGTCCGAGTTTTCGGCTTATTTCCGCCGTAGGAATATCCAGCGACGGGTCAACGGCATTCAAGAGAGTTGACTTTCCTGCGCCGGAATTTCCCGTAAACGCGCTGATGCCGCTGCTCAGGAGCTGCCTTACCGATTCAACAGTGCTCTCATCGTCATAATTCACCTCAAGCACCGTTATCCCTATACTGCCGTAAATTTCGTGTATCGGTCTGCTGTCGCCGAGGTCTGTTTTCGTTATCACGACCACTGGCGTTATTCCCTTGTACTCCGCTATCGCAATAAATTTATCGAGAAGCAGGTAATTCGGTACGGGACTGCACGTTGAAACAACAAATATCAATCTGTCAAGATTTGCAAGCGGAGGTCTTATAATGCAGTTTTTTCTTTCTATTATCTCGCTGATAACTCCGCCGCGAAGCTCCACCGTATCACCGACATAAGGACTGATACCCCTGCTGCGGAAAACTCCCCTTGCCTTGCACTCGTATATGCCGTCAGGGGACTCTACTGTGTAGAGTCCCCCTAAGCATTTCGTTATTATTCCGCGGGTATTGACCTCGCCCATTACTGAATGCCCCCGTCGCTGTAAGTAGGTCGCTGTCCCCAGTACCACTTGCCGTCGTCGCCCCAGTAGCCGTTGACTTCGGGATTGTACCACTGCCACTTGCCGTTGTACCAGTCTCCCTGCGAGCCTACCATGTCGTTGTAATATACCCAACTGCCGTTTACATACTCGCCGTTTACGCCAGGATTATAGTCGTTTGCCGGCTCAGTAGGTGCTTCCGTAGGAGGTTCTGTCGGAGGCTCGGTAACTACAACAAATCCGCCGACTGCCTCAAATGCACCTCTTATATCCTCGGTCTGGACAACTATGCTGTTTGTCGCAAAGTTAAATGTGTAAGTTCCGATATTTGCTCTCTGATTTGTGTTGATATTCGAGAGAACGACCGTAACGCTTACGTTTTCGCCCGTACCGGAAATTCTCTGAGTGTGCGATAACATCTCAGGAACAAGGATCGTGCCTGATGACTGGCTGTCTGTTGTGCCGTCCTCATTCTTGATGATGAAGTCGAGTGCAAAGCGTCCGTTTGCGTCTGACGGGAACGAAATTGTGTACGGTATCTCGCCGTCAGGAGTTGTACCGTCACTGAAGAACAGCGTGATCTCTGTGCCTGCGTCAACCTTTTCGCCCTTCTTGGGTTCCTGATCGAATACCGTTCCCTCCTTCTCGTAAGAAGGCTTAGGCTCTGTTTTAACCTTGAGGCCTCTGTAAGAAGCCATTGTGCTTGCATCGTCAACGCTCTTGCCCGTATAGTCCTCAACGACTACCTGCTCGGCATTTACGCCCATGCTGACGTAGAGCACTATCGTCTGACCCTTGTGGACGGAAGTTCCCTCCTCCGGCTCAGATTTTATTACATATCCCTGCTGTATTTCAGGGTCGGATTGCTTTATGACATCGCATTCAAGTCCTCGCTCCGTAAGCTGCGCCTTGGCGAGTTCCTGATTAAGTCCCGCAACATGGGGAACGTCAACGGTTTCCATGCCCTTGCTTATCGTTACCTTGAGGACATCGCCCTTGTTGAAGCCTGTACCCGGATCAATGCTCTGCCTGATGATAGAATTTTCATCAGCCTCGTTATACTCTGAGCCTTCCACCTCAAACTTGATGCTGTTTCCGTACTGGCTTACAGCAGTCTGGTAATCCCAGCCGTAGAAATCAGGCATAGTTAAGTCGTTCTTCTGACCGCTTCCCTTAAGAAGATTGCTCAGAAGCATTGCTACAAAGATAACTGCGACAACGATAACCACGACTACTACAGCCGTGAGAACAGGAACTACAAGCGAAGAACGCTCTTCCTCCTCGTCATCGTCATCATCGTAATAATCGTCCTCATAATTTGCAGGAGCTGCACCCTCTCTCTGAGCAACTGCACCTGCTCCGACACCTACGGAAGCAGGAATCTTAGCCGCATAAGCGTTCTGCACTTCCTCCTGAGACTCGGACTGGACCTCATTTCCGCCAGTTATCTCGCCGCTGTTGTCCTCCTCCGTGTAATAGCCGAAGGTAATGTCGGGATTCGCCTTGAAAGCCTCGATATCCTTTATCATATCAGCAGTCGTCTGATATCTGTCATCGGGATCCTTCTCCATAGCGCGAAGAACTATCTCCTCGATCCCGTCCGGAATATCAGGGTTGATCGCTCTCGGGCGCTCAGGAATGTCATGCATATGCATTACCGCGATCGCAACCGGATTATCGCTGTCGAAAGCCTTTCTGCCCGTAAGCATCTCATACATCATTGCGCCGACCGAGTAGATATCGCTTCTTGCATCGGTAACGTTTCCGCTTGCCTGCTCGGGACTGATATAGTGAACGCTTCCGATAGCCTGATCGGTAGCAGTCTTGCCCTCCTCGCGAGCGAACTTGGCAATACCGAAGTCCATGACCTTGATAGTTCCGTCTGTGAACATCATAACGTTCTGCGGCTTGATATCGCGGTGAACAATGCCCTTGTCATGAGCGTGCTGAAGTGCGCGAAGGATCTGAATCACGAAATGGACCGTATCCTTCCATGTAAGAACGTGCTCCTCCTCGATATACTCCTTGAGGGTGATACCGTCAATGTATTCCATAACGATATACTGTATCTTCTCAGAGAATCCCATATCGTAAATTTTAACGATATTCGGGTGCGAGAGAACTGCTACAGCCTTCGATTCATTGCGGAATCTGCGCAGGAACTCCTCATTCTCTGCATACTCCTTTTTTAATATCTTAATGGCAACGGTTTTGTTGTCGATAACATCGATACCCTTGTAAACCTCCGCCATACCGCCAACGCCAATAAGCTCGGTTATCTCATATCTTCCATCGAGCTTCTTGCCAATGTTCTTATCCATTTCCTATCCTCCTAAGTCAGTCAGAAATAACCGCAACAGTAACATTATCACGGCCGCCCTTGCTCAGAGCTAATTCTATCAGTTTGTCTGCAACGTCATCAAAGGGTGAATTAAGAATGACGTTATATATTTCATCGTCGCTGCAATATCCCGAAAGTCCGTCGGAGCACAGCAGCAGACTGATTTTATCATCGTAATCAAGCAAAAACGTGTCTGTAAGGACAGTTTTCTCCACGCCAACAGCTCTTATAAGCATATGCCGCTGAGGGTGGGTATCGACCTCTTCCTCGGTTATCTTGCCCTGTTCGTACAGGAGCGAAGCAACGTTGTGGTCTGTTGTGATCTGCAAAAGTTTCTTGTCGGTGATGAGGTAGGCTCTACTGTCGCCAACATTAGCGATGAATGCGGTCTTGTCGTTGATGAAAGCCGCAACGCAGGTCGTGCCCATGCCGAAATTCTTGAAGTCCATTCTCGCGCGGGTATAGATAACTGAGTTAGCCGCCGAGACAGACGAGATGAGAAGCCTGCGGATATCATCATCACTCAGACTCTCCTTGTAATCCGCCGAAAATCGCTGAAATACCTCTTCAATCGCTATCGCGCTCGCTTCTTTTCCGGCACGTTCCCCTCCCATACCGTCGCAAACAACGGCGAGAATGTTGTGCCCGAAATATTCGCACCTTACAGCGTCCTGATTCTCCTCACGCTTATAGCCGATATCCGTTCCGAAACGGTATCTCATCAATCCGCACCTCCCTTTTCCTTTTCGCGGCTGTCCGCGTCACGCCTGAGCTGTCCGCAAGCCGCCTCAATGTCGCTTCCGAGAGTTCTCCGCACGGTAGCGTTTATCCCGCGCTTGGAAAGCTGCTGCGCAAAAGCCGCGGCTGCATGACGCGAGGTATGGTAATTTCTTTCCTTGACCTTATTGACGGGTATAAGGTTAACGTGACAATTTATCCCGCGCAGGAGCTGAGCAAGCCTGTCAGCGTCCTTCGGTGAGGAATTCACATCATCAATAACGGCATATTCAAACGTTATGCGCCGTCCCGTCTTTTGAATGTAGTATTTGCACGCCTTTATCAGCGCTGATGTATCGTAAACGCGGTTTATAGGCATTATCTCCGACCGTCCCTTGTCATCGGGGCAATGCAGCGATACCGAGAGCGTAAGCTGGAGTTTCATGTCCGCAAGCTCGTAGATCTTCGGAACGATCCCGCAGGTCGAGAGCGAAACGTGCCTCAGACTCAGATTATTGCCGTCCTTGTGCGAAATAAGCTGCAAAAACTTCTTTACATTCTCAAAGTTGTCGAGCGGTTCGCCGATACCCATGAGAACAACGCCCGAGACCCGTATTCCGCAATCGCGCTCAGCCTCGTAGATCTGCATTAGTATCTCAGAGGGAGTCAGATCGCGCACATATCCCGCGATCGCAGAGGCACAAAATCGACAGCCCATTTTGCAGCCCACCTGAGTGGACACGCAAACACTGTATCCGTAGCTGTATTCCATAAGGACAGTCTCGACAAAATTGCCGTCAGAGAGCCTATATAGGTATTTTACCGTATTATCTATAGAGGATTCAAGCCTTTTCTGAATAAATAGTCTATTTATACAAAAAATTTTTTCAAGTTCCTGCCGCAATTGGGCAGATATATCAGTCATTTTTTCAAAATCAAAGACTCTCTTTACATGGAGCCATTGGAAGATCTGCTTTGCTCTGAACTTCTTTTCGCCGATACCGACAACAGCCTCCTCAAGCTCGCTGAGACTGAGTCCCATTATGTCAATTTTTTCCAACCTATCACCACTTTATTCCGATTTTCTGAATTTTGCAATAAAGAATCCGTCTCCCGAACCGTACTCATGGAAAAGTGTTGCCATTGAACCGAATTTCCTGCCGAACATTTCGGGAAGTTCTGCCGGTTCGATCTCAGGGTGAGCTGCGAGTAATTTCTCCACGACCTCATCGTTCTCCGCCTTGCGCAAAGTGCAGGTCGAGTAGACCATTTCACCGCCGGGAGCAAGATAGCTGAGGGCATTTTCCGCGATACTGTACTGGATCCCGGGCAGTCTTTCAAATTCTGCCAGCGACTTGTACTTTATCTCGGGTTTACGCGAAATTACGCCGAATCCCGAACACGGCACGTCACAGAGTATCTTTGTAAACTGCGGAAGCTTCGGATCGTGTCTGGTCGCATCTCCGACTGCCGCAGTAATGTTTTCCAGACCGAGTCTCTGCGCACCGCTGCGAATGAGTTTCACGCGCTTTTCGTGCAGGTCAAAGGCACATATCCTGCCTTTTCCGCCCATAAGCTCCGCCATGGTAAAGGTTTTTCCACCGGGAGCTGCGCAAATGTCAAGAACCGTATCATTTTCAGTCGGCGCAAGCGCATGGCAGCAAAGCTGTGAGGACATATCCTGAACGTGGAAAAATCCCTTTCTGAACGCCTCAGTTCCCGTGACTGCGCCGTCTGCCGTATAGCAGCCTGCAAGAGCGGTTTTAACAAGTGAAACATCACCGAGAGCCGCTGAAAGTTCCGCCTCGCTGCACCTGAGCTGATTCATGCGCAGGTAAGTTTCCGGCGTTTTCAGCGAATACTCAAGGTGACTCATCGCAAGCTTGCTGCCGTAATCAGCAGTAAGACTTTCAATAAGCTCTGTCGGCACGGAATACTTCACCGAAGCCGCTTTTTTTTCATCTTTCGGATAGTTTATAGTCTTGCCGCCGCGGATAAATCCCCTAAGCACGGCATTCACCATACCCGCTGCGCTGGTCTTGCGGAACTTTTTTGCAAGCGCCACACTTTCGCTGACAGCGGCATTATCGGGAACAGCGTCCATGTAAAGGAGCTGATACAGACCGATTCTCAGAATATTGAGTATAACGTCATCGAGTTTTTCAACAGGCCGCGAAGAAAGTCCCGAAATAACATAGTCAAGCGTTATTCTGCGCTCGATCACTCCGTAATAGAGCGCAGTGCAGAACTTCTTGTCACGCTCGTCCATGTCCGCAGAACCGAGCGCGCTGCCAAGCTGAATATTGGAGTAGCCGCCGTTTCTGAACGTTTTGCACAGAAGTTCGGCGGCGAGATATCTTGCACTGCTCATCTTCTTCTCGATGCCGAGAGGAGACGGAGAAGCTGGAGAAGTGATACCACAAGGCCCGTAACGTAGGTCAGAGCTGCTGCTGTGAGCACCTTCTTAGCCTGCGGAACTTCGCTTGCTTCGAGAAGGTTATTGTTCTCAAGAGTTGCAAGAGCACGGCTGCTCGCGTCAAACTCTGTCGGAAGCGTTACAAGCTGGAAAACAATGACCGCCGCAAACATGATAATAGATGCGTAAACAAGGGGTGTGCCAATTGAAAGCTCACTGAAAACAAGACCAAGAAAAAATGTGAAATACCAGAAACGTGAGCAGAAATTCGTGATCGGAACGAGTTTGCTCCTGAGTACGATAGGGCCGTAGTTTTCAGCGTGCTGGCAGACGTGTCCGCACTCGTGAGCCGCTACTCCGATAGCTGCGACAGAGGAGTTTCCGTAAGTCGAATCAGAGAGCCTTACAACGTTGTCGCGCGGGTCATAGTGGTCGGAAAGCTTTCCCGAAACGCGCTCAATGCGAACATTGTAAAGTCCGTTGCTGTCAAGGATCTGCCTTGCTACCTGATCGGCTGTAAGTCCCCTTGAACTGCGAACCTTGCTGTACTTGTTGAAAGTTGAAGTAACATTTATCTGCGCGATGATCGGCAGAATAAGCATCAGAAGAAAAATGTAGATACCTGTCATAGTGACCTCCTTATCCCAGTAAATCGCCCTTTGCGAGTTTGTTTCCTCTTAAAAAGTCCTCTGTTTTCATGCGTTTTTTGCCCTCCGGCTGAACCTCGCGGAAAATTACCGCGTGTCCGTCGCCGCATTTCACGGTAAGATTTTTCTCGTCAATTATCTCTCCGTTTGCAGCATCGGGAGCAATTTTGTCCGAAATCTCGGACTTGAACACCTTTAGTCTCTTTCCGCCGAGAGTGGTAAATCCCGTAACTCCTCGGATAGTATTGTGGATCTCAGCCGCTGTCTTTGAGAAGTCCAGCGCGCTCATATCCTTGGTTATCATTGGCGAATAGCAGCTTAACGAGTCGTCCTGCTTCTCGGGAGCAAGAGTTCCGTTCTCTATTGCTGATATCGTCTCAGCAAGAACATCGCCGCCCATTACGGAAAGTCTCTCATAAAGCTCGGAATATGTCTCATTTTCGCCAATTTTAGTTTTGTGGATAATGAGCATATCTCCGGTATCGAGTCCCTCGCCCATTTGCTGAGAGGTAACGCCCGTCTCAGCCTCGCCGTTGAGAAGCACCCAGTTTATCGGAGCTGCTCCCCTGTACTTCGGCAGGATCGAAGCGTGGATATTCACACAGCCGTATTTTGGCAGATCAAGGATCGTCTTTGGAAGGATCTGTCCGTAAGCCGTTACAACGATAAGCTCCGGAGCAATATTCTTCAAGATCTCGTAAGCCTCCGCTGCCTCATCGCCCTTTCGGAGCGAAGTCGGCTGATAAACAGGAATGTCATACTCCTGCGCCGCCGCCTTGACCGGAGTCGGGATAAGCTTATAGCCGCGTCCCTTCGGTTTGTCGGGCTGAGTGAAAACCGCCGCGATCTCATGACCGCTCTCAGCAAGCCATTTCAGGCATGGAACGGCGAAATCGGGAGTTCCCATAAAAACTATTTTCATTGTCATTCCTCCTCGGGGACAAAGAATTCCTCAACGATTTCAGTGAAAACGTGACCGTCAAGGTGGTCGTTTTCGTGACAGGTGCACTGTGCTCCAAGCTCGGTAAAGTCGCGCTCAAACCAGTTTCCATGTCTGTCCTGCGCCTTGAGGTGGCACTTCATGGGTCTTGTGACATATCCCCAGAGATTCGGGCACGAAAGGCAGCCCTCAACAACCCTCTGCTTGCCCTCCTTGTGCGTAACTTCGGGGTTTATCGCCTCAACAATTCCGTCATCAAGGTGCATGATGAAAATTCGCCTGCAAATTCCTATCTGCGGAGCTGCAAGTCCGAGTCCCTGCGCCTTGTCAAGAGTCTCATGCATATCGTCAAGCAGGAGCGCGAGCTTCTCGTCGAATTTGTCAACAGGCTTGCAAACCTTGTGAAGCATTTCGTCCTTATCTGTCAGAATCTTTCTGAGTGCCATTTAATCATATCCTTTCAATCTTCTCACACTCCCGCATCGCCGTTCATATCGGCGTAGAGCGTTATGTTCTTCATTTCTTTTATCTTGGCTGAATCCACGAGAACCGAGCTTATCAGTCCGCGTATCTCAGCATTGTTCTTGCATTTCATTATTATTCTGTAGCGGAATTTGCCGTTTATTCGCCCGTATGCCCCTCTTACAGGGCCAAGTACGCGCACGGGAGTTTTTGGCGAAAGCTCCCTTAGTTTACTGCCCATCAGAGCAAGAACCGCGTCCGCCGCAAGACTTACCGCCGACTCGGAAACTCCCGAAAAGCAGAAAATGCACATATCGCACAGCGGCGGAAAAATCATCGCGCGCCTTATGGCAATTTCCTCATCGTAAAATCTTTTGTAATCCTGCTGAGCCGCAAGATTCATGACGTAATGGTCGGGCATGAACGTCTGGAGCACCGCGCGTCCCGGATTCCTGCCTCTGCCGCCGCGGCCGACGACCTGTGTTATCAGGGAAAAAGTCCGCTCATAGCTTCGGAAATCGCCCGCATACAGAGCCTTGTCAACCGAGAGTACTCCCACGAGCGTGACGTTCGGGAAATCGAGTCCCTTGCCGATCATCTGCGTTCCGACCATGATGTCGTACTCTCCGCGGCGAAAGGCGTTAAAGCTGTTTTCGTAGGAATATCGGGAAAAGGCAGTATCCGCGTCCATTCGCAATATCCTCGCGGAAGGGAAATAAACTGCAAGTTCCTCCTCAAGTCTCTGCGTACCAAAGCCCATGCTTTTCAGCCGCTCAGAGCCACAGTTCGGGCAAACCTTTACCGGTTCGCTCGCGTAACCGCAGTAATGACACATCAGCTTGCCGTTTTTCTTGTGATATGTCAGCGGAACTGAACAATTCGGGCAATAAACAGGCTGATAGCAGTCGCAGCAGCTTATTATCGTGTGATAGCCGCGTCTGTTAAGCAGTAAGATCGTCTGTTCACCGTTTTTGAGGTTGAGATTTATCTCGTCCGCCAGTTTCCGGCTGAATTCCGTCTTGTTGCCGTCACCGCGCTCAATGTTCATATCAACAATGCTTACCTCGGGCAGCGGAGTGCTGCTGTAGCGTTTTTTCATTTTGAGCAGCCGATACACTCCCTTTTCGGCGAGGTAGTAGCTCTCAACGGACGGCGTTGCAGAAGCAAGCAGCAGCACCGCGTTATGCTCGGCGCACCTGTGTTTCGCAACATCATGAGTGTAATATCTCGGCGAACTTTCGGACTTGTAAGTCCGCTCGCCCTCCTCATCGATAATGATAAGTCCGATATTTGAAAGAGGCGCGAAAACTGCACTTCTCGTGCCGATAACAATATCCGCGTCCCCTCGTTTTATTCTTTTATATTCGTCATATCTCTGCCCGAGCGACAGACCGCTGTGAATGACCGCAACTCTTTCGCCGAAAAGCGACCTGAACCTGTCAAGCACCTGCGGAGTGAGTCCTATCTCGGGGATAAGCATTATTGCCGAACGTCCGAGCCTTACCGTGTCCCAGATAAGCTTTTCAAAGACCGAAGTTTTGCCGCTTCCCGTAACGCCGTGCAGCAGAAATGCCGCAGGTTTACGCTCAAAAAGCTGTGCTAAGATCTTGTCGTGCGCGTTCTGTTGTTCCTGCGAGAGCACAATATCATCGGGGTCGCAGCTTTTCAGCGCTCCGTCCTCGACATTGCGCATGACCTCAACTTCGTACTCCTCAGCCGCACCGTTTACGATAAGACGCTTTATTACCGCCGAAGTGACTCCGCACATATAAGCCGCCTCTTTGGGCGTAACGCTGCCGTTTTCACAAAGGAATTCCGCGACCTTTTTCTGCTTTGGAGTAAGCTCAAAAACATCGGGAACGGTGAGAAATTTATCCGTAAGACGCAGCATTTTCGCCGAAGCATCTCCTACAGTCGGTCGAAAAACGTTGTCGGAAACAAGCAGTCCTGCATCAAGCAGCTCGTCAACGAGTTTTCTGCCGTTTTGGCTGATAAAATCGTCAATGTATCCACTCAATTCATTGCAGTCTTTCGCAGTGCCGAGAACCTTGAAAAGATTTGCAGCATCTTCGGAAACTCCCGAAATATCGCTGTTTTTGCCAATGCGAAAATTCTCCCTGACTTTAACGCTCATACCCGGCGGAAGCATAGCCTTCACCGCATCAAAATATGTGCAGAAAGTCTGCTCTCTGAGATAAACCGCAAGTCGGAGCAGTTCGTCTGAGACTACCGGTTCTTCATCCACAAGGGAAACGAGATTTTTCAGTCTTGGAGACGTCTCCTCAGAAAGCTCCATAACAACGCCTATCCGACGCTTATTCGCCCTGCCGAACGGAACAAGCACGCGGCAGCCGCAGGCAATTCTCCCCGCAAACTGCTCAGGAACTGCGTAGCTGAACAGCATATCAAATGAATACGCTGTTCCGCTGACGGCGATCTGCGCAACGAGAGACATTATTCGGCTGTATTTTTCTGAGTGCTGACTATCTTGTACTTTCCGCTGGCAAGTTCTTCAACTGCTGTCTTAACGGGCTTTTCCTCAATAGTCATGTCGTTGTCGTAAAGCTCCTGTGTTATCTCTCTTGCGCGCTTTGCAACAGCGATAACGAGAGAGTAGCAGCTTTCATTTTTTGTGATGATCTGATTTACGGCTGGTCTAAGCATTCTTTAACACCTCATTTAAAATTTCGCCCATATTTTCGGATTTAAGCTCTTCAGCGCGGATAACCGCAAAAAAGTCGCTGACTGCGTCCTCAAGGGCATCGTTTACTATTATATAATCGTATTTTTCTGCAGCGGCGATCTCGCCTGCAGCCTGTGAAACTCTCTCGGCGATAACCTCGTCAGTCTCAGTGCCGCGCTTTTTAAGCCGCCTTGTAAGCTCTGCAACCGATGGCGGAGCGATAAACACAAAGAGAGCCTCAGGACGCTTCTCCCTGATCTTCATAGCTCCCTGAACCTCAATTTCCAGAATAACATTTATTCCCTTGTCAAGGTATGAATCCACCTCGCTCATCAGAGTTCCGTAGTAATTTCCGCAGTATTCTGCGTGTTCGAGGAACTGCTCCGCGTTAATGCGGCTCTCAAAGTCCTCTCTTGTAAGGAAGTGATAGTTCACTCCGTCAATCTCGCCTTCACGCGGCGAGCGCGTCGTTGCAGAAACTGAGCAGCGGAACTTTTCATTCTTGAGTATCTCCGCCAGCATAGTTCCCTTTCCGCAGCCCGACGGTGCGGAAAAAACTATGAGTCTGCCTTTATTCATCGTCATCTGAACCTCCCATGCCGTTGATCCTTGCAGCAAGAGTTTCGGTAATCAGTGAGGACAGGATAATATGACCGCTGTCCATGATTATCACGGCTCTTGTTTTTCGTCCGTAAGTCGCGTCAATAGCACGACCGTCATCGCGCGCCTCCTGGATCAGTCTCTTTATGGGCGCGGACTCCGAACTCACAATTGTTATGATCCTCTCGGCAGAAACCATGTTTCCATAGCCGATATTAACAAGCTTCATATCTCACCTGCTATTCAATATTCTGGATCTGCTCGCGTATCTTCTCGATCTCAGCCTTCATATCAACAACGATTTTCGTGATATTGAGATCCTGAGCCTTTGAACCGATAGTGTTGACCTCGCGGTTCATCTCCTGAACGATAAAATCAAGCTTTCTGCCGATAGCCTCCTCATTGACCAGCATTTCCTTGAGCTGTGCAATGTGACTTCTCAAGCGGACCGTTTCCTCGTCAACAGCGATCTTCTCGGAGAAGATCGCAGCCTCGGTGAGTATCCTCTGCTCGTCAATATTCTTGCTCTCAAGAACTTCGCTGAGTTTCTTGTAGAGGCGGCTGCGGTAATTTTCAACTGTCTGCGGCGAGAGTTCCTCGACTTTACCGACCATTTCAAGGATCAGATCAGCCTTTGAATTCACGTCCGCAAAAAGTCTTTCGCCTTCGGTCGTGCGCATATCAACAAATTTAGCGATTGCTTCGGAAGCGACCTCGGCAACATCAGCCCAGACCTGTTCCTCATCATCGGGAGCTTTCTGTATCGTGAAAATATCTGGCATTTTCAAAAGCTTTGAAAGCTTTATATCGTCCTCAAGCCAACATTCGCCGTCAGCACCCATTTGCTGATTGAGCGAGCGCAGAGCATTTACATATCCTTCCGCAACGTCCTTGTTGACAGCGATCACCGTGTCCTTGCCCTCGATATTATTTATAGTGACAGAGACCTCTGCTTTACCCCTTGAAATAGCACTTTTGAGAAGTGCTTTGAGTTTTTCGTCGATGTAGCTGTAAGCACGGGGGATCCTTGAAGAATACTCATAATATCTATGATTTACAGAGCGAACCTCAACGAGAATATCGCGTCCGTTAATAATTTTCTGAGCTCTGCCATAGCCTGTCATACTTCTCAGCACCATATCGCCTTCTCTCTGAATTAATATTTTCGCATAACTATGCTATTATATTATTATATCACAGCGGCGTGCGAAATGCAAGTGTTTCAATTGTAAAATCATCATATAAAAAAGCAAAAAAGCGATGCCGAAGCATCGCTTTTTTATATCGTTGTTGCACTAAATATCAATTACTGATAGGACTCAGGAAGCTTTGTGATAAGCTCAGCAACGTACTTCTGGATAGAAAGTGCGTCCTGAGGAGTAAGACCTGTGCCGTTTGCGTAAACGTCACCATTGAGAACGCCCTGTGCTGTGATGTGACTTTCGCTTGAGCCGTTAACACCGTACTTGTCGGGGTTCGAGATAGACTGAAGGATCATTACAGCATCGGAAAGATCAACCTTACCATCGCAGTTAGCATCGCCGTAGAGAGAAACCTTAGGCTCAGTTGTGGTTGTTGTGGTAGTTGTAGTGGTCGATGTTGTAGTAGTGGTAGTAGTTGTTGTAGTAGTGGTTGTAGTAGTTGTTGTCGTAGTAGTGGTAGTAGTTGTGGTCGTTTCGGGAACATTGTAGTAAACTTCAATGTTGTCAACCTTGATAGAATCAGCCTCGCCGTAGTAATATCCGAGGTAAACCTTGCCTTCAGGATTTACGAGGTTGCCGTTAGACTCATTAGCTGCGATTCCGTCAGGAATGATCCACATGATCTCTGCGGACTTGCCGGGTTCGATCACTACAGAATCAACATCGTCCTGATACCAGTAACCGTTTGCCTCATCGGTTGTGCCTGTACCTGTGTTGTAAACGAGCTTCTTGCCGATATCTGATGTGCTGGAAACGTCAAAGCGGATAGCGTAAACGTCCATATCCTCCTTGATCCCGAGGTCAGCGTAGTCAATTTCAAGGCTGTTCTTGGATGTATCTGAGTGTGTGAGAGTCTTTGAAAGAGCTGTCTTGATAGAGCTTGTATAGGGGACAGTCTTTGTGATCGTGTATGTAAGAACTGCGCTTGTAAGAGTTACTGACTCGCCGTCCTTAAGGGGAGTGTAATCGTCAGCCTTTTCTGTTCCGTACCAGAACTGGAAGGAGATAGCATCTGTTGTAAGATTGCCCTGATCCTGCTGAACGCTGTCGGGCATCTCCCAGTAAGCTTCGATGTAGGTGCCTGCGCCATTGATAGTGCAGCCTGTTCCGATATCGTCGATAAGGAACTTAGCTCCTGCTTCCTCGAACTTGGCCTTTTCATCGTCGCCCATATCGTTGTACCAGTAGCCTGCGTTTTCCTTGTCCTCAATGCCTGCGATCTGCTTAGCATATTCAAGGTCGGAAGGAGACTGAGCCTTAACGTTCATACCGCCGCCATACATAAATACATCGAGATCCTTGACGGATTCACAAACAACTGAGAGTGACTCGATAGTAACGCCGTCCATTGACTTGAGACCGAAGTCCTTGTAAGTGAACTTGTGGCTGTTTATCGGAGCGTCATCGCTCTTTTCATCGGGGTGTGCAACGTAGTAGTCCTCGTCATAGCCGAGTGTAAGCGCATAGTCAAGATTATCGAGCTGCTTTGCAACAGTAGCGGAAATAGTAGCTGTACCGTCCTTGTTGTCGGTGAAGCTCCACTCGCCGCTCTGCTTGTGAGTTTTCTTTATCTCAGAGGGAGTGTCAGGATCGCTGGGATCGGTAGTAGTTGAGCCGTTGAAAGTAACACCTGTGAGAGTAACAGAGTTATCTATCATTGAGCTTGTGCTGTTGTCCCAGTGTGCGCTGTAGTAGCATCTGAACTCATATCTGCCGCCTGCCTTGATATCGAGATTTGAGAGGTCAACAGTAACTGTGTTGCTGCCCTTTTTGAGTTTTATAGCATAGCCTTCTCCGTCATCGTCCCAGCCGCCTGTAGCATTGTGCTCAGTCCAGTAAGGAGATTCGTTAAGCTCAACGCCGAGACCGTAGGAGAAACTCTGACCTTCATAATCGGATTCGATAGTGAAAGTAATGCTTTTTGCTCCTGCTGCTGGAAAAGTACCGGCAGCGGTATTTTTTGAAGCTGATGCATCCATTTCAGTTGAAGCAGCTTTTGCAGCCGCAGAAACAGCCGCGGGGGAAACTGCTGCTGTTGCGGGCATTGTTACCGCATAAGCAGGGATAACGGTAGCTGCCATGGCAACGCTCATAACAGATGCCTTGATTCTGTTTGAGATTGATTTAATCATAGTAATTCATCCTTTCAAAATATCATGAACATTTTACATTTGTAAGGATATTATATCACCATTCTTTAGCTAATGTGTTAACAAACTATTAAATTTAGGCGATAAAGCAGCGAAATTATTGGCAATAGTTAGAATGTTTTGTCTACTATGTAAGAATTATTGCTTTTGGTATAAAAATAGCCGATAAATACATACCGGTTTACGATTTGTTGAAATAATAATGTGATTCTAAAGGCAGAGCCTTTGGTGGGGTGGTGGGGCAACGCCACGCATATAACCTCAAAGCGCTCCGCAAAGGGTGAATTAAAAAACAGTCCGGTGGACTGTTTTTTTAGAGGGAACGCCCTGCAAGTGAGGGCGTTCCTTTAAAATTATATTTTTGATAAAATTGAGAGCCGATATGTAATTATCGGCTCTCTGTTCATTTAATTTGCTATTGTAGCAGATGCCTGCGGCAGAACCGCTGCACCTGAGGTCGTTGTTACGGTTTTAGCGGTTTTCTTGATAGAAACCTTTGCCTTGGTCACAGACCAGACATTGTCATGTGTGAGACATGATATCGTAACGTCATAATTGAACTGATCCTGCGAAGTGTCCGCGTTGAGGAGATTTACATCGGCGGTAAAGTCGCTGGCTGTAAGCTCCGAAATAACACCCTCGGGGCCAATCACCGATATGGTGAGTTTCTGCGTCAGAATATCATAATCGTAGTTGTCATTTGGAGTGTTGCTCAGGCGGATACTGCTGCCGTCAAGAACGATCTCCTTTTTCGCAAGTCCTTCATCGTTGAGCGTTACGGTTATCGAATCAATGCCCGATTTGTTTATCATTCCGCTCGTTTCAAGAACACTGCTTATGTCGAATGTGTTCGAGTAGCCGATGTCAAGGTCGCTCAGCGGTATCTTGCCTATATCGAGCGTGTCGGGGATCTCCGAGAAACTGTTGTTGGACGCGATAGTGAGCGAATCAGCAGACATCTTGAAGTCGAGACAGCTCTGGTCGAAATCGGTAGGCGCGTTGAGAATCTGAACAACGGGTTTAACGGTTTTCTGAGTGAGTACCGGAATATTAATGGTAAATGTTGAAGTATCAAACAGGAGCGATGAAGCGTCTATGCGCGTTCCGTCCTCTGAGAATAGCTGTACCTCGTCGCTGTTGAGCGTATACGAGGAATCGAGTGTGAGATTGCGGTCGGAAACGGCATATATCGACGAAATTTTCGCAAGCTGTGCGGACGGACCTGTAATATTGATGATGTCTGGCTCGCAGGTGAACTCGTCCGGATCGATCGTCTTTCCTTCTGCATACTTGACATTCGGTATTTTGGGCTTGACCTCGAACGGCAGGGTGTCGTATTTATCAAGTTCGACAACAGCGGTCGAGGGAGTTATCGACTTGACCTCATAGTTTATCCCACTGTCGCTCTTGACTTTGATAGAGAGCGTTTTTTTGCCTGTTGAGGTAACATTTTCGTAGTCAACGTATGCGGTAAGGTTTTCCGCGTTGAGGTTGCCTATCTGGGTTCGGCTTCCGACAAGCTGTACATCGACCGTGTCCACATCGCACGAAATCACGCTCAGACCGCTGTCGGCGGCAGGACTTCCTGCGATGTCCACCGAAAGCGGAATGTTTTCAATGGTTTTGGGAATGGACGGATACAGCGTCATGGCTACCACGAGCCATATCAGTATCGCGAGCAGAAGCGAAAGGATTATCATGGGAAGATTGCCCTTGGCCTCTTTAGATCTGTGTTGGAAAAATCTCATTTATCCTTCCTCCTTTCATTGCGGGAAGGAAGCCACTTTCTGCTTGTATGCGGCTCATCGGGCGATTCGTCAAATATCTCCTCCTCAAGCAGTTTTCTGAGCTTTTCGTGAGTGTAATCGCGTGTGAGGACTCCATTCATTGCAACAGATATCTGTCCCGTTTCCTCGGAGACAACGATAACCACCGCGTCGGAGTTTTCGCTCATGCCGATAGCGGCTCTGTGACGCGAACCGAGTTTCTTGTTTATGAGAGCGTCCTTTGCGGGCTTTGGCAGAAAGCAGGCAGCCGCGAGTATCTTTCCGTCACGCATGATGACCGCTCCGTCATGCAGGGGAGTTTTCGGGTAGAAAATATTGCCGAAAACCTCCTTGCTCGGGTCTGCGTTGAGGATAGTTCCCGTTTCGATCTGCTCACCGAGGCGAACCTGCCGCTCAACGACAATGAGTGCGCCTGTGCAGGTAGCCGAAAGTTCTACGCATGAATCGCAGATAGATTCGATAGCAGGTTTCCACTTGGTTCTCATTTCGTCCGTGTTCTGACCGATGCCGAAGAGTTTGACTCCGAACTTGGTTCTGCCTGCCTTTTCAAGAGCACGTCTTAATTCCGGCTGGAACAGGATAATGAGTGCAAGCACACCGATACTCAGCATATTTTGCAGAATATAGGTAATGGTTTTCAGACCGATGAATTTGCTGACAAAGTATCCTGCGACCAGAAGAAGAATACCCTTGGCGAGCTGACCCGCACGGGTTTCCCTTATCAGCTTCAAAAGCAGGAAAATGAAATATGTAAGAATGAAAATATCTACCGCGTCTATAGGCTCAATTGTGCTTACGACACTGATGAATGAGTCTTTTAAATCGTGAAACGACAAGATCCTCACTTCCTTTCGGTGAATTGAATAGAGTTATATCATGCCCTCGGATTCGGGCTGAGTTATTGTCATTATGTATGAGGGACATAGCCCTCATTGCTGACTGCACAATACTGCATAATAATATTGTACCACAATTTCAGATAATTTCAATAGCTTTTTTACGCTTTTCCTGAATTTTTCACCTTTTTTACATAAGAAGCAAGCGAGGCAGCATCAGTCGGGCTGCTGAAAAATGACGGTGCAAAGCGGATAGTACCGCTTTTTGTGCCCAACTGAGCGTGTGCGAGTGCGGCACAGTGAAATCCTGCGCGCAGACAGTAGCCGCGCTCCGCAAGGATCGCGGAAGCCTCCTCAGACGGCATATCGCCGATGTTGAAGGAGACTATCGGCACATAGGCCGCCTCATCTTCGCGGTATATCTTTATCCCGTCTATTCTGGAAAGCTCGGAAATAAAGCCGCGGCAAATTCTTTCCTCGTGCGCGAATATCTTTTCGATCCCCGTTTTTTCAATGAATTCGATACCTGCCTTGACTGACATTGCACCGATTATCGGCGGAGTTCCGCTTTCAAGCGCGTCAGGCAGAAAATCGGGCTGGGCAAGGCTCTGTGAGAGACTTCCCGTGCCGCCTTGCATTATCGGAGTTATCGGGAATTTTCCGTCCGAGATGAGCAGACCCGTTCCCGTTATGCCGTAGAGACCCTTGTGTCCCGAAGTGCAGAGAATATTGATCCCGTTCGTCAGCTTTACACTGATGACTCCGCAAGCCTGTGCGCCGTCCGCTATAAAGCAGATATTGCGCGCCCTGCAAAGTTCGGCGATCTTCTTATACGGTAGTATCTGACCCGTGACATTGCTCGCGAGGGTGCAGACTATCGCCTTTGTGTTGCTCCTTATCAGGGAGCGGAAACTTTCAACGGTTTGCTCATCATTGGGGAAAACCTCTGCGACCGAGAGTGTTACGTTACCCTTTTTTGCGAGTGCTGCTGCCGGTCTTGCGACAGCGTTGTGCTCAAGCGAGCTGATTATCATGTGACCTCCGCCGCTCATAACGCCCTGTATCGCCATATTCAGCGCGTGTGTGCAGTTCATGGCGAAAACAGTGTTTTCGGGCTGCGCTCCGAAGAAATTTGCTGCGGTCTCTCGGGCGGAGTAAAGCGCTGCAGAGGTTCTCATCGCAAGAGCGTGCCCCCCTCTGCCTGCATTTCCGCCGTACTTTTTCACAGCGTCAGCCAGTTCGCGGCGAACCGCTTCGGGCTTTGGAAAGGTGGTTGCGGCATTGTCGAAATTTACCGTCAAATCAATCACCTCCGTTGATCCTCAGCGTGTACGGAATGGAATAATTATCGAGTATATCAGCGGCGCTTCTGCATCTGTCGCTCACATAGAGCGAAAATCCGCAGCCGCCGGAATCGTTGTTTTCTTTTCTCTTTATATTGCAGTTATACCCTCTTGTTCTCAGGAGTTTCTCGCCCTTCACGGCGTAGGTGTAAGAGGGCATTTCAAAAATACAGCTTTTCAAAAAGTATCACCCCTGACTTCCGCAGACCGCACAGTTCAGCGTGAAATGCGGTACAATTCATTATATGCGCCGAACGGCTTTTCTGCCACGACGGCAGCAGTCTACAAAAAAAGGTAAATATGAAAATTAATTTCAAAGCGCTTGACAAACCGTATTTTCTGTGCTATAGTGTAATCAAATTAATTGAAACCGTTGATGCGGAGATAAAGGTGATCATGCTTCCACAGAGAGCCCGAGGTGCTGTGAGTCGGGTGAAAAACAAGTCATCAAATGGACCGCTGAGGGTGCAGTCAAACGGCTGATGTCGGAGTATTCTGCAACGTTGTGGCGCGCGTTAAGCGTCGGGGGTATGTTAGTATCCTGCTAAGTGCGCAGTTTTCTGCGAATCAAGGTGGTACCACGGATAAAGTATATTCGTCCTTGACAGATCAATAATATCTGTCAGGGACTTTTTTGTTGTCCTGACAGATGAACGGAGGCGCTTTATGAAATTTTTACCGGAATTTGAAACGGCAGTTGAACTTGCAAAGAGCGGAAAATATGATATCATGCCTGTGAGCTGCGAGATACTGTCCGACATCTGCACGCCTATCGAGGCGATAATGATACTCAAGAATGTTTCCACACACTGCTATATGCTGGAATCTGTTGCGGAAAAAGAGCGTTGGGGAAGATACACTTTCCTCGGATTTGATCCGAAACTTCAGATAACCGCGGCAGGCAGCAAGCTTAAGATCGGAAGCGTTGAAATGGAGACTGATGACCCGAGCGAGCAGATAAGAAAGATACTCTCCCAGTACAGAAGTCCGAAATTCGACTATCTCCCGTCATTTACCGGCGGACTTGTCGGCTATTTCTCATACGACTTCCTCTCATACTCCGAAAAAACTCTGCGAATCGATACCGAGGATACCGAGAATTTTAAGGACGTTGACCTGATGCTTTTCGACAAGGTAATAGCATTTGACAATTTCCGTCAGAAGATAATCCTCATCGCAAATATGAGCCTTGAAGATCCCGAAACGGGATACAACAAGGCAAAGCTTGAACTGAAACAGATCGCCGATCTGCTCCGCAAGGGAACTCCGAAGAAGGAGACGGGCGGACACCTCACAAGCGAGGCTACAGCGCTTTTCAGCAAGGAGCAGTACTGCGCAATGGTTGAAAAGGCTAAGCACCACATAAAAGAGGGTGACATCTTCCAGATAGTTCTCTCAAATCGTCTCAGCGCGGATTTCGAGGGCAGTCTCCTCAACACATACCGTATACTGAGAACCATTAATCCGTCGCCGTATATGTTCTATTTTTCGGGCACGGACGTTGAAATTGCCGGAGCTTCACCCGAAACTCTCGTAAAGCTTGAGGACGGAGTTCTTCACACATTCCCGCTTGCAGGAACTCGTCCGCGCGGCAAGACAGAGGCTGAGGACAAGACGCTTGAAAAGGGACTCCTTGAGGACGAAAAGGAACTCGCCGAGCACAATATGCTCGTTGACCTCGGCAGAAACGATCTCGGCAAGATAAGCAGATTCGGTTCGGTTCAGGTCGAAAAGCTTCACAGCATTGAGCGCTACTCTCATGTAATGCACATCGGTTCGACAGTCCGCGGCGAGATAAGAGACGAGTTTGACGGACTTGATGCGGTAAGAGCGGTGCTCCCAGCAGGAACTCTCTCGGGCGCGCCAAAGATCAGAGCCTGCCAGCTTATCGCAGAACTTGAAAACAACAAGCGCGGAATATACGGCGGAGCGATAGGCTACATCGACTTTACAGGCAATCTTGACACCTGCATCGCTATCAGGATAGCTTACAAGAAAAACGGCAAGGTTTTCGTGAGAAGCGGCGCAGGCATAGTAGCTGATTCAGTTCCCGAAATGGAGTATCAGGAGTGCATAAACAAGGCGGCGGCAGTTGTCAATGCTCTTAAAATGGCAGAGGAGGCAGACGCATGATTCTTCTTATAGATAATTATGACAGCTTTTCATACAACCTTTATCAGCTTGTCGGAGAGATTTGTCCGGATATCAGGGTTATCCGCAACGACGATATGACGGTTGAGGAGATCGAAGCTCTCGCTCCTGACAGAATTATCCTCTCGCCCGGTCCGGGCAGACCCGAGGACGCAGGAGTTATCATAGAGGCTGCAAGGACAGTTTCAAAGAAGATACCGACTCTCGGTGTTTGTCTTGGTCATCAGGCTATATGTGCGGCTTACGGAGCGAATGTCACATATGCAAAGAAACTCATGCACGGCAAGCAGTCTTTCATAAGCTTCAAGGGAAATTCTCCGATATTCAGGGGAATAGGCGAGGGCGCTCCCGTAGCGCGCTATCATTCGCTTGCAGCCGCCGCGGACACTATCCCCGAGTGTCTGGAAGTTACCGCAGTTGCCGATGACGGCGAGATAATGGCTGTACAGCATAAGGAATATCCGATTTACGGCGTTCAGTTCCACCCCGAGTCGATAATGACTCCGGACGGAAGAAAAATGCTCGCTAACTTTATAGAACTTTGATATACATTATATAAGGAGGAAACTACAATGATTAAGGAAGCCATAGTAAAAATTGTTGACAAGCAGGATCTTACCTATGATGAGGCTTACGCTGTTGTAAGCGAGATCATGTCGGGAGCTACCACTCCTACACAGAACGCGGCATTTCTCGCGGCTCTTTCCACAAAGAGCACAAAGGCTGAGACCATTGACGAGATCACAGGCTGTGCCGCAGCTATGCGTGAAGCTGCAACACGTTTCGAGAACGACCTTGATCTTCTTGAGATCGTAGGTACAGGCGGCGACAATGCCCACAGCTTTAACATTTCCACCACTTCCGCATTTGTTATCGCGTCATCGGGAGTTCTCGTTGCCAAGCACGGAAACCGCGCGGCGTCTTCGCTCAGCGGAACTGCCGACTGTCTCGAAGCGCTCGGAGCAAACATCAGCCTTGAACCTGAAAAGTGCCATGAACTTCTCGATAAGGTCGGCTTCTGTTTCTTCTTTGCGCAGAAGTATCATGCGTCCATGAAGTATGTAGGCCCTATCAGAAAGGAACTCGGTATCAGGACTGTGTTCAATATTCTCGGCCCGCTCACAAATCCTGCTTATCCCAAGTTCCACCTCCTCGGAGTTTATGACAGACTTCTTCTTGAGCCGGTCGCAGAGGTTCTCATGAAGCTCGGTTCAAAGCGCGGAATGGTCGTTTACGGAACAGATAAGCTTGACGAGATCTCGCTCAGCGCTCCGACAGCGGTATGCGAGTATAAGGACGGCTGGATGAAGAATTACGAGACAACTCCTGAGCAGTTCGGCTTTGAGAGATGTACAAAGGACGATCTCCTCGGCGGAACTCCGCAGGAAAATGCCGCTATAACAAGAGGTATCCTCAGCAGAGAGATACAGGGACACAAGAGAAACGCAGTTCTGCTCAATGCCGGAGCAGCTATTTACATCGGCGGCAAGGCTGATTCAATGGCAGACGGCATAAAGCTTGCGGCTGAACTCATTGATTCGGGCAAGGCTCTTGCAGTTCTCGACAAGTTTGTTGAACTTTCCCACTGAGGTGAGCGATGACGATTCTCGATAAGCTTGCCGACCACGCACGGGAACGCGTTGCGGCGGCAAAGGAAACAGTTTCCGCACAGGAGATAAAAGAACGCGCGCTCGCTCTGCCGAAGGGGGAGTTCGAGTTTGAAGCGGCTATCCGCAGAAATCCCGATATAGCGTTCATCTGCGAGTGCAAAAAGGCGTCGCCCTCAAAGGGCGTGATAGCGCAGGAGTTTCCGTACCTGCAAATCGCAAAGGACTATGAGGCGGCAGGCGCGGACTGCATTTCTGTTCTGACCGAGCCGAAGTGGTTTCTCGGCAGCAATGATTACCTGCGCGAGATAGCTGAGAATGTGTCGATACCGTGCATACGCAAGGACTTCACGGTGGACGAATACATGATATATGAGGCAAAGCTTCTCGGCGCTAAGGCTGTTCTGCTCATCTGCTCTATCCTGACGCAGAAGCAGATAGAGGATCACATTGCGGTGTGCGATACGCTGGGACTTTCGGCACTCGTGGAGGCTCACGATGAGGCGGAGATCGCTGTTGCAGTTAATGCAGGAGCACGTCTCATAGGAGTCAACAACCGTAATCTCAAGGATTTCACCGTTGACACGAACAACAGCAGAAAAATGCGTGAACTCGTTCCGTCGGATATACTTTTCGTATCCGAGAGCGGAGTGAAAGACGCAGACGACATAAAACTGCTGCGTGAAGCTGGGGCTGATGCGGTTCTCATCGGCGAGACCCTGATGCGCGCAGACAACAAGACAGAAAAGCTCGCGGAGCTGAAAGGATCAAAATGACAAAAGTGAAAATGTGCGGACTCAGCCGCATGGAGGATATAGAATACGCAAATGAAGTGCTGCCGGAGTTTATCGGATTTGTTTTTGCTCCGAAAAGCCGCAGGTATGTGAGCTTTGAGCAGGCAAAGAAACTCCGCGGAGAGCTTGACTATCGCATTGCTGCGGTAGGAGTTTTCGTGGACGAGGACATAGAGAACATTGTGCGGCTCGTTAAGGACGAGGTGATAGACATGGTCCAGCTCCACTGTTCGGAGGACAACGCCTATATCGCGAAACTCCGTGAAATGGCGGAAGTTCCGATAATACAGGCGTTCAAGATAATTGACAGCTACGATGCGGGGCGCGCGGTGCTTTCCGATGCTGACTTTGTTCTTTTGGATTCGGGAATGGGCACGGGCAAGACTTTCGACTGGTCGCTTATTAAGTCGATAAACCGCCCGTATTTCCTCGCAGGAGGAATTTCACCGGAAAATGCCGCACAGGCTGTTGAGCGATTCTCTCCCTATGCCGTTGACGCGAGTTCCTCGCTTGAGACGGACGGTGTGAAGGATCTGAGTAAAATGACTGCTCTTGCAAGGGCAGTCCGCGAATGAGTTTTGAAAGGAAGATAATATGTCAGGATCAAAGGGCAGATTTGGAGTTCACGGCGGACAGTATATCCCCGAAACTCTTATGAATGCGATAATAGAGCTTGAAAATGCTTACAACCACTACAAGAACGACCCAGAATTCAACAGAGAGCTTACAGAGCTTCTCGATGAGTATGCGGGCAGACCCTCAAGACTTTACTATGCCGAGAAGCTCACAAAAACTCTCGGCGGAGCTAAGATATATCTCAAGCGTGAGGATCTCAACCACACAGGTTCGCACAAGATAAACAACGTTCTCGGTCAGGCTCTGCTCGCAAAGAAAATGGGCAAGACACGTCTTATCGCCGAGACAGGCGCAGGTCAGCACGGAGTTGCTACAGCTACTGCTGCGGCTCTCATGGGCATGGAGTGCGTTGTATTTATGGGCGAGGAGGACACCAAGCGTCAGGCTCTCAATGTGTATCGAATGAAACTCCTCGGCTCGGAAGTTATTCCCGTAAAATCGGGCACGGCAACTCTTAAAGATGCGGTTTCCGAGGCTATGAGAGAGTGGACAAAACGTATTGACGATACGCATTATTGTCTCGGCTCTGTAATGGGCCCGCACCCGTTCCCCACGATCGTCCGCGATTTTCAGGCTGTTATTTCCCGTGAGTCGAGAGCTCAGATACTCGAAAAAGAGGGCAGACTCCCCGATGCGGTTCTTGCGTGCGTAGGCGGAGGCTCTAACGCTATCGGAAGCTTTTACCACTACATTCCCGATGAGGGCGTAAGACTTATCGGCTGTGAGGCAGCAGGCCGCGGGATCGACACATTTGAGACTGCTGCGACCGTAAACACGGGAAAGATCGGCATTTTCCACGGTATGAAGTCGTATTTCTGTCAGGATAAGTACGGACAGATAGCTCCCGTTTATTCGATCTCGGCAGGACTTGACTATCCCGGAGTAGGCCCTGAGCATGCTCATCTCCACGATATCGGCAGAGCGGAGTATGTTCCGATAACCGATGACGAGGCTGTAAATGCGTTTGAGTTCCTGTCGCGCACAGAGGGGATCATTCCTGCGATAGAATCGGCTCACGCAGTAGCTTATGCAATGAAGCTTGCACCCACAATGGACAAGGACAAGATAATAATCGTTACTGTATCAGGCAGAGGCGACAAGGACTGTGCCGCTATTGCACGTTACAGAGGGGAGGATATCCATGAGTAATATAAGATCAGCTTTTGCAAACGGCAAGGCTTTTATCCCGTTCATAACCTGCGGCGATCCCGACCTTGAAACCACAGCAAATGTGGTTCGCGCCGCTGTTGAAAACGGTGCTGACCTCATTGAGCTGGGCATTCCGTTTTCCGATCCGACTGCCGAAGGCTCTGTGATACAGGGTGCAAATATCCGTGCTCTTGCAGGCGGAGTAACTACCGATAAGGTTTTTGAGCTTGTGAAGGAACTTCGCCGCGATGTGAAGATACCGCTCGCATTTATGACCTATGCGAATGTGGTTTTCTCATATGATGCTGAACGCTTCATGGCAAGATGCTGTGAGTGCGGCGTTGACGGAGTTATCCTGCCCGATCTTCCGTTTGAGGAAAAGGGCGAGTTTTCTGCTGTTGCAAAGCAGTACGGCGTTGATCTTATCTCGCTTATTGCGCCCACTTCGGCAAACAGAGTTGCAATGATAGCCAAGGAAGCAGAGGGCTTTATCTATGTTGTGTCAAGTCTCGGAGTAACGGGTGAGAGAAGTCAGATAACCACGAATATCGGTGAAATAGTAAAGGTCATCCGTGAGAACACAAATGTTCCCTGTGCGGTCGGATTCGGTATTTCAACTCCCGAGCAGGCTGCCGAAATGGCAGGACTTTCGGACGGAGCTATCGTTGGTTCGGCAATTATCCGTATCATAGAGAAGTACGGCAAGGACGCACCGAAGTATGTAGGCGAGTTTGTTAAGAGCATGAAAGACGCTCTGCGCAGCCTGTAAGACATACGACATACGCGAACGAATATAAATCCATAAAACCAAAAGCTGTTGGATTCCCAACAGCTTTTGGTTTACCATAAATTCATAAGGGAACGCCCTCCCTTGCAGGGCGTTCCCTCTTAAAAAACAGTCCACC